>Ga0209958_1000074_pt1 | contig 354938 bp, 299 predicted proteins | sample ThiBio_inoc_plan_FD_183942 | JGI IMG/M metagenome (GOLD analysis project Ga0209958, IMG submission 183942) | Wastewater bioreactor microbial communities from Cape Town, South Africa - Thiocy_inoc_plan (SPAdes) | ecosystem: Engineered > Bioremediation > Thiocyanate > Unclassified | place: South...
GCGAACAATACGCTTCTTTTCCACCTCAGTAAGTCGTTCCCAAGGTTTTCGATTTTTGATCGTGACTTCCTTCCTTTTTGCTTTCATCCGTTTTTGCTTCTGTGTAAAGCTATTCCAGGACTATACATTAAGCGTCAGGCCGTGATTATTATTCATGGAATGGGTGAACAAAGGCCGATGAGCACGCTTAGGGATTTCGTAGAACGAAATCGCTCCTTCTATTCAGAACAGTGCGAAGCCTTCATATTACAGCAAACCAGACAGTCTTTCGGAAAACCACGAACTAAGGCGATTGACCGCAAATGAGCATCGATTCGCGTTCAAGACCGACTACTATGAGCTTTATTGGGCACACATTATCGGTCATACGACGCTGCGTCAGTTTGGGCAGGGTTGGTAGACTATTTCTGCGGTTTCCGTGGAATGTGCCTGCCAGGCTCTTAGTAATTTATGTAATATTCTGGATTTGCACTGTTAGCTTTCCCGATTTTGTAAGCTTTCCCGATGCTTTACCACGAATATTAAAAGCTGGTCAAATACTACAATCAGCAGTTCGATGATTACAGTACTGCCGACTGCTTTCTCATGAACGTGTTTCTTGTTGGATTCCATTATAAGAAGGTGGGTAAAACCGATTATACAAATGTGGTAAACGAAGGCTGTACCATCGCAAGACTGGTATGTGACCATTAGCCCATAAGGTTCTCCGACGGACCCTGCTGCCCTTCCTCTGATCAAGGCGGACTTGTTATCATTGCTAAAGCCGCCAGGCGATTAGCCCCGGTATGACCATTCATCGCAACTACTCATCGTCGCGGAATACAAATATCAAGTACATCCCCACATCATGTCTACTCCGAAGATATTTCGCACAGTCGCATGGAAATACTCCATCAGATCTACGATTAGACCGAGATATGTTTCATAATAATTAAATATTATTAAGTTTGTGTTAAATATTATTTAAGTTTGTAGAGCAATGATTAAGAAACTGCCCTTTACATGTCCATCTTGTTCTGGATTATTGCAGGTGAACAGCCTTGGATGTGAACGATGTGAAACTGCGGTCTCCGGCAAATTTGACCTTCCGCCGTTGGCTAAGCTGTCATCCGAGGATCAGCAGTTTGCCATTGATTTCATAAGAAGTAGCGGAAGTCTTAAGGAAATGGCACAAAAGCTTGGCCTCAGTTATCCAACTGTTCGAAATATGCTGGATGACCTAATTCAAAAAATCAACAAAAATGAGTAGTACTGCAACACCAAAACCATCTTTATACAGATCGCTGTTCAACCCCTTTCTCCACATTGCGGGAGGAACAGCGCTGCTGGTAGGCTGGACAGCCATGCTTTTGGCATCGATTGTTTCTTATTTCAGCAAGGCACATTTTGATGGAGCCATTGACATTCATTTTGGCGCGGGAGGAAAATATGGAATTTTTCTAATGGAGCAATTTATTGCCTGGACATCGGTGACAGCTGTTTTCTATATAATTGGAATTGCCTTCTCAAAATCGAAAATTCGGCTTATAGACGTTGCGGGCACCTTGGCGATGGCGAGATTAACTACTTTGCCTGCTGCGCTGATCGGATTTCTGCCAGTTTACCCGGTAAAGCTCGATGATCCGATGCTAGCGCTAACAATCATTATAACGCTGATACCGGGCATTTGGATGATTGCGCTGATGTACAATTCTTTTGTAGTTTCGACAAATATTCGTGGTGCCAAAGCTATTGCCTGGTTTATCGCCGGCCTACTTACAGCGGAGTTACTCTCAAAAGTTCTTCTTCAATATCTTATCCCGCTTGTATGAAAAAATATCTCACCACCTTTTTATTAGCTTTTTCATTTTCATTTGCGAATGCACAACAAATTGAGGGCTTATGGAATGGGACATTAAAGATACCAGGTGGGCAAATTGATGTCATCTTTACGATCACTCAGAAAGACAACGTATACCGTGCATCGATGGATATTCCGGCGCAGAATGTGAAGGGGCTTGCAGCCAGCTCTGTCCTCTTGAATGAAAAGAAAGTTACCATTAGCCTGGATTTGATCGGATCGGTTTATGTCGGTGAAGTTACCAATGATAGCACCCTTAACGGAGAATGGAAGCAAAACGGGATGAAGCTCCCGCTGGTCCTGACAAAAGGACTAGCTGTAAAAACGGCCTCTAATCGGACTCAAACACCAAAAGCTCCTTTTCCATATGAAGAACGAGAAGTGACGTTTGAAAATAAAAAGGCCGGTATTTCATTGTCAGGGACACTAACAGTGCCAAATGGGAACGGGAAGTTTCCGGCTGTGATTTTGGTCAGCGGCTCCGGGCCGCAAAACAGAGATTCAGAAATTTTTGGTCACAAGCCCTTTGCAGTTTTGGCTGACTATCTGGGCCGGAACGGAATTGCAGTGTTAAGATATGATGAAAGAGGCGTAGGAAAATCTGGCGGAGATTTCTCCAAAGCAACTACCTATGACTTTGCCGAGGATGCCGCGGCAGCGATAGAATTTCTTAAAAAAGAGCCCAAAGCGGACATTAACAAGATTGGGCTCATTGGTCATAGTGAAGGTGGTTTGGTTGGGCCAATCGTTGCAACTTCAGACAAACGTCCCAGCTTCCTGGTACTTCTGGCTGCTCCTGCGGTGAATATTGATGAACTCATGCTCGAACAGGCGCGACTGACCAGTGAAATTCGGGGAGCTTCACAAGAAATGATAAAGTTACAGGTCGAAACAAACGCCAAAGCATTTGCGCTTATAAAAAGTGGTCCGATCACTGATACTGTAATGAGAGAGGTTGAAGATGTTTTTGTCAGCCAACTTACCGTATTGGCAAAGGGAACAATGAGTGAAGATGCAATCCGGAAACAGGCTCAGCAGGTTACCCGTCAAACGTTTACCCCATGGTTTGTTGAATTTATAAAATGGAGGCCAAAGGAGAATCTTGAAAAGCTTTCCGGGCCGGTACTGGCATTGTATGGTTCCAGGGATTTGCAGGTTTCAGCGAAACAAAATCTTCCGGCTCTCCGTGAGATTTTGACCAAGAACCCTAAGGTCCAGCTAACTATTGAGGAATTGCAGGGCCTAAATCATCTCTTCCAGACTGCTCCCACCGGAAATATTGCGGAATATGGCAAGATTGAAGAAACTTTTTCTCCAATAGCTTTGAAAAAGATAGCAGACTGGATTTTACTCAGATAAGAATCTTAATTTTCAAATAATGATCTATATCGCTTTTATAATATCTCTCATTTTTTTTTCAATTGGTTTTATTGTAACCCAAAATAACGCGAAGTATATCTTGTCGGGCTACAATACGTTGTCTGCGGCAAAACGTGCCACCTTTGATATTGAAGGGTATGCCAAGTTTTTCAAGAGATTTCATACCATTTTAGGGATTTCACTTTTCGTCGGAACAATGCTTATTAGTTTGATCGACAACAACTGGGCAAGTAGGTTCATGATAGGTTACCCATTGGCTGCGTACATATATTTTATCATTGAAGGAAATAGGTTCTCAGCTGACCGGAGTCAAAAGCTGATATCTTACGTTGTCGGAGGTGTTCTCTCTGTTCTATTGATAGTTATTTCATTGAGTTCAGGCTTCGAAACCTCCGAAATGATATTAAAGGATAATATACTGGAGATCAAAGGCTCTTTTGGCGTCACATTGACAAAGCAGGAAATTCTTGGCCAGAAACTAGTAGATGAACTGCCGGAGAAGGACGGTATATTTAGTAAGGTGGGTGGTTTTGCTGCTGGGGATTATGCCAAAGGGAATTTCAGGTTAAAAGGCGGGAGAATTGTTAAGCTTTATGTCAATAAAAAGGTCCGTCCGTTTATTCTGCTGAACACTATCAAAGGTGACGTCTATTACAATGCGGATGAAACGGACATGAAGGTCCTTTTTGAAAAGATCCGGCATTGGCGCGAGCATTAGGGTTGTTATTTGGTATCAATATTGATGGAAATACTTTTTGCTCATCTGAAGTACTCCCGTTTCACTGGACAGCGAACGGATGAAATTAAGTTTAATTATGATGCTTTTGCATTGGTCTAGAAAAACAGATCATCAGGAATACAACCATTGCCAGTGTGTTTGCGTCGGCGGTTGTAAAATTCCACAATCGAGTAGGCAAAGGGAATCACACCCTAAGCCTCTCACAGAACCGTGCGTGAGCGTCTCCGCTCACACGGCTCTTCTTATTCAGTCATGCCGCCAGTTTCTTCCGATTTTTCGGACTGGCTGTTGGCCGTGCTCCCCATTTCCAGTGCGCAAACAGATCCGGGTTCGCCTGTGCAATATCCCCAAGCCTGTGAATCGCCCTGGTCTTGTGTTTCCTGAACCCTTTGAATTTGTTCCGAATCCACCTGGACAATTTCAGATTAATCCGTTGCAAGACATCTTTAAGTACTTTGATACGGTACCTGCCATAGTAATTGATCCACCCTTGTATGACGGGATTGATCTGTTTGGCAATTTCTTTCGGTGTGATCTGTTCCCAGTAACCCACGTTCCACCCCCTGATCGTTTTCCATATTTCCGTCCTCGCCTTCTGACTGATGGCAGGGGAAAAATTAAGAAAGACTTCGCCACGTGCATTAATAGAGCGCCGTGGCCGGAAAGTGTAACCCAGAAAATCAAATTGGGTCACCTCGTACTTGATTTCGCGATGGCTTTTCTTGCAATAAACAATCTTTGTTTTTGTCTCATTGAGTTCCAACTTGCAGTCTGCTAACCGTTGTTTAATGGCCTTTTTAATAAACTCGGCCTGTTTCAGGCTAACACAGTGACAGATGGTATCATCAGCATATCTTTCGAAGCGGATGTTGGAATGGTTTCTTTTCATCCACTCGTCGAATGCGTAGTGCAGGAACAGGTTAGCCAGTATTGGTCCGATGACCGAACCTTGTGGCACCCCTTTGCCCCTTTGCACCTGCGATCCATCTCTCAACTGGTAGGGAACGGTTAAACAACGTTTGATATACAACATCGCCCATTTACAGGTTACATGCCTGCCAAGGGCTTTGAGCAGCAGATCGTGGTCAATGTTATCGAAAAACCCCTTGATATCAAGGTCAACAACCCAATGAAAGGTGTACGAGCGTTCTCTTGCCGTATCCAGTGCATCGTGAGCTGATTTGTTCTTGCGGTAAGCATAAGAATCCGCATGAAAGTGTGGTTCAATAAATGGCTCAATACTCATGACGACCACCATTTGCGCCACACGATCTTCAACCGTTGGGATTCCAAGAGGACGTTTTCCGCCGACTGATTTAGGTATTTCTACCAACTTAACAGGAGATGGCAGGTAACAACCGGAGCTCATACGGTTCCAGATTTTGTACAGATTGTCTCTGAGGTCCTTCTCGAACTCGGCAATACTTACATCATCTATTCCACTACTGCCCTTGTTAGCCTTGACCCTCTTGAATGCTTCCAGCACAAGTTGTTTGGAAATTTCAAATGACTTTGCGTTTTTCATTAAATCCTCCTAATGTTAATTAGTTGTTCAATTCCATTCGCTGAATAAGCTAACCCCTTCGCTCCACTCCCATTACAGAAGTTTCAGCACTACTACGGGTTAGTCTGCCCCTGTGCCAGGCATCGGTACTCTCATTCTCGCAGGTTCTCTGCTTGAATTTCTCCCTTAGCATCCCGGCGACAGGTTCCCGTGTTCCTTGTAAAAGCCTCCATGCAACTCGTGCCATCTTTATACCGGATGCCGCCAGCGCAGTAAGCAGGTCCCCCGCTCGCTTATCCCGAACTAAGCATAGGAGTTCGGTTTTGACATCGTCTAAGTATTTCGGTACCTCATCAATGGTTCCCTTGCGGTCACCTTTTGCATAGTCACCTGCCAGATCTAGTCCGACTTTTCACGTATCGCTCACGACCAAGGCTCTTAACCGAAGCCGCATACGCTGGTTTGAAACCTGCTCCTGTAAGCCGATTCCGAGGGGCCTACCCTCATCTTTTCCAAAGCACCTGTATCGCTGTTATTCAGGCAACAACACAGTTCACGGCACACTATGCTTTTACGCCTCGATACAGATCCATCCCACCATTCGGAGGGTTTAAATACACGTACTCTTGTTTGAGCGACCTCCAAAATCTTTCGATGAAAACATTGTCAAGAGCCCTTCCTTTCCCATCCATTGAGATCTGTATGCCTTTTCTAACAGTGGATTAATAAATCCGGGACTCGTGAACTGGCTGCCCTGATCCGTATTAAATATTTCGGGCGGCCCCTGTGTACCTATGGCATCCAAAAGTGTTTCCCGACACCATTCCATACTCATAGTGTTAGAAATACTCCAACCCACAATTCGACGACTGTATACGTCAATGATGGCAAACATGTACATGCCCCATAAAAATACCCCCAAGAAGTGTCTAACTTTTTGGGGGCAGTGCACAAATGGGGCTTTTTTTATTGTTTAAAGAAACGTAACGATTTCAGATTATTAGTCCCAGATTGGCTTCCTGTTTTTAGAGACGAGATGTTGTCAGTATTTTACAAGCCCCGGCGGGGCATCCTGTTTATACATACGAACGGCTACACACCCTGCGCGACTGCGCTATCTGAATAATAGATCCGGCGGCCATAAAAAATAACCCAGCATAGCTTAAAGCCTCCTGCAAAAGCCAGACCTTCCCGATAAAAAGTAACCCAACCCCCACCGCCAAAAGCGCAAACGCATAATAGCTACCCATTTTGCGGGCCTTTAAATACGCTACAATCAAGTTAATGATCAGCAGCGACAGCAATCCCGGCAAGACCCAAGAAGCATAACTTCGAAAGGATATCCCAAATATGCTGAGCAAATTCAGATAGGCAGCCAGGCACAACCCGCATTTAGGCAATAGCAGAATCCCGACGGCGACAGCCATTTTGGTCGCCTCGCCCACAAAGCCCAAAGGTTGTTTAATGATATCTCCGTTTCTTTCCATTGCGCGATGCTTTTATGCGTTTTTCAATGGCAGCAGGAAGATCCCGATGACGCGTTTCCGGCTTTCTGGGGAACAGAAGGCGGTACATCGTTAGCAGGATTTTGTGTAAAAAATCCATTTGGCTTTAATAAAAACCCAATATATGCCGTGGGCATTACCGGATAATCCTCCATTCTCGGAATATGGGTATGACCCATGGTATACCAAACCACAATATCCTGATCGGCGACATTCCGGTCCTGCTCCGTCCATTTGATCAGCCCGTCTCCACCCTGATGTTGATTGGGATAATCCCCGGCTGCGAACATTTCGGACTCCTCAAACGGGGTTACCCACAAATGATTTTGCACAAATCCCGCCCTGCGGTACCAGTTGGTGCGCGCATTGGCAAATGGAAAACAGTTATCGCCCGGCATCAGTTTATAGCCAACCGGTTCGCCCAACGCATTTTTGGATTTGGGATTGACGATTTTCCAGGTACGGGCTGAGGCCAGGTCCATTTTTCTTCTTGCATTCTTCTCAGTGTCCAGCAGGGTTGATTTTGCATAAAATGCATTATCAAAAGGATTATCCTCCCCTTCCTCTTCGGCGACAACATCCAGTTCGTACACGGAATTGGATACTCCGTCCAAATCAAAATCAAGGCGCATATTGAAGAAATGCTGATGGTTAGGCGCATAAACCTGCGGCGCTACGAGCGTACCGTATTTGGATTTTACACCTTCCGGCAGCGTACCCAGCGACAAAATGCCTGTCAGCTTGATCTCAAACTGGATATTACCGTCCTGATAGAAATACCAGAAAAAGCCGTATTCATAATTTTCGACGGTGGAAATGGAAGAAATCACCAATCTTCTCGAACGTCTTACCTCGGCTTTTCCATCGCGGCGATCGGTATGTTTCCAGAGAATGCCATAATCTTCTTCATGCATACAAATTGCGTTTGGGATCGTCACGATCTCGCCACGGCTGTTGTTCATCACCGCGTCCAGGTAATGGATATAACCCAGACAATCGCAGCCCAATGTAAGGCTATTGGCACATTGCCCCATGCCATATTCGCCGGTATCGAAAGCATTTTTACGTTTCTGGGTTGACGTCGGATCCCCGTAAGGGACCACCATTTCTGAAAGGGATGCGCGGTACAGGATCGATCGCACATTGCCTTCGTCATTGTAAGTGATATTATGTAAAACCAAACCTTCCCTCGAATTGAAACCTACTACAAAATCCCATTTCTGCCAGGCGACCTCGTATCCGTTTACGGTGAAGCTCGGTCCCTCTGGTTGTGAAATTTCCAGCGGTTTAATGTCCGTCCGGAAGGTTTTCACGCGGTCGGCGCGGTAATTGGCCGATTGTTGCGGAAGGGGCGTGTAACCGTAATCTTCTATTCGGATCAGTTTCATCAGTCGAAGGTCGACGACAGGGCGCAAGCCTTCTATCGGTCGGGCATATCCATTGTCGGTCTCGTCGCTTCTGACAAAACAGAGCGGACGGGCAAGCCGCAGCTTACTTTCTTCTTCCGCACCGTAGTTACCGGCCGTCCAGATATCGATCATGACCAGTTCGGGATTGGTCACGCCGTGTTTTTTCAATGCTTCCGCAAAAGCAGGATCATTTTTGATGACTTGCTCACATTCAATTTGCTCGTCGGCGGTCATCGTCGGCTGTACGCCGTTAATGGAGTTCCATCTGATGATCTGCTCCTCATTGATCAGCGCGGTAACTTCGTGGGTAATGCCAGTCAGGCTGTCGTAAATAACCGCGAATGCAGCTCTTAAAGGCGCTTGTCCCCCATTGTTGAATTGAGCAACTTCCTCTTTGGAAGGTTCTTTGAGTACAATAGAAACAAAACGGGTGGTGTCGTAGGGAAACCCTTTTTCACGACGGATGAATGCAACGAACTGGCTGATTTCCTCAGCAGTGAGTGATTGCAGTGGATGTAGTACAGGAGTGATGGTCTTCATAACGGGTTTTCATAACGGGAGTGAATAAGACTTAAAGCTCCACAGGTTTCATCCTGGGAGTGATGAAATGGATTGTCAGCCAGGCGATCAGAAAGGATACGCCGCACACAATAAATATGATGTTGTAACCCGCCACCAGGTTACCGGCTTCTTTGTAAAAGTCGAGGGTATAGCCAATGAACAAAGGAAACAAAACGCCGCCAATCGCACCCGCCATCCCGCCAATGCCAATCACGGAACTGACCGCACTTTTGGGAAGCATATCGGAAACAATGGTATAGATATTGGAGCTCCACCCCGCGTTACCCGCCACTGCCAGGCCAATCAGCCCCACAGCCACCCACATATCCGACACGAATCGCGCCCCGATAATCGGTAGCACGCAAAGCGCAGAAATCAGCAGTGCGGCCTTTCGCGCTTTGGGAACCGACCAGCCTTTCTTGATAAACCAGGACGATAACAAACCGCCCCCGATAGCTCCGATTGTGGCCGCCGAATACACAATCACCAGCGGCAAGCCTGGTTTTTTGAGATCCAGGCTAAAGGTCGTACTAAAATAGGAAGGAAGCCAGAACAGGAAAAAGTACCAGATCGGATCGGTCAGGAATTTTCCCATGATAAAAGACCAGGTCGGTTTTAAGGTAAATAACTTGGTCCACGGGATCTTTTCCGCCGGAGTAAGATCCTGATTGGTTTCGTCGTCGATACGGATGTAAGCAAGCTCTTCCGCAGATAGTTTTGAATTCTGATCAGGATGCTGGTAGATCAGCCGCCAGGCAATCAGCCAGACAAAGCCGATCGCTCCGGTGATGATAAACGCCGCCTGCCAGCCGTAAACGCCCAAAAGCCAGGGAACCAAAATCGGTGCAACGCAGGCACCAATATTGGAACCTGAGTCGAAAATACCGGTTGCCAATGCGCGTTCGCGTTTTGGGAACCATTCGGTGACCGTTTTTACGGCTGCCGGAAAATTACCCGATTCGCCAATTCCCAATGCCGCTCTCGCTATGCCAAAACCCAGAGAGCTGGTCACCAAAGCATGGCACATGGCCGCAATGCTCCATATGGTTACCGAAATGGTATACCCCGTTTTAGCCCCGATCCGATCCACAACCCGACCAAAAACCACCAGACCAATGGCGTAGGTAGCTGAAAAAGCCATGACGATGTAACCGTAATCCTGCTCTGTCCAGCCGTATTGCAATTCAAGTACGGGTTTGAGCAATCCCAATACCTGCCGGTCGAGATAATTGATCGTGGTGGCAAAGAATAGCAACGTGCAGATCGCCCACCTGTAATTTCCGGTCGTGTTGTTGATCATCATTCAATAAGAAAAGGGCTGCATATTTTTTAATTAAAACCAAATTGCAAACGGCTATTCAAAAACAACGGGTTGTAATTCCGATTCCTGAACCATCTCCGCGCTGGCCTGGTCCAGGAACAAAACCGCATTGGGCAAAGTACGCAAAATGGTAGAAGGATATTTCTCGGATATCTCATCGACCAAAGTATGATATACCGCCTGGGACTTAGACGGGCCCGGTACCATGCTGTAAATCGCTTTTGCTTTGAGTAAAGCAGGCACGGTAAGCGTGAAAGCAATTTTGGGAACTTCTGCCAAGGCATCAAAACAGCCTTCATTAACCTGCTGCTGCCGGCTGGCATCATGCAGTTCCACGACTTTGACCAGCTTGCTGTCATTAAAGTCGGCAATGAAAGGATCGTTGAAAGCTAAATGCGTGTTTTCACCAATTCCCATGCAGGTAATGTCGGTCGGATATTGCATTAATAATCCCGAGTAACGCTGGCACTCCGCTTCCGTATCGTCAGGAGCTCCATTCAAAATAAACACATTCGCAAAAGGCACCCGGTTGAAAATTTGTCCACCCAAAAAATAACTAAAATGCTGCGGTGCACCCACCGGAAGGCCAATATACTCGTCCATATGAAAAGCGTTGACGCGTGTCCAGTCTATATCCAGCGTGATCAGCCTGGCCAGAAATTCGTTCTGGGAAGCAGCGGCAGCGAAGATGATATTCACCACTTCCTGCGTTTGATGCAGCTCGTTGATCTTGTCTGCCACCGTTTTTGCGGCATCATCACCCAACTGTTCCCTGTTTTCAAAAATCCTGATTTCCAGCTGATCAGCAGTTCCTTTTTTAATAATAGGCATTGTAAAAAGTATGTTAAATTAATTGATATTGATATAGCGTTGTTTTTAGAACCTAAACTTCACCCCGGCACGGCCCCAGAAAGAATAGAACTGTTTCTGGTACATTCTTTCGCGCTCCCCGAAATAGTCCGTTTGCGGCGCTTTCGTCAGGTTTTGTGCTTCCACATAAAAGGAGATCTTGTCGGTGATCCGGTAACTGGCATTGGCGTCGATCTGGATCCTTTGGTTACGGATCACGTCGGTCGCATCCTGGTCGCCGAGCAATACCGTGTAAGCTCCATTGTAGTTGAGGTTACCCTGGATCGTGAACTTTTTGTGAGTGAAAGCCAGCGAACCGTTGGCAGTATGATCTGCCTGGCCGGGCAGCCGGAGATCCTTGCGGAACTGCGCGTCGGCATTCGAATGGGTATAGGTATAATTGGCCATCAACGAAATCCCTTTCAGTATCCCCGGCAGGAAAGTCAGGTTAGCCTGTACATTCAGCTCCATACCCAGCACATTGGCACTTTCCCCGTTTAAGGTTCTAAACCATCTCCAACCTGTGTAGCGCTCGGCTCCCTCGAATTCGTTTCCGGCCAGCGCAAACACGCTATTATACTGGAACTTGTTGATCTTTTTGTAGAAAAAACCTCCTGAAATAATCCCCAGGTTATCCAGGTATTTTTCATACATCAGGTCCACATTGGTCGAAAATGCTGGTTGCAGCTGTGGGTTACCGTCTGTGATGGTTTCGCTCAGGATGCTGATCAGTCGGCCCGGTACCAGGTCCACGAAGTTGGGACGCGAGTAGCCGTAAGTGAGTGCGGCACGTACCAGCGATGATTTGTCGATGTCGTACTTGAACTGAACATTCGGAAGTACTTTCAGGTAATCATTGGTCTGCTGATTGGGCGTGGTCGAGGCCCAGTTTCCATCGGCGTCGGTCTGGATGATATTCCCTTTGTAATCCACATTGGTTTTTTCCATTCTGACCCCGATCAGGAACATCAGCTTGTTGAACTGGATCCGGTTCATCAGGTAGGCGGAAGAAACGGTTTCAAGGGCATCGTAGTAGTAAGAATCGATGCTGTTTCTGGTTGCGCCTACGTTGATTGGAAAGAGGTCAGTACCAAGGTTATCATTCAGGAAATTGATCGTTTTGTCTTTATCCACACCCAATCCGAAATTGGTATTTCCATCCAATAAGTCATCCGAAACTTCCGGCGAACCCGAGAAATTGGTCAGCTTTCCTGCGGCGGCATCACCTGCATACGTTGTCACAATGGTTTCGTTGGGGCGGGAGCGTTCGTTATGCATGCGTTTCACTTTTACACCAGCCTTGAAAAAAGCCGAATTATTGCCCATCTGATAAGGAACACTTGCATTTAAGCGGGCCGTAAAATTGGTACCATTGGTATTCCACCAGTCGCGTTCCACGGTATTGTAGGTATAAAGGGAAGCATCGTTTTTCCAGTCCGTTCCGGAAGCTGACAAATAGTCGGTGCTGATATCAGAAATGGACAGCGGGATGTTGCCGGTGATGTAGTTATATATCCCCGACCTGTTTACAAACTTGGATTTATTCATGAAAACCCCTGCATCAAGCTTCACACTACCTACCACGGTTTCGCCCTGGATATTGAAATTCAGGTTGCTGTTGTCCTCGGTCGCAGCCTTGATCTCGTTATAACCCCGTCCCCTCGGATTGGTAAATACCCCGTCCTCTCCCAGCACATTCCGTGCAGTCTGCATCCGGGTACGTTTGCGGTAACGGGTCAGTTCGTTATTGTGGGTGCTGTACATGAAATTGGCAATGATATTGGTCGTCGGGCTGAAATTGTAATCGACTGTGGCCGAAGTACCGATCCGCGTCCGCTGGTTTTCCACATACAACAGACGGATATCGGTAGGGAAATAAATTTCTCCTTTTCCATAGTCGTTCTGCTCCCAAACCTGCGCCCTGATCTCATCGTAGCCGTTTTTGGTACGGAAATAACTTCCCGTCGCAATCACGCCCAACTTCCCGTTCGGGCTGCTTTCACTTGCCAGGAACCGTTTGCCCCAGGAAGCATTTCCAATTCCGTTCAGGTTGCTGCGCAGGTTATTGTAGCCTGCCCCTAGGTCAACTGCGAATCTGGATTTCAAGGTAGCAGCCGTCGGCGTCTTCATATTCACCACACCTGCGATCGCATCGCCGTCCAGATCGGGCGTAAGCGTTTTCACTACCTCCATCGATGAAAGCACATTGATCGGGATCACGTCCAATTGCGCGTTCCGCGAACCGTCTTCCTGGGTTCCCATGATCTGCTCGCCGTTCACGTTAATGTTGGTAAAATTGCCCGGCGTACCACGCATTTGCACCGTTGCACCTTCCCCGCTGCTGTTTCTACCGATGGTAACCCCCGGCAAACGCTGCAATGACTCGGCTACGTTCAGATCGGGATAACGTCCCATTACATCCGCAGAAATAACCTGCTTGATGTTGTCCGAATTCCGCTGCTGGTTCAGTGCCTTGCGCTGGCCTTCGAGCAATGCGGTAACAGTTACCTCGCCCAAGGTCAGGTCCGTCGATTTCAGTTTAGCGTCTGCAAAAACAGTCTTGCCTGCAATAACCCCGACCGATTGTTCATCCGGCGCAAATCCCATGTAATTGACGGTGATAGTTTGCGCTCCGGCCGGGACGTTGACCAAGGAATAGTTTCCTGCCAGATCGGTAACGCTACCAATATTGGTCCCTTTGATAAAAACTGAAGCGCCCGGAAGAATTTCACCGTTAACACCCGTAACCTGCCCTTTTACACTGCCATGGCTTTGCTGCCCAAAAACAGGCGAACCGGAAAAAAAGAGCAAAAAAGCGACCAGCATACCCGCGAGGGTACCATAGTTAGTGAGTAGTTTTTTCATAAAGAATCGAGAGCGGTTATAAGTAGGATTTATTTGAATTTGTAGCCGATGTAATCTACCAGAAAGCGAAGGGCAAAAGTACTTCCGGTGTCGCGGTTGGTAAGCCACGCTTTGCCTTTTCTGAACCGGATGCGGGTTTCGAGCACCGCACCGCGCAAGTTTGGATCGGGATGATCCTGAGCGTAGCGATTTTTCAGTATCCAGCTGGCCGATTTTTCAATATTTTCGTCAAATTGCTTGTAGCCGTTTTGGGAAAGCTGCATCCAGACAATCCCGGCCAATGCCGCGGCCGAACCGGTAATCGAACCTTTATCCGGCTGCCTGCCATTAAGGTAGTTATCGTAATAGATCGTGCCGTCTTTTTGCTGCGCTTTGGCGAAAACCTCGGCCGTGCGGGAAGCTGCATCCAGGTACTTTTTATCGCCGGTCAGTTTAAATGCCTGGATCAGCGACTCGGCATACCACAATGAAAAGCGCGGGTGAAACGAGCGGGCTTCTGCCGAATTGGGCATAAAGCTCATCCAAACCCCTTCCGGGCCCTGTTTTTCAATCAGGCTATTGCAAAGATTGATAAAAGCATCTTTGAATTTGTTATCACCGGAAAATTCGAAGGCATCTTTGAACAGCCAGCCTTCTGTATTGGGGCGGGAAACGTCGAATAAGGTTTGCTCTGCTTTATTCTTCCAGAAAGGGCTGTTTTCTTTGAGCACTTCGCCGGTCTTCGCATCGATATTATCGTAGCAAATGCCTTTTTCAGCATCGTACATATTTTTCATCATCCAATAGGCGGCCGATGTGGCGACTTTGGCATATTTGTCATTTTTGGTTACCCGCGAGAGTTCGTAAATACCAGGTGTACCATCGGAAACGGTTGCAAAGACGATAAAATCCTCCCCGATCGTATCGCCATGGTGCGCGTTCACCATGCCTTTGAGCACCGGATGATCTTTGATTTCCAACCCTGCCCAATACTCACCTCCTTTGATTGCCGCGGCGAGGTATTTTTTGTTGCCGGTTTGTTTGTAAGCCGCCAGCAACGCGTTGACAGCCTGACCGGTATGCCAGGGAACTTCGTACTCGTACCACTTCCCCTCGGTCATATTGTAATCACACCTCGACCTGCCTTGCTCGTCCATCATCGGGCCCGAAATGTATTGGGCTATCTGGTTGACGGCCAACAGATAATCCTCTTTTTTCGCCTGGCCCCGGGCAACAGTTGCCCAAAGCGAAAAGAGCATCAACACACACAAATAACGATTTGGGTTATTCCACTTCATAGGTTTTGTTTTTAGAATTCGTCTGGTATTTATGTTTGGTGTTCACGATCTGTAGCTCGTCACTGAGCCGCATGTTGAATGTCCAGGGCGCGCCTGTTGTTTGGGGTATTTTTAAAAGAAATAAGTGAGTACCCTTGCCGAGGGAAACAGGTATTTTCTGCTCGGTGGCTATCTTCCCGCTTGCAGCAATCGTAGCTATTATTTTCCCGTCGCAAAAAACCTGCGTCCCGGGAGTCGATGTCACAAAAACCTCGCTGATGGATTTTTCGGTCACATTTAAAGTACAATAAGCGTAACCAACAGCCGGGCCCGTTTTTCCAAAATAAGCGTCCAGGTTTATCATTCCGCCATTTTTTGAAGCGAATTTGTGCCAGCGGTAGTTTTTCCCTTTGTAAGTCGCAATACCTCCCGGGATAGGCGGTTTGTCATATTCTCTGTTTTCCGAATAAAGAAACGGAGGTACAGAACCTTCTTTTTCCGAAGGAAAAGGCCCGCTCAGCAGCCAGTAGGTAAAGAACGTATGCGGCGTTTCCAGGATATCAAATCCAATCTCGACCGGAGCTGGCAAAACCAGCTTACCCGAAGATTTTACAGCCTTTGCAAGTTCTGCTTCCAATCCGGCCAATGCAGCGATTTTAACGTCATAAGTGGCCATCACCACGTCCAGCCAATAAGGTTGGTTTTCATTCAGCCAGCTTTTCCGGTAATTATTTTTTACAACAACATACCTTTCTTTGAGAGCTTCCACCGCGTCCGCCGCTTGAATAGTCAGCTTTTTCGCGTCCACAGGCTTTTCTATTTTCCATTCAAAAGCCTGGCGGTAACTTTCAGCTGCCGAGGCCAATACCTGCCGAGAATCCATCATCAAGGTGTATTGCGCTATTGAATGTTTGAGGGTGTTGATATCGTCTGCATTAAATTGCGGTTTCGCGTTTGCCAACAGCTTTGACGCTTCCGCAAGTATCTTTTTCGCTTGTGGTACCGAGGTATTGTTCAGCCACAAGGGCTGCCCTTTTTCCGGCAATAATTCCTGCTGCCACAGGACGTCGTTCATATTGTAGGTGAGCGGCAAGCTTCTCAATTCCAATAATTTAAAAACGGCTTTTACATAATTGTCATTCTCAGAGCCGTATGCCGCCAAACTGTACCGGCCATCAAATCCTACCTCATTTTTGGTCGCCAGGTTCCAGCTTTTTTCAGCTGCGGCATAGACGCCATACCAATCGGCTGAGAACAAATAAGTACCGCCGTCATCCCATAAAGTCGTGAATGCGCCTGTGGCGCCCTGCGACTTTCCGGCTTCCAGAAAACCTTTGATATTGGCCTTTGCCATTACCATATCCGGAAACATCCGGTACGAATTGAGCACGCCGGGACATACCATAAATTCCAGCCCGCGGCTTGCAAAGGGCTTGATCCATGGATCGAAGCTTTTGGCATCGCCATATTCCCAAGTGAGGTAAACCACATCTTTGGGTAGCCTTTCAGGGATTTTATCGTATTGGATGGCCACGTCTCCCCATAGCATCATTTTCTTGTTGTGTTTTTTCAAAACCCCATACAGAAAATTCAGGTGATCGGCGTAGAACCGGTCTGCGCCAATGCTATCGATGTATGCTTTTGATTTTCCTTTGTTCAGGTCAAAAGTTTCGTCGCAATTCACATTGAACCAGGGCGCATTAAATGCATCTGCCAGCTCCCCGATCACATCTTGCAGAAACTGCCTGGCCTTGGGATCGAGCGGGGAAATCAGCGAGCCGGTTTCCCCCATGGATTTGTATTGAGGCAAAGCCAAAATTTTCTCGAAATGTCCGAAAGACTGAAAACCGCCAATCAGTTTCATATGAAATCGCTCCGCATAAGCGGATAATTCCTTAATCTGGGCAATTGTCAACTTGCCATCTTTGGGCGCAAAATCCGGGTGGGATAGCGGCTGCACTACGTGCTCGATATAAAAAGAAAGGTAGTTGATCTTCAACTCGGCCATTCTTTCTATCTGCTTTTTGATATAACCTATGGTCGAAATCGGGCCGCGGCTGATGTCGTCGAAAATCACCCTGGTGGCGAATGCAGGCCAATCGGCGATAAAAAGCTCCTGCCCCCAGCCGCCGCGCGTGAGCTGGCGCAAAGTCTGCAATCCGTAAAAAAGTCCGGTTTCGGTATGCGCGGCGATCGTTATTTTTCCTGAATGTGCCCGCAGCAGGTAACCCTCTGTTCCAATGCTATCGCGGTACGGTTTCGATTTGGCTAAAAATGCAGTGTCGGTGGCAGGGATATCTTTGAGAAAAACGAGCTCGATAACCTGTTTTTGACTTGCAGAAACTCCTTTCAATTCAGGCAAAAACGTCTCCCAATGCGCTTTCAACCGCTGCATTTGCCCCGCGTCCAAACCTTTTGCCTTAAAATCCGCCGAAGCTAAGAAAGACATTGGATTTACTCCCTGCGTTACCACCTGCGGAAATGGAAGAACCGGCAGCACTTTGGCGATCGTATCTGCATATGGGACCGTCGCTGTATTATTATTGGAATTCAGTTCCTGACCTCCACTTTTCACCTTAACCGTGATCTGATTCTGACCGGCTTTTGGATTGAAATTGAAATGAACTTTCTGCATACGAGGCACCAGATCATTGGGGGCTTCAATGGGTGCCAATGCTAGGCTATCAACAACCAATTCATTTATAGCCAGATATACCATTGACTTCGCTGATTGGGCATTTCCAATGTTATGTACCTGAGCTTCAACACCGAGCTTATTTGCATTTTTCGAAACCTGTATGTCGGCGGCGCCGATTGCAATATCCGGTAACGCGGTTTTATTCGGCTCAAATACCCTTTCCAAATCTATCCTGACCACTACCTGACTTTTGGCAGGAAGCTCAATCCGGATCACCTCGACCCGCTCCCGGATCGTCACCAATTCTTCGTGAATCAGCTTTTCGGACACAGTATCATCATTTTCATCGGTTCCAATGCGCAGCCTATACTCGCCGGGCGCCAGCATCCAGGTATTCATCTCCACCTGTTTCGCATTGCCCGCATTGTAAAGCGAAACAAGCGCGGAAGAACGATCCCCTTTTCTGACAAATACGGATACATTTCTGCCTGTATTTTTCCAAGTTGCCACCAATGCCGGATACTCAAATCCCCTTCCGAAATGGCCTGTGTACATCCCCGTCAGCAGGTCGCTTCCCCGCACATACACCCGGTCGGTGAATTTTGCTTCGCTGGTTAGCAGCGGGAAATTATAGCGGAGAGAATTCAGGATCTGGTCAAAACCACCAAGCAACTCCTTCACCTGGCCGGTTAGCTGGTACTTATTATAAGGCGAGGCATATTGGCTGATCAGTTGGTTATACTGCTTATCACCGCCCAATTTGGCAGTCATGGCAAATAGGTTGCCAAACGGATTTGCCCCGGCTGTTCTATCGTCGCCCCCGGCCGTCAGTGTTTGTTCTACCCATTTCAACGAGCCGGGCTGGGCTGTTTCCATTTCTTCATCCCGGCTTCTCATCAATTCCGCCACCTTGTTTATCGGATTAAGAAAGGACTTATCGCCGGTCAGGTCATGCATTCCATTCAGGAAACTGTAAAGCTCTGCGATGTGCCCCAGATGATCCCATTGGTAATAATTGTATCGGAGTCCGGGATCGTACCATTTCTTAGAATCACCTCCGATCGTCTCATTTTTAAATGAGACAGCTGGCGGAATGATGCCCGCAGGTTTGCCGTTCTCCGTTCTTCCTGCGTCGGCTACCCATGCACTGGCCCACTCGGAAAATTGCCTGATCAAAGTAGGATTGCGATTGTACCACGCCGCCCATAATCCGGTGAGCAGTGCGCGGGCATTCAGCGGAACGTCCACGCCGTAAGGCGAATTTTCCAATGCTTCTGTCGCGGAGAAATAGTACGATTTAAAATGCCTGTGTCCTAAATGCGTCGTACCAGACCAGACTTTATCAAAGTTCTGCATACTGATCATCGCACGCTCTACGTAAGCCGGGTCGCCATAGCGCACCAGAAACATGCCCGCGTGCGAATCCCGGAAAAGCTCCGCAGCGTGCTCGACATCGTCTATTTTTTTATCATAACCCCTCACAAGCTCCCCACTGTTCCAGATTCCATCGGCCAATCGGGTGTAACCTTTGCGGGCAGTTGCATCGTCCGCACCCAGGATCGCAGGCAGCCACCAGCGTAGCATTTCCACGTCATCGGCATACTTTCCGCCCAGTTCGCCATTGGGAGCCTGGCGCTCATTGACCCACCAATGAATCACTTTAAGCATTCGTCCCATCGCCTCGTGCTGGAACCTGGCCCAATCCGGCGCATTTTGCATATCTACATCCGAAACGTAGGGATCCTCGATCTGATCGCCATTGTACATGCTGATCAGCTCATGATCGGGAAAAACTTTTGCCAGTTCACCAAAAAACAAAGGCGCTTTACTTTCTGTGAGCAACTCACTGTCTTGCTTATACAGCCAGTAATGTATTTTGGCCAAAAGATACAGGGACTTATCATACAATGGCGAAGCCCGATCGGCCACGACCTGATCGAGCAGGTCGATCGCCGCATACATGCGCTGGATCTGGTTCATCCTCGTTTTCCGCACCTCCGCAGACCAGCCTGCCTGCTCGTAAAATCTAGCGGCAGTGATGTGCTTTTGTAAGATATACAATCGGTTTTTCAAAGCCGCATTCCCGGGATTATTGCCAAGTTCTTTCTCCAATGAGACTGCCGCGGAAGTCATTTCGGTTAGGTCTGTGTCGGGCCCTTTAGTTAAAGTATTCACGGGCCAAGCCGCTACCGGCCTGACTTCCAGACTATAAATACCCGCTAATTGGGCAGGTCCGATGCCTTTTACTTTTACAATTGCTCCTATCTTTCCAATCATCACTTTGCTGCGGACAGAGCGGTATGGAAGTCGATACCAGGGAACTGTGATCGTTGCCAGAACGCTGTCATTCACCATAATTTCCATGGGCATTGCCCGCGCTCCGGGATAGCCTACTGTAAGCGACACAAAATACTCGCCCGGCGGCACATCCGCCTTAAACACCAAACTTCCCACGCCGGCAACACCATCCCGAAAAAGCGAATCGGCAATGCGGTTGTAGGTCGTATCAAAAGCCTGCCGGGGAGCCGACAGCCAGCCATATCGGCGTTCTTTGGAATATTTTGTGGAAGTCGTTATGCGTATAAAACCCTTTTCAACTTTGGAAACCGGCGTTCCCATATCAAACAAAAAATGATCTGCCTGCCTGCCATTTGCATGACAGAAGGTAAAAAGTGCTCCCACGAGCAGACCGATGATTTTAAATAACGACAATGTATATACGTCAACCGGTTTCTTTCTTTAAATCTAGTCAAGTCTGGCTTTGATGTTTTTCGAGGATCCATCCTTTTTAAGGAAATCCTCCGAAGGCTTGCCATTACTCTTTGCCGACACCAGTCCATCCAGGCTATTGCGCACAAGCACAGATGGTCCTGCCTGTTTTGTATCGATATTAAGAATTGCAAAATCTTTGGTATCATCTATAAAAAACGCTGGCCGCTGCTCCGGATATTTGAACGACATACTGATACCGGACATCCGGAGCCCTTTCACATGCCGGATAAAAAATCCAAACGCGGGAAGTTTGCCAAACATCGTCCCTTCCGGGTACAAATCTTCCAGTTCCTCTATTTTCCGTGTTACGTCAGTGGATACCCCTCCGCCCGCAAACTCGATGCGGATGTTGTTGAAGGAAACATTTTCAACGTTCGCTTTGGCGATACCCGAAACCGAGCAGCCTGTAATTCCCGCGCCGGTGGCGACCACGTCAGAAATGCTGATATCGCGCATAATCCCGGGCCTGGGCACCGCTGCTGTGGCCATGTACTTGCGCGCGCGGTTACCAAGTCTTAGAAAGAGCGGTACTTCCGGGCCGTCGATCACAAGATTACTGATTGCAATATGCTCCATGATCCCGCCGTCGACGATCTCCATGGCCAGTCCTCCGATCCCGGCGGGTTTGCCATAAATGGTCGTCGTTTGTGCCGAGGGCTTGATCACACAGTTTGAAATGGCAATATTCCGGAAGCCCCCCACAGATTCCGTGCCGAATTTAATGGCGCTGCAGTGGCTACTGAGGATGCAATTGGAAATTACAATGTGCTCGGATATAAGCGGTGAGGTGCTTTTGATGGTAATCCCGTCATCATCTGAATCGCCGTTGACGTTAGAAATGGTCACGTAGCTGCACCCGTCGATATCGATCATATCGTTGTTCTTATTGGAGTGGTTCCAGATGCTGATCCCGTCGATGCGCACTTTTTTGCAGCCCAGATAATGCTGCATCCAGAATGCTGAATTTCGCAATTGCACTCCGGTCACCGACACATTTTCACATCCTGCAAACCAGAGCAGGTAGGGTCTGTTTTTATAACGGTCCGGCTTTTTCAAGGTAGTGGTCACAAATGCGGCTCCCTGGCCGTCAATGGTCCCTTTGCCTTCAATGGCTACGTTTTTTTGGTTTTTACAAAAAATCAAAGCCTGTTTGGCCCAATCTTCCCCATAAAAGTGGATTCCTGAGTCCTGGTAAGGGTAAAATTTTGCCGCAGGCTGCCCGAGCAAAGTCGCATTCACTGAAAGATGGAGGGTTACGTTGCTTTTCAAATTCAAGGTACCGGTCAGGTAAGTCCCTTTGGGAATGTACACGGTGCCGCCCGTGATGGTGCACGAATCGATTGCCTTTTGAATAAAAAGGGTATTATCGGTGATACCATCCCCTATCGCACCCGAATTCCGGATGTCATATTGCTGGGCTGTCAGGTTTCCGGCAAACAGAAAATGAAATGCCAACAGCAGCATCCAAGTTGATCCGACATTTCTTTTATCAGGCACACTCATTAGTTTTTTAATCTAATTACTTCATAATAAAACACTTACAACTTTACACTAAGATCGCTGGACCATTGCTGCCTGAGCCACTGTGCCGTTTCTAAATAGGCAGCATCCAGGTCCTCGATCTGAGTTTCGGCCCCGCCTACATCAATGGCAAGCCTGCCGTTGAAACCCACTTCGCGCAACACGGAAAAGAAAATTTTCCAATTGATGTTTCCGCTTCCGGGCGGAAGGTGGCCAGCCTGTTGACCTGTGTTATCTGAAATGTGGATGTATTTAACCCTGTGCGCCAACCGGATCACACTGAGCGGCAGGTTTTCCCGGATCAGAAATTGGTTTGCTGTGTCGAGGTTAAACATCAGGTTCGGCGCACCAACTGCTTCGGCAAAAAACAAAAAAGAATCAGTAGACGGCGTCAGGCTGCCTTCGCATGGATGAAGGTGATAATCAAGTCCGTATCGGGCGGCAATAGCACAAACTGAACGGTATCTGTCCGCTAGTTCTTCCCAGTAACGCTCCCAGCGGGAAGCAGATAAAGGTCGCAGGCTATCGATTTCACTGCCGCTGTAATGGCGCATGACGGGCATATTTGCAGGATATTGCAGCGGTAAAAGGGGGCCGTTGTCCAATACACCCTCCGCCCCGAAAAACCGGGCCGTTTCGCAACCCATTTCAAATAGTTCCAAACATTCGGCTTCGCCGGCTGCGTCCAGATCCGCTCCCAATTGCGGAAGTACAAGGCATAAAATGGGCACCTTGCAACCGTACTGCTCCAATGCTTCTTTAATTGTGTTTTTATGCTTGAAAAGGTATTCAATGTTCTTTTTACCTATTCCTTCTAGTTCAATGGACGAAAACCCCAGCCCCGCCATTTCCCGGATATGGCTGACCGTATCCTCAACAGGCGGAGGATATCCATATCGTGAAATGATATAGAGATATGCACAACATATGTCGATAGGGTTATTCATCTTTCTCTTTCTACCTAAAATTTCGTGCACGTGCACGAAAAATGATTAAAATAAAATGTGCCTGACTTATCACTGGTTTCCTGGACTGTTTTGTAAGGAGTGATTAACGATCGTGCACGTGCACAAAATTAAAGTAAAAAAAATAGCGACCAAATTTTTTATCGTCCTTATGAAGATTAATTGTATAAAAGTGTACTGGAAGGTGTTTTGGGCAATTAATTGTTTAGGATTTGTTCAAATGGTGGTATGCCACGCATTAAAAAAGAAGAATCTTATCTTTCCAAAGCGATCCTGTAAATGACCGTCTGCGTAAAGCCTCCCTTCGGTGGGGCGATCTCTATTTCTATCGGAAAAGCTTTGATAGCCGGATAGGGCGTCCAATAATGCTCAGCATCTTTTCCCACAATCAGTTTTCCATCTCTATCAGTCGTGAAAACAAAATTTTTCTTCCCTGCATTTATAGTAACTGTCTTGTCATTTGCCTGGCTGATCTCCATCCCAGCCTGCATCACGAAAGGTTCGGTAATGATCACCGTTGGAAAAGCATCGTGATAAGTAAGGACCACCTTCTTTTCTATGAAATCGTCGGTAAAAGTATAGGTAATGGCATAAGCGACACCGCCATTGATCCAATCCCGGTTTTTCAATTCACCACTAGCTTTGACACGAAACCGACCATTATCCAAAGCATTGGTACTCATGCGGGCATCGAATTCAAACAAATTGGTAAAATACCCAATCGAATCCCGGTAATAGATCTGTGGCGTCAGACATTTTACGCCAGGAGCTTCGGGAAAGCTCATGGGCTCGGGCCGGGAATATTCGGTCACACTCGATACCTGCAATGCACCATGGCCTTCTACCCAGAGGTACGACATCGTGCCCCCATCCGGCCGGAACATATATTTGCTTTTAGAGCCCGCCTTTTGGTCTTTATAGCGATAGCTTGTCATGGTCGCCATGAAATTCTTGGTCCGTACCTGGACCACATCCAGGTTATCGAAATATTTGACCCACCCAATCTTTTCGGTCGGCAAAGGCCGATTGGGCCTGCTTTGCGTTGTCTCAAACTGATAAGCCATCGCCAGGTTTTTTGCTTTGGTAAAAGTCGGGTAAATGCATGGTTGCGTTTCAAAAACACGGTTGTGATGCGGGCCATAGCCGATCAGGCCGCCAGGAAGGATATTCTCTCTTAAAAAAAGCAGGTTTTTATACGAAGCGCTGGCATAACGCGGATCATCATCTGCATAAAGCGAGAACAATGCCTGGCATCCATCCGAAGTAGCACCGCCATACATCGTCCACTTGTTAGATCGGATACCCCAGGAATTGTCTATGGAGCCATCCGGATAAATAAAGTTTAAATGGGTTTTCAAAGCATTGCGTACGCGGTTGTCAACCAAAGTATCGCCGGTAATCCTGGCATAGAGGCCCAGCCCCCAAAGCGACATTTCCATTTCATACCCAAGATCGATCCCCAATTTGGCCCCTACTCCCCTGCCGCCTTCCCCATTGATAAAACCACCTTCATCCATCTTAGAAACCGTTCGGTGCGCAAGCTCGCGTGCACGGGCAAGGTAACGTTCTGTCCCTGTCAGCTGGTGCGCTGTGGCGAGTGTGGCTGTGGTGGTGGCTACATAATTGATGCTGGCAAACTCGGGTTTCATCACCTGATGAAGATAGTCGGCTGCTTTGGTGATTGCCGCAAGCCATGAAGCATTTTCCTGCTTGTCCAGTTCGCCGGAAATGACATCATAAGCAAGCAGAAGCATCAGCAGCTGGTCGGTAGTGGTACCTGTCCATTCTTCGGGTGTTTCTTTCCAACTCCCGTCCGGCTGCTGCTGGCCGATCAGCCAGGTTGCTGCGTTTTTGGCGCCTTTCAGATACCGCTTGTTACCCGTGATCCGGTAGGAAACCGCAAAAGGGTAAACAGCCTCGGCCGCCCGCGTATGCAGCACGTGGCAGGTGCTACATGCCAGTGCGCCGCAATCGGCCTTTTTGTTCCCGTCTATTTGCAGCTCCAGCAGCGTGCCCGAAAGTTGTACCAAAGTCGAGGCATACTCTTTCTTGATGGACAATGACTGCGAGAGAACTGTCCAGGCAGGGCACATAACAACCAGTAGCGAAATAATATATCGATATTTCATCTGAAAAATAAAAACCTGTGCACGTGCACGAAAAAAGATTTGATAAATAGAGCCAGACTTAATTTCTATAATACCGGTAATTGGCACTGGTAACAATATCGATGGGTATCAGATAATCCTCCTGGACGGTGGTGGAGAATATCAAATATTGAAACAATGACATCACGCCGCGGTAACCCTGCTCCTGAGGTTTTTCGCAAAGCAAAAAGTCGATGACCCCCCTTTTGAGGTAATCCAGGTTTTTGTCCAGATAATCGTAACCAATGAGAACAATATCCTTTCTCCCAATCGATTCCAGCCATTGTGCTACCAATGCGACCCGGGAATTGGTCACGTATATAATGCCAATCTGCTGATGTGCTTCCAGCAGCGCGGTAAGTCGGGCGGCAACGGAGGCATAACCGGTATCGGTCATATTCAGGTGAACGAGCTGGTCCTGGGAAAGTTTTTCCCTGAAATAGGCCAAAAACCCATCCTCTTTACGCAGGATCGCCACGTTGTTTTCGATCTCCCGGGCGATATTGACAATCATTGCCTTCTGGCCTTCTTTGAGACAATAGTGGACCAACTGCCCCGAGAGGTATCCGCTGTCGAAAAGCTCAGGACCGATATAGCAAAGTCTATGCTGATCGGGTATGTCCGAGTTCATCAGCACGCAGGGGATTTTCTTCTTTTTGCAGAATTTCATCAGCGCGATCGACTCTTTTTCAAAGGTCGGCGTGATCAGCACGCCATCGGGGGCATTTGCCATGATCCTGTTAACTTGTTCAGCAAAAACGGACTGAACGTTCTGATCAAAAAAGTAGTGCTCCACCTGAACACCATATTGCCTGATTTCCAGGTCCGCCTTATTAATCCCTTCCAGCGGCGCCTTCCAATACTCGGTTTCTTCTGAAATATCGGGCAGTAAAACTGCAACCCGCAGGGTTCCCCTGGATGTCAGGGCAAGTCGCCGGGCGAGCACGTTTGGCTGGTAATTGAGCTCTTCAATAATTGCGTTTACCCGGTTCCTGGTTTTTACTGCCACCCCCGCCCGGTTGTTGATCACCCGGTCCACGGTCCCCAGAGAAACGTTGGCCCTACGCGCAATTTCCTTGACACCGCCCAACGAATTGTCTTCTTTTCCTTCCACAATACATGAAACATTGAATACCGGCCAAAGATAAACAATCGTAAGTTAATTCGTGATTGCGGTTTGGTCGGCCGCCTTAAATTGAACCCTCTGGCACTACTATCGTTGCTGATCTTGCTTTTTGCTGGGCTTTCTGTGAATGCGCAGACCGGCGATTTGATCCCAGACTTATCAAAGGCAAGGGTCAAACAATCCGCCGAAGGTGTTTGCCTTTTAGTGTCTTAGAAAGGTTGAGCAGCTTGGGGTGGCATGGCTTTAAACACTTAGTACCCCTCTCACCTCAAAGACATCAAAAATTTCGAGAAGTAGCTGGTCTTTCTCTAGGGTATTTTGCGCCTGTGCGTCTGGTTTCAATTGGCGATTATCGCATTCTCTTGCGCTTCTTATTCAGCCAAATACAGAGTATATCTTAAAGCGCCGCAGGTTTCGAAGGCAAATGCGGTTGAGAAAGCCAAGCCCTCAGGCTATATTTCGGATTCAGGAAAACTTGTTTTCCCACAGTCCACACTTGAAGAGAGCGGAGTAGAGCCACAAACAGCTTCTTTCAAAATTGGAACGGCAGAAGGGAAACGAAAAATAAAATCATTGTACCTGATCTCACCGAAGAGCAAGAATGAAGTACTCCCCATTTTTAAGGCCAGCGTTCGGCTATTATTAATTAAAATTAAGCAGCATTCAGGTAAAGGTTCATTGGTTTTCTGCGACCAATTCCTTGATGCTTTCTGCAATTGTAATGTTGGACAAATCGAGCGACTCCCTGATAAAGGTCGAGACCGTTTTTCTCGGGATTCAGATAGATATATTTCTGTTTAATTGTCCGGAACCACCGCTCAATATGCGCATTGTCGGTCGCCCTGCCTTTTCCATCCATGCTGATCCGGATTTTAAGATCACTTAATGTGCTTACCCAATGCTCGCAGGTATACTGGGCGCCCTGATCGCTGTTAATTATTTCTGATTTGCCATACCTGGATATCGTTGCATTCAGAAGCTCTGTCTGCGTTTCCTTTTCCAGGCTGTTAGAAAGTTGCCATCCAACGATATAACGACTGTACAGATCCATAATGGCCGTCAGGTACATAAACCCATGTTTCATTGGTATATAGCTGATATCCAAAGCCCAAACATGGTTGGGACGGTTAATTTCAAGATTTCTCAGCAGATACGGATGAATGTATTTCGCTTTTCCCAGACGGCTAAGGTTACGTTTCGCGGGGCGGCCCGTGCCGATAAATCGATTCAATGGCCATTTTCCGAAGCAGTCGCCGAATACGTTTGACATTGTAGGGCATCCCTTTTTCCGCCAGCTCGTCCTGCATACCCAACACGCCCAGCGTTGGGTCGGACAAGAAGATTTTGTCCATTGTCTCCATCAAAGCCAGGTTCTCCTCTTTTTCACCAGCAGGTCGATAATACAACTGACTTCGGTTGATGCTCAGAATTTGTGCTTGTCGGCGAATGCTCAATGGATGACTATTGTCGATCAATGCCATGCGCTCCTTCATAGACCTGCTTTTTTCAAGCTTTTTTTTAAGAAGTCGTTCTCCACCTGAAGCTGGCCGATCTGCTTAAAAAGATTGTCAACATCGACAGATTCCTCTTCCTTGGCCGGCTCATCTCCGAAAGCTTTTTCCGCGCGGTCCAGAAATTCCCGTTTCCAGGCCGATACCTGCGTTGGATGAATCTCGAATCTGGTCGCTAGTTCGCTCAACGACTCTCGTTCTTTCAAGGCTTCAACAGCCACCATTGCCTTGAATTTTGCTGTGAATTTTCTCCGGCTTTGTTTCATTGTCTCATCGGTTTAATGTCAAGTTACTAAACTTAACCGATGGCCTCAATTTCGGGGAGTATTACAGAAGGATCATTTGAGTTTACAAGGATCGGGTGAGGCTCAGGAATAGCGCTCCCGGTTATTTTGAAACGCGGCGGTATCGGTTATCAAGCTGCGAAGTACATTTTTACAGTTACTATATTCAACCACTCTGAGGGGATAATTGGTTACGAATTAGCAATAGAGGCCGAAGCGCCCAAAGAGCCGTACACCGGCAAGCCAAGAGGGAGAAAGCGCAAAGTTACCAAACAGGAAAGCGCTGAATAGATGAATCTGATAAGCTTTTAAACGAGAAATTTATCCTAAAAGTATTCTGTCCCGTCAGAATTGCCAACCTGGGCGTAAGAAGAGAAGTAATGCCGTCGTAAAATTCCCCAAAATGCCCAGTATCATTAGTTGAAGCACACTGCACCCAAAAACTTCATTAAAACACAAAGTTAATTCCTTGTATATCATTGCATTAACTTTCTATTTTGCGCACCTACAAAACGACGTATGCATGTGGACATTGTTCGCTGAAAGTTCTTCGTTTTGTACATAAAGGTGTGACTTTTTCATTCTCATCGGAGTCTTGTAATTTAGTTTAGATCTTTTAAGTTGGAGTGTTAAAAAGTATTCAATATTTACACATGGAACCATCCATAAGTCATTGACCTATGTTGCCAACCTATCGCGAAATAACCACTAAGGAATCTTCTAGGGACTCTATTCAAAAGTTCTGGATTCTCGAGCATGATCTTAATCCTCTTCCTTCATCCCCCCAATATGCCTTACCCAACGGCTGCTGTACGCTGGCCTTCATCAACGGTAACGGCATCTCATTAACGTTTTCCGGGGATCCCATTCATCTGCCGCCTGGAATTTACCTAGCCGGCCAAATTACCAGAAAGGTAAGCGTCGTCATGAAAGCTTATTCTAAGGCGATTATGGTACAACTTAAGCCTTGGGTCCCCTCGATGATGACCAATATTCCAATGAGCTCATTTACCGATAATGTGGTCAGCTTGGAAGCGATCAATAGACCCTTATATGAAACTATGGCTAATCTGGATGGAGTCGATGAAACCGTTATAATCGGTAAGGTGTATGACGCATTTGCTAGCTGCTTACAACCCGATACCGGTACTCATTTCATCCAATGGGCCTTCAACTACTTGCAGAAGGGGCTCACTAACCAGCAAACGATTGCGGATATGGTTCGTCGGTCGGGCTATTCCCAGCGAAGAATAGAGCAGCAGTTCAAACGTCTGATTGGTCCCACCGCGAAAGAAACGCAGCGTATACTTCAACTCAGGCAAGTCATTAGTGAGCTGGACCATCGTGAGCAGACCACTACTTTAGGAGAGCTAGCCTATCGGCATGGCTACTACGACCAGGCTCATTTCATCCGGGCTTACCAACGGGTGTTAGGGGAGCTACCATCCGCCTTTAGACGTGATAATTACTTGCTACCTGTCACCCCACATTTCGATTTTTTACAATTATAACAGGTTTGCGATGAGTACTTTTGGCCCAGCTAAATGAGTCATATGCGAAACCGAATGTCTATTATCCAAACAATACTCATCCTGAGTTCTACCCTATCAATGACCTTTGGACAATCCCGGTTTGATACGCTGACCAGGGCATTGGAACGGGTGTATCAACGAGATAGCTTGCCAGGACTATCCGTCGTATTAGTTAACGAGAAGAAAATTATTTATCAGCATAGCTTTGGCTACGCTAACATCGAGCAGCAGATTAAGTACAGTGCCAAGAGTATTCAAAACATTGGTTCGGTCAGTAAAACATTCGCGGCCCTCGCCTTGCTGAAAGCGGTTGAATTAGGCTATTTTGATTTAGATACCGATATTAATGCCATCCTGCCGTTCAAGGTCGTTAATCCAAATGCGCCTACTAGCCGCATGACGGTACGGCATCTAGCCAACCATACCTCCGGCATTATTGATAATCCGTCCATCTTCTACGACACCTATCAATTTGATACCACACTGGCGGCGTATAGTTCCGTGGCCTATGCAAAATTGAAAAAATTGGGTTTCAACCAGCGGGTGCGAGATTGTTCATTGGGCCGTTTTATGTACGATTATCTTAATGACAGGGGGCAGTATTATGCCAAAGAAAATTTTGGCCTTGATGCCGCTGGCCGCTCATCTAGCTACAGTAATATTGGCTCGGCACTAGCAGCCTATTTGGTTGAGATCAAATCGGGCATGAGCTATGCTGACTTTACTAGGCAATATATCTTCCGGCCGCTTCACATGCGTCAAACAAGCTGGTTTCTAAACGCGAAGCGCCTAAAGCGCTATGCCCACCCCTACGATGACAACTTTTCGGCTTTACCTTTCTATCATTTAATTACGTATCCAGACGGTGGCCTTCGAACCAATACGGCTGATCTGAGCAAGTATCTAATTGCACTGATAAAGGGGTATCAGGGCGGGGAGAAACTGTTAAAGAGATCATCGTATAGCACAATGTTTACGCCCCAATTCGCTAAAGAGTCTCCGCCTAAAGGCATCCGTTTAACGACGCGCAACAAGGGTATCTTTTGGAATCTGTACGTAAATGGGACTATTGGGCATGATGGGGATGATCCAGGAGTAAGCTCGTTTTTGTTTTTTAACCCCAAGACAGGCTTAGGTGGTGTTTTTTTGAGTAACAAATATGTAGCGGACAAGAAGTCGATTACGGATCTGCTTATGCAATTTACTAGTATGCCTTAACCAAGCTTTCATGATTTATGTATCAAGTTCAATTAATGAGTGCACATATGTTGCTCTTATAAATTTTAATAATGGGGATCAGGTTAAATCTTCAATAGTTGCTATCGGGGCATTGCGTTTTACGCTATCAATACCATCGTCCCTCGCCGTAGCCGAAGAGTACATCTCACTCGTTGCTAAACCTGATAGTTATTAGCAACCTGATTAAAGTACGGTTGCCGGGAGACAGATGTTTGGTGGGCGCCAGTTATCGCAATGTTAGAATATTCAAGTCCATTGAGCCTTGGTAAGCCAATTTCAGAGAGGATTGTGAAGGGTAGTAGATTGGTGTTTCTTTGGCAAGCTAGTTGAACGATGCACGGAATTTAGCCGGCGTTATATTCGTCTTGCTCTTGAATAACCGGCTGAACGACTGAGGAAATTCAAAACCCAGCTGGAAACCGATCTCGCTTACCGTAAGCTGTGTTTGGGCTAGCAATGCTTTGGCCCTCTCAATCACAAACCGGTGAATATGCTGCTGCGTATTCTGGCCGGTGAGATTTTTAAGCAGGTCGCTCAGGTAATTGTCGGAAAAATTCAGTTCGCTGGCTAGGTACGCTACGGTCGGCAAGCCATCGGACATGGGACGTTCGCCGGCGAAATAGTCGGACAGGAGTTTTTCTAGGTGCGCGAGCACGTCGCTCGTCACGGGCTTGCGGGTAAGGAATTGCCGGCCGTAAAAACGTTGCCCGTAGCTCAGCAATAATTCAATGTGCGCAATGATGACATTTTCGGAATATGCGTCGATCCGCCCGCTGATTTCTTCGCGGAGCATTTTCAACACCGACAGCACCAAACTTTCTTCCTGTTCCGACAAATGAAGCGCCTCATTGACAGCGTAATCGAAAAAACCGTATTCTTTAATGCGCTGCCCGAGCGGATGACTCCTGATAAAATCGGGATGGAATACTACGCAGCAGCCGCTGGGCCTATGATTCTCGGAGATGTTGCTGGTAACCTGGCCGGGGGCGGTGCAAAACATGATCCCTTCGTCAAAATCACAGAATCCCTGCCCGTAACGCACTTTACCGATTACATTCCTTTTGAGGGAAATACAATACATGTCCATCACAAGCATTTCTTTGCTGGTATCGGTATGGGTGCGATCGATTTCGTCAAAATCGAATACGCTCACCAACGGATGTACCGGCCCGGGCAAACCTAGTATGCGGTGCTGCTCCGAAATCGAGTGGATAAGGTAGGGGACCTGTTTTTTCATTGTTTAAATATAAGTAAACGGGCAGGACATTGCCCTGCCCGCAAAATGGCTAACGGTCGATTGCGTCCATACCAAACTTGTCGTACCGATCGCCCGTTTCGGTTCCCAGCGGGATAATCGCTTCCAGTCGAGCCAGATCCGCCTCGCCGAGCACAATTTCCGTGGCAGCGATATTTTCTTCCAGGTACTTCCGGCGTTTCGTTCCCGGAATTGGCACGGCACCTTTGGCAATCACCCAGGCCAGTGCCAGCTGCGACGAGCTTACCTGCTTCTCCGCCGCCATACGCTGTATTTCCGCAAGCAAGTCCAAGTTTTTGTAAAACTGTTCTCCCTGAAAACGCGGGATACCGCGCCTGAAATCATCTGCTGCCAGGTCGTCCGGACTTTTCAGTTCGCCCGAAATAAACCCGCGGCCCAATGGCGAATATGCTACAAAACCAACGCCTAGCTCCTCCAGCGCTCGCATAATACCTGCCTGTTCAGGACTACGTTCAAAAAGCGAATACTCGGTTTGCACAGCCGTGACAGGGTGGATCGCATGGGCCCGACGGACGGTTTCAGCCGAAACTTCCGACAGACCTATATGACGTACCTTGCCCTCCTTTACCAGTTCCGACATGGCCTCTACCGTTTCCTCTATGGGCGTATTGGCGTCCAGCCGGTGAAGGTAGTAAAGGTCGACATAGTCCGTTGCCAGGTTTTCGAGCGAGCGCTCGGCTGCCTTTTTTACATATGCTTTGTCTGCCCGGAACTTCCAGGTAATCTGCGCATTGTCGTCGATTTCCCAGCCAAACTTTGTTGCGATCAGGTAATCTGCGCGGCGTCCCTTGGTTGCCTTTGCGACGAGCTGTTCGTTGACGAGCGGCCCGTAAAGATCTGCTGTATCGAGAAAATTCCCGCCGAGTTCCAGCGAACGGTGAATGGTGGCAATCGCCTCGGCTTCATCCGCTTTACCATAAATATCCATGTGGGCCATGCCCGTCATTCCCATACAACCCAGTCCCACCGATGGCACCACGAGCCCCTGGCTTCCTAATTTTACAAGTTTCATATTGGTATTTGTTTGTTTTAATCAATGCAAAACTAGCAATGCCCCCTGAGGCAGGATTAACCGTATCCGGGAGGTTTGTATCCAAAATCCGGTTAAAGCATTTGAAGTGCGCCGCCGTCAGCACGAAGCGATGAACCGTTGGTTGCTGCGGCCAGAGGACTGCACAGGTAAGCAGCCAGCGCCGCGATTTCCTCTGGGGCGATAAACCGCTGCAAAAGTGAATGCGCGTTAGTACTGGCCAGAATGGCGGCCTTCATTTGTTCCACGGTCATACCCTGCGCTTCGGCAATAGCTTCGACGGTTCCGGCCACACCATCCGAATACGTCGGCCCACCCAGGATGCTGTTAACAGTTACCTCGGTTCCCCTGGTGAGCTTGGATAACCCGTTTGCGAGCGATAGCATGGCCGTTTTGGTTACGCCGTAATGGATCATATCTGCCGGCACATTGATCCCCGACTCACTGCTGATAAACACGATCCTCCCCCATTTCCTGTCGAGCATTCCGTGCAAAAGCGCCTTCGCCAGGCGCGCCCCGCTCAGTACGTTCACCTCGAACATTCGCCGCCAGTCGGATTCATCGATCTGGGTAAACGGTTTCAATTCGAAGATCCCGACGTTATTTATTAGGATGTCGATCTGCGGCAACCCGGCTATGAGCGCGGCTACTTCATCCGAACTTGAGAAATCCGCGGCAATGCCAGTCACATTCCCCGAAGGAAATATAGCCCTTAGTTGCTCCATCGCTGCCTTCGTTTTTTCAGGATTTCTACCATTGATGATCACATGGGCACCTTCGGCCATGAGTTGTTGCGCGATGGCAAATCCGATTCCTTGGGTAGAGCCGCTGATGAAGGCAGTCTTTTGTTTTAGTTTAAGTTCATTAACAATGAATAAATTATTTCTGTATTGATCATTCCAAAAATGCCCCAAAAAAACGTCAGCTGATCACTGACAACTGTAAGTCGATCAACTCGCGCAGCACTACTTTGTCTGTGTGCACGCGGCGGGTTACATTCAGACCGTTCCAGACTGTGATCAGGTAGCGCGCCAATACTTCGGGTGGCGCGGGATTGGCGATCGTCCCTGCGAGCTGCTCTCTCCGGATGGCACCTGCGAACATTTGCTCAACTTCCAATAAAATGTCCGCCGCCTCCTTTTCCAGCTCCGGGTCCAGAAACGCCATTTCAGTAACTGCGTTTGCAATGATGCAGCCGCGCATGTGCGTGTCATGATCCGCCTCGGCGATGCTACCGAAAAAATCCCTGATTTTCTGAACGGGTGATTCGGAATTGTCGAGCACGGCCTTGAATTGCTGGAATACCTCTCTGCGCTGCGCGATAGCTTTGCCGAAAAGTTCTTTTTTGCCGCCTTTGAAACAATTATAAAAGCTTCCGCTGCCCATATCCGTCGATTTGAGCAAATCGCCCAGGGAAGTCGCTCCAAAACCTTTCTCCCAAAACACGCGCTGCGCTTTCAGTATGACTTGCTCGTGATCGATTGATGACGGTCTTCCTCGCATAAATTATTTTTATATTGATCAACACAAAAATAGAGCAGATAGTCGGGTTCGCAAAATGGCGTCGGCAAGATTAGTTGAAAAAAGGTTCGGAGCTGCTGTACAACCATCAAATGGTTACAGCATTCGCAATTATCTCAACAAAGTGCTTGAGGAGCGTCAGCTGGCTGCTGTACCGGTAATGGAGATCAATGATATCCACACCCTGCTGAAACTGGTAGGCCGGGGCGGGTGGGTGACCGTGTTGATGAGCTCCACGATAGTCGATCAGCCGCAGCCAAGGCGGTAAAACTTACCGGAGCCGACATGGCCAGGCAGGCCACCATCACCTGGCCCAAAGATGCGTACCGGAAAAAGGCGGCTAATCTATTGGCCGGTTTTTTGTTACTGCATGCCGCATGCTATTGCGACAAACCGACTTAATTGACCTGCCAATGTCAAACGCCATAGTCCTTTCAGCCACTTCACGGACTTTTCAGAAAGTACCTTTGGCCTTTTCAGGAAAACAGAACGTAAATCTTTGAGGTAGTATCTTTCAGCCAAGAGGGTTTTTATCCTGCCCGATAAACATGCCCCGCCTTGAAGCGATAAGCCAGTCGCCATTAACTTTCTCATATTCATCCTGATATATAGCCCCTATGGTTGATTTGAACTTTTTTCCCTCTGCAACGCTGAGCAGGGTGATATGGCTATATAATGTACCGTTGGCATGTTCACCTTTGATAGTGACCACATGTTGTCCATTGAGGTGAAAGGCCGCCGCAAAGCTATTGTTAAAACCTTTGAAGGCCGCTGACATAGCTTCACGCCCGTTCAACTGCATGATCAGGCTTCCGTCTACGGTGATTTCTGTGATAGCATCTTCGGTGAACAATTGTAGCTGGGCCTCAAATTCCTTTTTATCTGCCAGTATCGATACCTTGTCTACCAAAGCTCTTAGCTTTAACTGGTCTGCGATGTCTTGGGCGTTCATATCAGGCAACAGTTAGGACGATTTTACCTCGAATATGACCCTTGGCTGCGCGCTCATGTGCTTCACGTGTTGCCGATAACGGGAATGTACTGTCAATAACGACCTTGATACTACCGTCATCGAGTAATCTGGCCAGTTGCGTCAGTTGTACCCCGCTTGACCTCACCTGCACGGATGATACGGTGATCCCAAGTTTTTCGGCTTCTGCCCCACCCTCAAAACCCAAAGGATAAACCGGAAATAAAGCGCCACCACGCTTTAGAGTCTTCAGAAAGCGCCCGGTTGATGCACCGCCGACCGTATCCACGACCAGGTCAAGGTCCCGGACAACATCCTCTGGCGCTGTTTTCGTGTAATCAATGAAGTCATCTGCTCCGAGTTCTCGTACAATAGCTTCTTGTTTGGTAGAGGCCACACCGATCACTTTCGCGCCCCGAAGCTTCGCTATCTGAACAACAAAGTGGCCAACCCCACCAGCAGCTCCATTGACGAGCACCGTTTTGTCCTGCAAGGGTACCGAGATGTGCGGGTGAGCCTGTAACGGGTTAGGGTGGTTGTGTCCAATGTCCACCAGAAACTGCCATGCAGTTAACAGCGACATCGGCGCACCAGCAGCATGCACATGGTCTATTTTGCCCGGTTTGATGGCAAGATGTTCTGCAGGTACGCTCACATATTCAGCATAGCCTTTGCTTTCTCCAATACTGAAAAAGCGAACCATGGAATAAACTTCATCACCAACCTTAAAATTGATTACCCCTTCTGAAACCGCTTCAACTACCCCGGAAATATCTGTCCCGAGGATCATTGGAAAATCTCCCTGCGGTTGCCATTCAGGCGGAAGGGAACGGTAGCCATCCCGTAAATACCAGTCGGGGGGATTAAGTGCGGATGCGTGGACTTTTACTAATACTTCGCCATCTTTTAGCTCCGGCATCGGCGCATCCTCATAATGCAGCACTTCCGGTCCGCCGAATGCGTGTAATCGAACTGCTTTCATCACGGCACCGGTTTTATAATCGGTCGCAGGTGTTTGATCTTTCATTATTTGTTTATTTAATAACCATCATTTGATCTGTTAACAGTAATGCAATTTTAGACCAAATACTTACTTTTGGCAAGTATGTACTTTTTTGTATGTTATACACCAAAAAGTATGCAATGCTGATTATCAATTGTTTTAAAATAGAGACGGTATGAAAAAAGATGAAATATTAACGCAAGCGAATCAGCTTTGCGCGGTCGACTATGCATTCAAACGCATAGGCGGAAAATACAAGGCCAGGATTCTGTGGTACCTGGACATGAAAGGTGTGTTAAGATATGGCGAGTTAACCCGGACTTTGCCGGACATCACAACAAAAATGCTCACACAAACCTTGCGTGAACTGGAAGAAGATAAATTGATCCTCCGAAAGATGTATCACGAAGTTCCACCGAAAGTTGAATATTCGTTGAGTGAGACCGGGCAGGAATTGATCCCTTTTATCGCTCATTTGCATGCCTGGGCTAAAAAACAGATGGAAATGGATGCGCTGTCCGCTGGTAAGGTGAAAGATGAGCGAACTGCTGCCATTTGCAGGTCAGTCTGTGACACCGAGTGAAACCTGCCTTGCAGAAGTAGTAACCGCCTTGTCGCCGCTGGAATTCACGCATTGGTTTAAGTGAAGGCTGAAACTACCCAGGCTGCGGTGAGATTGCTATCTTTGCCTATGCAGCATCAGGAATTAGACGCGCCGCAAGAACTATGCCACCAGGTCAGCGGTATCTGGTACCGTGAGATGGACTTTGGCGCTTCGCCTATGGCTTTTGAAGTGTTGCCGGATGGAAATGCAGAGCTCGTTTTTCATTTCGGCAGTGGTTGCAGTTTGTTGATCGGCGGGCAGCCTCAGTCCCTACCCTCACCCTTTATGGTGGGCTTGCTAAAACAGCCGGTTTATTTTCAAGCCGAGGGGCGTTTACAGATCATTGGCGTCAAATGTTATCCCTGGGCAGTTTATGCATTGCTGGCATTATCTGCTATCCAGGGTGGGGTACAAAGCTTAACGCACCCGATTGCTGCTTTACAATCTGCTTTAAAACGACTATTAGACCTGCAAGACAAAGCCGGGGCATTGGGACTAGTCCGTGATTGGTTGATCAAAAATGCTGTTAAAGACGAGCGTGCACTGATTACCAAAGCGGGCAAGGTGATGCGGGAAGAGAACGGCGCTTTGCCCGTCAGTTCGGTGGCAGCCGCGGCGCACGCCACGGTGCGCACTTTGGAACGGCAGTTCAAAGCTTCTACGGGACATACAGTGAAGGATGTGTCCAGCCTGATCGGTTTTGAACAGGCCCGTGACCGTTTATGGGAAGAGCCTCATCTCGCTCTTGCCGGCTTAGCCGAGGAATTGGGTTATGCCGATCAATCCCACCTGAACCGGGAATTTAAACGTTACAGCGGCCTGACCGCCGGAGCATTCGCTCGGCAGAGCAAAAATCAGGAAAAAGGAACTCAGCGGTGATTGTGTCGCGATTGTTCTATCCTCTTCATAATCCGTTGCGGATTTTTGCTTTGGCGAGTTATCCTGGTCGTAATACATACCGCTGCATCTTAATCGAGCTACACCATAGAAATAACTAGATTTTCAGAAGCTGCTTGAGCCGACCTTGATAAGCCTGCAAGTAATTTTTCTTTGCTGTTTCGTCTAGGAAAGACGCAAATATTAATTGCTCCACTTGTTCGGACCCGCTGAGCATACGTGAGATTATTCCGTCAAATACTTTTGAGTTGATTCGTGCTATCTCAGCTAGTAAAATAAATTGCTGCATCACTGTGCCTTGGGCTATTGTTTTGGGTAAAAGGCCGTCATCCAATGCAAAATCTTTATCGCGAATATGTATACGGCTGTTGAGCAAATCATAGGCTGGGCTCAAACGATAATCTCCCTGATCGGTTTCGAGCAAAGAAAAGTTTTTGAAATGCGCGTCACCGTTAGAAAATAAATAGTTAAACATTAATATTCGGAGCAATTTCGGTGATTCGACTGTGTAAGCAGGAACATACTTTTGCATCAGCTCAAAAATATCCAGGTAACTTCCTAAGTATTTATAGTGTTCTCCATGGGTTTGGGGCGTACGTCCCGCCAGTGATGCAAAATCATCCTGAGCACGTTTCCTGCCATCGGCGTGTCTATCGAACCGCTTAGTAATGTAGGCGTGCGCTCCGTCCGCAAAAAAGATCAATGCGTTCTCTGCTGTTTCGATACCGTAAACCTGCTTGGCGATCTGCATAGTCAGATGCTCATTGGCCGGCATTTGATCCGGCCTGCGGCCAGCGGCTGGTATCGGCTTTAAAATATAATTACCTTGCTCGCCTTCTTTGATCAATCGTAATTTATTCTTATCAAGGATTACCGAAAATTTTTCCTGAACACCCGATATTGACATCCGCTTGCGGTTTTCTTCAAAAAGTTCATCGGTGTCTTGATTGGTCGCCGGTGAATCATACCTCAGAATATGGCTTACGCGCTTGCCATCGAAGACCCGCCTGAGGCAATTCTTACTATAAGTGTAGTAGCCAGGCGCCAATGTGCCTGGGCAGAATTGAATATCTGGTAAGTTCATTACTTCTCGATTTTAATAATTGTCACAGCTCCAATCGTGTCGCTTTTTGCAATCGTGAGCAACAAGCCAAAGTAGTCGTTTCGATCTATGCGGTTTAGGTGACAGACCACTTGTTTATTGGAGCCTTCCGGCAACATATTATAGAAAAAGGGGAACAAGTATGGAGACTTATAGGCCTCAATCGTTTTTGGTAAAGTCAAGCTGATAGGAGGTCTCGAACTGTCTTCTACCCATTCTTTGTGGTAGTGAAATTCAAATGCACCGTTATTATCCTGCAATAGGACACCGGCCTCCTCTCCTTTAAAAAGAACCTTTGCACTTCTCATGGATTAATGTTTTTTTTAACGCTTAAGATGATCTCAAGGCCTAGGGCATCACATAGTTTCTTCAATGTTGATAAAGTAGGATTGCCCTTGCCAGACTCAAGTTTTTTCAAAGCGCCCAGTGCTACACCAGATAAGTCTGATAGCGCGTTTTGCGTAACCTTTAGTGATTCTCGCCTTTCTTTGATCGCCTCAATAATTGATACAAAGTCCATTATAATGATCTTTTTAAGGTAAATCTACGGATTCCATCACAAATATCACACAAAAAGTATACTATAATATACTTTTTGTGTGATAAGCCGATGAGCGTTGAAGCATTGGATAAAGAAGTACACTAAAATATACTTCCCATAATGATCCTAACTTAGAATCTAAAATCTACTTAGAAAAGTACATGATAGTATACTCTATCATTGCACTGGGGCAGGCAACATACGGCCGAGAGGACAATTTCTGTAATGGTCAAACAGGTACAGGATTTACTAAAAGTAGTTTGCCTACCCCTGTTTACTTGCCGGTTTGGCCTAGCAGATATGCAAGTGCAGTTTGTCTGGCGGCTGTATTCTGCTTATTGACCGCCATAGCCAGCGCCTTTCTGGTACCAACAAAAACGACCAATCTTTTCGCTCTGGTAATTCCGGTGTAAACTAGATTCCGGAACAGCATACCAAAATGCTGGGTGGTCAAAGGAATGATAACGGTTTCAAACTCGCTGCCCTGTGATTTATGGATGGTAATGGAATAGGCCAGATCTAGCTCCAGCAGGTTTTCTCTCGAATAAATAACCTCCTTGACCTGTTGGCCTGCCTTGAACTGTACACCCAGTTCCATCACCTCATTATCAACGTGGGTAATTACACCAATATCACCATTAAAGACGTTCAGATCGTAATTGTTTCGCTTTTGAATTACACGATCTCCATCCCGGAAAATACGTCCCGCGAGACTGAGCTGAGCTTTTCCTGTCCCAGACGGATTAATCTTTTCTTGAATTGCCTTGTTTAAATTTGCCGTCCCAAGGGATCCTTTGGTCATCGGAGACAGAATTTGTATTTCTGTTTGGTTTCCATAGTATTTGGGAATGATTCCCTGATATAGCTTTTCAACCATATCCACAGCAGCATATCCATAACGTAAAGAGGACCACGGATGAACACGGCCCAGTACTTCTTTCAATTCGTCGGTTTGGGTACGCGCCTGCATCAAAGCTTCCAGATCCACGTGGCTGAATTTTGCAGGAATAGCCAAACCATTATACTGCTGGTAGGGATCTAATTCAATCTTTTCAGCGCCAGGTTTGCTAACTGTTTCAGCAGCCAGACGCTTTACCTTGGATATAAACCGGAGCTGCTCTGTGGTAGCTTCTTCGGAATCTATGAAAAGGCAATCTTTTTTTTCCTTCCAGGCCGCAGGCATATGAAACGGAGAGGTGATCCGAGGTACTTCGCCTCTGTTGATCTGATGGGCATAAGAAATAATTAAGGATTCCTGCGCCTGGCGAAATACCTTCGTCAGCCTCAGGCAAGGAATGGTCTGAGAAGCTATGATATCTTTCAGTACATTGCCCGCCCCAACAGCCGGCAGCTGGTCTGCGTCACCGATCAGCACAAGTTGCGTATGATCGGCTACCGCCCGAAGTAAGGCGGCTGTCAGATGCACATCAAGCATCGAACATTCGTCGACAATCAATACATCGGTTTCAAGCGGGTTATCTCCTTTTCTTTTGAAACCTCCTTTAACCGCGTCTACTTCCAACAATCTGTGTATGGTCTTTGCTTCCAGGCCGATAACCTCACTCATACGCTGTGCCGCCCGGCCGGTAGGCGCGGCCAGCAGCACCTTCTTATTCATCATTTGAAGTACACCTACCAAAGCCCTGGTGGTGGTGGTCTTTCCACAACCTGGCCCACCGGTAAGGACAGAAACCCGTTCACGGGCTATTTTCTTAACACTTTGACTTTGTTCTTCGCTTAAAGTAATCCGGTGCTGATCACAAAAGCTAGCCAGCTCCTTTTGAAGGTTTTTCTCGCGATCTGAAAGCGGTCTGCTGACCATTTGTTGAAGCCGGGAGGCAATGTACTGCTCATCGTAGTATAATGAATACGCATAGTAACAGAGTTGTACTTTTCCCTGTTGGTCGGGCAGTAGTCTGGTTTTAAGCTCTTCGTTTTTTTGAAGTTCATCAAGCATCACTTCAACGGGGCCAGAATCAGTCAAAGACAACAATTCAGATACGGCGGGCAGGATCTGCTCCAAGGTCAGATAGCAGTGTCCCTCTTCACGAGCGTTCTGTAGAACATGCCCTATACCTGCCTTAATCCGTTCAGGCGAGTCTGCCGCTAGGCCTAAGCTAAGCGCTACCTGATCGGCAGATAAAAACCCAATTCCGTATATATCCGCAGCCAGCCGGTAGGGATTGTTCTGGACAATCCCGATTGCATCATTACCATAGACCTTATAAATTTTGACCGCAAACAGCGTGGAGATATTATGTGACTGTAAAAACATCATCACATTACGGATCTCCTTATGTTCAGTCCATGCATTTCTGATCATTTCCAGTTTCAAGAGCGCAATGCCTTCTACCTGTGTGAGACTTTCGATGTTGTTTTCAAATACGTCCAGTGTCCTTTCTCCGAAATGCTTTACAATTCTTCTGGCCGTCACCGGACCTACTCCTTTGATCAGTCCGGAGCCCAGATACTTTTCAAGGGCGCTCGCAGTCGCGGGCTTTCGCTCAGTAACTTTGCTGGCTTTGAACTGGAGTCCGTAGCTAGGATGTGAAACCCATTCACCATAGAAATCCATTGTGGCTCCGGCAAAAACTTTTGACTGATGCACAACAACCGTAAGCTCCTCGTTCGGTCTTTGCGCACTAGCTACTTTCAGTATTGAATAGCCGGTTTCCAAACTATGGAACGTGATGCGTACCACAATACCTGAGAGTTTTTCGAGTTGAGTTGTCGTTGAGTAGTCTATCGCGGGCATATTCCTAGAATCTAACATCCAAAGATATGTACAATGACGGTATATGAGCTAGTGTCAGGATTCTCTATTCCCTAGCTTACACTGATAGCAACTTTAACAGGCACCTTTTCTTCTCAACCCGTTTTGGAGTTTCCATTGCTTAAAGGGTTGTTCGATGTAAACGATCCCTACACGGGCGTGGTAAGACGCGAACAACTCGATGAGCTGGCTCCTCAAGATATAGGTATTGCCGATTTTCAGTCCGTTAAGTCCCACGGATGATTCATTTTATGTTATATTAGAATAATTACGTCACTTTCTGCGCCACAAAAATTTACGACGAGTAAACTCTACTTCCTTTTTACAGCCTGTGTTCCTCTGCTATTGACTTCATGCAAAACCACCCCGTCGCACGCCCCGCAAGATGTTGCCTGGGCTGATAGTATTGTCGATCAATCGACAGCGATCATGGAAGGAAGCACCCCCAAAGCCTTAGTCCACTTTCTTGATTCCGCTTTTGGGACAAAAAAAGACCTGGGCAAGAGGGCTCTTTGGAGGAAATACCGTTGCATGGTAAACTATTATGAATATTACTACCAGGATACGGCGGCCAGAAGGGTATATGTCGACAGTATGCTTTGGTCAAGCAAAAACGACAAGGAGCTACATAGCTACGAGTATAGCCGATCGCTCTATGCCATGGCGAAGCTCCTCCAAAAAGAAAGACACTTTAACGAAGCTTTTAAGTAATACTATGATGGGAGGCAATTTGCAAAAGGGGAACTTGACAATTGCAGCTTGGCTGACTTTAGCAATGCGCTGGGCATCATACGCTATCAGCAAGAACATTACAAAGAGGCGATCCCGTACCTACACCAAGCATACCGCGAAATATCTTCTTGCACAAGCCCCTCTTTCGAATATGCCTTCGTGCAGCGGCAGAGTGTCTTAAATTCCATCGCGCTTTGTTTTGAAAAGTCCGGCCAAAACGATTCGGCAGTAGCCTATTACAATAAAGCACTCGCATTTATTAAATCGCAAAAAGACATCCATCCGGAAAGACAAAATTTTATCACCACCGCTCGGGGTGTTGTGGAAGGCAATTTGGGCGGCACTTATCTGCGCATTGGGAGATTCGGCTTGGCCGAGCAGCACCTGAAAACAAATATCATGCTCAATGACAGGGCGGGATTTGCTATTGAGGATGCCCAAACAGGGAAGGTGAAACTTGCTCATCTCTACCTTTTACAAGGCCGCCTGCCGGACGCAGCCGTGCTTTTGAACCAGTTACAAAGCGACCTGGAATCTGGCAGGGGCAAAAGCAGCTACAATTCTGAAATATGGAGTAGGTGGTATTCGCTCAAATCGCTATATCTAGAAAAAAAGGGCGATTTTAGAAATGCATATTTTTATTTCAAACGATACGACGCCCACAGGGACTCTCTGGACGCAGCTTCAAAAGGGTTTAAAGACATCGACATGGACCAGTTACTCCGGGAACAAGTCCAACAACACAAACTCGGCATATTGGAAAAAGAGGCAGAGGTCAAAACAGTATACGTATATGCACTGACCATCTTTTTACTGATGGCCATATCCATAGCTACAATTAGCTGGCGCAATTATCGCCGCTCACGCCAAAATATTGCAAAACTCACAGATCTTAATGCCCAACTTCAACAGGCACTGACCGCATTGGAAAACAGTCAGCGGGAAAACACCCGGATGCTGAAGGTTGTCGCCCACGACCTCAGGGGACCAATCGGCGCTATCTCTCCTATTGCCGAGATGATGATCCAGGAAACTGGACGCTCAACTGATGATCTGGAAATGCTCAGCATCATCAAGCAGACCGGCAGCAACTCCCTGGAACTTGTCAATAATCTCATGCACCTGAATTCGCCCACTGAACAAGTTTCAAAGAAAAGCCAGGTCGACCTGAGTGCATTAATTAAACAATGCGCAGACATGCTCGGACCCAGGGCTCGCCAGAAAGGCCAGCGCATTCACCTTGACTTAATGCCCGTCAAGGCAGTCTTAAATTATGAACAATTCTGGCGGGTAATCAGCAACCTGATTTCAAATGCGATCAAATTCAGCCCTCATGCAAGTAAAATTTCGGTATTCCTCCATCAAGATGATAGCATCAAGATAGTTGTCAAGGACCAGGGCATTGGGATACCCTCGGGGATCGGCAACAAGATATTCGATGCCTTTACTGATTCCAGACGCAAAGGAACCGAGGGCGAAGAATCCTTTGGCCTCGGTCTTTCAATCACTAAACAAATTGTTGAAGCCCACGGAGGCTCCATTTCATATATTAGTCTGCCCAATGCCGGAACAACATTCTGTATAGAACTCCCAAAGACGGCAACAGACGCCGGCTAGTCATCCATAACCTTGATATCAAGCGCTATCCGTCCGATGAAAACGGAATTGCCCTGTCTGTATGATCAAGTTCTGGTTCCAATCCGTTTGCCCGGCTTGTAGCACCAAACCAGAATTGCTGATCAATAAGCGAAGGCTCACTTTTTTAGACGAATCTATTATGACCTGCCGTAAAGCACTTTTAAGGACATTTAAGGTAAAAATAGGTGGTATGCCGAGCTGATCCTGCCCAGCAAATGAGAGACGATTGGTAATGGTGAGCCGTTAATGGTTCAAAGGCTTGTTTTCAACATCGGAAATCGGAAGGCCTTGATCCGTGATAATTTTTGAATGCAGTAGAAAAATGCTGTGGATGTCCGTAACCGAGCATTTGGGAAATGTCCTCTATGCTTTTCGAAGAGTCCAAAAGCAACTTGGCTGCGAAATCCATTCTCAGCTTGCGCAGATAGCCGAAAACTGTTGTACCAAACAGCTCCCTAAACCCTTTTTTGAGCTTGAATTCATTAAGCAGACAAATCCGGCCAAGCTTTTGCAAACTGAACTCCTCCAGAAAATGGGCATCCAGAAATGTTTTCAGTTCGTGAAGACGCCCGATTTCCACGGCATTAAGGCTGGGAGCATGGCCCGCAGCATCCTGGATTTGTTCAAGTTGCAGCGCGAGCAACTCTAAAACTTTCGACTGTACAAGCAAATTGCGCATAGCCCCGGTTTGCGGATATTGCTTGATATCTCCGATTAGCTTCATCATGTAAGGGGTCACATCCGGATTTACTTCTTTCCCGGCAAATGGCCTCTCTTTGGCCATAGCTTTCTGCACACGCTCGCTCCAACAGTCATCACATCCGATTAGATCCGAAAAGTATTTTTTACCGATGCTAATATGGAACATTTCGACCTGCTCGCCGGCCCTTACATTGTTCTGAAAGCCGCCTTCCGGCGAAAAAACAAGGTTGTGCTGACGGGGTTTCATGACAAGCTCGCTGCTAATGCCCTTGAACCGTGTGTTCATCCGGCCGGACATTTGAAAGTTGATATTCACCGTATCCGCCGGACTATCCTCGACGATACTAACATCGCTGCCGACCTGCCAATGCAGGTTCATCACATGTATATCCGGGAATAGCAGGCTCCTGACTAGTAAGGTCCCCACTTCTGTATGCTGGCATGTGTCAATTTCATTTCTATGGGCCAAAACGGCCTCGGGCCGCAGCAACTGGGGATTGGGAAATGAATCAATGCGGAAAATATCGGCAGAATTAATAACAGCTGTCGCCATTTGCTTGGATCGGTTTTAATAAAAGCGCCAAAGAAAGAATCATAATCCTGATAGCTGCATCGCCCGGTTTCTTGCTTGTAATAGTTAAGACAAAGCGCGGCCTTGCTGCTGTGACCCTAGCGCACTTTTTGTTTTTGAAGCGCAGCAAAGCATTCCTCACCCGCGCCAGGCTTCTTAGGCAACCGTAGGCCTTCGGCCAGATGAACGCCAGCCACTCGGGCCGCTGCTCACAGCAGCCGAATCTTTTTACGACCTCAAACGACCGGTCATCGTTCTAAACCTTTTATCTGCGCGGCAGGCCCAGCAGCGATATGCTAAAAAGTGAGGCTAGCTCTTACAAGCATTTTTTCAAATCCTTTCCAGTCTTACTACCACCGCCTGCCAGTTGCCGTGGTGCGCCGGGACCATTGCTGGCGTTACCTGCCACGAAGGCGTAAACAGGATGCCCGCAGTCCCCACAGCCGTACGGGGTTTGAGCCCGAAATGCGGATATGCGTTGGCATAGGTGCCGCTCTGGGTGATTCGCAGCTCGCTGCCTCCACGAAGCCTGGCTTTGATCGTGTATTTACCGACCGGTATATTCAAGATCGCAAGCCCGGAGTAGCCGATCTTTTTGTAGACTTTAAATGACTTTGTTTCACCGAAGAGCCCCCCGCCGTCGGGTATCAGGTCGATCTCGATCTCGCCGTCTTTGGGAAGGTAATTCGGCACATTATCATCCCAATCTACCTGGTAGTCAAAACTAATGGCGCCGCCGTAATAGTTGGATGAATTCCCGGGCTGCTGCAAAACATTATCCTTGTTGCCTAACCCATACGATTGTAGCACGAAATTCTTGACCATCCCGATCTGAGAGGCGAAGCCGGAGGTGTTGTCATCTGCCGGAGTGAGGCCGACCACCGCCCTGCTGCCGCCGTAATCGATCGTGTAGCCCGTGGCATAATAATGCACCGCGCCAATCGGCAGATCGATTTCATAATACCCATTTTCATCTGACTCCGCCGAAGCGCCCGAGTAGGCTCCGCCAACGACTGTTATACGCGCCCCTATATACGCACTTTTCACGGGCTTGCCCGCAAGGTCGGCCACGTAACCTCGCAGAAAGCCCTTGCGGACATCAATGGACGGGAATTTAGGCGAGCGCGGCTGTATCTCGCCCATGACATTTACGGCAAACTCATCGCCTGCAACAGAGAATGTCTGATGTCCGGCAACTATTGGCAGCTCGGGTTGCTCAGGCCATCCTTGGTGTTCTCCTGAGGCGGCATCCGGGTCGGTACTGGTGCAGCCTGTCCAGAGCAATGCTACCCAGCATAAATACTTCATTTTGATTTTCATGGCTCACTACTTTTTGTTCGGTGTGCAAGTTAAAACGCCTGGATGCGGTCAATAAAATTTGATCGACAGACTCCAACTTCCGGCGACCAATGCAGCAATGGACCGGCAAATATGCTCGACTGTCATTTTTCGTCGCCGAAAACTGCTTTTTGTCGACAATCTTCATTAAAAACTACCAGTAAAAATTATGTTTGCAAATATGAACAGCCACCCCTTGTTAGCAACCAAACCCATCCTAAGACAATCGCTGTTCTGGATGTGCGCCGCCGCGCTGCTGACCTTCATTTACGGCACAGCCTACAAAAGCCACTGGCTCGGAATCTGCACAGTATTAATGCTTTTACCTGTGCATCTTTGCTACTACTATGTGCTCTCAGGGCCTGTGCTTAACCGTCTTTTTCTTAAAGAGAAGTATTTGCAAACACTTCTGGCGCTCGCCCTTTGCCTGCTACTGGCAGCGGTCCTGTACCGACTGGTCGAAATCTTCATCTCCGACCCATTTGTTTACCAATACTACAAACAGCAGGACGCAAGTTTCACGTGGGCTAAACTGGAAGGCACCTGGCATACTCAGCTGCTCAGTCCGACCGACTTTGTGAATGCGGTCGAAAGGAGCAACGTAGTCGTCTGGATCGGCATTGCGCTCAAATTTGTGCTCATGTGGATCGAGCGGCGGGAAGCAGCGTTTCAGGCCGAGCTGAACGTTTTAAAAGGGCAGCTGCATCCACATTTTCTGTTCAATTCGCTTAACAATCTGTACGCATTCTCACTGGCGAGCTCGTCGAAAACGCCTGAAATCATCTTGCGGATAGCCAATGTACTGCGTTACATGCTGTATGAATGCTCCGCAGAGAAAGTGCTTCTCAAAAGGGAGATCGATATTCTGAGGGATTATATTGACTTGGAGCAAATGCGGTATGAGAGCCGGCTTGAGCTGAACCTGGACATCACCGGCGGCATTGGCACCCAAAAAGTTGCCCCACTGCTCATGTTTCCGCTCGTTGAAAATGCATTCAAACATGGTGCGAGCGAAACGATCGGCACACCATGGATTAACATCGAAATCAATGCCAACGATCGCCGCCTGGTATTCAAGATCAGCAACAGCAAGTCGGACGTAGCCCGGACTGTTGCCAACCCGCCAGCGGCCTGTGGGGCGATTGGCCTGAAAAACATCCGCAAGAGGCTTGAACTGCTCTATCCCGGCCGGCACCATTTCGAGTGGTTCGACGAACAGGACGTTTTCCTGGCCGAATTGGAACTTTCGCTTTTGCCGTCACCAACCCCTGACCGATCATGAAAATCCGTACGCTCATTGTCGACGACGAACCCCATGCCATCCAGATAATCGAACTGTACGCGGCCAACGTGCCAGAAATCGAGATCACTGGCAGCTGCGCGAATGCGATTAAAGCTTATCAGGTTTTACAGACAACACCCATCGACCTGATTTTCCTGGATGTGAAAATGCCCGGTCTCTCGGGTACCGACCTGCTTCGCAGCCTGAAAACCCCGCCGATGGTCGTGCTCACAACCGCTTATCCTGAGCACGCCATGGAAGGATTCGAGCTCGATGTCGTGGATTACCTGCTTAAACCCATTCCCCTGCCACGTTTCCTGCGAGCGGTGGATAAAATTCTCTTCAATTTTAAAGGTACCAAACCCGCCCCCGCTGCTGAATCACGAAGAGAAGGGCAAAAGCAGCACTACTTGTATTTACGTGTTGAAAGGCAGTATGTGAAAGTCAACACGCGGGACATTCTCTGGATTGAAAGCGTGAAGGACTATCTTAAAGTGATTACGCCGGGCGAAGTTTTTATTTCCAAACAAAAGATCAGCCTGGCCGAAAAACTGCTTCCCTCAGGCCTGTTCCTTCGCATTCACCGCTCATTTATCGTGCCCCTGGACAAGGTCGAACGAATGCACCCTAACCATGTGGTAGTCCAGGGCCATCAGCTGCCTGTTGGCCGCAACTACAAACAAAGCTGTATCCGGCAGTTTTTGCCGGATACGGTAGCGCTTGATCAGTCCTGCTAAGCTGCTCAGCGCGGTTATGTGCTTGGCAATTTATGATTAGTTACCTAACCGGCCGTCGAGCTAGCCCATACCGCGATCTGTTCGGGATTGGGGGCTGCATTGCAGGTTCGGTCTGAGCTTGTCTCGCGTGGGGCGATTTCTGGCCCAATGACCCGAAGGCGTAGCCGTAGGAACGCTGCTGTATCCTGAATATTTGATCCTGTGCGGGCCGTTCAAGGGACCATCCTATTACTTACCCGCGATGACCCAACGGACCGACCGGTTGAAAAACCGCCGGTGGCTGTCAGCGGTGAGCGCCTCAGACAATGGCTTTCCGGTTCAGAAGCTGAATACTTACCCCCGCGCCCAAAACCAAAACGGCCACACTAATCAGCAGGTACGCATAGCGCCATTCTGCCATCTCGAGTGAATTGTGCAAAAAGCAAATGGGCCACAAATAGGGAGAGGCCGTACTGATCGCAAATCCCCGTGAGATCACGCCTGCCATGGTTGCGAAAAGTCCGAAACCAGCAGGGACAATAAAGCTCGCAGACTGCAAACTGATAAAGAGTTGAATGACCATTATCCCCCCACCACCGAAGAACATCAGCAAGGTGGCCTTCGACAGCACCTGGTGCATGGAATGGTTTTGGAACCCGTAGGTTGGTTTGAGCAGGCCCAGCAGCCATCCGGCAGCCTCTGCCGATCCATACAACACAATGTGGCTCAATCCGGTCAGCGCCGTAAGGACCAGCAATTTAGACACATAGAAACTCCACCTGGGGACAGGCAGACTGTAAAGGTAGGCGAACGTGCGGTTTTGATGTTCAATAGCGGCGTACAGCGCCGATTGAAGTGAAACATAGATCGGAAAAACAAACAATGCCCAACCAACCAGGATATGACCGGAAAAATTGATCCAGGGGTTCATACCCGGCTTGTAAAATTCACCTCCGTCTGCGTAAGCCGCCACAAATGCGACGAAAACCACAAACGCAGGCGCAAAAAATGCCAGCCCTAGCACCAGTGTTCCGCTGACCTTAATCTTCTCCATTAGAAGGCCCCGCCATAAATAGTTCAATGATTTCATATCAAAGGGTCTGTTAAGTGTAAAAAGATATCTTCCAATGTCGGTATCGCAGACGCAGGCTCATTGGAGATGCCGATTGCCTGCAAGTGTTGGTCCGAGCGAAGCTCATCAATCGATCCTTGGAACAATAGATGGCCTGCATTGATGATGGCCAGATGCGTTAACATTTTCTCCATTTCGGAAAGTAAATGACTGGAAATGAATATGGTCTTGCCGTGGTAGCGGCTCAAAGCAACCAACAAGGTTCGGATTTCCCGGATACCAGCCGGGTCAAGCCCGTTTGTGGGCTCGTCCAGGATCAGCAGCTCCGGATCGTCAAGCAGCGCCAGCGCGATCCCCAGTCGCTGTCGCATACCCAGCGAATAGCTATGTACTTTGCGTGAAGCCTCGCGCATCAAACCGACCATTTCCAATACTTTGTCCACCTGCCCTCGTTTTGCATTGCGCCCCAACCTTCCGATTTCCAGGTTCTGCCGGCCAGAAAGGTGCGCATACAGGGCCGGCGTTTCGAAAAGCGCGCCCACCCTTCGCAGTATAGGAAGTCGGTGCGTTCCGATCTGATCTCCGAACAAGCTAATCCGACCTCGCTGAGTGCAGATAAGGCCCAGCAGCAAACGAATAGTCGTTGTCTTTCCAGCACCATTCGGCCCCAAAAAGCCGAAAATGCTGCCCGTGGGCACTTGCAAGCTTACCTGGTGAAGCACGGGCCGGTCCCCGTAGCAATAGCTGAGCCGGTCGGTTTGGATGATCTGCGAGGTCATACTGTTTGGATTTTTGGTCAAATCAAAACAAGAGACAATTCAGCCAAACACATTTTCGCCCAAAACAGGTTTGCAGGCCGTGGAAAGCAGATAATGTCCTGACAGGCCACTGAGAGCCTGGATTAACCCGTCTGCGTGCTGATCGGAGGTGTCTAAGGGTCAACTAAAAAATCCCACAAGCTATTTTTGTAATTTCACCTGGTGATGCCTAACCCAATTTCAAATCGCTGTTACAGGTTGCTGCCAACCCATCTTCCATTTTTGCTGCACGGGGTGGGCTGGTTACTATATATAGTCCTTGTCATACATGTTAGTAATTACCAAGGCATTGATTTTGTGGTCGGCCACCCCAGCATCCATATTTTTGCCCAGGCCGGTATCTTCTACTTGAATTACGGCTATTGGATCCCTGCACTCCTGCCTGGCAAAAAACTCCCCCGATTTCTGCTGTTGAATGCGTTGGGCATAACCCTGCTGGCAGCCGTATTCATCCCGGCTTATCACTGGCTTCGGAACTGGTACATTGGGCCTTCGGCAACACCTTTCCCTTTACCCTATTCAGAGCAGTTTTGGCTTAGGTCATTCGAATTGTGGCTGTTTGTATTGATCGCCTGCGTGGTCCGGTTTACTGTCGACTGGTTTTCGTTTCAACAAAAAACGCGGGATCTGGAAAATTCACAACTGAAAACCGAACTCGCTTTTCTTCGCTCTCAGCTCAACCCCCATTTTTTATTCAACACGCTCAACTCCCTGTACGCGCTGGCCATCAAAAGATCCGCGGACACGCCCGGCGGCATCATGCAGCTATCACAACTGATGCGGTATGCACTTTATGAAACCAATGAGGAGCGCGTTAATCTATCGAAGGAATTGGAAATGATCGCAAACTTCGTCGAATTGCAGAAATTGCGGCTTCCCCTGGATTTTCCTGTTGATTTTGAAGTAAAGGGAAATGTTGAGCAAGTCTGGATTGAGCCGTTTCTGCTAATGCCCCTTGTTGAAAACATGTTTAAACACGGGGCAAAATTCGCAGCCATATCGGTCAGCGTAGATGAAGGTAGTCTAACGTTGCTCACCAGTAACGGTGTCCAGCAGCCTGTCGCAGGCGCCCCAGGCGGAATCGGCTTGGATAACCTGCAAAGGCGATTGGCCCATTTGTATCCTGGAAGACATCAACTTTACTTCGGCAAAACGCAGGACCATTTTGATACCCACCTTGTATTAACTATAAATTGACACTGATGAAAATCCGCTGCCTGGTGGTCGATGATGAGAGACTAGCCCTGGAAGTCATGGAAGGCTACATTGAAAGAATACCCTTTTTGCGTCTTGAAAAGCTGTGTTCAACGCCGATGCAGGCACTCGACTTTTTGTCCAGAAATACCGTCGATGTCATTTTCCTCGACATAGAGATGCCCGGTCTATCCGGTTTACACTTCTTACAGACGCTGAAAAACCCGCCCGCGGTTATTCTGACAACTGCCTATCCTCAGTTTGCCGTCGATGCATTCGAGCTGAACGCGGCTGACTATCTGCTTAAACCCATCCCCTTCCAGCGATTTCTGACGGCCGTTCAAAAAGTCCAGTCAAAACAATTGGATCAGCCCAGTTCGATAGCTGCTCTCGCACAAGCAATCAAACCGTCAGAAGGGCACATTTTCATTAAATCCGCTACCAAAACGGTCCGGATCGATCTGACAGAGATCCTGTTTATCGAAGGGAAAAAGGATCATGTGTTGATTCAGACAAAAGCTCGCAGCGTAAGCACCCAAGTTTCCCTTAGCGGGTTGTTGGAGAAATTGCCCGCAGCCCAATTCCTAAGAGTTCACCGCTCCTTTATTATTGCAATAGCAAAAATAGATACCATCGAACGCAACCGGATCATGATCGAAAAGACGGAAATACCCGTTGGCGATTTTTATCGGGATGCGCTTGCTAAATGCATCGGCTTGCACTCATAAAGGCAAAGGACAGCCATGGCCTCCAAAGCGATTCCTAGTCTTGCATAGTAGAAAGACTCAATACATTGCATTCGTTACTGGGGTAATCTCATCCGCAGTCGGTACTGTAAAGAGTCCTGGGCCTGAGAGGACAAACGGATGGTGAGCGGCGTCAGAAACGCTGGCAATAAGATGCTGATTTTCACGGCTATTTAGAAGTTAAGAAGTATTGAGCTTCCATACGAAAGAGCGGCGCGGATGGGGTCGCGACCCGAAAGCAGATCTTCCCGGCCCGGCCTGACGGTGATGTCGGGAAGAATACCACGACCGGGGGATGGCACCGGTTTGACGGCAGAATAGTAACCGGCAAGGGGAATGCCAAGGTCAAGACCAGTTCCCGCAAGTTTGTAGATGACAAATGTCCCGCTGTTGTCGCCTTCGTAGGTACCTCCCGACTCTTCGCCGATGAATGTACCGCGGTCCTCACTGCGGGCTACGGCGAGAAACTCGGAAGTGACCGAATAACTAAGCCCGTCCTGCAAAAACGATACCTTACCTTGGTAGGCGCCCTGGCGTGGGCGGTGCATGCCAAGGTTCTGATGCTTTTTGAACACCAGACGGCCCTGTACATCCTTTTTGATAAAAAGCCTGGCTAATCCAATGAATTTTGGCAGGTAGGCTCGGCCACGGTCGGGCAGCTCTTTCTTCCGCTTTACTTTCACCTCAATGTGATCGCAATAACGAAAATCCCGGCGGGCAATGTGCGCAAACAACGCCTTCCCAAGGGCATCGTTACCTCCCTCGTTGCCGCGCACATCAATCACCAGGTGCCCAACCGGCCGCTGACTGATCGCCGTGAAAGCTGAATCCAGAAAGCGCCGGAAGTGCTTGTCGCCTTCACGGGAATAAAAGTTCGCGATCCTCAGGTACGCTACCGAGTCGTTGCCGAAGCGCAGGTGGTTGTGATGGGTAAGATAGGAGCTGTTCTTATCCAGTGCCTGCCAGGCAGCCGCGGTAATACCTTTCATTAACATGCAGGTTGCCTTTCCGTTTTGGTCTGTCAGGCCCACCGTCAATGCGCGGTCGCCCTGCTGGATAAAGTCTGCGTACCAGGCGCTGAAATATTGCTGGATCTGGGCATCGGCCGAGGATTGCACATGGCCATCTACCAACATCTGACGGCGCAATTCCTGCAATATGGATGAAATTGGCCGGCCCTGAATGCTTTCCAGATATTGACCAACCGTTTCCGGATGAGCTGACCGGATCACCAAAAGACGGCCCGTATCCTCGAAGCGAACGATCACAGGCAGTACATGGTCAGTGTTGAAATAAAATGGAAAAAGCTTCATCGGCGGAAAGAACTTGGTGTGCCCGCAACGAAGCCTGACCAGGATTGGGTTAAGCATTCTGAAAAAAGACTCGACAGAGACAGAGTCGGATTTTTCCAGCGCCGCCTTAAGCGAATCAAGTGGTTGTAAAAATTCGGACCGAGGACCAAACCGCCCGAAGCCGGGATGAAGCCTGGCGACAGACAAGCGGACCATCTGCAAGTCGCCAAGCGCGTGAGCGGAAGCTATCTTTCTGCCGGGCAAAGATTGTGCACCGGTTGCTAAGTAAATACCCAGGTTCAGGAGCACAGTGAGTGTGATACGAAGGTTCATTTTTAAATTTTTCCGCAATTTTGAATCGGAATGAACTGTAAATCGTCTTTCCCGACAAGTTCAGACCTTTCGCACAACCAATTTCAACCCCTTGCACTTTGATCACAGCACTGCTACTTTCAGGTATCATCCAGGGAGGTTTCCTGGCATTCCTTCTGGTCCGCAGGGAATCCAACCAGCTTCCCAACCGCATTCTTTCCGCGTTGATCCTGCTGCTGATGTTCCATTTATTTCTGATCTGTCTGGAGGTCAAAAACCTTTTTATCGGTTATCCCCATTTCAGTAGGTTATCCTGGTTATTGCCGCTGCTTTACGGTCCATTGATCGTGCTGCTCACGCAGAGCATCAGCGATCCCGAATTCAGGTTTCGCCGCAGCCAACTGCTATTAATCGTCCCATTCGGCATTTATTTGGCACTCCTGATGCCCTACTTTATGCTCCCGGGCTCGGACAAAGTGGCTTACCTTGCAAACAAAGGGCTTGTAGCACAAGCGGATTTCGGTTGGATGAACAGCTTTACAAACTACCTGCATGTCAGTTTTACTGCCTTCGCTCTGGGCATTTTCTATCAGAACCAGCCCAAACGCACCGAGCATTTCTCCAGCCGCGAGCTGATCGACATTGATTGGCTAAAAGAATTTCTGTGGATCGTGCTGGCGATCATGCTTTTTTCGGTCGGTACATTCTATGTCAAAAAACATCAACTAGCCTATTTCAGCGGCATTTATCCGGCACATTTTGTGCTGGTGGTGATACTGGTGTACTGGATTGCATTTAAGCTGCTCAATAAAAAAACACTAGTCATGCCAACCGCTGCCGGGATGGTGGCAGAGCTCGTTACGGAAAATATCGAACCTGCTCCCAAATATGCCAAGAGCGCCCTTGGCGAGGGAATTAGCCAGGACATTGCGGCCCGACTGTCGGCGTTAATGGATAACGAGAAACCTTACCTGGAAAATGATCTTACGCTGGTGGATCTGGCAGTTCGTTTGGGCGTGCCACGCCATCAGCTCTCGCAAGTGATCAATGCGGATTTCGGGGTCAATTTCTTCGAATATGTCAACCAGCACCGCCTGCGCGAATTCAAACAGCAGGTGATGCAGCCGGCCAACAGTCACTTATCGCTGCTGGGAATTGCGCTGGACTGCGGATTTAATTCCAAAGCTACCTTTAACCAGGTGTTTAAGAAACTGGAAGGCACTACCCCCTCGGACTTCGTTAAAAAGAGCCGGCAGAACCTGGTCTCGTAGGCTGTGTTACCAGTATGGATTTTCAGCCCATATTTCAACACCTTCAATCCGGCCGCCGGCGCGGGCAGAGCTAGTATTCAGCAAAAAGATACACGACTGTTGCGAACCGGGCAGATCATCCAAAGGAAAAATTATCCATCCCCTTCCCTAACGCGCAGATCCAACATCCGGCTCACCACAAACCCGGGTCCTGGCGGCAAATCCCCAAATCGCTATTCAACGCAGACCCCGCCGGCACCCAATTTCTGATGCCTTTCTGAGACATTTCGCTTATTTTTACCCGGTAACCTTTTCCCATTCTGATTCTGACGCATGATTACCAACGACGCGGTCGTTCTTGGCCTTCTGATGCTTATCCTTGCCGGTATATTTTATACAGCTTCCCAGCCCGGCTGGAAACGGTTTTACGCCATTATCCCTCCCCTGCTGCTTTGTTACTTCATACCCGGCGTTCTGAATTCATTGGGGATTATCAATGGCGCCGGCTCTGCGCTTTACCCGGTCGTTTCCAAATACTTTCTGCCTGCCTGCCTGGTGCTTTTCACAGTCGGCATGGACTGGAAATCCCTGACGCGCCTGGGCCCGAAAGCGCTTGCTGCGATGCTGATCGGCACGGCGGGCATTATGATCGGCGGGCCGATCGCTTTGTGGATTGTCGGCACGCTCAGTCCGGCTACCGTAGCCGGAGAAGGAGCCGACGCGGTCTGGCGCGGGCTGGCCACCATAGCCGGCAGCTGGATTGGCGGGGGCGCTAACCAAACCGCACTGCGTGAGGTATTTCATCCCAGCGACGCGCTGTTTTCGCAGATGGTAGCAGTCGATGTACTGGTCGCCGAGCTATGGATGGCCGCATTGATTTACGGAGCAGGTATCGCCTCGCGGGTAGATGCGCTACTGGGAGCCGACAGCGGAGCGGTCGAGCAGGTAAAAGCTCATCTGGATGCAGATCAAAAGGCAAACGAGCAGAATCCGGCTTTGAAAGATTATATTTTCCTGGCAGCGGCAGGTTTTGGTGCTGCCGGCCTTGCCCATGGCCTGGCCCAGGTGATCACGCCCTACCTTTCCCGGAATTATCCCGCCCTGGAAAAGTACAGCCTGACATCCAACTTTTTTTGGGTGATCAGCATTGCCACATTGATCGGCATTCTGCTCTCGCTCACCCCGGCTCGCAAGTTGGAATACTATGGCGCCTCAAAACTTGGCTCGGTATTTCTGTATGTACTGGTGGCCTGTATCGGCATGCAAATGGACCTGGGAGCAGTAGCGGGTAACCCCGGGCTTTTTGCCATTGGGCTGATATGGATTCTGATTCACGGTCTGATCCTTATTATAGCCTGCAAATGGCTCAAAATTCCCTTCTTTTTTCTGGCCGTCGGCAGCCAGGCCAATGTGGGCGGCTCAGCGTCTGCATCGGTGGTGGCCGCCGCGTTTCACCCCTCGCTGGCATCGGTGGGCGTGCTGCTGGCAATTTTAGGTTACGCGATTGGAACTTATGGGGGGTATTTAACTGCTTTAATGATGCAGTGGATCAGCACCTAAACATCTTACAGCATGGAACAGGACAGCAAACTTGATAAGATCATTGAAGCGCGCATGAAATTAAAGGCGCGCTTTGAGCAGCAAATGGCCCAAACGCCTTCGGTCTCCGACAGCCGTCCTATGGGCAGTGGCGCGCCCAATCGCCACGGGATGCCGCAGCTGCCCATCGGCCAGACTGCGACAGTCAAATGGCCGGTGCTGGATCTGGGCTTTAAACCCGACGTACCGCTTTCGAAATGGAAGCTGATCATCGACGGCGAGGTAGAATCGCCGCTCACGCTCAACTGGGAGCAGTTTATGGCCCTGCCGCAAACGAGTGATGTGAGCGACTTTCACTGCGTGACCACTTGGTCGCGCATGGACGTGCCCTGGGTGGGCGTGCGCCTGGCTGACATTGCCGCTGTGGCCATGCCCAAACCCGCCGCAACCCACATACTTTGCCATGGCTATGATAAGTACACGACCAACCTTTCCTTGCAGGAAGCCTTAAAGGAAGATGTGCTGCTGGTACACACCGCCGACGGAAAGCCCCTGGAACGCGAGCATGGCGGCCCGGTGCGAATGATTACCCCACAGCTTTACGCATGGAAAGGCAGTAAATGGATCAGCCGCATTCAGTTTTTACCCCAAAACCAGCTTGGTTTCTGGGAGCTCAGAGGATACTCCAACACGGCCTATCCCTGGCGTAACGACCGCTACAGCTGACAGCCGCACATACCCATGCAGCCATCAAACCAAAACTACAAGGAGCTCAAAATACAGGTTGGAGAAGAATTCAGCCAGGTGGTGAGCTATTTTTATTGTGCTGTCAATGAAGGCGGCAGTGATGTGAAAAGATTACTGGTACCGAGCTTTCAAACCATCCTGGCTTTTAGTTTCGGAGCACCAGTCCGCTTTACTTCCGGGGCCGAGTCTATGCAGCTTGATCAATGCCTTGTGCTGGGCCCTGTCAGACAACCCATTGAATATACGCTCAGTGACGGCGCAGATCTTCTGGTCGTCAATTTTAAGGATGATGCCTTCTACCGCTTCTTTGGGCCTGCGATGATCTCAGGCTCCGTAGCGGCCCACCCCGATGAGCTCTTAAAGCAAAATTGCTTTACGCAGTTGTGGCACAGCCTCAAAACCGAAGCGGCTCAGGAAAGGCCCATGATGATCCTGGACTTTTGCCGGCCCTATCTCAGATGCCGCGATGCATCCTTTGAGCACATATCGGCTGCTGAGTCGGTGCCGCTGGCGGTAAATCCCATCAAGGCGATCGCTCAAAAAACCGGTCAGAGCGAGCGCAACATCCAGCTTAACCACAAAAAATACCTGGGTTACTCCGCCAAGGAAAAGGCGCGCTACGAAAGGTTTTTAAAGGCTATCCAACTGCTGGATGGCCATCTTGGAAAAGTCGACTGGCAGCATCTGGTCGAGGCGTGCGGCTATTACGATCAAAGCCAGCTGATCCATGACTTTAAGCATTATCTGAACCTGAGCCCTGCCCGCTATGTCAGGTTTCAGTTCCAGATCTGCCGCGTGAGCGTAAGCAGCCTATGAACCACAATTTTCTTGGCAAGAATGCGGCTTTTACTTTTGATCGAAAAACCAGTCAAAATGGATCAGTCAGAAGCAATGTGCAAATTAGCAAGGGAATGGCGTGAAAGTGACCTACGTCAAAATTGGCTCCTATTGAACCGTTATGCTGTTCGAAATCAGGCCTTAGCATTAGTTCCTGCTAATTAAATTAACCTCCCTCCGCATTTCAAGCGCCAATATTCTCAGAATAATCTTGAAAAAACTTCCTCTTGTAAGTAAGTACTATACCCACTTCCAATTGTCATGTTGGTATTCGTGTCAAAAATAAAAAATTACCTATAAATTTTTGTCATTATTTGATATATGAAAATAACGACGGGTGCTTCCATAGAAGTCAAGCGATTGTTACCCATAGCCATGTTACCTAGCCCGGATAGTGAGGACAACACCCGCCACGATGAGCAGGACGACGAGGTTTTTTTGCGGTCTGCCGTGCATCATGACTCGAAAGCAGGTATGGAACTGCTTTACAACCGGTACTATGCCGCACTTTGCACGCACGCGGTCAAATTTGTTGGCTCACGAGAAATCGCAGAAGATCTTGTCTCCGATATTTTCTTCAAATTCTATTCAGGAAAAATTTTCGAACGCATTACAACTTCCTACCGGGCCTACCTTTTCCGCACCGTCCGCAACGAGGGCTACAATTACCTGAAAAGGGAAGCTACTACCCGCAAGATTGAGCTGAACGATTTGACAGAAGTTACAGGCAGCGATTCTCAGCAGCCTGACAACATCACCCAATACGAGGAACTGTATCAGGATGTAGAAAAGGCAATTGCTACGCTACCTCGTCGACAAAAAAGCATTTACCTGCTTTTTCACTTTGAAGGAAAATCATTGACGGAAATTGCCAACGAGTTTTCCATTTCCGCACGGACAGCCGAAGTTCATGTATACAGGGCACGCAATACGGTTCGTGCGCTAATTCGTAACAAATGGTTTATCTCCATTTTGATTGCTATCACTACGCTATAAAACCAGCCAATGCGCCGGCATTTAAGATCCTGCTGCGCTCTCAAAAATAAAAACATGAACTCTACGATAACAAAGGAATTGTTGTTCGACCACTTTAACGGCACTGTATCTGCTCGACAACGGAGGCTCATCGATGAATGGGCTCAAAAGCTGGAAAATGAAGAACTTTTTTACAAATACCTGCTCGAATGGGAACTGTCCCGTCCGCAATACGAAGTAAATGTCGAAAAAGGCATTGCAGTATTTCGTCAGAAAGACGCCCAGACCGACATCAAGGACGTTATTACATCTTTTAAAAAACATGACGTCAAAATACGCTGGATCTGGCTGGCGGCTGCCTGCACGATTGCCCTCTTGTTTGCCACGGGATGGCTTTTTCAAAAGGAGCTTATATATGAGACCCTATCCACCGGCCCGGGCGAAATCAGAACATGGACTCTAGAAGATGGAAGCCGCGTCAGTCTGAATGCCAATTCCGAGCTGGTCTTACCCCGGTGGAATTTTGCAGAAAGCACTCAGCGGGAAGTGATACTGAAAGGGGAAGCCGAATTTGTAGTAACCCATACCCGTAACAACGCGCGGTTTATTGTTAAAACACCTGAGGGAGTCAATGTTACCGTGCTTGGAACCCAGTTTACCGTGTATAGCCGCCCAGGCAAAACCGAAATCCTATTGAACAAAGGTAAAGTGCAGGTACACCATTCGGCCCGTTCGAACCGCGTAGCGTTGATTATGGCGCCTGGCGATGTCATTACGCTTGATAATCAAGGAAAAGTAGCACATAACCGCTTCTCAGAACCTGCACAATATGCTGCCTGGAAGGAATCTCGCTTTGTTTTTGAGCAAACCACTATGACGGAAATTGCCCGCCTGCTGGAAAACAACTATAGCCTGACCGTCAAAATTTCCTCTGCCGAACTGGCTGCACAAACAATTTCAGGCTCTTTCAAGGCCCAGGACGAACATGAACTAATCACCTCGATCTGCCGGATCCTTGACATTCAGTATCACATGGAAGGCAAACATGTCACATTTTTCGAAGATCGTTCATCACCCCAATAAGCCTCTCAACTGCATTCCATATCCTAAACCTTTTCTCAAATGAAATTATTTTTAATCGCGCTTCTACTGGCGGCCGTAACCGTCGGGGGCTGCCCTGCCCAGACCCTAGCTTTGCAACCCGCCACAAAAACTGAAAAGCGGCAGCAGCCGACCGTCATGAAACTTTCCGATGTGCTTCGAAAGTTTAAAGACCATTACAAGGTCGACATTATGTATGCCGACAAGGCTGTGAGAAACCGGAACGTGGCCGTATCGTCCATTGAATGGAGCGACAAACTTGAAGCCAACTTGGAACGGATCCTTCCCGCTGCCGGCTTACAGTTTTCTCAGCAAAAAAGTGGCTCCTATGTGATCGTTGCTGCCGCAAAAGCACCGGAAGACAAGCCAAAAGAACAGCCGAAAAAAACCACAGGCCTACCTGTCGACGGCACCGAAAACAACCTTTTACCCGCAAAAAAAACCCGGGCGGAAGCTGTACTTCGCATGATTTCAGGGGTTGTAAATGATGAGAAAAATGAACCGCTCCCGGGTGTAAGCGTCGTAGTCAAGGGCACGCAGACCGGCACGATTACCGATTCGGAAGGTAAATACAGCCTTGACGTGCCTGAGGAAAACAGCATCCTCGTTTTTTCCTACGTAGGCTATCTTCACCAGGAGGTAAGTCTCAATAATCAGACCGCGCTAAACATTACACTGCTAGCAGACAACAAAGCGTTGGAAGAAGTGGTGGTGGTTGGCTACGGCAGTCAGAAAAAAGCCAGCGTTACCGGATCCATTGCGACGGTCAGAAATCAGGATCTGGTCAAATCGCCAGCCGCTAGTCTTGCCAATTCGCTCGCCGGCAGGTTACCGGGGCTAGTTTCTAAACAAACCAGTGGACAGCCGGGTTACGATCAGGCGAATATCAACATCCGGAACTTTGGCCGGGCGCTAATCATTGTTGACGGTACCGAGCAGCCCTTTAATAATATTGATCCTAATGAAGTAGAGTCCATTTCAATTCTGAAAGATGCTTCGGCCGCCATTTACGGAGCCCGTGCCGGAAACGGCGTGGTACTGGTTACTACCAAACGCGGTGTTGCCGGTAAACCAAAAATTTCATTGAATTCCACGCTGACAAACCAGTCGTACACCAATTTTCCCGAACCAGTGAGCGCCGGACAATACGCAACCTTGTATCGGGAAGTTCAGCTCAACTCCGGCATTGCCGAAAACGCTACAAAATACTCGGAGGCCGATATCGCCAAGTATTTTGTGGGAAATGACCCGCAGTATCCCAACACCGATTGGTTTGAGCAGATCATGCGCAAGCGTGCGCCGCAACAGCAATACAACTTCACCGTCAGCGGCGGAAATGATAAGGTGAAATACTACACGTTTTTGGGTTACGTAAACCAGGATGGGATGTTCAAAGGGGATAATACCGGTTATAAGAGGTTCAATGTACGATCAAATGTGGATGTAAACCTAAACAAGCAGCTGACACTTTCCCTGGACCTTTCGGGTATCCGAGAAAACATCCGCCAGTCTAACCGGCCTGCCTCGGAGGAATGGTTCTGGATGGATTTCTTCGACAGTACCCCTACATCCGCCGCCTCTTTCCCAGACCCTAGCAAAGTGCCGCATATTAGTCCTGGACCATTTAATGCCATTATTAACACGCACGAAAACCTGGGCGGCTACCATAAGGTTTTCAAAACGACCATCAACGGATCTGCAAAACTCAACTATGATGTCAAACCCGTGCAGGGTTTAAGTTTCAGATTGAGAATGAACTACTTCCAGATCCAGGAGGAGCAAAAACGGTGGACAAAACAAAACGACATCTGGGACTACGACTACAAAGCCGACACCTATTCATTATACGGAAAATCCTCTCCCACTTCGCTGAACCAGGCGTACTATACCAATCAGATCTTTACCGGCCAGCTTTCGGCGAATTACGAACGTACCTTCCAAAATTCGCATAGTTTCAATGGCTTACTGCTTTTTGAAGCCATTGATTACAATACAAAAAACTTCAATGCTTACCGGGAAAACTACATCACCAGCTCTATCGACCAGCTTTTTGCGGGCGGCACGCTGAACCAGCAAGCCAATGGCAGCGCGGCAGTGAGCGGAAGGGCCAGTTTTGTTGGAAGGCTGAATTATGGTTTCAAAGACAAGTACCTGGCCGAAATGACCATGCGCTACGACGGCTCACCTAATTTTCCTAAAAATAAAAGATGGGGTCTTTTTCCAAGCATTTCCGCGGGATGGAGGATTTCGGAAGAGTTGTTTTTCAAGAACAGCGTCACATGGATGGACAATCTTAAACTGCGAGGGGGTGTGAGCCGCACCGGTTTCGACGATGCGGGTGCATACCAGTACCTGACCGGTTTTCAGTTTGCGGGCTACAATGTGGTAGGCGGCAAAGAAGTTCCTGGCTTGACGACGACCGGTCTGGCAAATCCGAACATTACCTGGGAAACCATGACACTGTCTAATGTGGGCCTGGAAGCATCGGTATTCGGGGGGAGAGTATATACGGAAATCGACTTTTTTAGTCGCTTGCGGGAGAATATGCTCGGCACGCGGGTGGCTTCGCTTCCTAGTACTTTCGGGGCTTCGCTTCCAAGCGAAAATATCAATAGTCAGCGCGCACGCGGGTTCGAGATCGTGCTCGGTCATCGGGGTAGCACGGGTGAATTTCGCTACGATATCAGCGGCAATGTGTCCTATTCACGCGCTCGCTGGGTCCACTTCGACGAAGTAAATTATACTGATCCTGACGACATCCGGCTGAAAAAGCGCTCGGGACAATGGACGGATGTGTACAATGCTTACCAATCGGACGGACTTTTCACCTCTGTGGAAGAGATAAATTCATTGGGGTACAATATGGACGGAAAAGACAATTCGACACTTCACCCCGGCGACATCAAGATCAAAGACCTCAACAACGACGGCATCATTGACTGGCGCGATGTGACTACCATCGGTAGCGGCGGCACACCCCATGTCATGTACGGCATCAACCTGAACCTTGGCCACAAGAACTTCGATTTCAGTGCATTGGCTCAGGGGGCGGCAGATTATTACGTACTGCTCCAAGCGGGGAATATCAACCTGGATGGCGTGAGGACACCTTACAAGGTAATCTGGGAAGAACGTTGGACGCCGGAAAACAATGATCGCCATGCCATTATTCCCCGGCAGACGCTCGGGCAAATTACCAATAACTGGAATTCTGATTTCTGGTACAAGAACGCATCTTATCTGAGGCTTAAAAACGTGCAAGTTGGATACACATTAGACCAGCGTTTTATAAAAAGATTGGGCTTGGAACAGGCCCGTCTGCTATTGACCGGAGTTAACCTATTCTCCATCAATCCGCTTCAAAAGTACGGCCTTGATCCTGAGTCGCCCGATGCGACCCGAGGATGGAGCTACCCTATTCAGAAAACCGTTTCAGTCGGTATTAACCTGACTTTGTAACCCTAAATCCTAAAAAACCTATGAAGATTGCGCACATATTTATTCTGGCGACCGGCCTATTGACCTTATCCTGTGAACAGGTACTTGACAAGGCGCCGCTCAATATTATTTCCGAGGACAAGGTTTGGAATGATCCGGTACTCATTAATGCATACATCGACCGTGTTTACGGGGAAATGAGCTTCCTGGTGCGCGACGGCCAGGGATTCGAAGAAGTGGACCCGACTTCGGGATTATCGGACGAGGGCCGGCAGGGCAGAAACTGGCATCCGTTGTTTTTTCAATGGAAAGCGGGACTGCTGGACAAAAACGGCGGCCTGCTCGAACTGTGGCCTTATGAAACGATCCGCAAAACCAATGAATTTCTGGAAAAGATTGTGACGACTACCTCGGTTTCGGAAGACCTCAAAAAGCAATTGTCTGCCAAGATCCGATACGCCCGCGCATTGACGTATTTTAATATGGTCAAAAGGTACGGTGGCATTCCGCTCATAACCCGGGCGCAGCAGATCGACGATCCATATGAAGAATTGTTTGTAAAAAGAAATAAGGAGGCGGAAGTGTACGACTTTATCCTTTCGGAAATGGACGCGATCACACCCGATTTGCCTGCATCTTATCCGTCTGCCGAAGTGGGCTCCCCTACCAGATATGCCGCTCTTGCATTGAAAAGCCGTGCAGCCCTGTTCGCGGCCAGCATTGCTACCTGGGGCAGGGTCGAAATTGAAGGGCTGGTGGGTGTGCCGGCGGCTGATGCGCAGCGTTTTTGGCAAGCTTCTTATGATGCTTCCAAACAGATCATTGACGCCAAATCCTTTTCGCTTTACAACAAAATGCCGGACAATAAATCCGAGAATTTCCGGCAGCTTTTTCTGGATGAGAACAACAGTGAGGTCATTTTTTCCAAACAATTGACCGGCGTGAATGTGGGAAGTAACTATGACCTTTTCATGTCGCCTTTCCAATTCACACCCGGCTGGGGCGGTGCCAACACGGCCGTTTACCTGGAAATGGTGGAATCATTTGAAAATACAGACGGTACACCCGGAACATTAAACAGGGCACTTGCGACGAGCAAACCCTGGAATCTGACCGAACTTTTTGCCAACAAAGACCCACGATTCTTTGCTTCAGTTTATTTCGAAGGAGATATGTGGAAAGGAGAAGCCATTGAAAACTGGGGCGGCATCGTCACGCGCCAGGGCACGAAGGTTACAACGGGTTTTTATGAAGGCAAATCTGCGCAGGGGAGATCGTTTTCTGCGGGAGGCTATGCGGGCGGGCAAATGACGGGTTTTAACGTAAAAAAATACCTGGACGACAAGCTGATACCGGTTGATCAGGGAAAAACTTCGGTAGACTTTATCGTTTTCCGCTATGGAGAAATCCTCCTCAACTTCGCAGAAGCGGCCTTTGAACTCAACAAACCCAAGGAAGCCCTGGATGCTGTAAACCAGCTCCGTACACGCGCAGGCATTAAAACACTGGTGGCTGCCACGCGCGACAATATCCGGCATGAGCGGAAAGTAGAGCTGGCGTTTGAAAACCACCGCTGGTGGGACCTGCGCCGGTGGCGGACCGCCGAAGAAGCGATCACCCGAAAATTTACCGGCATTTATACTTTTTACGATGCAGCCACCGGCAAGTTCAGAATAGAGCTTAACAACGATGCGATGGCAGGTACACCTTCCAGCTTCCAGGCCAAACATTATTACTTACCCATTACGCCCAGCCGCATCTCCAACAATCCAAACCTGGGCCCCGAGAATCCGGGATACTGATTTATTGACAATGCATCGACCAGATACAGCCCCGGAAAATTCCGGGGCGCAGCATCACTTTGTCCCACGCAAAACAAATTCCTTATGAAACTCATTTACCAATCTGTGATTGTGGCTTTTACACTGGCCCTATCGAGCCCGCAATTATTCGCCCAGACTATCTTTCCCCGAGCTGCGTCGGCGCCAGCGAGTACCATTAGCCATATCAATGTTAACGGAAAATCCCTTCCGGAAATCTTTACGGTCATGTCGCTGCAAGGCAATGTGAACCGTACTACGCCCCGCATATTTGTAGTCGGTAATGGCATTGTCGAAGCAGTAAACTACACCTCCACCCAGTATTGGCTCGACAAACTGACTGGCTACACCAAAACGCCTTATACGAACATTTACAGCCTGATCGATGATTTTTCGGCAGACATCAGCGGCTGTGTTCTTTATGATCCGGCGGTGTTCAGTTACCCTGCCGGCGGATTTTACCCGCCTGGATTTCAGGTGAGCGATGATAACCTGGCCAAAATTAATGTGACCTCCATGCTGGCCGGCAAGCACAATGCCGTGATCCTGACCGACGCCCAGCGCAACGAGCTGATCACCAACTACGGCCTCACCCTGCCCATTCTGGCCGATACGCGCAGTTTGGCATCCGATTGGCTGGGCTTATACACCTGGGCAATGACCAATCTGGCCCAGGATATGCGGACGGACATTACCAATCACCTTTCGCACTTCTGCCTGGGTACGCTCGACTACATCATTTCGCAAAAAATATTTACGTATAACAATTACCGTGGCGTAAAAACGCCGGCGATTGAAGCCTTGGAAGAAGCATTTCTGAACGTATCGCCTGCCAATTCCCCTGTCATTGGCGTGTGGTACCTGCAATCAGACGAAGGGAGTTTTGTGCAGAAGGTCACAGAAAAGGGCAAGTTTATGACGGTTACCTACGAATCCTTCAACCTTAGCTGGAGTACGGGTCTGCCGCTGGCCACGCTACCCGCTCAGCCGCGGCGCAGCCTCACCTTTGATCCTGCAAAAGTGTACCTTTCCATTACGCGTACCGATGGCGATAATCTGTCGTTCCTCGACCGCGTATTTCCGGCAGATTTTGACGCTGCCAGCCGCACGAGCTACCCGATGGGCTGGGAAATGCTGAGTACGATCAACGAGCTGAATCCCACGGCGGCAGCTTATTATTACAACAATATTGCCAACTCCAATTTCGTAACACCCGTGTCGGGCGTGGGCTACACAGCTCCCCTGCTTCCGCAGCAGTTCCGCAAAAATTTCATGGAGGAAAGCGACGCGTACATGCTGGATACGGATTGCCGGCTGGTGAGAACGTTATGGCAGGATTTTAAGCAGGCGCTTCCTTACAGCTATCTCAAAAATGCCAAAGGTATTTTGGTAGGTTACAATGTGGGCGATGTGTCGGTGGCCAATAATGCCGATGCCAATATGATCGCTTGCGGAAAGGCTTTTATGAAAACTTATGACATTACCGAGCTGCCCAATATCAAAAATTACACAGGCGCCACACCGGCTTTCTTTAACGTAAGCGTGTCCAGCATGAGCGTAAATGATATTGCTGCGCAGCTCTCAACATTGCCGTCAAACTTTGAAGTGGTTACGCCCGAGGAGCTAGTGGAACTGTACATTCAGTACCGGGTAAATGGCGGTCTTCAATACAAGGATTTTACCGAAATCTCCATTGAACCAACTGCGGATGCTGCCGGTGAAGCGCTGCATTTGTATGACTACGGATTTTCCTCATTAGATGTTGGAAATCATTCCCGCTATGCCGATCTGAATAACTTTTTTGTGTACAAGCTTTCTGTCGACCCCAGCGTCACCAGCGTAAGTGTGGACCTGACAATGTATAATAATTTCCTGGTGCATGCCGGGCAAGATCCGTTCAGTTGGACAGAGGTAGCCCGCTCGCCGGCCGACATCCACGACGGCAGTAACTTGGGTGTCCGAACCGTCGATCTGACGCCCTATTTGAATGAAAACCACGAAATCTATATCCGTTTTGGCGACGCCTCGCCTGCCGACGGCTGGGGCGGCGCGCTCGTAAAGCTCGAAATGAATACGTCTTCTGCGAGTCTGCCGGTAAAATTCCTGCCTTTGAAGGTAAGTAAGTTACAGAACACTGCAAAGTTGGCCTGGGGAACGGTTACGGCGGCGATCGACGATCATTTTGAGGTCCTGCGAGGCAGCAATCCCAGCCAACTGATGCCGATTGGGAAATTGTATGCCAAAGACCTGTTGGGGGATGTGGCCGACTACGAGTTTCTGGATACCAACCCGCTCAGTGGAAACAATTACTACCGGATCAAAGGCGTGGACAAAGCGGGTGAGATTACCTATACAAGTATTGTAGCGGTGGGTTTCAGCACCATTCGAGAGGCAAGTATTTATCCAAATCCGGCACTGGGGGAGATCAATTTCAAGTACAAATCGGTCAGCAGCAATGCCGCCGAAATCGAGCTTTATTCCAAAGATGGCGCCGAGCTTTTAAGCAAGCCTATCACAGACCATCAAGGCCAGAATGCGCACAAGTTATCGGTGGAAAATCTTAAACCCGGCGTCTATTTCTTACTGCACAAAACCGAAGCGGGTACGGCAAGCTATAAGTTCATTAAAGAGTAATCTTCATGAAAAGCATAATAGTTCTGTGTGTTCTGATTCTATCAGCCTTCGCATCTTCTGCTACCGAATTTTATGTGTCTCCCAATGGCCATGACAAAAACCCAGGCACCCGGTCGTTGCCATTTGCTTCGATAGAAAAAGCCAGAATCGCGGTACGGCAAAAAATAAAAAATGGCCAGAAGGAAGATATAGTCGTCTTCCTGCACGCTGGTCGTTACGTGCTGGATAAAACAGTCGTATTTGACAGGGAAGACGGAGCAAAAAACGGTTTCAAGATCTCTTACTGTGCATTTCCAGGGGAAAAGGTATTGATTACCTCGGCAAAAATTGTCGCGGGCTGGAAGAAAGCAGGGCATGATCCAGCGCATAGAGCCTTAGAGGCGAGTGGCCATCTATGGTATGCAGATTTGCCGAAAGGAACAAATTTCAAGATGCTTTACTCAGACGGAAAAGTACTTCCGCGCGCCAGATCGCAGGGATTTATGCCTATTCAGAACAAAGCCGCGGCGGATAACAAAACGTTGATCTTGCCAGAGGATTTTTCTATGCAGGGACTTGAAAATACCGGCATCGAAGTATTGATCCGGCCCACCTTCGCTTGGACGATGAACATCTTGCCAGTAAAGCAAATCGATCAAAAGAGCCGGCGCATAGCAACAACCGTCGGCGGCACTTATCCACTGGACCCTCAGCCACAATGGTCGCTGGATGCGCACCACATTACCGAAACATGCTGGCTGGAAAACCACGTGAGCTTCATCGACAAACCCGGTGAATGGGCATTGGATACGACAACCGGCCGACTATGGATCTGGCCAACGGACGATCAGAAGCCCCAAAATGTATCCGCACCGCAATGCACTCAACTTTTCCTTTTAAACGGTGATATTATGGCGGAAGCGTCAGCAGATTACCCTGTTAGCGGACTCGTTTTTAAGAACCTGACCTTTGCCAATAACGACCGCTACACCTGGCAGGATGCAGAGCCGGGCTTCCAGCACGACTGGTCGGCGGTGGACCAAGCCAATGCAATGCTCCGCTTCCGGGGCGCCGAGCATTGCGCGGTGGAAGGTTGTGAGTTCACAGATGGTGGTTCAGCCGGCATTCGTCTCGATCTGCATTGTCGCTACAACCGCATTGAAGGAAATATTATAGCTAACATTGGTGAACATGGAATCGCCGTTTGCGGCTACGGGCCGGGGACGAAAGATGTCAGCCAATTCAATGAGATCAGAAACAACAATATTCACCATACGGGCCAGCAGTATTGGTACGGCTCCGGGATTTACATTGCGCAAAGCGGAGAGAACATTATTGCGAATAATCTCATTCACCATACGCCATTCATCGGGATTACCATCAGCGGCACGCGGGATTTTAAACACGGCTCGCCCAGGGATGGCGAAGGTTACCGTGCCGTGCGCTGGAACGAGATCAGCGCAAGCCATAAGTCGCAGATTGCTGCTGGTTACGCTGCCGCAACAGAACTGACGGCTCTTTTTTACCCCTACCTTCATGCGCGGAACAATGTGATCCGGGACAATGAAATTTTCAGCGTGGTGGAAACCATGGGCGACGGGAACGCGATTTACCTCTCCGGGGCTGGGACGGGCAATATGATACGCCGGAATTTCATTCATGATATTTTCAGTGCAGGCGTACAAACTGCATTGCGTCCGGACGATCTGCAGGAACAAACCTTATTTTCCGAAAACATTATCTACAAATGCGTGTACGGGGCTGTGGAGCATAAGCATGACAACAGCTACGTGAATAACATCTTCGCCAACATTTATCCCGTAAACCGAAACGGCGAAATGTGGGACGAATGGGCATATGTCATTTTTGGCAGGGGACCCAATCATGGCACGCGCATTCAGAATAATATCTTTTACGACGACATCGGTACCGAGTTCCGCTTTTACTACGCCCGGAAAGGCTCACCGCTGACTGACGCTTTGATTGACAACAATATTTATTATTCAACAAAAGCACCTGACAATGCGCAAAAGCAGCTCTCGGCATTGAAAGCTTCGGGCATTGACAAGCATAGCATTGTTTCTGATCCTTTGTTCCAAAACATACAAAAGCAGGACTTTCGCTTACAGCCAGGTTCCCCTGCCCATCAAATAGGATTCAAGCAAATAGATAGGCTGTCCATTGGGATTCAAACCCATTGGCGGAAGCGCGTTATTGGCAGCAAATTACTTGCTACTACTATGCATGAAGGCAGAACTGAAAACGGTTCTGAAATTATAATCTCGATGAAATGCGAGTCTCCCGATGCAACCATAAGATTTACTACGGATGGAAGTGAGCCGACAACCACATCAGAAATATACAGAAGGCCTTTTAAATTAAAAGGGCCAGCATTTATTCGTGCGAAATCATTCAAGAATGGATGGTTGGATCTTTACGGCTTCTCAAATTATTTCATGGGTGTAAGGTAGGAGATATCCTTCATTGTGCTAACTAGACATTCGTGTGATTTTTTCGGACGTCGCCGTCCAGTCTAAGACCAATACGTATCCTAATGGAAGTTTACGGGACCGGCTACTCGTTTCGAAGGGATTGGACGGGGTTAATCAGCGCGGCTTTAAGGCTTTGAAAACCAACGGTGAAAATTGCGATCAGCAAAACCAATCCTGCGGCTCCCGCAAACATCCACCATGCAATGTCAGTCTTATAGGCGAAATCTTGAAGCCATTGTTTCATGAGATAACCGGCTATCGGACAAGCGATAACAATGGAAATAGTTACCAGCCGCAGAAAATCTGTTGAGACCAGCGCGAGGATACCGGCAATGCTGGCGCCCAGCACTTTTCGGACACCGATTTCTTTTGTTCGCTGCTCGGTCATATAGCTCGCGAGCCCGAATAAACCCAGGCAGGCGATAAAAATAGCCAGCATCGAAGCCAGCCCAAAGACCTGGCCATACTGTTTTTCTGTCTTGTACTGCTCGTCGTATTTTTGGTCGACGAAAAAATATTCGAAAGGATTTCCCGGATATGCCGCCTTGTATAAGGCTTCCAATTCTTTCAGTTGGCGCTGCATATTGGCCGTAGAAAGTTGCAGAACGAGCCTTCCGCCCGACCGGCGGGGCATGAAAATGATTGGGTCAATCGCATCTTGTAACCCTTGATGATTGTAATCTTTCACCACGCCAACCACTTCGAAGGCTTGGCCCCAGTGAATGATTGCGCCAGCTGCTTTTTGTGGTGTTTCAAAACCCAGCTGGCGTGCTGCGGACTCATTGATCATTAATTTTCCGCTTTTCTCCCAGGCCTGCTCGGCTTCCCGCACGGTAAAATTCCGTCCGGCTACCAGCCCGATCTGGAAAACGGTGAGATAGCGATCATCGATGATCCCCATTGCGTAGCTTTTTTTGGCATCATCCTGTTTCTGACCCTGTCTGACAATGCCCGAAGCGTTGAATGAATAATAGGTGCCCGGGACAATGCCGGTATGACAAAAATTCTGAACATACGGCAGTGCGCTCACCTGATTGTCAAGTAATGCAGAGCTCGCGCCCAGCGATTTTTCGTCCCCGAGCTGCGGGCCATTAATTACCAGCCGCTGCTGCGATTTGAAGCCCAGGTCTTTATTTTGCATGAATTGGAGTTGCTTGTAAAACACTAGTGTCGCGATAATCAGGATGATGGAAACGCTGAACTGAACGATGACGAGCACTTTGCGTAGCCAGTTATCCTTGCCTGAACTCAGCCTCAGACCCGAAGCACCTTTTAGGATTTGTATGGGCTGCAGGGACGTGATGGAAAACGCAACGTAGCTGCCCGACAGAAAAGCACCCAGGACCAGCAGTGCCGCTGCGGCGATCCAGGATTGGTCTTTAAGTAAACCGGCTAGCGAAAAGTTCTTTTGTGTAAAATCATTAAAAGTTTTTTGCACAGCATTTACCAACACCAATGCCACACCGAAGCCAATGATGTTGAGCAAAAATGATTCGCCCAGGAATTGGTTGATCAATTGGAAACGGCCTGCGCCCACTACTTTCCGCACACCCACCTCTTTTGCCCTTTTAAGGGATGTGGCTGTGGAAAGATTAATGTAATTAAACCAGGCGATCACCAGGATCAGGATGGCAATGCCGCTCAACAGATATACGAATGAAAGGCTGCCGCTGGTCTGGTAACGGTCGTCCATGGATGAGCCCAGGTGGATTTTCGACATGGGCTGCAGGACAAATTTACTTTTGTCTTCCGGATCGAGCTTTTGTTTTAATGTGTTGATTTTACTTTCCAGCGCGCCAGCGTCGCTTTTTTGGGTCAGCTGCAAAAAGTTGGTTACATAAGAACCGTCAAAACCATCGAGCCGTGCCCAGCCGTTGCCATTGAGATTGGCTGGGTTGGCCAGTGTTTGCAGTGACAGGATCGCGTCGAAATCCAGATCCGAATTTTCCGGCATATCCTTGTAGACGGCCGTAACGGTGTATAATGTTTTTCCAAACTGATTGTTTACCGTCAGCGTTTGCCCCAACGCCTTTTCGGTGCCGAAATACTTCCTGGCGCGGGAAGCGGACAATGCAATGGTGTTGGTTTCTGAAACAGCAGATTGTTGGTTGCCCAAAATCAGCGGAAAACTAAATAGTGTAAAGAAGCTGCCATCCGCATAAGCCAGTTTTTCTTCCCGAAAGGACTGAACAGAACCTTTTTTGTCGCCGTTGCCAATGGTGATAATTCCGTTTGCCAAACCTTCGGCCACGCGGCAATACGCTTTGATCTCGTTAAATTCTTTTTTGACCAATGGTGCGATTGCCGGGGCAAATTGCGCAAAAACATCTCCGTTGGGTCTGTCTTCGAGCATCCGATACAAACTCGGCAGGTTTTTATGAAACGTGTTCACGCTTTTTTCAAAAGCGACGTATTCGAAGATTAAAATAAATGCGGCGATGCCCATGCCAAGCCCGGCCACATTGATCATTGAAAACAGCCTGTTCTTTTGCAGGCTCCGTATAGCGATTTTCAGGTAGGATTGGAGCATGGTGATGGTTTGGTTATTTGCCCGATATTAATACTTTGCGTCCTTCACCTGCCTTAACAATCAGGAAAGGTTTATCCTGTAACACTTTACCGCTCATGAGTAAGTCAACCTGTTCTTTTGTGGCGATGTATACTTTTGTGCCGACGACATATTGCTTTTCCTTTTTTTGTTAGGGGCCAAAGTAAATCCATTGGTTTCGTTGGCTGTCTCTCCGGAAGCATAGAATATGAATGTAACTTATTGAGCAGCTGCATTGTCATCTACAATATTCAGAGTGATAAGTTTTGAACCCGGCGCAACGGATGTTTCAAATTTCGTCTTCTGTAAGGGAGCATTGTTGACGTTTTCTATCCGGGCAAATGCCTAGGTGGCAGCCTGGATCTTTCGGGTATTCAACCGGATGGTGGTATTGGCGTCGGCTACAACATAAGCCATTTTTACTTCAAATTTTTGTGCATTGATATTCCCGTTTGCGCGGCTGATCAGGCTTAGCATTCCGGATGAGCCTTCCAAGGTGACATTCCCATTTGCGTCATTAATCAGGTCAAATGCCGGACTTTTTATACAGGTAACACCAACGTCGCCATTTGATCCATTACGCAGGCTTTTCGAGTTTCTTGTCACGATCTTACCATAGTATCCTCTTTAGTGATCCAAAATTCTCTGTTATCAGGGTCTTTCAGCGCCAGTTTCAAAATATCGTTTTCACTCTTTACACTGAGTTGGGACAAAAGATTTTCGTCCAGCGAAATGTGTAGCGAAGGCGGTTGGTCTGTTACTTGTATTTCCACGTTGGCCGGGAACTGCTCTATTTCGATCGCCTCGAAAGTAGCAACCGAAAAGGTTTTGTTGATGATTTTACCTTTACCCCGGACTTCCCGGGTGTTGCTTTGTGTTTGCGCGGATGTTGGATGGAAGTGGCAAAGCGCCAGGGCGCATGCAGCGAGGAATGTTTTCAAGTTGAGTTAGTCCAGGTTTGATCAACCGGATTATTTCAACTATCGTACCAACGGCATGAAACTTGCCCTGTTCGATCCCGAAGCATTTTTGCAATCTTTTCCGTGTTCGATTTCGGACGGTCGCATGCCAAGGTGTACGGCCGCCGTTGGCAGTAATCCGACTTTATCAGGACATCGAGTCTGGATATTTCATTCATTTTCATCATGAGCGACAGATAGATAGGGCTCTCTTGGAAATTCCTTTTGGAGCATTTTTGTAAGGTAAATAGCTTTAATTGTAGTATACATTTTTAGTCTAGGGAGAGTCAAAAACTTGAATAATTCGATTTTTGACTTTCCCTGTTTTGTTTTCAAGTCGGAATTATGCCGATTTTGCATACCTGTCCCAATTGTTGTTAACAAACCGAGTTGAAGTGGGGGTATTTATCGGGCTAGGCAGCTGTCTTGGGCGCTTCTTTCTGTCTCTTTCGCCGCTGCTTAGCTATGAAGACACAATTGGCAGTCAGCACTCCAAAGAATAACCGTATCCGTCCGGTAAAAGCCGTATTGTCCGATCAGCTTGATTGACAAGTCGCCTAAACGTCTTGTTTGAGGTATTTGCTTCCGCGACGGTTCGAAAAAACGAAGACATCTCCGCTGAATGGATTACGTCCAAGTTAATTACCCACCAGACCACTCAAACAGTATTCACCGCGATGCATGTCGCAATCACGTCGGTAGAGCAAATAGCGGTCCGGCGAGCTCAGCGAAAACATTCTATGTCATAATAAAGTAACCAACAGTCGTAAACGTGCATGGGCCAAGTCCGCTTAATCCAGCTAAGCACTCCGCCCGGATAGACAACTTCCAGCAAAACCGGTTCTGGCTCATTATGAATATCTAGGAAACCACATCGATCGCTATTCTGACCCCTACACCGCGTCCGCCAATAGTCCAATTTACTAACGCTGATCCCATGAAGGCGGGAAAAATTCTTCCGGTCATAATCGCCCAGTTCCAGTTCAGTAACCAGCCGGAGCATCTCTTCCGTTTTTTTCACACCTTTAAAGATAATATTAGTCGTCTAATGTTTTCATTAGGCGATATTAAGCCTTTTGAAAGACACATGGAAGACCCACTTGTTCAGGTGGATATGCGTGAACGGGTAGTTTCGTTTTCTTACAATTTTTTCAGAGCCCAAACGACCAAATTTGTCCTGTTCTATAAAACAATGATTCATGAAACAGGCAAGTATTTTTCTGACAGGTGCTACCGGATCGGTGGGAAGCCATTTAATTCAAGAGCTGATATCGCTCAATGAGCCGGTAAAGGCGCTGGTGCGGGACAAATCTATTCCCACAGCCCTTAGCGGCATCGAGCTGGTAGAACTAGTCGAAGGTGACCTGGATGAGCCGGCAAGTTTTGAGCCGGCATTGAAAGGCATACAAAAAGCATTTCTTTTGACTAATTCATCTGAAAAGGCCCAGCGACAGCAGCTGAATTTTGTCGGGGCCGCAGCCCGCGCAGGTGTCGGCCATATCGTCAAATTATCCCAGTTTGCGGCCAGCGAGGGCTCGCCGGTCCGGTTTCTTCGCTATCATGCAGCAGTGGAAAACGCGATCCGCGCCAGCGGGATCAGCTACACCTTTTTAAGGCCCAACCTTTTCATGCAGGGACTGCTGGCCTTCAAGGACTATATCAAGGAAAACGGACAATTTTTTGCCTGCATCGGACACGGCCGCATCAGCGCAGTAGACGTGCGCGACATCGCCGCCGTTGCCGCCCGGTGCATGACAGGGCCAGCTCACCAAAACAAGATTTATGACATCACAGGCCCTTCTGCGCTGACGCACTACCAAATGGCCGAAATTTTCTCGAAGGTGCTTGAAAAACCGGTAGCATTCATCGATGTGACGCCCGAGCAAATGCGGGCGGGTTTGGAAGCTGCCGGTTTTGAGCGGTGGCAGCTGGAAGGTTTACTGGAAGATTACGCGCACTACGCACGGGGAGAGGCCGCGCCGGTCACCAGCACCGTCCAGGAGCTTACCGGCCGGAGCGCCATTTCTTTTGAGCAGTTTGTCAAAGACTATGCCGGCTCTTTTCTGTAAGGCAACCGGCCGCTACAAGCGCTTTTCATAGATCGAGCACCAGCCCGTCGTATGCCAAATGTACATGCGGCGGCAGCTCGCTTTCAATCACTGCGTGCAGGCCCAGCTTATGGCTCATATGCGTAAGGTACGCCTGGGGCACATTTAATTGGTCGATTAGATCCAGGGCCTGTGAGAGGGTAAAATGCGACAGGTGCGGCTCTTTTTGCAACGTATCCAGCACCAGCACCCGTGAGCCGATGATTTTCTGCTGCTCTTCCTGTGAAATGTAGTTGGCGTCGGTAATATAGGTAAAGTCGCCGATCCGGTAGCCGAAAACAGGCAGCTTATGGTGCATCACCTCGATCGGAACGATTTGCACACCCTCTATTTCAAACGGCTCGTTTTCAATAGGATGTAATGAGAAATGCGGCACACCGGGGTAGCGTTTTTCGGCAAATGCGTAAGCGAATTCGGTTTTGATCTGGTTCAAAACCTGCTGTCTGCCGTAGAGCGGAATGTCCATCTGCTGGCGGTGGTTGAATGCCCGGATATCGTCCAGCCCGGCAGTATGGTCCTTATGCTGGTGGGTAAAAATGGCGGCGTCCAGGTCCTTCACGTTCGCCCGAAGCATTTGCTGGCGAAAATCCGGACCGGTATCGATCACAAAGGATTTGCCCTGGGTCTGGACCCACACCGAGGTGCGTAAACGCTTGTCATGCTGGTCATTAGAACGACAAACGACACACTCGCAGGCAATAACGGGTATTCCCTGCGATGTGCCGGTTCCTAAAAATGTAATCCTCATCAGGCTTTTTATTCGGTCAGATGCGCCACCACTTCAACCAGGCGGTCGAAATTCAGGGGCTTCATCAGCGCATCATCAAATCCTGCTTGTTTGAAATCTTCTTCTGAATAATTTTTGGCATTGCCCGTGATTGCTACGATCGGGGTTTTGGCCTTTTTCTCGTCAGGCAATTTGCGGATGCTTCTTGCACACTCCATTCCATCCATCACAGGCATATTGATATCCAAAAGAATGATATGAAAATCTTCTTTTTCAAGCAATTGCAGCACTTGCTCGCCGTTTTTCACGGAAGTAATTTCATAATGCTGAAATTCCAGAATCTTCCTTGCCAGGTTTTGAATAACTGAACTGTCTTCGGCAATGAGTACTCGTTTTGTGTATGACATACAATGGGGCAGGTATTGAGTTTAAAGTTTTTTCCCAGGTCAATTTAGATATATTTCAACCAAGATCGCAAACCCGGTGGGCGCGAAGTTTCAAAATTATTCCAAAAAAGTAAATAAACCCCTCATACTTTTTCAAAGCGCCCATTCGGGTGTAAGTTTGCAGTCCGATTACGCAATTATCCTTCTTATGTTCAAAAATAAAGTGATCCGTTACAGCACGATCGCCATGCTCATCGCGATCCTTGCTTACTTCATCATTGAAAATATGGGCGGGGCAAACAGCTCCGATGACGCGCTGGCGGCCAACCCGGCAGCCTACAAGGCCAAGATCCTGGAAGAGCGCGCCGCCAAAGACGAGCAGTTCAAATCCGGAGATGATTCGCCGATCAAGGACAAGGAAGCATTCCATGGCCTGCATTATTTTGAGCCCAGCCTGACCTTTCGGGTGAAGGCCAACATTTCCCCTTACATGCAGGACGATAAGGCGGTTACCGTTAAATATACTGACGGTACATCCGAAAAATATGAAAAACTAGGCTATGCCAATTTCAGCCTGGAAGGTCAGCCGCAAAAACTACTGCTCTTAAAAAACGAGGGGACCATTTCGGTCCTGTTCCGCGATGCGACCAGCGGGAAGCAGACCTATGGCGGCGGCCGCTACCTGGATTATCCGGCCGATCAGATCAAAAACAATACCATCGTGCTGGATTTCAACAAGGCGTATAATCCCTACTGTGCCTACCAGGAAAGCTACGCATGCCCGGTGCCGCCGGCTGAAAACACGCTGACAGTAGCCATCCACGCCGGCGAAGTGACCGAAGAGGCGACCCATCAGCCGTAGCAGCGATAAAAAACACGGGGCAGGCGCCTTGTGGCCGAATGCTGTTCGAACTAAATCATTAATTTTGCAAACAGGCCGCATTTTCCGGGCCTGAATTTTTATTGTTATTAAAGTATTCTAGATGAAGATCTCTTATAAGTGGCTTAAAGATTTAATTGAAATAACTGAAACACCCGAGCAAATCGACCGGCTGCTGACCGGCACCGGGCTGGAAGTCGAAGGTATTGAAGAGATCGAATCGATAAAAGGCGGCTTGCAGGGCGTAGTGATCGGACAGGTGCTCACCTGCGAGAAACACCCCGAGGCCGACCGTTTGAGCCTGACCACTGTGGACGTAGGCGGACAAGCGCCGCTTTCGATCGTCTGCGGCGCGCCAAACGTAGCTGCCGGCCAGAAAGTGATCGTAGCCACCGTCGGGGCAACATTATATCCCACCGGCAGCGAACAGCCGCTGGTTTTGAAAAAATCCAAAATCCGCGGAGCGCTTTCAGAAGGAATGATCTGCGCCGAGGATGAGCTGGGCAGCGGAACTTCCCACGACGGTATTTTGGTACTTGACACCGACTTGCCTAACGGCACACCGGCCGCCGAGTATTTCGGTATCTCCTCAGACTACCTGATCGAGATCGGCCTGACGCCTAACCGCGCGGACGCCGCCTCGCATTATGGCGTGGCGCGCGATCTGAAAGCGGTGTTAAAGCGCCAGATCACATTGCCCGCAATCAATGCATTTAAAGTAGACAACCCAAATCTGCCGATCCCGGTAGAAGTACGCAATACCCAGGCTTGCCCGCGCTATACGGGCCTGACGATTTCGGGCATTACCGTGGCCGAATCGCCAGAATGGCTCAAACAGCGCCTGCACACGATCGGCATCCGGGCGATCAATAACATCGTCGACATTACCAATTACGTTTGCCATGAGCTGGGCCAGCCCATGCATGCATTTGATGCAGACCAGATTTCGGGCAAAAAAGTGATTGTCACTACCGTGGCTGAAAACACCCCATTTGTCACCTTGGACGGTGTGGAGCGCAAAATTTCGGCCGGCGACCTGATGATTTGCAGCGAAGGCGCCGACGGCAACCCCGAGCCGATGTGCATTGCCGGGGTTTTCGGCGGGCTCACTTCCGGTGTGACCCAGGCGACTACCTCTATTTTCCTTGAATCGGCCTACTTCTCCCCTGTCTGGGTGCGCAGGACCGCGCAGCGCTTCGCGCTGAAAACCGATTCTTCGTTCCGTTTCGAGCGGGGCACCGACCCGAATATGCCGCTTTTCGCTTTGAAAAGGGCCGCATTGCTGATCCAGGAAATTGCCGGTGGAAGCGTTTCCAGCCAGGTTACCGATATTTACCCTGAGCCTATCGCGGATTTCAAGGTAAGCATGAAATACAAAAACATCGACCGGCTGATTGGCAAGTCCCTGGAAAAAGAGCTGATCAAGGGAATTCTCGAATCGCTTGACATCCGCGTTACGGATGAAACCGAGACTGGTTTCACAGCCATCGTGCCTCCATACCGCGTCGACGTGCAGCGCCAGGCTGATGTGATCGAAGAAATTCTGCGCATTTACGGTTTTGGTCAGGTCGAGCTCTCGGATGCATTGAGCTCGGACTACCTCTCGGATTTTCCGGTCAACGACCCGGAAAAGCTAAAACTGCGCGTGGCAGAGCTTCTGGTCGGCAATGGTTTCAACGAGATGATCAACAACTCTCTGACCAAGCCTGAATACCAGAGCATGTTAAGCGAAAGCCTGCCGGGCAAGCCTGTCAAGATTCTTAATTACCTCAGCGAAGACCTGTCGGTGATGCGCCAGACGCTGCTGTTCTCTGGCCTTGAAGTGATTGCCCACAACAGCAACCGCCGCCAAAAGGATCTGAAAGTATTTGAATTCGGAAAAGCCTACCATCAAGCAGACGAAAAATACATCGAGAAAGAGCGCCTTTCTGTGTTTCTGACCGGCAATATCCGCCAGGAAAGCTGGTTTGAAAAGTCGCGTGAAGTCGTTTTCCACGACCTGGCCGCTTTGGTCACCCAGGTTTTGAGCGCGATGAAAATCCGTGATGTTCAAAAGCAGCCGGCTGATGGCGGCGTTTTCAAAAGCGGCTTGACGCTGCTGGCCAATAAAAAGCCGGTGGTCTCTTTTGGACTGCTTGATGCGGCCCTGGCCAAAAAGATGGACATCAAAGCGCCGGTTTATTATGCTGATTTTGATTGGGATTACCTGCTTGGCCAGTACAACGCGGCGGTAGAATATGCGGAAGTGCCTAAGTTCCCTGAGGTGCGCCGTGATCTTTCTGTTGTGCTAAACAAGCAAGTCAGCTTTGAGCAGCTGCGACAGGCTGCCTACAAGACTGAGCGCAACCTGCTCAGAGCGGTCAATGTCTTTGACGTCTATGAGGGCGCCAACCTGGAAGGCAAAAAGTCATATTCGATCAGCTTTATTTTGCAGGACGAGCAGCAGACGCTTACCGATAAGGTGATCGACAAAACCATGCAACGCCTGATTGCAACCTATGAGAGGGAATTTGAAGCGGTGATCAGAAAATAAACCACAGTTTTCATTGTCGGATTTTTTCAGTTGAGGAAAATGGAGAGGACCACTGAACGCATTATCGAACACAAACTGTCCGACGTCGAGAAAAAACTCGAAATTCTGATCAATCATAAGGAGAAACTAACCTGGTCGATCTCAGAGCTCCAGCGTGAAAATGCCGAGCTCAGGGCGGCCAACGCCAGGCTCACGGAAGAATCGAAAGAAATACGGAAAAAATACACCTCTTTAGAAAAAGACTTTAATAAGTCTAAAAGTTTCGCTAAACTTGTCACTAGTAAACTGACACCAACAGGCGCAATTGCCGAGCTGAAAGAATCAGTTGAAAGATATATCCAGGAGATCGATAAGTGCATCGAATTGCTTGAAGATACCTTATGAAAAAAAATAGCATACCCAATCCAGACGTTTCTGTCTTTATAAAACTGCTGGACAGAGGTTTCAAACTGAGCGTTCCGGCGGATCAGGAGAAATTCTACAGGGATGGGTATGAGGTGTTCATGCAGCGTGTGCAACAGCATAAATTAAAAGGAAAAGTATACGGTGATATTGAGGCCATTGCATTGACCTCTATTGAATGCCTGGTGGCATTACAACGGAACCAGGAAGAAATGGACGACCTGGTAGCGGCTTTTAAGAGCAGAGTGGAAAAACTGGACGAAACCATCGCCAGTGCTATCGAAAGCTGACACCCATACCTACCTTTGATTTTACAGTATCTGCAAAATATTCTTTCAATTTCTTCCACTTTCGGCATTTCAACGCGGGTGTAGTCGGTAAAACCAACTATATATAACCATTATTGAAATGTCAAATTCTTTGTTCTTCATCGTCATCCTGTCCGATATCATCGCCGTGGGGGTGGGTATTTTCGCAGGTAAGTACATTTTTCAGCGCTCATTCGACGCAAAAGAAAAAGAGGCCCAGGAACGTGCAGCTGAAATTCTCCGGAATGCAGAAGTAGCGGCCGAAAACATCAAGAAAGACCGCATCCTGGAAGCGAAAGAAAAATACCTGAGGCTGAAATCCGAATTCGAAGAAGACGCCAATAAAAAACGCAGCATCCTGCAAAGCAACGAGCAAAAGCTCAAACAGCGCGAGCAGACCCTGAACCAGAGCATGGAGCAGACCAAGCGCAAGGAAAATGAGCTGGATAATCTGAAAAACAACCTCAACCAGCAGCTTGAAACCGCGACAAAACGCCGCGAAGAGGCCGAAAAATCGTTGCAGCAGCAGGTTGCACAGCTTGAAAAAATAGCGAACCTGACTGCCGAGCAGGCGCGCGAGCAGTTGGTAGACGCCCTGAAAGCCGAAGCCGAAACCCGGGCGGGATCCTACATCAAAAGCGCGATGGAAGAAGCGCGTCTTACTGCGACCAAAGAGGCCAAAAAGATTGTCATCGAAACCATCCAGCGCACAGCCGCAGAGCATGCAATCGAAAACTGCGTGTCGGTATTCAACATTGAAAACGATGATATCAAAGGGAAAATCATCGGCCGGGAGGGACGTAATATCCGCGCCCTGGAAGCGGCCACCGGCGTTGAGATCATCGTCGACGACACCCCAGAGGCCATCGTTATCTCCGGTTTTGACCCTGTAAGAAGGGAAATCGCCCGCTTGTCGCTGCACCGGCTGGTTCAGGACGGGCGTATTCACCCGGCCCGTATCGAAGAAGTGGTCGCTAAAACCCGCAAAAACATCGAAGACGAGATTGTCGAAATCGGTGAGCGGACTGTGATCGACATGGGTATCCACGGCCTGCACCCGGAGCTGGTCAAAATGATCGGGCGGATGCGCTTCCGCTCCTCTTACGGACAAAACCTGTTGCAGCACTCCCGCGAAGTGGCCAAACTATGTGCGACCATGGCCGCAGAGCTGGGCTTGAATACCAAACTGGCCAAACGCGCAGGGCTGCTGCATGATATCGGTAAAGTGTGGCCGGAAGAATCGGATCTTCCGCACGCGATCCTGGGCATGGAGCTTGCCAAGAAATACAAAGAAAATCCAGAGGTATGCAACGCCATCGGAGCGCACCACGATGAGATCGAGATGACTTCGATCCTTTCGCCGGTCATCCAGGTTTGTGATGCGATCTCAGGCTCTCGTCCAGGTGCACGCCGCGAGATGATGGAATCTTACATCCAGCGCCTTCGGGATCTTGAAAACCTGGCGCTCTCATTTGACGGCGTAGAGAAATGCTACGCGATCCAGGCCGGCCGCGAGCTGCGCGTGATCATCGACGCCGACAATGTGTCAGACGAAAAAGCAGGTTTGCTCTCGTTTGATATTTCCCAAAAAATTGAAAAAGAAATGCAGTACCCCGGCCAGATCAAGATCACGGTGATCCGTGAAATGCGGTCGGTGGCATACGCGCGTTAATCGAATATTTCATGACATACTCAAAGCTTACAAGCACAGAACTACTGGGAATCCGAACGCTCGGAGAACTAAAAAAAGCAGGTTATCAGTCGCGTTCTATCAAGCAGGAGCTCAGAGACAACCTGATTGAAAAAATCACAAGCAAACAGAATGTATTCCCCGGAATTTGGGGTTATGAAGAAACGGTCATTCCCGATGTGGAACGGGCCATCCTTTCGATGCATAACATCAATTTCCTGGGTCTTCGCGGGCAGGCTAAAACGCGCATTGCGCGTATGATGGTAAACCTGCTGGACGAATACATTCCTTACGTGAAAAATTCAGAGTTGCATGATGATCCGCTGGCGCCGTTGTCGCGATATGCCAAGGATGTGCTCGCAGATCAGGGCGAGCAGACTGAGATCGCCTGGCTGCATCGCGATGAGCGCTATACCGAAAAACTGGCCACACCCGATGTTTCGGTGGCCGATCTGATCGGTGATGTGGACCCTATTAAAGCGGCGACCTTGAAGCTGCCTTACTCGGATGAGCGCGTGATCCATTTCGGGCTGATCCCACGCTCGCACCGCGGCATTTTTGTGATCAATGAGCTGCCGGATCTGCAAGCGCGTATCCAGGTCGCATTGTTCAACATTTTGCAGGAAGGCGATATTCAAATCCGTGGCTTTAAACTTCGGTTGCCGCTCGATATCCAGTTTGTGTTTACGGCCAATCCCGAGGATTATACCAACCGCGGAAGCATTGTAACGCCCCTGAAAGACCGGATCGAAAGCCAGATCGTAACGCATTACCCCAAAACGATCGAAACCGGCAAGCGTATCACCGAACAAGAAGCGGTTGTCAAGCCCGAGCAGAAGCAGCTGGTGCGTGTCAACGAGCTGGTAAAGACGCTGATCGAGCAGATTGCATTCGAAGCCCGCGAAAGCGAATATGTCGATAGCAAAAGCGGTGTTTCGGCCCGCCTTACGATTTCGGCCTATGAAAGCCTTTTAAGCACAGCCGAGCGCCGGGCGCTGATCAATGGTGAAAGCTCGACATACGTGCGGATTTCAGACCTTTACGGGGTTGTTTCGGCGATCTGCGGGAAAGTAGAGCTGGTTTATGAAGGTGAGGTAGAAGGCCCGGTGATTGTGGCGCAAAACCTGATTGGCAAGGCGATCCGCACGCAGTTTTTGAATTTCTTTCCCGACCCGGAAAAAAGCAAGAAGAGCAAGATCAATCCTTACGCGAAGGTAGTGGAGTGGTTTAGCGCAGGCAACGAAATGGAATTGCCTGCCGAGATGACCGACCGCGAGTACATCGCCCGTTTGAAAACCATCGACGGCCTGGATGATTTTGTGGATATGCTATCAGCTTACAGCGATGCCCAGGAAAAGCTATTCATGATGGAATTCGCATTGCACGGCATGGCAGAATTCTCTCTGGTGGGTAAGCAGAACCTGGATCAGGGCATGAAGTTCCAGGATTTGGTCAGCAGCATGTTCTCTGGCCCGGGCGAAGACGATTATGACTTTGACCAAGACGATGACGACGACCGCAAACCTTTTTAAGGTTGATAACCGGTCGGATCGATCAGATAGTTTGCATAAAAAAAGTAGTGCCCTGCTAAACCAGATAGCAGGGCACTACTTTTTTATGCTTTCCTTCAAATGCTTATTCGGGAGAACCCTCGTCGGCCACATTAGGTTCGCTGGTGTCGATCAATGAATCCGGATCAGTGTTTACCTGTCCGCGGATTTTACCTTCCAGCTCTTCCATCAGCTCGGGGTTGTCTTTGATCAGCGCCTTGACCGCATCACGGCCTTGGCCCAGGCGGTTACCTTCATAGCTGAACCATGAGCCTGATTTTTTGACGATATCCAGCTCCACAGCCAGGTCAATGATCTCCCCTACTTTGGAAATCCCCTCGCCGTACATGATATCGAATTCTACCACTTTGAATGGAGGTGCAACCTTGTTTTTAACCACTTTCACGCGCGTCCGGTTACCCAGGATCGCGTCAGCGCTTTCTTTGATCTGACCGACGCGGCGAATGTCCAGGCGCACTGATGCGTAGTATTTCAAGGCATTACCGCCTGTGGTCGTTTCAGGGTTACCAAACATCACCCCTATCTTCTCGCGAAGCTGGTTGATGAAGATACAGCAGCAGCCGGTTTTGTTGATTACCCCGGTCAGCTTACGAAGCGCCTGCGACATCAAACGGGCCTGTAAACCCATTTTGCTATCGCCCATCTCTCCTTCCAGCTCAGCGCGTGGCACCAATGCAGCTACCGAGTCGATCACGATAATGTCAACCGCTCCCGAGCTGATCAGGTGTTCTGCGATTTCGAGCGCCTGCTCACCGCTGTCGGGCTGTGAAATCAACAGGTTGCTCGTGTCGATGCCCAGCTTTTCGGCATAGCTGCGGTCAAAGGCGTGCTCGGCATCAATGAAAGCGGCCAGGCCGCCTTTTTTTTGGGCCTCGGCAATGCAGTGCATCGACAAGGTGGTCTTTCCCGATGATTCAGGTCCGTAGATTTCCACGATCCGGCCACGCGGAACGCCGCCCACGCCAAGGGCCAGGTCAAGTCCCAGAGAGCCGGTTGAAATCACCGGAATATCTAATACTTTGGTGTCGCTCAGACGCATCACAGTACCTTTTCCATAAGCCTTGTCAAGCTTTTCGAGCGTGGTCTGTAACGCTTTTAGTTTGTTGTCTTTATCTGTTGTTGCTTGTGCCATAAAAATGGTAACAGTAATTTGGTTGGTACATAAAAAAGCGGCTTTTGCAGGACAAAAACCGCTTGTACATGGGTCTTTATTGTTTTGTAAAAATAGCTATTTTCAACTAAAACAACAACCCGGATTTGGCCTAAAAACTTAATTATTCCCGAAATTTTCGCATTTTCAGGCCTTTGGGAAAGAAGCAGAAAAATGGCAATACCCAACTGGCCGCGCCGGGTTATTAAACGGCTGCATCCAAGGCGCTGCCTGCATTTAAATACCGCTCATTTCCCTAATTTTGTACCGGTTACCCTTCCTTTATAGGGAGGACCGCCGGCCGGCCGCGCGGCGCATTCACTTAACTTGAAAATTGTGATCAAAAAAATACTGCTTATCCTGCTGGCAGTCGCCCTGATGGCGGGCATCTGGCAGCGGCAGGTGCTCACTTACGCTTTCCTGCAGGCCAAAGGACAGATGGGCATACTGCTCGATGTGCAACAGCTCGAAGACGTTTTAGCCAGCAAGACATTTCCCGACTCGCTGAAAGCGAGAATCCGTCTGATCGAGCAGATCAAACAATTTGGCGTGGATTCATTGGGCCTGACGCCCTCGGATAATTATACCACATTCTACGATCAACATGGCCGGCCGCTGATCTGGCTGATTACAGCCTCTGAGCGGTATAAAGTACAGCCCCACCTTTGGCATTTTCCTATCGTGGGTACATTTCCCTATAAAGGCTATTTTGATTCAACCCGCGCGGCAGCAGAAGAACAAGTTTTGATCCAGAAAGGGCTTGATACCGACATCGGAGATGTTTCGGCCTGGTCCACGCTGGGGTACCTGAAAGACCCAATCCTTTCCAGCATGCTGCTCCGCCGCGATGGTAGTCTTGCCAACCTGATCCTGCATGAGCTCACCCATGGTACGCTTTTTGTGAAAAACAACCTGGAACTCAACGAAAACCTGGCCAGTTTTGTCGGCGATCAGGGAGCTATCCGGTTTTTGAAATACAAATACGGCGCCGGTTCAGAGCAAATGCGCCAGTATGAATACGCGAAACGGTATAATGATGCCTATTCGCAGCACATGCTTAGGGGCGCGCGCCGTCTGGATAGTCTTTATAAGACATTCGGCCCAAACCCCCGGCCAGACCGTCAAAAGGACGCGTTAAAGACCAGACTGATCTCTGATATCGTTAGCGACACGGATACACTTCTTGCAGGCAAGCGGACGTTAACAAACAAAAGCCGCTGGCCCGACGGAAAACTTCCCAATAATGCTTACTTTATCAGCTTCCTGACCTACAAGTCCAAGCAGGACACTTTCAGGCAGGAATACGAAAAGAAGTTTGGAGGGGATTTAAAAAAATACCTGAACTATTTAAAGGGCAAATACCCTTCCCTGTAATGTTATCATAGCATGAAACGATCTTACACATTACTATTAGCGATCTCTACATTCGCATTGCTGCTTTCATTCCGCCAGTTTGATGAAAGCGTGGAAATGGACCGCGTGGTCCACAACAAAAGCTTCGGTACCGGTGAGCGGGTCGAATACAGGGTGCATTACGGCTTTATCAATGCCGCCGAAGCCAAGGTAGAAGTCAGCAAAGCCGTTTCGATGATCAACAACCGGCCCTGTTACCGCGTCAATGTGATCGGCCGGACGGTGGGCGCCTTCGATCTGATATCACGGGTGAGAGACACCTGGCGATCCTACATTGACACCAGCGCTATCCTGCCGCATATGTTCGAGCGGCAGATCCAGGAAAACAAATACCGCAAGGAAGAGACTGTCTTTTTCAACCACAGCAAGGATCAGGCTGTTTCCAGCGTGAAAGAGGAGACCAAAACCTACAATGTGCCAAACAACATACACGACATCATCAGCGGCTATTTTTTCCTGCGCACAATCAATTTTGACAAAGTTCGCGAAGGAGAGATCATTGAAGTGCCCACATTCTTTGACGGCGAGGTTTACAAGCTGCGCGTGCGCTATGTGGGCCGCGATGTGATCAAAACCAAGTTCGGCAAAAGCAAAGTGATCCGGCTCTCCCCTCAGATTCCTTCCAATAAATTCTTCAAAGGCGAAGAGCCGATGGCGCTGTGGGTTTCAGACGATTCCAATAAAATCCCTTTGAAGGCCGAGGTCGATCTGAAGATCGGTTCGCTGGAAATGGATTTGAAATCCTACAAAGGCCTCAAAAAAGACATTGCCTGGTTCTGATCAGCAGCCACTGCCTCAAATGCTGAATTTGCCTTAAAGGGAAAGGTAGCGCGTTTCTTCGAATGCTGTAAAACCAAGTGCTACGCGCGCCAAATCCGGTATAGTAGGTAGCGATGGATTTTTTCTGCGGGCTCTCAAAGTCAAATACCAATGCCTGCTTGGAATGATCGCGAAAATAGCTATCCAGCATGAGCGCCCTTGCGTTTGCCTTCCTGCCTATTCTATCAGCCGAGTTAAAAAGATAAACCGCCCGCCCGCGCCAATATACAAGCAGCATGCCTGCATGCACAAGGCCTCCGCGTCTCGCATAGAGCAGGCGGCCGGCGCCGCTTCTGATGCAGTGCTCTCCGAGCCTTCCGAGCGTTTGATATGCGCCGGCGCTGACTTTCCCGATTCCGCCAGCGTGGTTCTCCTTGAAAAGCCTGATCAACGGCTCGAAATCGCTGGATTCAATAACATCCCATGCCGCATTCAATCCCTGTCTGAGATTCTTACGGCGATCTTTGCGGTAGCCGGCACGAATGCCTTCGTAGGGTTTGTCCAAATGCAGCCAGTGCGTTTGCAAAACCTGCCACTGAAAGCTTTTTGGCAGAAGCCCATTGATTACATCGAAATTATCCGGATTGAATGCGTAACTGGGAATGTAGGGGAAACGCGCCGCCAGCGCTTCTAGAAATGCTGCGCATTGCGCTGCACCGAGCTCACTGCTGGAAAAAATACCCAGGTACTGGCAAAATAGCGGCTGATACAGAATCTTTCTGCCCAGTTTAGACCTTACCGGCAGCGGCATTGCAATCAGGAACCTGTCAGCAGAAGGCCAGACAAGGGCCTCCCACCGTTCGCAGACGATGTCCAGATACCAGCTTAACGCGTAAATGACACGCTGGCGGCTATGAAGAATGTGATCATCCCAGGCCTGTGGATGGATTTGCTTGCGGGAAAGAAGGATAATGGGCGGTGTTGTCATGTTCAGATGGTTGATGCTGAACATTGATACGACAAAACCTACTTAAAGTAACTGCGAAGCTTCTGCAAAGTTTCTTCCACGTCCGGAGTCTCGTCCATCAAAAGGTTAATGCTTTGAATAGAGTGGATCACCGTACTATGGTCGCGGCCCCCGAAATGGTAGCCAATCGATTTAAGCGGCAGATCGGTGTATTCCTTGGCCAGATACATCGCCAGCTGACGCGGGTAGACCACCTCTTTTTTACGGCTCTTACTTTTCAAATCGGCGATAGACACCTGAAAATAATCCGCGATAATCTCCTGGATGGTATCGATAGTTACCTCCTTGTCTTCATTCATCACGATGTTGCGGAGCGTGTTTTTGGCCAGCTCCACATCGATGTTACGGCGGGTGAGCGAGGCCTGGGCCATCAGCGATACGATCACGCCTTCCAGCTCACGCACGTTCGAGTTGACGCTGTGGGCGATGTATTCGATCACATCATAGTCGATTGAGATGCCTTCGGACTGAATCTTTTTCTGGATGATGGCAATACGCGTCTCAAAATCGGGCGCCTGCAAATCCGCGGTCAGCCCCCATTTAAAGCGGGACAGCAAACGGTCCTGCAAGCCTTGCAGCTCGCGCGGCGGGCGGTCGCTGGTCATGATGATCTGCTTGCCGAGCTGATGCAGGTGGTTGAAGATATGAAAGAAGGTGTCCTGCGTCTTTTCTTTACCGGATAAAAACTGCACATCGTCGATGGCGAGCACATCGACTTTCATGTAAAAGTCAGTGAACTCTTGCAGGGTGTTATTGCGGATCGAATTGATGAACTGGTTGGTAAATTTCTCAGAAGAAACGTATAGTACGAGCTTGTTTTCGTAGTGGTTGGTAATGTAATTTCCGATCGCTTGCACCAGGTGCGTTTTACCCAGCCCTACCCCGCCATACATCATCAGCGGGTTGAACGAGGTAAGACCCGGGCGCTGCGCGACAGCGAAACCCGCCGAACGCGCCAACCTGTTACAGTCGCCTTCGATAAAGTTTTCAAACGAATAATTCGGGTTCAGATACGTATCCAGCGTGAGCGAATCCTGGTCCTTGTCCCGCACTGTCGCCCCGAAACGCGGGTCGGTCGAGAAATTATCCGGCTTTGAGTAATTTGGAGATTTCTGGGTTGACACATTCATGGTCAACGGTTGGTGCTTCTCGTTACCGGTATCGACAATAATGGAATATTCCAATAATCCGTCGCGGCCGATCGCATAATCCAGTGCCTTTCTGAGCAGATTCACATAGTTGTCTTCCAGCCACTCGTAGAAAAACTGGCTGGGAACCTGCACGGTAAGTACTTTACCATAGAGTTTTAAGGGACGGATGGGCTCAAACCACGTCTTAAAACTCTGCTCGGGAATATGCTGCTGAATAATTCTCAGCCATGCATCCCAAACCTGGTCTACCTCTCTATTTGTGCTGATTCTTTCCAATGTATAATTTACCAAACTCTGATTATCATAGTTCAAAAGGACGGCAAAGATATAAAAATACCTGATCTCTCCAGATGAAACGAACATTCAATTTAATTGCCGTCAGGTGTATCTGCAAACCCCCAAATAAAATAATGAGCCTAATCGTGTCCAGCAGGTTACAGAGGCGGTTTTACTTTGGGGCTCCCCTTTTTACATGCCAAAATTTGTAGTTTTGTCAATAGCACATATCCCAGAACCGAACCTTACCCGACCCGCCCATGCCAGCACAGCTCTTTTCTGAATTTATCCCGCAAGAGCACGCTGCCTGGCAAGAACTGGCAGCCAAAGAGCTTCAAGGGCGCTTCCAGGCCCTTGACAACTGGGTAGCCGCGCCTGGGCTTCGTTTCAGGCCATATGTGACCGCTGACCAGGTAGACTGGGCCGCGCAAGCATCAGTCGAGGCTGCTCAAAAGGCAAGCCCTGGATGGGTAAATGTAAATCAAGATCCTCTGGCAGGATCCCGCCCGGTTCAGATAGCGCTCAGCGGCCCCGACCCGCTCTCCCAGCTCACGCTGGGTTTAATATCTTTTTCAAAGGCTTTGGCCAGTGGCCTGCCGGCCGGCCGCGCATTTGAACAAACCAGCTTTCTGGTTCCGGTCGGGCCGCATTATCTGACTGAGATAGCCAAGCTAAGGGCCCTGAGGTACCTGTTAAAGAAAATGACCGGCGCTCTTGGTTTTGCATTCGCGCAAAGCGCGCCTTACATTCACGCCCGCACCGTCATTGACTACAAGGAAGATCAAGCCGATTATACCAACATCGTAAGGGCCGCCTGTGAGGCGATCAGCGCGGTGATCGGCGGCTGCGACGCGCTTACTGTGCTGCCGTTTGACCAGACAAACACCGCGCTGGCTCAGCGGCTGGCAAGTCATGTATCTCACATTCTCGAACACGAAAGCCTGCTGAGCAAAGTAGCCGATCCGGCTGCGGGCTCGTTTGCCCTGGAAGATATGACCTACAAACTGGCACATGGCGCCTGGGAAGCATTTATCAGGACACCTCAGGGCGATGCCTTCAAAAGCGCTCCGATGGAAAGCCAGCGGCAATCCCCACTTGAAAACCGGGCTGAACCGTTTCAAACCGCCGAAGGTATTTTCCTTAAAGCCCGTTTCACCAAAACCGATCTGGCCGGCTGCCAGCACCTGGCATTCGGCGCCGGCGCTGCTCCCTACCTTCGCGGTCCGTACGCGAGCATGTACATCGAGCGCCCCTGGACAATCCGGCAATATGCGGGCTTTTCCACGGCGGCCGAATCCAACGCGTTTTACAGGCGAAACCTTGCCGCCGGCCAGAAGGGATTATCGGTCGCATTTGACCTTGCCACCCACCGCGGCTACGACTCGGACCATCCGCGCGTGACAGGCGATGTAGGTAAGGCTGGGGTGGCCATCGACTCGGTTGAAGATATGAAGGCGCTCTTCGATCAGATCCCGTTGGATCAGATGTCGGTCTCGATGACCATGAACGGGGCGGTAATCCCGGTTATGGCCTTTTTTATCGTCGCTGCCCAGGAGCAGGGTGTAAAGCCCGAACAGCTTACGGGCACCATCCAGAACGACATTCTCAAAGAGTTCATGGTGCGCAACACCTACATCTACCCGCCGGCGCAATCCATGCGTATCGTGGGCGATATTTTCGCCTACACCTCTGAGCACATGCCGCGGTTCAACTCGATCAGCGTCAGTGGCTATCACATGCATGAAGCGGGCGCGCCTGCGCACGTAGAGCTGGCCTACACCCTGGCAGACGGACTTGAATACATCCGCACGGGTATTTCCGCAGGCATTGCCATCGATGATTTCGCGCCGCGGTTATCCTTCTTTTGGGGCATAGGCATGAATCACTTCATGGAGATCGCCAAAATGCGCGCCGCAAGAATGCTCTGGGCCAAGATTGTCAAGCAGTTCAATCCGAAAAATGAAAAGTCGCTGATGCTGCGCACGCACTGCCAGACCAGCGGATACAGCCTTACCCAGCAGGAACCTTTTAACAACATTACCCGCACGAGCATCGAGGCATTGGCCGCTGTGATGGGCCATACCCAGTCGCTGCATACGAATTCCTTCGATGAGGCCATCGCGCTGCCAACCGATTTTTCGGCCCGTATCGCGCGAGACACCCAGCTTTTCATCCAGAACCAGACCGACCTGTGTAAGGCTGTCGATCCCTGGGGGGGCTCCTACTATGTCGAGTATCTGACCACGCAGCTGGCCGAAAAGGCCTGGCAGCTTATCGAGGAAGTGCAGGCGCTGGGCGGTATGACCAAGGCTATTGAAAGCGGCCTTCCGAAAATGCGCATCGAGGAGGCAGCAGCACGAAAACAGGCCCGCATCGATTCAGGGAAGGAAATCATCGTGGGGGTCAATCAGTACCAGTCCGCCGGGAAGGAAACCTTCGAGATCCTGCAAATCGATAACCAGGCCGTAAGACGTCAGCAGATCGAAAGGCTGGAAGCTATCCGAAGCAGCAGGGACCAGCGCCAAACGCAGGCGGCCCTTGAGCGGATCACCCGCGCATGCACCCAGCCGGGCGGCAAGGATATGCAGTCGAATCTGCTGGCACTGGCAGTGGACGCAGCCCGTAAAAGAGCTACCTTAGGGGAAATTTCAGACGCGATGGAAAAGCAATTTGGCAGGTATCAATCCACGATCCGCTCGGTCTCGGGTGTTTACCGCACCGAAGTTTCCGGTGATGAAAACTTTGCGCGCGCCCGGGAGTTATCCGACCAGTTTGCCCGGCTGGAAGGTCGCAGGCCCCGGATTATGGTGGCCAAAATGGGTCAGGACGGCCACGATCGCGGGGCAAAGGTAATCGCTACCAGCTTTGCCGACCTGGGATTCGACGTTGACATCGCTCCGCTATTTCAAACCCCGCAGGAAGTGGCCAAACAGGCCATCGAAAACGATGTGCATATCATCGGCGCATCCAGCCTTGCTGCCGGCCACAAGACCCTGATCCCCGAGCTTATTGCAGAGCTTGAAAAATTGGGAAGAGCCGACATTATCGTCATTGCCGGAGGCGTGATTCCCGAGCAGGACTATGCGTTTCTTTATGATGCGGGTGTAAAAGGCATTTTCGGGCCGGGAACCGTCATTTCAGTGGCGGCCCAGCAGATCCTTGGCCAGCTCATGCAGCAGCATTAATTCACGCCCGCAAATACCAGCGAGGTGCAGTTACCGCCAAACCCAAATGAATTCGAAAGCACATACCGCAGCGGATATCCGCCTTGCCAAGTTTGGACAGGGGCGGCCGCGCTGATGGGCTCACTGACATTCAGACTCGGGTAAAGCTCTGAGTGCACAATCCCTAAAATGCTGTAAATAGCCTCGACCGCGCCGGCAGCGCCCAGCGTATGGCCTGTAAAAGATTTGGTGGAGCTGTATGCGGGCACATTTCCAAATAGCTGCTGCATTCCAAAAAGCTCGACCTGGTCATTGTTTTGTGTTCCAGTGCCGTGGGCGTTGACATAGCCGATTTCAGCGGGATCAATCCCTGCCGATGCGATGGCCTCGCGCATGCAACGGATCGCGCCCGTAGCCTGATCCGACATCGCCGAAGGATGATGCGCATCGTTAGAATTGCCATACCCGGCTACCTGGGCATATACTTTCTTGCCCTTGGCCAGCTCTTCGGCTTCCAGCACCAGGTAGGCCGCCCCCTCACCCAGGTTCAGCCCGCTGCGGTGCACATCGAAGGGCTTGCAGGGCGAGCCGGAAAGAATTTTTAATGCGTTAAAGCCATTGACGGTGTACTTGGCAAGGCTGTCGACTCCTCCGACGATTGCGCGCTTTACCCTTCCCGAGCGGATCAGCCTGGCCCCCAGCATAATCGCGTTGGCAGACGAGGAGCAGGCCGTATTGATGGTATCGGTAAAGCCTTTGATTCCATACCGGCTGATGAGCTTTAAGGTGTGGGCCGAGCAGCCATAGGATTCCAAAAATTCAGATCCTTCCGACCTTCGGTTGGCATCCTGGTAAAGCTGATCGGTCAGGCACATACCGCCCACTGTGCTGGCAGATATCAGCGCCGTATCAAGGGAAGAGAGCTGGCCTGGCGTCAAGGCCGCATCGGTGATGGCTTCCCCAAAAGCCTTGTCGGCCAGCAGGCAGGTGCGTGTATAGCCTGTGGCTCCGCGTAGTCGGATGGCCTTCTGGAGCTGGCCGTTGCTGAGCTTTACCTCTCCAAAGGGCAGCTGCGAGGCGTACGCCGATTCGAAGAAAGCGACTTTCCCGATCCCCGAACGGCTGCTGCGCAAACTTTCATGATTTTGCCCCAGATCGTTTCCGATGGCTGAAATCATGCCCATACCCGTCACCAATACCCTTCCCATGCAAAATCAAGCGGCTTTTGTGTGCGCGAGGATGTACTCGGCCATGTGGTTTACATCGACCAGGATCTTGCGACCCTCGGCCGGGTTATTGATTTTAATGCCATACTCCCTTTCGAGCAGCACCACCAGTTCGAGCGAATCAATCGAGTCGAGCCCCAGATTGCCTCCAAACAAAGGCTCATCGTCTTTAATGTCAGCAGGGTTGATGTCCAGCAAGTTCAGGTATTGTACAATTTGCCCTTTCAGGATGGGCTTCAAGCTTTCTATGTCCATATCGATTTGTTAACCACTTTATGTATTGACCTGTTACCGGCCAGGGTGCAGATAGAATTTCAAACTTAAATAATTCTTTCCAACCGCAGCTTAAAATATGTAGCCAATTGGCAAAACACTATAAAAATGCCCAGAAACGAGAACACCCCCCGAAGATCCTGCCAGCTGCCGCCTTTGAGAAACAGTACATAAAAACCTTCCAGACACCAGTGCAGCGGCGAAAAGTTGCTGAAAAACTGCATGAAGCCCGGCATCACAAACGTCGGCACGAGTATACCACCGATCGCCCCGAAAATAATGATCGAAATCGCGCCGAACCCGTTGGCTTGCTGCTCGGTCTTGGCAAAAGCGCCGATCATTAAAGCGTAACTGACGGCGGCCATACTGCTGATGAAGATCACAGCGACGGTAGCGATGATGTTGTCCGGCACGCTTAGCTTGGGCAAACCCAGGCGCGGAAGAATCCATACGCCCATCGAAAAGGTCAGCGCCACCTGCAATGCGGCAACGACCACGTAAATGGCCATTTTACTGAACATGACCACCATGAATGTGGTCGGCATCGTTTTCAGCCGGAGAAAGCTACCGTTGATGCGCTCCTTGACAATGTTGCTTCCCAGGGATACCACCATAAAAAACATGGCAAAAATCGTCCAGGCAGGCACATTATGCTGCGTCGAATTAGGTATCGCAGTCGAATTGTTGTTGCTGGCCAGGATCTGCTGGATGCCCACGCGGTTGGAGATCATCTTGTCTTTGAGCTTCTGGGAACGCTCGGCGATATCCATACTGGCGTACATGCGGTCAATCATCAGCGAATTTTCGATTACGCTCATGTAGGATTGAATCACGCTGATAATCGAATAGCTGTAATTTTCCTGCAAAACCGGGTCGTTGTAAAACGAAAGCTTGGGCATCGAAATCTTCTCACTGGCTGTGGTATCGTGTTCGAGTCCCAAATCATCCATCAGTATGCTGCTCACATCTGCCGCATTGCTTTCCAGCCCCGCAGAAAACGCAGCCGGGATATACAGCGCAATCATTTTACCCCTGGCAAGAAGCTCGGATTTGAGCGAGCCCTGCGCGATGCCATCCTGGGCATCGATCTTAAAAAGCCCTGATTTTTGCAGCAGCCCGACCAGCTTGGCGCCCTCTTTGCCCTGATCGTGATTGACCACCAAAAGCGGGATCTGGTTTTCATTGACCATTTTATAAGCACTGTCCTGGATAATGGTGATGATAAACACCAGCAGTAAAGGCATTAAAAACATCAAAGCCAGCCCTACCTTATCATTGATCAGCAGCAGCAGTTCCTTGCGCAGGGATGAATATAATTTGAACATAAGCTTAATCGCGGTACTCCTCCCCGGTCAGGTTGATGAACAATGTTTGCAGATTGGCCACCGCGTGCTGGGTTTTCAAGTCCTGTAATTCACCTGCTGCAATAACCTTTCCATGGTCGATCAGCGCGATATTTTTGCAGAATTCCTCTGCTTCGGACATATGGTGGGAGGTGTAAATAATGCTGGTACCGTCCTGGTTGATCTGTTGCAGATAGCGGATAATCGCATTGCGGCTCTGCACATCGACGCCTACGGTCGGCTCGTCCAGAAAAAGGATCTGGGGCTGATGGATAATGCCGATCGCCAGGTTCACGCGGCGCTTCATGCCGCCCGAAAACGTGCCGACCTTCTTGTCGGCCGCCTTTTCAAGCCCCAGCACTTGCAGCAGGTGCTCGCGGCGCTCTTCCAGCTTGGTTTTGGAAAGATTATACATCGCCCCGAAGTAGTCAAGGTTCTGGCGCGGGCTCAATTCCTGGTAAAATGCATATTCCTGCGGCACAAACCCGATCCTTCTTTTCCTTTCGGTTTCCGAATAAGGTTCCCCGTCGTGGTAAAACTGAACATCACCCGAGGAAACAGGGATAATCCCGCACAAAATGGAAATCAATGTGGTTTTACCCGCGCCGTTAGGGCCCAGCAGCCCGAAAACATCGCCTTGTGTAATGCGTAGTGAAACGCCGGAGAGGCTATCCTCCTGGGCGGCTTTGTAACGCTTGTAAACATTTTTGATCTCTATACACGCCTGAGCTGCCATACCTGTCCGCACTATTTACCCAGTTTCAGGCTGGAAAGCTTCTGGAACGCCTGCTTTTCGACCAGGCGGATTTCCAGCATGATGTCGGCAATTTCCTCAAAGTCCTTCTGCTCGGTAAGCCGGCCTTTATAGACGCCTGCCATCTTGATGGCGCTGGCCCGCCACATGTCACCGGCGCGGGTAAAATCTTCGGAGATGTTTGACAGGCGCTCATCCTGCAAATATCCGGCCGCTTCTTCAAGAAAAGCCCCGTAAAGGAAGCGGAAACCTCCGCCGCCAGTGCCGATCTCTTCCTGCATGCGCACGATCTGGCCCAGATACAGGCTTGCCTTGCGCAGCCCGAGCTTATCGCGCCATTTGCGCACGTGATTGGAAGTATGGCGGATGCCGTTAACCCCGGCAAAATTGCCCGGAATGCTCAGCATGTCACGCACATTGCGGCGGATCCCGCTGACAATCCCCTTGCGGATCATCTCCTGGGTGATAGGCCTTATTTTCTCCGGGAAGTAAATATGGCCTTTCGGCGCCAGCGGTCCCTGCGCAAAGCGCACGCGGGAAAGCTCCTGCTTGGACAGTGAAGTGACATCTTCCATGACCGGGTCACTGATCTGATAGCGGCCATTTTCCTGGCCGAATACGATCAGGTTATGCGCATTGAAATGAAAGCGGTATTCCTTGGGAAAATAGGTAAGGTGAAAAACCCCCACCTGGCAGCCTACCGGCACGCCTTCTCTCACTTTTTGATCCAGAAACGCCTCGGCGGCGGCAGGGTTAGAGAATTTTTTGCGGGTTACCTCCACACCCAGCGACTTGCATGTGCGCTTGAAGATCGCCCCGGGCATGGTCCTAAAAGAGATAGCCGGGCCATTGTTGACCGTCAGAAAAGGGATTTGGATATAAAAAAGGCCTGAACCCATTCCGAACGCCAGCGGCTCGGTCATAAAATCAAGGCCATGGTGCCGCAGCAGCGCAGTGGTGACCCCGTTTTCGCAATGGGCGGTCTGTACATGATGAAATTCATCCGTTTGACTATCAATATTCACTGGCTCAACCTTTAAAATTTTTCAATTCGCTCACAGTAATGTCGAAAGCCCGGGCATATTTTTCCAGCTTCCGCTCGCTGAGACCTCTAAAAACGGATGGTTTGAAATGTCGTTTGATAAAAAACGGGAAGATGCCCGTATAACCCGAAAGGACCGACAAATCCATCAGGCGAAGTTCCATAAAATAGTATACCGGGCTTTTTTCCCCGCTGGCTACCGCCTGGCGCGCCTGTTCGACCCGCTCGTTGACCTCCTCCCAGGCGCTGTCCAGCGCCTGCTTTTTCACCTCCCAGCCTTTGCTCAGTGCGGTTTCGTACTTGCCTTCGTCATTTTTGACGTAGCACACCTCCCGGGTAAATTTGTCGAGGGCTCCGGGATCTTGCGGAAGGTCCTGCTTTTTCATGGTTATGGGCAGCTTTTGTATGATTTAGCACACGGTCAGCAGGCAGAACATGTAGGAAAAGCGCGAGCTTTCCGGAACGGCCAGCATTATTTTTTCGCCCTTCTTCAAAGCCCCGCTGTTGAATACCTCTTCGAGCATCATATAAATGGAGGCCGCGCCCACATTGCCTTTTGTAACCAGGTTGGTATACCATTTTTCCTTAGGCACACACATGTCGTTTTCCTTGAAGAACTCTTCGATCTTGCTCTCAAAGAAGTAGCTGGACAAATGCGGCAGAAAATAGCTTACCTCATCCATGGTCATGCCCTTTTGAGCGAGAATATCTTTGAATTTGGCAAAACCCAATTTAACGATTTTTTCACCTAAAAGCTTCACATCCTGCTTGATACTGAATATGGACTGTTCCTGGATTTGTTCTGCGGAGTAATCCTTATAGCTTTTCAGCGAGCCGTCATCCAGCTTCTGCGCGCCCATATACATGCACGCCTCGATCTCGTTGGCATAAGAGCAGCCCTCGATCCAGTCGATTTTCAGTGAAATTCCTTCTTGATTAGGGGCCGGTTCCAGCAGGAATGCGCCTGCTCCATCCGAGAGCATCCAGCGCAGAAAGTCCTTTTCAAATGCCAGATAAGGGTTCTTTTCCAATTTGGCCAGCTGCTGCACCTCGTCTTCAAACTGATCCGCGCGCAGCACGGTCGAAAGCCGCTCAGAAGCGCATGAGACCGCCTTTTGCTTCTCGCCGAGCTTGATGGCCATGTAAGCATACTTGAACGCGTGCATTCCCGCGCAGCACACCCCCGAAGGAGATACCACCTCAATGGAGGCAGCATCGGGCAGGTTACCATGCACCATAGAGGCGTGCGAGGGCATCAGCTGATCGGGGCTGGATGTGGCGCAGCTAAGCAGGTCCATTTCACCGATTTCAGCGGGATTTGCTTTGAAAAGGTCCTTGATGGCAAGAGCAGCCATCTGCGCGTTGGTGTGCGTGGGCGTTCCGTCTTTGCGCAGTGCATAGTAGCGGTTTTTGATGCCGTTATTGCGCAGAACTATGGCTTTTGACTTGGATGGTTTTCCGTTGATGTATCCTAAATATTCTTCCATTTCCTCGTTGGAAACGGATTCATTCGGTAAAAACTTGGCAATTCTGGTAATATATGCTTCTGACATTATGATTTGGTTTCTACACCACAAAAGTATTCTTTTTTCTTCTTAATCGCATTGGCGGCAAACGGGGCGATCAGCAACCGGTAAAGGGTTACCACCACGGGGGCCACCATGAAAAGTGCCACCAGCAGGTAGTACTTGAAAAATCCGACCAGACGCTTGCGCTTTTCAGGCGTGGTTCCCTTCGTTTTGATCAGATTGGCCCAAATCCTGAACAGCTTTTTGGCCCTGCCTTCGATAAAAAGAATATCGGTGGGTATGTTAATAAGGCCTGTGGCCATGATTTGCTTCTGTAAACCGCTGTACTGCCCGCTCTGGTGGGCATCTTTAACGATCGCGCCGAACCTGGACGCACTGGCAATGTCCTGATCGCTCACGCCTGGTTTGGGAAAAATCCCCCACTTTCGATCTTTGCGGCCGGTCAGCATCCAGTGCAGAATGGTTACCGCGCTGACAAGGTTCGAAACGCGGTCCATCAACGGAATATTGCCTACCAGCTTGCCCCCTGCGTCGGCAATCAGCTTTTTAATGCTTTCCTGCGAATTAAGCCACATGTTTCGCCCGCCGATCACGGTAACCACCGGCGTGTCGCGCAGCCGGGCTTTAAACTCAGGACTTTTAAGCAGCGAGGTAACCGGTAAAGACGGCGATAAAAACCAGGGCTGGTAGCCGATCACAATCAGATCATAGCGCCCGGCTCCAAAGTGCAAAGGCTGCAACGGTATCGGATCTTCCTGGACGCATTCAGGCATCTTGTCAAAAAACTCGTCCGAAGTCCAGGGAAATACAAACGGTTTGGCTGGAAAAATCTCTAACCGCTCAACGGTTTCCGGCTCGAAAGGGATCAGAAATTGGCTGATAATCTCATTGAGCTGTCCTGATTGAGAGTAGTTTACGACTAGAATATTTTTCATTGATCTGCAAAATCCTATTAATGCATTCCTATCTGAGATCCGACCCCTTCAACACCTTCGAATCCTTCGCATAGTCGGCGATCACGTTTTTCAGTTCGCTGTCCAGTTTAGCATAGCCCGACAGGATCGCGTGTTTGTCGTCATCTATTTCTTTGTTGTAATTCAATATCCCCGGCGCGTGCTCCTGGATCGTCAGCCGCAGGAACCGGAATTCGGTATTGGCCGGGCTGGTTTTAATCTCATCTTCGAGCAGGTGGGCCCCTTCTTTGAAAGTCTTCAACTTGGATTTTACCCCTTTGACAAACCCCGCTTTTTTCATCGTCAAAGCACCTTTGTAGGCATTAACCTTCGGTGAGCTCTTTTCTGATTCCAGCTTTGAGAGCACTTTATCGATCGCCTCTTCCTGACCGCTTGAAAGCGCCGAGTAAAAAGACTTTTTGTCGATCTGGGCCTGGGCTGTCAAGGCTGCCGCCAAAAACACAAGGCAAACCACCACCATTCGCTTCATAACAATCAATATTTACGCATTCTGTATGTGATCGACTGGCTACTGAGCCTTTTTCCTGCATTCGAGAATCGTATGATAGCTATCACCGATCAGCGGGTAAGTGTTGACCACCTCAAAACCTGCCTGACCTATCAGCTCCTTCATCACCCCGATCCTGTACATTTTGCTGTTGCCGTTGGCCATAATTGTAAAATACAACGAGGTCGCCACCAGGCTATAATGTGCAGCAGGATAATTCTGGTTATCAAAAAATGGTTCCAGAATGTATAAAGTGGTGTCTTGGGAAGCTGCCTGAAAAGCATTTTGAAGGATGGCCACGATCTGTTCTTTGGAAAAGCAGTCCAGAAACTGGCTCATCCAGATCACATCGGCGCCCTGGGGGATTTTTTGAGTGGTATCAAGCAGGTCGATCGCGTGGAAATCGATCCGGTCCAGCAGGCCGCGCCCGGCCGCGTTGGCGCGCGCCACATTGAGCTGCACCGGCAGATCGAGTATTTTAATCCTCACATCGGCATCATGCTCGCAGCAAGCAAACGACCATTTGCCCGTATTTCCGCCGATATCAAAAAGCATTTTGGGCTTTTTGGCAAATACAATCTTTAGAGCGTTGGGAAAGGCATTGTCCGAATAATAATGATCGAATTCAAACCAGGAAGTTTTCGCAGGCTCTGGTAAAATAGAAAGTCCTTCATAGATCGTAGGCCAGTTGCCCAGCTCTTTGAGGCCTTCGGGTTTGCCGTTGACAATACTTTCGGTCATATGGCTTGCGCCCAGGTAGCAGACGTCTCTCATGAAGTTCATATTCACCCGCGTCATCTCATCCTTCAAAAGGAAGAAACCGATTTTGCTGATTCTGACAATCTCCTCCTCTATTTCTACCACTCCCAGAATCTCGGCCGCCTCCAACAGTAAAGTCACCCCGTATTCGGAGACATGCACATGTTCAATAATGTTGGCAATGCTTACTCCCTTGCGGTTTTCGCTGATGTACTGCAAAATACCCAGGTCCCTGAGGGCAACCACCGACTGGAAGTACATCGGTCCGAAGGCTATCTTTTGTGCTTCATACTTGGCTTCAATGGCCGACAATTCTTTTTTCATTGTACGCTTTTATTGTTCCCTGTTTGTTCGGAAGAGGGTATCATCCGGTCCTTGTATCTTCTTCTGTATTTTGCTTTTTTCAGGTCCTGCTCGTGCCAGACAATGTACTTGCCCATCGTACCGCGAAAACGTTTGAAGAAACCTTCCTTGTCGGAAAGCTTCACAAACCCTTCTCTGACGAGCGCGTTACTGTGATCGGCCTTGGGCTCATAGACATTCAATGTTTTGACCGTGTCGATCACCGTGGGAAGCAAACCTATCGGAAGCTCATATTTTTTAATGAACTTTTTCATGTAGCTGGTCTGAATCGGATCAGTGGAAAGCGCAATTTTCGAAAAGCCGTGGTCTTTTGCAAGGCGGTAGGAATAATACACGTTCTCGGTACTGTGCTGGGCTTTCTCTTCGGTAAACAGGTGCTCGCGGGGAACGCCCAGGGCCTGGGCGTAATTGGCCATTACCCGGCTTTCGATATAGGGAGTTGCCACCGCGCCGCCGGAAAAGATCACGTTTTTGGTGTAGCCTTTCGAATAAAGATAATAAGCCCAGTGAATGCGCAGCTGGTGGACCATGTCCCATTTTTCGCCGTTGTAGGGAAAGCCCGGGACGATGATCGCATCGTAGGGCGCCTGTTTGGCCCCTTTCGTGAAAGCCTTCGCTGCCGAACGGTAGAGCATCTTACCGCAGCTTGTACAAAGCAGACATATCAGCAGCAGGAAAAGCGAGTTGGCTAAACGCACGATGACGGGTTAGTGGTTTTAAACAGTAAGCTGTGAACGTTCACCCTTTGCTCAGGCAAACAGATCACAGCTTACAAAAAGAACGATATGGTATCGGTAATCAATCTGAGCATTAAAAATAAACAATTCTATTTACTTTTTATGCTTTGAAGGATTTGCTCCACTTTTTGTAGAGGTTCTTGTCGATCTCCTGGTTGATCTTGTAGACGCCTCCCGCCCAGTAATTCCGGAAACCGAAGCCGCCCGCTTTACCTTCTACTTTTTCCGTGTGAATCACCTTTTTAGTGGCCAGATCGATGAATGTCACCCAGGCCACCAGCTTCTCGGCACTTTTGTTAAGGCTTTCCACCACGTAAACAACGCCGATGCCGTCCTTTTCGCTGAGCGAATACCTGGCAACCGATTTTTTGACCTGCTCTTCGGTGATACTATAATCCTCGTCGGTGATGTTTTTCTCTACGTTCACCGATTTGTTCAGATTTACCATATCCTCCACTTTTGACTTATACTGATCGTCTTTGAGGCTGAAAGCCTTTTGCAGGGAGAATTTTTTGGGTTCAAGCTCGATCAAATTATTCCAGCTCACAATATGCTGATTCTGGATGGCTTGCGCGTCAGTAAAGCCTACTTTGCCAATGTACTTGGCTTGTGTAAAGTCAAGGCCCAGGAAAACCAGTTTGGCTTTGCCGGCAAACAGGTCTGCCATCGTGTTATCGGCCACAGCGACCGAGGCATTCACTAGCACCAATGCGATCAGTAGTAACTTTTTCATAACTGGTAGTAATTTGAAAGTTTATTTGAGTTTTTTGTCCAGAAACGCTGCCAGGGATTTACCCGCTTTCGCATAAGATTCCGCGATGCGCACACCGGTATCGAAGTCGAAACCGCCGAACTGACCACCGGGAACGTTTCTCATTCCAATTTCAGCAACTTTACTGGATTTATTGGCGGATTCGACCAGATCCACCTCAAAATCCACGTAAGCATTCTTGCGCATGACGCCCACGTTAAAGCCCGGCTCGACAAACTTGGTTTTCACAATCAGCGTATACTGCGCATCCGGACGGCCTTTGACCGCTGTAATGCCCTTATCTTGCATTCCCTTATTGAAGAGCTCTTCGAACTTGGGCTCAAAGCGCGCCTTGCGGTCTTCTACCCAAGCTTTTTTCCACGCATCTCCTTTGCCGGCTTCCTTGGCATTGTATTCAGCGGATTTCTTATCGAGGTACTCCTGCTCGGTGGCAAATTTACCTACCCCAAACTCGGAATAATCGTATTCTACGTTAACCGTTTTCTGGCCGGACAACACGCTGACATCTCCTGAACGAAGATCCACACGCTGAGCAAAAGCTGCATCTGCGGCAAGCATCGAAATGGCCATTACAGACGCGTAAATAAACTTTTTCATGATCGTAATTTTATTTTTATGGTAATAGAGGGGTCAAATATAGATCAATTTCTCAGGTTTGCGTTTCTCCTGTTTGTAGATCCGGAAAGTTAGTTCTTCAGCGGTTACGAAAGTTAATGCAGGCGATACGCGCAGCCTTGATTTGAACAACGAATGCATCGTTTCCTTGAATGCCGAGGTCTGCAACTGCATCGGTAAGACAATGGTTATCTCATCGTTTCCAAACTCGTTTTTAGATACGACCACCTGATACAGATCGATTTCTTTCACCGCATCGAGCACGTCAAACAATGCCGGCGGGAAAATGGTGGTACCCTTGAATTTGATCATCTGTTGCTTTCTGCCCACCACAGGTCCGAGTCGCGGGCTGGTGCGCCCGCATGCGCACGGCTGGTAGTATACATGGCAAAGATCGCCGGTTTTATAGCGCAGCAGCGGCATGCCTTCCACGCCCAGCGTGGTAACTACCACCTCGCCCAGCTCGCCGTCTTGGACGGCCTGACCGTCTTGGTCTACGACCTCCAAAATCAACAGATCCGGATTCAAATGCCCGCCCCTGCCTTCCTGGCACTCGGTGAATGCTGCGCCCATTTCCGTGGACGCATACGTGGAATACAATTTCACATCCCACTGAGCGGTAATGCGTTTGCCGAGCTCGTTGAGCGAAAAATCCGGGTTGCGGATCGGCTCGCCGATACAGATGATGGATTTGACGCTCGAAGCGCTGAAATCGATCTGGTTGGCCACCGCGTAGTCGATCAGCCTGGGGATAAATGACGGAATTGCGATGATCACTGTCGGTGAGAACCGCTGAATCGATTCCCATTGCAGAAACGGCGCTCCCGGGCCGACACGGATCATGCCTGCGCCCATTTTGCGCGCGCCCATCCAATATGCCAGCCCGGCCATAAAACGGCGGTCGATGGTGGTCATCAGCTGATAGATATCCTGCGGGGAGCCGCCCGCGCACCGAAACGATTCGGCTTCGTTTTCGGCAAGGCGCTCGACGTCCGAATCGGTCAGGTAAAATGCGACCGGGTCACTGAGCGTGCCGGAGGTGGTCACAAAGTCGGTAATCCGGCCTTTGGGTACACAAAGAAAATCATCGTTGTGCTGCGCCAGATCGTCCTTGGTTGTAAAGGGCAGCTGCGCAAGATCGGCCGTGGTCTGAACCGCGTCCAGATTGATATGATGCTCCCGGAAAATCCGCTTATAGTAATTCGAGTAGTTGGCGACATAAAGCAAGAGCTGCTGCAAAGCCGGCTGCTGTGTTTGGGGATCCATGGCAATCAAAGGTTGGTATTAAAAATCTGAAAAACTGCGCGAAGGCATTAGCGCTTGCCCAGCTTACATTCAGCGATGCGCTCGCGGATCAGGTTCTGCTCATTCAAAGAAGAAACCTCGCGTTGCAAGGCCTGCTGGTAGTAGGCGGTCGCCTTGCCTAAGCTGCCTTTCTTTTGATGATACTCGCCCAGAAAAAAATACGGCAAGTAGCTCTGCGCATTATTGGCGACAAAATTCTGCTCATCCTCGCCCGTCAGCGTAAGCGGCACATCCAGCATCACATATTTAGTGATTTTCTGTTTGACTGATTTAAAAGCTTCAAACTTTTTATAATCCGCTGATTGAAGAAAAGGGTCACTGTCAATATCCAGCGAGTCGAACGAGGCAAAATTCCCTTTGCGGGCAAAGATTTCATTTAAATCATAGCCCACAAACTCGCCAAGCTGGTAAGGCGGCGAAGATATCCAGAACTCTTTTTTAGCAGGTTTGAAAACGATGCCGTGGTGGGCGATCAGCTGATTGAGCAGCTTTGAATTACCGTAACCGATAAATTTGTCATCGACCCCCTTTTGATCACGCAGAATGCCCGCCGCCGCGCTGACATCGATCGGGTATGAGCGGCTCATAAGCTGGGTCATTCGATCAAAACGCGCCTTTGAGTCAGTATCGCGGATGTTATTGATGTTGACAGAGTCCTTCACAAATGCGGCGCTCTGGTAGTGATTTGCACAAACCACGGCATCTATTCCCGGGTCATAGACGTCCATCTTCTGGGGCGATTTCTCGATAATAACCGCCTTGTCATCGGCCGCAGAGCCAATCAGCAGCGATTCAGAAACAAAGGTCTGGCTTTTAGCAGCGATTTTCCGCGCTTCCTGAATGCTGCCTGCATACTGCAATATTTCCCTGGCCAGAATCGAGATAGGCTCTTTGGCAGCGAAAGGGATATCGGATTTGGAAGCGTTCAGCGTAACGGTGACCCCTTTTTCATTAATCCCGGAAACGACGCCTGTCAGGCCCGCCCAGGCATAGGAAGCGAATTTATAGCCTTTATCGGGATTCATAAAGACGATCAGCTTGTCTTCGGCAAATGCATCGCCCATGTAAAAATCGAAATTCCGTGCAATCAGCAGCGTCGAATCTTTGGTAAGCGAGTGGTTGACCGCAAAAGAGGTGCAGCCCACCATATTCAAATCCGTTAAGGCATGGCCGATATCATGGGCGGCATGGTAGTTGAGAATCCGGTAATATTTCGGGCCGATGTAATTGAACTGATCCGGGAAAGACTGCGAGACCCCGTAGATTTCCTGCTGGTTTTCCAGCGGAGTGTATTTGTAAATGTCGCGGTTGAACCAGCCTACAAAACCTTTCAGTACTTGCAGGAAAAACGCACTCGGGATCATTTCCTTGATTTGCGCCACAAAATGCACTTCCTGCTTCTCCATCAGCTCCTTAGCCAGGATACCATAAATTAGACCGCGCTCGTAGGGCGTACCTTCCAGGTACATTTCCCAAATGCCATGCTTATTCTTGCGCAGCCAGTTGTTGCCTACCCGGTAATGGTTCTCCCCTATTTGCTCGCGTTTGTAACTTTGTACAGTTTTAGTACTTTCAAGCTCGGGCTTGGGTACCCGGATGCGCCACAGGAACAATCCAAAGAGTATTGCTAGGATCAGAAAAAATACAGCGAATGCTTTGAGTGCCGAACGCAGGACTTTGTTTTTAGGCCACATAAAAATCAGCTCAGGGGCGTAAATGCGGCGCCTCCTGAATATCAAAATTAGCAATAAATGGGCATCGTTTCTATAAAAAGCATTTCACCGGTATCGAAACTGGGCATTTGGCGCATGAGCGAGCCCTGGGAGGATTTGCTGGCAATGCTTGCTTTGCAGCCGTCCGAACGGCAAACACTGGATGCGATTTCGAAAGAAAAACGAAAACAGGAATGGCTGGCGTGCAGGGCTTTGTTAAAAGAAATGTCAGGCCAAACCGCGCTGATAGCCTACGATGCGCAGCGCAAACCGCACCTGAGCGGGTCGGCTTTCGAGATTTCGATGTCGCATTCGGGTGCATATGCGTGCGTGTACCTTCGCCGGGGGCAAGCGGTGGGCGTAGATATCCAGCAAATGAAGCCCTCGATCTGCAAGGGTGCATTCTATTTCCTGAATGATGCGGAGCTGCAATGGGTCGATTTGGAAGACAACCTTCAAATGCACCTGATTTGGTCGGCCAAGGAATCCGTATTTAAATATGCCGGCGATGCCGCGCTCGATCTGAAAAAACATATCACCATTGAAAGGTTTTCCCGCAACCAAAACGGGCTTTTTGAAGTTACCCTTCAAAAAGCGGATCTTATAGAACCGATACAAATTCAATTTGATACATTTGAAGACTATGTATTGACCTGGACCCTTTAATCAGCCCTATACCAACCACCTTAACCCTTTATGCACCGTCTTTTTACGCTCGTATTCGTACTGTTGACCACCCGGCTGCTGGCCCAGGCGCCCGCCCTTTCGTCGAGTGAAATTTTCCAAAACATCAAAAAGCTCGATGTGCTCGGCTCGGTGCTCTACATCGCAGCCCATCCCGACGATGAGAATACGCTGATGCTGTCTTATCTTTCCAAGGACCAACTGGTGCGCACCGGCTACTTGTCGCTCACCCGTGGGGATGGCGGCCAGAACCTGATCGGCTCCGAGCAGGGCTACAATATCGGCGTGATCCGTACCCAGGAGCTGCTCGCGGCAAGGCGCATCGATGGCGCCCAGCAGTTCTTTTCCCGCGCTTACGACTTTGGGTTTTCCAAAACACGCGATGAGACACTCAACTTCTGGGACCGCGAGAAAGTGCTGGGCGATGTGGTATGGATGATCCGCAAGTTTCAGCCCGATGTGATCATTACCCGTTTCCCACCCGACCCGCGCGCAGGGCATGGTCACCATCAGACTTCGGCATACCTGGCCGAAGAGGGTTTCAAGCTGGCCTCAGATCCGAAGGCTTACCCCGACCAGCTTCAATTCGTTAAAACCTGGCAGGCCAAACGCCTGGTATGGAACACGTTCACCCCGGGCTTTACCAACAGGCCGCCCAACGAGGAGAAAAATCCATTCATTTCCATTGAGATTGGTGGTTATAACCCTGTTTTAGGCAAATCCTACACAGAAATCGCCGCATTAAGCCGCAGCCAGCACCGCAGCCAGGGCTTTGGAAGCGCTCCGCAACGCGGAGAGCGGATCGATTACTTCCTACATAAAGTAGGCACGCCGGCCCAGAAAAACCTTTTTGACGGCATCGATGTGAGCTGGAAGCGCGTGAAGGGTAGCGAGAAAGTGCAGGCGCTGATCTGGGCGGCTATCAAAAATTATTCGGTCGACAAACCTTCGGCCTCCATTACAGAACTGCTCAAAATCAACACAGAGCTCAGCAAACTGGATTCGGCAAACATCTATGTGAAGGCAAAGAAAGAAGAAGTCAAAGACCTGATCCAGCAATGCGCGGGACTTTGGTTTGAGACCAATCCTAACGACTTTTCCGGTGTGGCCGGCGATGATGCCCTAATTAACATCAGCGTTGTAAAAAGATCCGACTACCCTGTCAAGCTTGTTTCCCTTAACTGGACCGGCGGACCGGCCGATAGCGTTTTGAACCTTTCCCTAGGTGCAAATCAAATGAATGCTTTTCCCAAAAAGGCCTTACTGCCTGCCACGCTGAACACCACGCAGCCCTACTGGCTGGAAAAACCCATCGAGCGGGGCATTTTCCAGATCGATCGCCAGCAGGATATCGGATTTCCCGAAAACCGTCCGGAGACTAAAACCAGCTATCAGTTCGAGATCGGCGGCCAGCGGTTTGTGTTTGAAAGGCCTTGGGTCTACAAATCCGTCGATCCGGCCGAAGGCGAAATTTACCGCCCGTTCGAGATCAGACCGCCGGTGACTAGCACCATTACCGAGCCAGTGTTCATTTTCCCGTCAATGGAGGCTAAAACGGTCAATATGGTCGTCGAGGCGCAGCGCAGCAGCGTCAAAGGCAGCTTAAAACCGGTGGTTCCGTCGGGCTGGAAAGTGGTTCCCGAATCAGCCGAATTTAATCTGACCAATAAATACCAGCAGCAGTATTTCTCATTTATTATCACCCCGCCAGCCGGTAACCAGGAAGCTGTTATAAAAGCTGTGGCGACCGTCGATGGGAAGCAGTACGACAAATCCGTCAAAACAATCGCCTACCAGCACATTCCTAGCCAGACGCTGTTTCCGGAGTCTTCTGCCAGGCTGGCCAAGATCGATGTAAAAGTTGCCGCCAGGAACATTGGCTATATCGCTGGCGCGGGCGATGATGTGCCTACCGCATTGCGGCAAATGGACTGCCAGGTGACGATGCTCAACGAGGCGGCGCTGGCCAAAGACCTGAACATGTACGATGCAGTTGTGGTGGGTGTGCGCGCTTATAACACAGAGGGCTATTTGAAAAACTACCAGGCCAAATTAATGGACTACGTCAAAAATGGCGGCACGATGGTGGTGCAATACACCATTCCGGGCGGTCAGAAAGTGAAAGAAATTGGCCCGTACCATATAGAGCTTGGCCGTGAAAGGGTCACCGAGGAAGATGCGGAAATGCGCCTTTTGCAACCGCAGAACCCCATTTTAAATTATCCCAACAAAATTACGCAAAAAGATTTCGAAGGCTGGATCCAGGAGCGCGGGCTGTATTTCGCCCAGGATTGGGATAAAAAAAATTACCAGGCACTGTTTTCCGCCAACGACAAGGACGAACCCGCGCGGGAAGGCAGCACGCTTTATGCGCAGTATGGCAAAGGCCATTATATCTACACCGGCCTTTCGTTTTTCCGCGAGCTGCCCGCAGGCGTTACGGGTGCATACCGGATTTTTGCGAATATGATCTCGGTGGGCAGCAAATAGCGCACGCCACCGAGAGGGCCGGTTTGCCGTAACGCCAATGAGCTGGTCACCCAAATACTGGCCGCTTTGAAACTCCGTGTCGAAAACCAATTCCAGCCTCACCACATAGCTGCGCGTTTCCCCTATGGGCATGTTAAGATCGACCGGATTATGGGGCGTGGGCGAAGGAGGATTTAAACCGTAAGGTCCTCCTATGTAATCGTCCCAGATTGGCGGAAAAGGAAATCCGGGTGGCCCTTCGGGCGACAACCGGTAAGGCACCAGCTCATATCCGAGCTGGGGTTGGAAAGAAGCGGCGGCGATCCGCTTTACGTGCACACGCGCCCGGTAGATCATCTGTATATGTTGACCGGTCTTCAGTTCGGCCCGGCGTGTGATCACATAAGCCCCGAACCGATCCGGGATTTAATCAGCGCTCACAGTTTGCTTCAAAATCACCTCACGCAAACGCGCTTCATGCTGGTCACTCCATTGCCCCATTGCGGCTATTACAGGAATTAGCGTCCTGCCAAATTCGCTCAGGCGGTATTCTACTTTTGGAGGAACGACCGGATAAATTTTCCGGGTAATCAGTTCGTGATCTTCCAATTCTTTCAACTGGACATTCAATACCCTGCGCGAAGCATCGGGGATTTTGCGCTGCAATTCGCTCGGGCGTTGATGGCCCTGATCGATAAACCAAAGCAAGCGGATTTTCCATTTGCCATACAGCACTTCACCGATCAGGTCCAGTCCGCAATTCAGGTTCGGTGTTGTCTTTCTTTCGTACATATTTCAAAACTAAACCTATGTTCCAATAAGTACAATAGGGGATAAATTTATCCCTATCTGAATCGTAATTCCGTACTTGTATGAACTGCCTTTACCCTCCAATTTTGCCCTATAAATTTTTAACACAGCAAAGCAAAATGGAGCAGTTTAATTTCAACAACGAACTATCAGGGAAGATCGCGCTGGTAACAGGAGGTACAAAAGGAGCCGGCAGAGCTATTGCAGAAAGGCTTTCACAAGCTGGCGCAACCGTGATCATAACCGCAAGAAACCCGCCGGAAAAAGAAAACGGTCAGCTGCATTTCATTGCTTCCGATTTAAGTAAAGCGGAAGGGGCACAGAAATTGGTCAGCCAGGTGCTGTCCACTTACGGCAGGCTGGATATTTTGGTCAATAACCTGGGCTCTTCCGTAACACCGGCTGGTGGTTTTGCCGCATTATCTGATCAAGACTGGGAATCAACGCTGCAAGCCAATCTGCTCGCGCCGGTGCGGCTCGACAGAGGTTTTTTGCCGCAAATGATCAATCAGACAAGTGGTGTGATAATTCATATCGCCTCCATTCAGGGCAAGCTGCCGCTTTATCAGTCCACTCTGCCTTATGCCGCAGCCAAAGCAGGCTTGATCAATTACAGCAAAAGTTTATCCAATGAAGTCACGCCCAAAGGGGTTCGCGTGCTCACCGTCTCGCCGGGCTGGATCCGGACGGAAAACGTCAAAACCTGGCTGGAAACGATCGCAAGCAATTCCAACATCTCGCTTCAAGAGGCCGAGCAAAGTGTCATGGACGCATTGGGCGGAATACCCTTCGGCAGGCCGGCAGAGCCCGAAGAAGTGGCCGAACTGGTTGGCTTTTTAGTCTCAACCCGCGCCGGCTATCTCACAGGGACACAGTTTGTCATTGACGGGGGAACCGTGCCTACTATTTAATCAGCCTCAAAAACTAAGGATCATCAACGTACCGGACTTTGCAGCAGATCGGGTCACGACCCAAAATGGATCCTGTTAAAAACCCCAAAGGGCTCGCCGAATGCAAGCCCTTTGGGGTTTTTAACGTATATCTATCAGCCCCGCGGCATCAGCTAACTGCGGGCCTCCTTGTGAGCCGCCTATCAAAAAGGGCGATGCAGCTGCGAAAAAAAGGGGTATCACTTGGTGGCAGCCAGTATTGTGACATTTGTTGCGAAAAAACCTCTCTCATTCTGGCCTCGCAGGAAAGAAACGCGTTCTTGTTCTTTGACAGGCCGTGGCAGTTCACTGGAATGCACAAAAATCCGTTGGCCAGTCAGCGCATCTGTGATGAACCCAAACCCCTTCGCTTGGTCAAAATATTGAATTTGGCCTTCTCTGGCCAATTCGCTATCACCGGCCAGCTCCGACTTGGGAACAGTCTGAAACACGATCTCCTCCAATTTAGTGGGTTTTATAGTTGACCGGTTAAGTGGAACAGAAGACAGATTGCCCATCTCGTCCACATACATATACATTTCTTCAAGGCTTTTGCCCTTGTCACTATTTTTCCTGCGCATTTCAGCCCGTTCTGCCTTATCCTGTCTGAGCAGCGCCTTTTTCTTCTTCTGTTCTTTTTTCGCCTGATTTTCGGCCATATTTCTTATATCTATTAGGATTTATCCTCGTTCACCTTCCGAATACCGGACAACACAAATATTAAAAAACAAAAATTCCTTCCTGATCGGAAGGAATTCAAGCATATTAACTATGAAAGGATTGTTAGATCACGCTCACATTTACAGCGTTCAATCCCTTTCTACCGTTTTCAACATCGTAGGACACATTGTCATTCTCACGGATATCGTCATTAAGACCTGTGGTATGAACGAAAATGTCATCGCCACCGCCATCCGGAGCAATAAAACCGAAACCTTTGGTCTCGTTAAAAAACTTTACTTTGCCTTGATTCATAATATTATTTTAATTATTCCTCAAATATAAAATAAAATTTTGTAATAAAAAACTTTATTTAGATATTATGGAATTTTATTTTACCCCAAATCGGAAGACCTGGAATTTTTCCGCAGGTTGTGCAAAAGCATTACTTTTCTCAAACACACCGCCACAGGTCTGCTGGGATGTTTAGCCTAAGACTGGCGGGTGGCCATCCGGTTTCCGAGACGGCTTTTTACACAGGCCTCCCAGACTCTTACTTGACGTTTTTCCTTCTATTTCTCTGAAAATCTTCCAGTACGAAGCCCCCTAAGCCCTGCAAATTACTGTAATAGGCCCGGCCGTTGTTGACCTGGGTGAAATTCTGCACGAACTGTTTCAGGTAAGGATCAGTTGCGATCATAAACGTTGTCACCGGAATGTCAAGCCTTCTGCACTGGGCGGCTAGCGTGAGCGTTTTGTTGATGATCTTACGGTCCAGACCGAAGCTGTTTTTATAGTAGCGGATGCCTTCTTTCAAACAGGTCGGCTTGCCGTCGGTGATCATGAAAATCTGCTTGTTACGCGTCTTTTTGCGGCGCAGAATGTCCATGGCAAGCTCCAAGCCAGCCACGGTATTCGTATGGTAAGGGCCCACTTCCAGGTAAGGCAAATCTTTGAGCTGAATTTGCCAGGCATCATTTCCAAAAACAATGATGTCCAGCGAATCCTTGGGATACTTCGTGCGGATCAGCTCGGCCAGCGCCAAAGCTACTTTTTTGGCCGGGGTGATCCGGTCCTCGCCATACAGTATCATCGAATGGCTGATATCGATCATCACCACAGTCGCAGTAGTGGTTTTCTGCTCACGCTCGACTACTTCCAGATCGTTTTCCATCAGCATGAAATCCCCGATGCCATGGTTGACCTGCGCATTTTTGATCGATTCGGTCATCGAAATCTGATCGAGCGTGTCCCCGAACTGAAAATCGCGGATGTCGCTTGTCAGCTCATCGCCCGCGCCCAAATGCGGCGTGTGGTGATTACCGCCTGATTTAGACCTTTTCAGCTTGCCGAAAATCTCATCCAAAGCGCTTTTGCGAATGCTTTTTTCGGCTTTGGGCGTCATAATCAGCCGCCCCTCGCCTTCCTGCTTCTCCTCTGAAATGTAACCCTTCTTTTTAAGGTCCTCAAAGAAATCACCAATGCCATACGAATCGTTGGTCAAATTGTACTGGCGGTCGAGCTGGCTCAGCCACGACATGGCTTCGGAGACATCGCCCGAAGTCATCAGCAGCAGCTGCTGAAAGATATCCAGGAGCTGATCGAACTTGCTGTTTGGCCCTTGCTCGGGCGGAATGTATTTCGTGAAACGATGTCCTCTCATATGGGCAGGTGTTGAAAACAGACGGCTACTTTCAAATGTAATCGAAAGTAGCCGTCAAGTCATTAAACAAATTTTGAATTATGCCTCTTCTGTGCAGAATTCTTCGAAAGCCATTTTAAGGTGCTCGGCAATCATCTGCGCCGAACGGCCCTCGATGTGGTGACGCTCTACGAAATGAATCAGCTCACCATCTTTAAAGAGCGCAACGGCCGGAGAGGATGGCGGATAAGGCAATGTGTACTCACGCATTTTAGCGGTAGCTTCAAGGTCCGCTCCTGCAAAAACCGTAGCCAGGTGGTCAGGCTTCACATCGCTGCCAGCCAGCGCCGCGCGCACACCCGGACGTGCAGCGCCCGCTGCACAACCACATACCGAATTGATCACTACCAAAGCAGTTCCTTTGGTGTTTTGCATGAAGTTATCGACTTCCTCAGCGGATGTCAGATCCTGAAAACCGACATTGGTCAGTTCGGCTTTCATGGGAGCCACTAATTGTGGTGGATACATATATGTTAATGTTTAAAAGTTGTTGTTACTATTTTATGGGCTTCGGCTGTCGGCAATCGGCTTTCGGCCTTTTTAAAAAAGCTCGACTGCCCACCGCCGAAGTTATTTACATAAACCCTAATTCCAGCTTAGCCTCCTCGGACATCATCTCCGTCGAATATGGCGGATCGAAGGTCAGCTCTACGCTTACATCGTTCACACCTTCCACCTCGCGGATCTTCTGCTCGACTTCACCCGGCAGGGTGCCCGCCGAAGGACAGGAAGGCGAGGTAAGGGTCATCGACACAAATACATTATTGATCGGAAATACTTTCAGATCATATATCAATCCAAGCTCATACACGTCGACCGGTATTTCCGGGTCGTAAACCGTCTTAATGGCGCGGATCACTTCTTCTTTCAAATCTTCCTCTGACATCGCAAGGTCTATAATAAGTTGTTATGCATTCACTGATTTGGCCTGGTAAGCGAAGCCGTACGCTTTCATTTGTTTGAGCATCGCCGCCAGCCCGTTCGAGCGGGTTTGTGCCAGATGCTGGTGAAGGCCTACTTTTTCCATAAAGTACACATCCGCGCTGGCAATCTCCTGGGGCGTATGCCCCGAAAGTACCTTGACGAGCATACTCACCAACCCACGCACAATGATCGCATCGCTATCGGCCTCGAATTTCAGCAGCTCACCATCCATGTAAGCATTCAGCCACACCCTGGACTGGCATCCCTTGATAATATTATCCTCGGTTTTGTACTGCTCTTCCAAAGGCGGGAACTGCTTTCCAAGATCGATGATGAACTCGTACTTGCTTTCCCAGTCATCAAACAATTCAAAATCAGAAATTAGTTCGTCCTGCGTTTCGTTTATCGTCATTGTAATAATCTATTTAAGCTGCCGCTGTGCGGGGTTTCGATCCAGTCAATCAATGCTTCCGCTTCTCTGATGCCTTCTTTTGATACATTTACGTTTTTGACTCCATCATAAGCCATATATAAATGCACAATTGAGTAGACTGAATTAAAGGTGTCTAGTGCTTTCCTGTCCACTTTGCGTAAGTTCTCCTGATACCATTCAACACTTTTTCTCCCCTTCTTCTTGCCTAGTAAATTATCCAGGGCGATTAGCACTCCGGAGTACGCGGCATGACCAGCGAGCCTCACATATTTTTTATCGACATAATGATCTCCATCCTTTCGGGCCTTCTCCCTGAGTATTTCTTTGGCATTTTCCAGATACCTACGTGCTTCTTGCAAATTGTCTTCCATAATGCGTGAATAGTTTAAAATGAAACAATGCCGGTAATTTAGAAATTTACCCCAACATCCGCTTCACCTTATGCAGGCCTTGAATGAGCTTGTCGATCTCCTCGGTTGTGTTGTAAACAGCAAACGAGGCGCGCGAGGTTCCGGTAATGCCAAAGCGGTTCATCAATGGCTGGGTGCAATGGTGGCCGGTGCGGACGGCGATGCCCTGCTGGTCCAAAAGAACGCCGATATCCTGATGGTGAATACCCTCGATCACAAAAGACAGCACGCTTACTTTCTCCTTGGCCTGGCCGATAATGCGCAGTCCTTCGATCTCCTTCACCGCTTCGGTCGCATAGGCGAGCAGTTCGTTTTCGTAGGCGGCGATATTGGGTTTACCCAGGGCATCCACATAATCCAATGCAAATTTGGCCGCTACCACATCGGCGATATTGGGCGTACCGGCCTCGAACTTGTAAGGCAGCTCGTTGTAGGTCGTTTTAGCGAAGGTAACTTCCTTGATCATCTCGCCGCCGCCGCGGTAAGGAGGCATCGCGTTCAGCAAATCGCGCTTGCCGTAAAGGATACCCATGCCGGTAGGGCCGTATATTTTATGCAAAGAGAGCGAATAGAAATCGCAATCCAGGTCCTGCACGTCAATCTGAATGTGCGAGCTTGCCTGGGCGCCATCGATGAGCACCTTGGCGCCCACTGCGTGGGCCTTGGAGATAATCTCTTTGATGGGGTTGATCGTACCCAATGCATTGGAAACGTGTACTACCGCTACGAATTTGGTCCTTTCGGTGAGCAGCTTCTCGTATTCGTCCATCAGCAGCTCGCCCTGATCGTTGATCGGGATCACTTTCAGAACGCAGCCTTTCTCCTCGCAAAGCATCTGCCAGGGCACAATGTTGGAATGGTGCTCCATCGTCGAGATGATCACCTCATCGCCTTCCTGGAGAAACTTGCGGCCGTACGCGGATGCGACAAGGTTAATCCCGTCGGTCGTTCCGTAGGTAAAAATGATCTCCTCGGAATGCTCCGCGTTCAGAAAGGCCTGTAAGCGCTTGCGCGACTGTTCAAATGCAGACGTAGCCTTTTCGGCCAAATGGTGGATGCCGCGGTGGATATTGGCATTGTAATGCTCATAGTAACCCGACAGCGCGTCCAGCACCAGGCGTGGTTTCTGGGTCGTTGCCGCGTTGTCAAAATAGACGAGTTGTTTGCCGTTGACGACTTCGTTCAGAATCGGGAAGTCGTTTCGGATGGATGCGATATCGAGGTTGTGGCTCATTGTGATTCGTCATTTAAGAAAAATACCCAACCCCAAAAATGGCGGTTGGGTACCAGCAAATGTATTAATTCAGGTATTGAAACCTTTTGAAAACTATTTCGAAGCCAGCTTCTGGGTGATCACGTTTTCCAGATATTCGCGAATCGAATCGATCTTGATCTGCTGGACCACATCCGCGCAGAACGCAAACATCAGAAGCGACATCGCCTCCGGCTGGGAAATCCCGCGGGAGCGCATGTAAAACAAAGCTTCCTCATCGATCTGACCGGTAGTCGTTCCGTGCGAGCATTTGACATCGTCGGCAAAGATTTCCAGCTGCGGCTTGGTATTCATCGTCGCATCGGGCGAGAGCACGATGTTTTTACAAGACTGGAATGCATTGGTTTTCTGCGCGTCAGGACGCACGAAGATTTTTCCGTTGAAAACCCCTTTGGATTTATCGCGCAAAATACCTTTATAAAGCTCGTTACTTTCCGAATTCGGCTTCTGGTGATCGGCCACCGTGTGGTTATCCACGTGCTGGGAGCCGTCCGGGAAGTACAGTCCGTACATATGCGCGTCGCAATGCTCACCGTCCAGGACGATATTGAGGTTGTTGCGCGTGAATTTACCATTCAAAGTAACAGTACCCGCGTAGAAGTGCGAGCGGTCGAGCATACGCACCTGGGTGGTACCCACGTGGTAAGCATTATCGCTCTCGTTCTGCACTTTATAATATTGTACGTTGGCCTCTTCTGCCACATGGATTTCGGTAACCGCATTGGTGAATGAGCGCTGCTCGCCCAGTGTCCTGAACGCTTCCGCCAGTTTCACATGCGCATTTTTACCAACCGAAATGATATTCCGCGGCTGGCTGCCTACATTCTTCTCACGCGCATCGCTCACAAAACGCAAGATGATCGGGTGCTCTACCGACTGGTTATCAGGAATATGTATAAACACGCCATCCTGCGTGAATGCCGTGTTCAATGCAGTGAATGCATCTTCGGCGTCTTTGGTAAGCTCATTGAAATGCGATGCTACTTTCGCAGGATCGTTCTTATAAGCCTCCGAAAGCGCGCTGATCGTAACCTTTTCGACCGGTGAAATGATCGTTGAAAGCTCGGCATTGTAACGGCCATTTACGAAATAAAGGATATTAGCCTCTTGCGCAGGTACTTTCAGATCTTCCAGCTCGGCCAGGCCGATGGAGCTATCCGCATTGAAATCGTAAGAAACACTGATCAGGTCCCTTACATTGCTATATTTCCACTCCTCGTGCTTGATCGTCGGGAAGCCCAACTGCTCGAACTGGGCCAGGCCTGCCCGCTTTTTCTGGTGGAATTCAGAAGACGCCTCTCCGTTCATCACGGCCTCGCGGGCATGAAAATCGGTGATTAGTCTGGTTTTTAAATTGGTCTCGGTACTCATCGATAATGGGGTATGGTGCTGTGTTGGGTTAAGTTTCGGGTTGACAATCTGCCTTTATGCTTAACCTACCGCTTCTACTTCCGCTTTGATCCAATCGTAACCTTTTTCTTCCAGTTCAAGGGCAAGCTCTTTCGGACCTGACTTGACGATGCGGCCTTTGTAGAGAACGTGTACGTAATCCGGCACGATGTAGTCCAAAAGGCGCTGGTAATGCGTTACAACGATGGTGGAACGCTCCGGAGAGCGAAGCGAGTTAACCCCTTCTGCCACGATGCGCAGCGCATCGATATCCAGGCCCGAGTCGGTCTCATCCAAAATCGCCAGCTTGGGTTCAAGAACAGCCATCTGAAAGATCTCGTTGCGTTTTTTCTCTCCGCCGGAGAAGCCTTCGTTCAACGCGCGTTTCAGCAGCGAATCATTCATGCTTACCAGCTTGGCCTTCTCGCGCACCATTTTCAAAAACTGGGCAGCGTCCAGCGGGCTTTCGCCTTTATATTTACGGATCTCGTTAACAGCCGTTTTCAGAAAATTGATGGTGGTAACGCCGGGAATTTCCACCGGATATTGGAATGCAAGGAAAATACCTTCCGCAGCTCTTTCTTCGGGAGCCAGTTCCAGGATTTGCTTTCCGTCAAAAACTACATTTCCGCCAGTAACCTCGTATTCTTCCCGTCCTGCCAACACCGAAGCCAAAGTACTTTTACCGGAACCATTAGGCCCCATAATCGCATGCACTTCACCCGGCTTTACTTCCAGATTGATGCCTTTTAATATTTCCTTACCTTCAATGGAGGCACGCAAGTCATTAATAGAGAGCATAACTGATTTATACTTAAAAGATAGTTCGTGGTAATTTCCCGCAAAAGTAATACGCATTAGCCGTAAATGAAAATGAGCATCAATGTCTTAAAGTACGGGCCACCTATTTTCTACAACCTTTTTAAAGGGCAGGATGTTCCCGCCAGCGCGATATTTATCCCTTAAACGGTCAGAGAATAAACGGGTTGGACAAAGGCTGGTTTTTAATTCCCCAAGAAACATTTACTTTGCGCCCCCAGCGTTCCAAACACTTCATGATGACTAATAATCCGATAGCTGCACTGCCCGTCGGGGTAAGCTCCGAGACGGGCACCCTTCGAAGGCTGCTGATCCACAGCCCCGACCGCGGCCTGGGCAAAGTAGTGCCCAGCAAGGCCCAGGACTGGCTCTTTGAGGACATTGTGCACCTTGACACCATGCGCAGAAAGGAGTACGACTACTACGTAAAACTGCTGCTGTACTTTCTGGATCCCAAAAAAATTAAAGGTAAGCTCAGCCAGATCAACGATGATCCGACCCGCTCCTTTTTTATCCCCGGCACCGAGCAATACTTCGCCTCCGACCATGTGGTAGACATCCAGCGGCTGCTGGGCGAGATTCTGGAAGATGCCCAAATCCGCACCAAGCTCACAGCGGCCATCTGCGGGATCGAGCGCTGCTCCTACCAGGTCCAGCAGGAGCTGGCAGGATTTGACGCCCATGAGCTGGCCCGCATTTTCATTTCAGGCTACTGCTCAGATAAAAGAATGCTTTTCGCGCCGCTGCCCAACCTGATCTTCACGCGCGATATCGGCATTGTGATCAACGACCATATCCTGCTCAACAAACCGGCCAAGGCCGCCCGCACCCGCGAGTCGATACTGGCCCAGTTCGTGTTCTTTTACCATCCGATGTTTGCCCATTTAAAGCAGAATATCATCGAAATACCCGAAAACGAGCGGCATTTTTTGTTGCCTGACGATGAGAAGGCCAGCGACTACCACCGCTGCACGCTCGAAGGCGGGGATGTGATGATGGTCGCGCCGGGCCATCTTTTGATCGGTTGCAGTGAGCGCACCTCCATTTATGCTGCCCAGCAGGTAATGAAGATTTTGTTTGATAAAAAGGTGGTCGAAAAAATCACCATTATCAAAATCCCCAAAAAACGGGATTATATGCACATTGACACGGTTTTCACCCAGGTCAAAAAAGATGTGTGGGTGCTGCTGGGCTCCATTGCCCGGGTGGGCGATGAGGCGCGCAAAAAGGATGTGCTGCATTTTTTCGCCCCTGTGGATGTAAATAAAGAGTTCCGGATCTTGCAGTTTGTCAAAGGAAGCCAGCAGCAGCCGCGCGAGATCGACAACCTGGAAGATCTGCTGACCGAAATCAGCCGCGATGAGCTGGGCGTGACCGGTAAAGTGCGCTTCATTTACTCGGGCGGCAACGAATTCCCCTATGGCGAGCGCGAGCAGTGGACCGACTCGTGCAACCTGCTGGCCCTGCGCGATGGGGTGGTGATCGGCTATGACCGCAACGATAAGACCCTGGAAGCATTTAAAAAGGAAGGCTTTAAGGTCATCAGCGCCAAAAGACTTTTGGAAAAATTTGAAAATGATGAACTAATGCCACAGCAGCTGACAGACACTTTCATCACCTTGCCCTCCGCTGAGCTTTCCCGCGCGCGAGGCGGCTCGCACTGCATGAGCATGCCCCTTTTTCGTGAACTTTAGTATTGTAATCCAGGTGTTTGAATTGTAAATTGCATAAAGGCATTTAAAACCACTACTCCTATGCGCGTGATCACTTCATCGACTCAAATCCAGCCGCAATCCACTGCCCGGATCATGATGATCAGGCCCATGCGGTTTGGTTTCAACCATCAAACCGCGGCCAGCAACGAGTTTCAGCAAAAATCGTTGGCCGACCAGACCAGGGACACAGCCCAGCAAACCGCCCGCGAAGAATTCGAGCTGATGATCGACCAGCTGCAAAAAGCCGGCCTTGAACTGCATATCTTCGAGGATACCGACCAGGTCGACCGCCCCGACGCTGTTTTTTCCAACAACTGGGTGTCCTTTCACCAGAGCGGCAAGGTGGTGCTCTACCCGATGATGGCCGAAAACCGGCGTCTGGAACGCCGCAGCGACATTATCGAATCACTCGGCAGTGATTTCAATGTGGAAGAAGTAATTGATCTGACCCATTTTGAAAAAGAGGGTAAATACCTGGAAGGCACCGGCAGCATGGTTTTCGACCGGCGCTACAAAATCGCCTACGCCTGCCTTTCCCCACGCACGCACCGCGAGGTGCTCGACGCATTTGCCGACGCGATGGGATATGAAATCATCGCATTTTCCGCTTCTGACGAGCAAGACAGGCCTATTTACCATACTAATGTGCTCATGTGCGTAGGAGACATCTTTGCGGTCGTGTGCCTGGAAGCAATCAAAGATCCCGACGAGCGGTTAATGGTCAGATCCGTGCTGGAAGAAACCCATAAGGATATCATTGAGATATCGCTTGACCAAATGCGGCATTTTGCGGGCAATATGCTCATGGTGCGCAACCTGAAAGGCGAAAAGTTCCTGGTTATGTCCACCCAGGCTTTCGAGTCGCTCACGCCGCGGCAGAAAGACCGCCTGGATGACTACGCGCGGCTGCTGCATACGGACCTTTCAGTCATTGAAGGCAACGGCGGCGGCTCGGCCCGGTGCATGATGACTGAGATCCATCTGCCGGTCCGGTAACAAAAAAATGCTCCGAAAAACCGGAGCATTTTTCATTATTCCATAACCCTCATCAATTTATTAGTCGTTCAGATCTGCCTTTACTTTAGCGATTTTTTCTTTGGTGTTTGCCTTGAACTCGTCCCACTTGTCGGCAGTCTCGTTCTGGGCGCGCTTCCAGGAATCTTGCAGCTCTTCTTTTTCAGCATTCAGCTCTTTTTTGCGCTCGCGCCATTTGGCTTTTTCTTTGTCGGCAGCTTTGTCGATTTTGGCATCGGCCTCCTCTATTTTACGGTCCAGTTTGCTGATCGCATCGTCGATATCCTTTTTGAGCTCGTCTTTATCCTCCTTGACTTTTGCCTCAAAATCATCCCCTGCTTCTTTGATATCGGCTTTGGCGTCAGCCACGTTTTCGTCCATATCGTTTTTAGCTTCCTCTACGGTGTCCTTCGCAGAGTCTTTTGTTTTGTCTGAACAGCTTGTCAGTGAAAGTGTGCCGACCAGCATCAGAGAGGCGACAATCCAGGTGATCTTTTTCATGCTTTTGGGTATTAAGGTTTGTTTCAATTAAATGTGCGACTAGTGCTTGCTGAGCAAAAATCCTACCAGCACGTATAGAGCGAATCGGCGCATTTTTTGTAGAAAATTCTTCTCAGCGCGCCCGGAGTCGCTGAACTTCGCACCAACCCGGGCGGTTAAGCCCCTGTTGACATATTGAAACTGTTGGCATTTATGATCAGCTTTGCATTTTATTAATGTACCCCTAAACCTGTATGCTCAAAACCTGTATTACCGGCCTTTTTGCCGCCTTGATCATTTTCCATGATTCAGGGCCGGCTTCTGCGCAAAGCGATTCGCTGCAAGCGCGCCAGCTTGGCGAGCTGACCGTACACGCCTTTGAATCCGATAAAGAACCCCTGACGACCACCGCCACAGTTGGGATGCTCTCTCCACGCTCGCTGGGCCGGTTCTCCAACTACACCTGGGCCAATGCGGTCAACACCATCCCCGGCGTTCGCATGGAAGAGCGCTCGCCGGGCAGCTACCGGTTCTCGGTCCGCGGCAGTTTGATACGCTCCCCGTTCGGGGTGCGTAATGTAAAGTTTTACTGGAACGGCATTCCCTTCACCGATGCCAGCGGCAATACACCGCTGAACTCGGTCGATTATGGGGCCATTCAAAGTATGGAAGTGATCAAAGGCCCCGGCAGCAGTCTGTACGGGGCGGGCACGGGCGGCGTGGTGCTCATGCAGAGTCGGCCGGACAACCCGTATCTGAACCGGGCAGAGCAAAGCGTGAGCTTGGGCAAATACGGCTTTCAAAGCCGGAATTCTACGCTGCAAATCGGTGATATTTCGATTCAATACGGCCATAGCCAGCAGGACGGCTACCGCAACCACAGCGCAATGGCGCGCGATGCGATCCGGTTCAGCTCCTCTTCCAGCATAGGCGAAAAAGGTACGCTCTCGCTGCTGGGTATGTATTCGGACCTTTATTACCAGACGCCGGGCGGCATTAACCTGGCCCAGTATCAAACCGACCCTAAACTCGCCCGCCAGCCCACACCTACCCTGCCGGGCAGCCAGGCGCAAAGGGCAGCGATCTATACCCGGCTGGCGCTGCTGGGGGGTAATTACGTGTTGCAGCTATCTGAGAAATGGAGCCAGGCTACCGCGTTGTATCTGACCTTTACCGACTTTGCCAACCCATTTATCTCCAACTTTGAAAAACGCGATGAGAATGGTGTGGGCGGCCGCAACATCTGGCAAAACAAGTCCGAATGGGGCAATCTGAAAACCAACTGGACCAGCGGTTTTGAATGGCAGTACGGCAAATCCGCCCAGCGGAATTATGACAACAAAGCGGGCGTTGCCGACAAGCAGCAGACAGTCGAAGACATTCGCACGGCCAATCTTTCAGTTTTCAGCCAGCTCGAAGCGACACTTCTCACAGACCTTACGCTGAGCGCGGGATTAAGCTACAATACCTCTAAATACCGCTACGAGCGCTACTTTCCGCTGCCGTTTAACAAAGACCAAAAGACTTTCGACGGCATATTCATCCCGCGCTTTGCGGCCAACAAGGTCATTGCCGGCAACTGGTCGGTGACCGCCTCGTACAGCGGCGGCTTCTCCCCCCCTACCTTGCAGGAAGTGCGCCCTTCGGCGGGCGGGTTCCGCAAAGACCTGGAAGCGGAAAAAGGAAACAACACCGAAATCGGCATCCGTAAGATCGGGAAAGTGATTTCCGGGGAGATCAGCGTCTACCACTTCGGTCTGCGCAACGCGATCGTGCGAAGGCTCGACCAGGCTGGCGCAGAGTATTTTGTCAATGCGGGCAAAACGCGGCAGCAAGGCCTTGAATGGACCATCGGATGGGACATTCTTTCCGGGCCGAAACTGCCGGTCATGCTCAAACTATGGAATACGGGCACTTACACCAAATACACCTACGAGCAGTTCCAGCAGGCCGACGCCGACCTGAGCGGGAAACTGATTCCGGGCATTCCGCGTTTTTCACAATCGACCGGCCTGGATGTGCTGCTCAAATACGGCCTTTCGGCATTTGTCACCTACCAGCATGGCGATTCGTTCTACCTTAACGATGCCAATACGGTTAAAAACACGGCTTACAACCAGTGGACAGCGCGCGTGAGCTGGAAGAAAAGCTGGGGACAACATTTTTACAGTGAGCTGTCAGCATCGGCCGAGAAGGTTAATGCAGGCATTTACAGCCTGGGTTACGATCTGAACGCGTTCGGTAACCGCTACTACAATGCCGCGCCGAAAAATAACCTCTGGGCCGGTGTGAAAGTCGGCTGGGAGTGGCAGAAAAATTCAAAATAATGCATTTATACATTCATATCCCCTTCTGCAAACAGGCTTGCCATTATTGCGATTTCCATTTCAGTACCAACACCTCCCACAAGGGCGCGGTAGTGGAGGCGATAGCGCGCGAGATCGTTTTGAGAAAATCCTATTTGCCGGAAGGGGATATGCAAACCATTTATTTTGGCGGCGGCACGCCCTCGCTGCTCGACCAAGGGGAGCTGGATTTTCTGCTTGAGACCATTCACCGGCATTTCCGCGTAGCGCCCAATGCGGAAATTACCCTCGAAGCCAATCCCGACGACCTGCATGCGGCCTCGCTTCAAATGTTTGCCAAAGCGGGCATTAACCGCCTGAGTATCGGCATTCAGTCTTTTCATGAGCCGCATCTGCGGTTTATGAACCGCGCGCACTCGGCGATAGAGGCAGAGCAATGCGTGAAACTGGCGCAACAGGCCGGTATCGACAATATCTCCATCGATTTGATCTATGCCATTCCCGCCGGTGATCATAGCATTCTTCTCAGTGATCTTTCCAAAGCATTTACGTTAAATGTGCCCCATATTTCGGCCTACTGCCTGACTATCGAGCCGCAAACCGCTTTTGGAAGCTGGCTAAAAAAGAAAAAGATCAGCCCTATCGGGGAAGAATATGCCGCCGAGCAGTTTGAAATACTGACCCGCTCGCTGGCAGAGAAAGGCTATGAGCAGTATGAGATCTCCAATTTTGCCCGCGGCGGCCTTTACAGCAACCATAACAGCTCCTACTGGAAGCAGCACCCTTACCTGGGCGTGGGCCCAAGCGCGCATTCCTACAATGGCACAAGCCGGCAGTACAATGTCTCCCATAATGCCAGCTACCTGGACGCGATTGCCAAGGGGCTTATTCCTGCCACCATCGAAACGCTGTCTGCCGCCGACCAAACCAATGAATACCTTCTGACCGGGCTTCGGACCAAATGGGGGGTCCAGCTGCAAAAGCTGAAAACACTCTCTGAGGGGGAATTCGCCCTGCAAGCCGGTGAAGAGCTGGCCAAAATGACCCGCAAGGGCTGGATCACCCAGGAGTCGGGCGTTCTGCTGCTCACCCAGGCGGGTAAGCTTTTCGCCGACCGCATCGCGAGCGATCTTTTTATCGAGTAAAAAAAATCGCCACACTGCAAGCAGCATGGCGAGTGGTCAGTAATGGAATTTCAATGCCTATACCAGCTCTGCATTCAAGGTAATCTCCGTGTTCAGAAGCTGCGAGATCGGGCACTCTTTTTTAGCCTTGTCGGCAACCTGGGCAAACTGCTCGGCGCTGATGCCGGGAACCTGGGCTTTCAGCTCGATCGCGCTTTTCACGATTTTGCCCTGCGCGGGGTCAAGTGAGATCGTCGCAGTCGCGTTCAGCTCATCGGCAGTAAAGCCAGCCGCGTTCAGCTCAAAGCTTAGTTTCATGGCGAAACATCCGGCGTGAGCAGCCGCAACCAGCTCTTCGGGATTGGTTCCCTTACCGTCTGCGAACCGGGTATTGAAAGAATACTGGGTATTTTCCAGAACGGTGCTCTGGGTGCTGATCGTACCTGTACCTTCTTTGCCGGTACCTTTCCAAATCGCTGTTGCTTTACGGTTAATCATCGTTGTTGCTTTTAATGTTAGTTGATCCGAAATCGTTGTTTTGGGGAAAAGTAGCACGCAAACAATATCTACGCAAACAATCCCTGCATTATAAACACAATAATTACTTACCGTCCTGTGTTCCAGTGTATGCCTGCCTGTGATGCGTGGAACGGCATTTTTTAGTTAACAAAGGTTAATGCCTGATCGGGATTTAAACTTTATAATTGCATCATCATCTAATCACAAATTTTTAACAGATTTCTCAATTATTTCAACTCAAAGTCATGAACAGAAAACTCTTGCCCCTGCTGTTGCTCGCTGTTGTTGCATTATTCCAAAGCTGCCGTGGCCCGAAAGGCGATCCGGGCCCGCAGGGAGGCGATGTACTGGGAATAACCTTCGACATCGTCAAAGTTGACTTCACCGCCGCCAACGAATACTCTTATACGCTGAACTTCAAACAGCAGAACATCGAGGTGCTGCCTTCGGACGCAGTGCTGGTGTATGTTTACTGGAACGATGCAGGCGGCCTGAAAGCCTACCGACCGCTTCCGCAAACCGCATTTCTGACCAATCCCAACGGCATGGTTACCTATAATTTCGACAGAACCGACAATGACATGATGATTTTCATGGACGGCAATGTGAACCTGGCCAATGTGGCTACCGACTGGACGCGCGGTTTCGAATTCCGGGTGGTGGTGGTTCCCTCCGACTTTCTGAACGGACGCGCCAATGCGGAAGTGGACCTGAACAATTACCAGGCAGTCGTGAAGGCATTTAACATCGACGAATCGAAAGTGAAGAAAATTTCGGCCCAATAACAAAAGTTCCCCCGTTTTTGGGTTTGTGGAATAATTTTAATAAAATCCGGTAAAAATTACCGGATTTCTTTTTTCCCTACACTTATGAAAGTCGTTTTAAGCACACTGTTTACAATTCTGGTCGCGGCGTTTGGATCACAAGCACAAACTTTTACCGAAGAGACTAATCAGTACCGAAAACATTACAAGGAAGAATTCCTGCGCTCGGAGAATTCCCCGCTCAAAGAGGCGGATCTGCCCTATTTGCAATTCTTCGAGCCTGACTCCTCCTACCGGGTGCACGCCCGCTTTGAGAAAGCCAAGGGTAAGTCATTTGAAATGCCCACTTACAGCGGCATGAACAAAACCTACGTCAAGTACGGGGTGCTCAAATTCAGGGTCAATGGCAGAAGGCAGAAGCTGACTGTCTACCGCAGCCTGAGCCTTCAGCAACTCGCGAAATACAAGGATTACCTCTTTGTTCCTTTCAAAGACAAAACCAACGGCTCGGAAACTTATGGCGGCGGCCGCTACCTGGACCTTAAAACGACCGACCTGAAAGACGGCAGCTGCGTTCTCGACTTTAATAAGGCCTACAATCCCTACTGCGCTTACAGCACCGGCTACAACTGCCCGATCCCGCCGCTGAACAATCATCTGGCAATATCGGTGACCGCCGGAGAGAAGAATTTCACCAAGCATCACCAGGAGGCAAGCATCAAATAGCCTTCAACAAAAAACGCCCGGCTGAAAAGTCGGGCGTTTTTTTGTATGCTTTAATCAGGCTTTCAAGAGCTCTTTTTGTTTCAAAATCCGTTCGAATACCTTGATATCATGCTCGGAAGTGAAAATATTGAACGGCAAATGCAGGAATTGTCCTTTTGAAATGACCAGCACATAGGCATCCTTATCTTTATAGCCATCCTGGATCTGCTCCCATTTCATCACGCTGCCTTCTTTGGCATTGAGCTTCATGATGATCTGACGGTTGTCGATCTCATAGGAAAACTTCTCAAACATCGGCTTGTACTGCGCCAGTTGGGTGATGCCTGTAAACTGGATCAGCCAGAAAAGCACGTAAAGCAGCGAAGCGACCACAACCGTGATGTAAATCCACAGATTGGGATACACACCTGTGAGGCTGAGCACGGCGTTGATCAAAATCAGGGCCACGGGTATGAGCACCCATTTGAGCTGCGTTTTGAAGAAATAACGCATGGCCAGCGAAATGTATTTTTGGGTAGGTAGGGCGTACTTCTTAGTGCGAACCGCAGCCGGGTTCGTAGGCATTTGATAGACGGGCTGGTGTTTGTTTACCGAAACTTTGGCCATAACTCTGTTTAAATTAACGATCTTCTCTCTCTGCGAGGCAAACTCAAATGTTGCGCGGGCAAAATAAAGTGCAAAGTTAGAAAAAAGGACCCGAGATATGAGAAAGGTCTTCAAATAAAAAACTGTTATGAGAAATTGGTGTAATTTGTCTTTACTAACTGCGTTGAACATTTGAAAAGCGCTGTTTTGAAGCCATATTCGGCCAGAGATCACTGACACAAGACTATCCTAAGCTACATGAGTTTCCTTTTTCCGTCCTTCCTGTGGGGTTTACTGGCTATATCAATTCCGATTGCCGTACACATTTTCAATTTCAGGCGGACGAAAAGGGTTTATTTCACCAATGTCGCATTTCTCAAAGCGGTTGAAACCCAAACCAAGTCGGTCCGCCAGATCAAGCATTGGCTGGTGATGGCAGCTAGGATCCTGGCTATTGCTTGCCTTGCATTTGCATTCTCCCAGCCGTTTATCCCAGCAGAAAGCAATGTAACCCTGGACCGGCGCGGGATTACCAGCCTGTATCTGGACAATTCGCTGAGCATGGAAAGCGAGCTCAACAATAAGCGTTACCTGGACATTGCCACCAGCCGCCTGGGCGATCTGTTGGGGTTGTTCAAAAATGCGGCCTCGCTCCAACTGGTCACCAACGATTTCTCGGCCCAGGAGCAGGGCCTTTACCCGGCCGAGAAGCTCCGCGACCGGCTGACGACCATCGGGCTTTCGGGCACGCCTCGTACGCTCGAACAGGTCTACAAGCGCCAGCAGAACCTGATGGCCCGCCACGCGCAGTCGGGAAAGAACCAGCTTTTCTGGTTTTCGGATTTTCAAAAAAGCACCGCCGGCGATCTGTCGGCGATTCAAACCGATTCGACCAACCGGATTTTTCTGGTACCTGTGCAGGCAGAGGCCGAAAAGAACGTATTCGTCGATTCAGCCTGGCTGAACACGCCGTTTATCCGCGAGCTACAAAACAACATACTGTTTGTGAAGGTGAGCAACTCGGGCAACCGTGAGGCCCGTAATGTGGTTTTAAAGCTCAACCTGGATAATACCCAGGCCTCGACAGCGTCGGTGAATGTGCCGGCAAATGGAAGCTCCACGGCCCGCTTCAACTTCAACCTCAAAGGAAAAGGTTATAAAAAGGGCCAGATCACCTTCGATGATTTTCCGGTCACTTTCGATAACGACTATTATTTTGTGCTGAACGCCTCCCCGCTGATCCGCGTGCTGCACGTGTACGGCCAGAAGCCGCAAGGGAATTACATCCAGAACGTCTACGCCAATGACAGCCTTTTCACCCTGCAAAGTTACAGCGCCCAAAATATAGATCCGGGGCTGATCAAAAACGCGGACCTGGTGATTTTGGAAGGTCTCACCCAGCTTTCAGGTACATTGCCCCAGGATTTGCAGGACTTTGTCCGGCAGGGCGGTAGTCTGGCCGTTATTCCACCGGCCGAGCCGGTAGCTGAGAGTTACAGCCGCTTTCTGGGTCCGCTGGGCATTAGCGGCATCACTTCCGAAAAATCACAGGCACCGCTGCCGCTTGCCGTTCCCGACCGTAACAATCCTTTTTTCAGCGATGTCTTCGAAGAGTCGATGCGGCAGGAGATGAACCTGAATCTGCCGGGCGCGCAGCCGGTGTGGAGCTGGTCCAGCGCCGGGCAGCAGCTGCTTACGCTCAGAAACGGGCAGACGTATCTGAACCAGGTGCTCTCCGGCTCGGGGAAAACCTATCTTTTTGCAGCGCCATTGGATCAGCAGAACGGGAACCTGGCCCAGCATGCCATATTTGTGCCGGTCATGTATAAAATCGCCGCTTCCAGCGTCCGCCAGCAGCGCACCTCTTTCACCTTCGATGAAAACCCGATCAGCCTCACCGTTGATAAACCCAAACCCAACTCGGTGTATAAACTGCGGCGCAATCAAACTGAGATCATCCCCGTACAGCGCGTGACAGGCAATCAGCTGCTGCTGGAAATCCCCCAGGGCGACCAGGCCGCAGACGGGCTTACTGCGGGCTATTTCGAGCTGGTACTGGGTGGCAAAACCGAGCAGATCATCGCCTTGAACCACAACCATGCCGAGTCCCGGCTGCAATACTATTCGCCCAACGAGCTGCGGGCCGCGTTTTCAGGCAAAAAGAATGTACAGGTTTTCGACCGCATCGACGATGATGCATTCTCGACTGCATTCCAGCAGCAAAACATGGGCACCCACCTTTGGAAATACTTCCTGTATGCGGCGCTGTTCTTCCTGCTGGTGGAAATCGGGCTGATCCGATTCATGAAATAGCGGGCATTGCTTTCATCTCACAGGTTTTTAAACCAATTTTGCGGGAAAATATCACATCATAAATGCTTTCATCCCGAATCGGAATTCTTGGCGGCGGCCAGCTGGGGCTCATGCTCCTGCAAGCGGCCGTGGACTGGAACCTTGATATTCACGTACTTGACCCGGACGCAGAGGCGCCTTGCCGGAAAATAGCGCCCCATTTCACGCAGGGCTCCCTCCAAGATTTTGATACTGTCTACCGTTTTGGTAAAGAGCTCGACATTATCACCATCGAAATCGAAAAAGTCAATGTCGAGGCGCTTGAAGCCCTGGAAAAGGAAGGCAAAAAGGTCTATCCGCAGCCTTCGGTGATCCGGCAGATACAGGACAAGCGCATTCAAAAGCAGTTCTACGCCGACAAGCAGCTTCCTACGGCCGAATTCATTCTCACCGAAGACCGCCAGGATGTATCCAATCATATTTCATTTCTGCCCGCATTCCATAAGCTGGGAAAAGACGGCTACGACGGCCGCGGGGTGCAGCGGCTCACCTCGGCAGCAGACCTGGACAAAGCCTTCGACAAACCCGGGCTGCTGGAAAAAGCAGTACCCTTTGAGAAGGAGCTGGCAGTGATCGTGGCCAGAAACGCAGATGGCCAGCTGGAAACCTTCCCCACCGTGGAGATGGTGTTTCACCCCGAGCACAACCTGGTGGAATACCTTTTCGCTCCCGCTGAAATCAGTGAGCAAATCGACTTGAAAGCCCAGCACATTGCCCGCAAAACCGCCGAAGCATTCGGGATCGTCGGGCTGCTGGCAGTGGAGCTTTTTCTCACGCACCAGGGCGAGGTACTGATCAATGAAGTGGCGCCCCGGCCGCACAACAGCGGTCACCACACGATCCGCGCCAATGCGACCTCGCAATACGAGCAGCACTGGCGGGCGATCCTGAATTTGCCGCTGGGCAGCACGCTCGCCTACGGGCCGTCGGCGATGGTGAATTTGCTGGGTGAGGAAGGCTATGAAGGCCCGGCCGTTTATCAGGGAATGGAAAAGCTGCTTGCAACGCCTGAGGTATTCCCATTCCTTTATTGGAAGGCGATCACCAAGCCGTTCCGTAAAATGGGCCACATCACCATCATGGATGCCGACCTTGCTTCTCTGAAAGCAAAAGCGGATTTTGTCAGAAGCAGTATCAAAGTAATCAGTCACAAAACCAAGTAGATATACCAATGGTAGGGATTATCATGGGCAGCCTTTCGGATAGAAAGGTTATGCAGCTCGCCGCAGACGCATTGACCGAGCTGGGCGTTTCATATGAAATGGAGATCGTATCCGCACACCGCACGCCCGAGCGTATGCTCGAATATGCCTCCTCGGCACGCAGCCGCGGGTTACAGGTGATCATCGCCGGGGCCGGCGGGGCGGCGCACCTTCCGGGAATGGTAGCTTCGCTGACCTCGCTTCCGGTGATCGGGGTACCTGTTTTGTCCAGCAATTCGATCGATGGCTGGGATTCGGTACTTTCTATCCTGCAAATGCCGGCAGGCGTCCCGGTGGCAACCGTAGCCCTGGATGGGGCCAGAAATGCAGGAATACTTGCTGCGCAAATTATCGGCGCAAGCGATGCCAGCCTCGCAGAAAGGCTCGATGCATTCAAAGAGAGCCTGAAAGAGAAAGTTGCAGTGATGAATGAGGAATTGAAAAATCAACTTGGATACTAGGTTGTCTTTATTATTTTCGTAGAAAATTAACTCCACTAAAAAATAGAATCCGGCCAGGCTATGGAAGACGAATTCCCTAAGAAAAGAAATGTCCGTCCCACTGAAAAGTCGAATCTGCCTATTGTCACATTGTTTGTGTTGGTGTTGCTGGTACTGGCAATGCTATATGTCGGATACGAATATATTTCCGACAGTTCTTCCAGCTCCGAAGAACTTACATCGGTAGTCGTCGATTCGACGCTCGAAGAGAGCGCAGCCGAGCCTGTCAGTGACGAGCCGGCCCCTACCGAGCAGCCCATTGAGGAAACCCAACCAGAGAAAACCCAGCAGCCCAAAGCCACCGAACCTAAAAAGGAAGAACGCCCCGCCATTTCGGCCTCATCCATAGGCGGCGAGCAGATAACCCATACCATCCAAAGCGGCGAGACGTTTTCCAGCATCGCCTCGCGCTATAATCTTAAAACTGAAACATTGCAGGGACTCAACGCGTCTGTACCCGAAGCCAAAGCGGGTGGCAGGCTGAAAGTACAAGTCAAAGCGGTGCATACGGTGGGCCCGGGCGATGTGCTTCGCGTGGTAGCCAGCAAATATGGCGTTAGCAAAGAGGCATTGATGAAAGCAAACGGCAAAAGCCGCGATTTCTCCGAAAGAGGTGAAAAGCTGATCATTCCCTTCCCTGACCGAAAATAATTTCAGACGCGATCAAACAAAAAATCCCGGGGCTTTTCGGCTCCGGGATTTTTGTTTATCACTGAATGAAGGGTTTAATGCCTAGTTGCCAAAGCCACGGCCTGCGCCGCCATTGCCGCGCTCGCCGCCGCGCGGGTAGCCCATTCCGCCGTCGAAATCGCGTCGTCTGTAATTGCCGTCATTGCCCGAGGGCATCTTGCCAAAGTTTCTGAGCGTGTAGGTGAATGTGAGCATCGCGTACTGGGTCAACACACGGTTAGTGACATCCTGCACATAAGTCTCTGTGACATTGCGGGTAATGCTGTTGTTTTGTTTGAGAATGTCAAAGACAGTCAATTTCAGCTCCCCTGCATTGTTTTTAAGGAATTTCTTGCCGATGCTCGCATTCCAGAGCGTAAAGTTCTGGTTGAAGCCGGCGCCCAACCCGCGGTAAGACTGGTTGTTGATATCGCTTTGCAGTACAAAACCTTTCCCGAATATCCAGTTGACCCGCCCGGTAATGCCCTGGGTGTAATAGTTATTGTTCAGATTGGGCTGGATGCTGTTGCGCACCACGTTATAGTTTCCCGAGTAAGACACGGTAAAATCCAGCTTCTCGCTGATGTTGCTGCTGACTACCAGGCCCTGCGAGATCGCGTAGGTGTTCGAGTAATTGGGCACATTGTTGATCATCCCCGGCGAGCGTACATAGTTAAAGCCCGTAGTCACGTTCAGATTCAGTTTTAATGGCGCAACAGGCTTTCCATAAGCCAGAAACGAGCGCGCATTCCAGCTACCGTCCACGTTGATCGGCGCGGTGAATTTGGCGCCTCTTTCCAGAAACAATCCATTGGGCAATGTCTCGGGTTTCTGGGCAATGTAGGTCGAATTCACGATCGCATTGTTGGTTTGGGTGACAAAAATCATCGCATTGAAGCTGTATGGTCTTTTGGCGCCCGCCAGCGAGTAGCGCACATTGATCATGTTGCGGTACTCCTGTTTGAGATCCGGGTTACCGGCCGTGAGCGAAAGCGGGTTGCTGTTATCGACCACATTCTGCAACTGCGAAATCGAAGGCTGGTTGGTAGAGCTGCGGAAGAATGCGCGGAACTGGGTCCCTTCCTTGGAGCGGTAGTTAATCATCGCATTGGGCAGAAAGTTGGTAAACGACTGGTCGACCTTATTGTCGACAGGGGCCAGCTGCTGGCTGTAAAGGCCCGTATTCTGAAAATCCAGGCCTACGTTGGCCGACCAGCTGTTCTTCCGGTAACGGTAGCCCAATCCGGCGCGGTTGGTAATGTAGCGGTTGTCAAAGTTGTTGGTCAGCAGCGAATCCAGGTCCGAATAAGTGCCGTCATCATAGCTCATGTTGTAGGTGTCCTTATTGGAATTGCTGTTCTGGACAGTCAGCCCGTAGTTGAACTGCAACTGGCCGGTAGTGCTGATCGGCTCGGTATAAACCAGGTTCCCGCCTAATGTGATCCCATCCGAGTGGGTAAAACTGCGTTGATCGATCGTGTCGCCCCGCATGGCCGTATCGCCCAGGGCCAGGTTACTGAAATAGGTATTTCTCGAATACAGGTCGCGGCGGCCATTTCGGTCATTTACCTGGGTATTCAGGTTAAATGAGATCGTTCGGCCTTTTTTCTCAAACGCATGGCGGAACAAAATGTCGTTGGAAAAGTTGTAGCCCTTGTTGGCATTTCCCTGGCTGTTATCGGAGCTGTTCACACGGCTGCCATCGGAGGCAAGCGTGGTAAGCCCGGCTTTCACACTTCCGGAGTGGTTATCCTGAAAACTAAGCCGCGGGGTGATAATCAGCGAGTTTTTGGGATCAATATTGTATTCAATACGGAAATTCAGGCGGTGATTCGAATTGGTCGTGTTGGTACGGCTGTTTTCGGTGTAAAACTGATTGCCGCTGCCCCCTTGCAGAAAATATTCCTGGGAAAGCCCCTGCACGTTACTGTTGCTGGTCCTGTTAAAGAAATAGCTTCCGCTTACGTCGAGCTTCTTTCCGATTTTGTTGGAATAATTTAAACCAAATGAATTGGTGCCGGTGATCCCGCTTTGGTTGCCCACCAGGAAATTACCCGCCGAGCCGCCCCCGCCGCGGTTGCCCCCGCCTCCCCCGCCGGATACGCCCAGCAGATCCTGGCTGGAAAAGTTCTGGTTATTGATATTGTTGCTCAGCCCGATCACCGATATACGCTGATTGCCTTTGAAAAAGCTCACATTTCCACCCGCCTGGTAGCGGTCATCGAGCCCGTATCCTGCAAAGACCTTTCCGAACTGCCCCATGCGCTTGTCGGCTTTGGTGACGATGTTAATCGTTTTCTGTCCATTGCCATCATCAAAACCCGTGAATTGGGCCTGATCGCTCAGCTTGTCGAACACCTCTATTTTATCAACCACTTCGGCAGGAAGGTTTTTGAGGGTTAATGCCGCATCATCGCCAAAAAACGGCTTACCATCGACTAGCACCTTATTGACCGTCTCCCCATGCGCGGTAACTGCTCCGTTGGTCACAGTGATCCCGGGCATCTTCTGAATCAGGTCCTCGGTGGTCGCATCCCGGTTGGTTTTAAAGGCGGCCGCATTGAACTGGGTGGTGTCCCCTTTCTGCTCCATCGCCGTTACCTGCCCGACCACCTTTACCTCTTTCAGGTTGGCAACTGCTTCCGAGAGGGTAATCGTGCCCAGGTTCTCGACATCGCCTGCAATGGTGACTATGCGCGTGAAATCCTTATAGCTCAGGTAGGTGACTTTGACCAGGTAGGAAACCTGTTTGGTAAGCCCGGTGAAAGTGAACTTGCCGTTCACATCCGTCGTCACGTATTCGGGTTTGGCATCCGGGGTATTGCGGCTGACAGCCACATAGGCGCCTACTACCGCTTCACGGCTCACGCTATCGAGGACAGCGCCTGTGATCTGCGCATTTTGCGCGAATGCCGGGGCAGCCAAACTGGCAAGCAACAGCACGAGGAATGTAAATCTGTTCATGACTTGTAAAGGTTTATTGCAGGTTAGAGCACCCTTGGCTACCAAAGTTTAATGCGCGGCGGCAATAAACCCTTACAATCGACAGGACCGGATATTTTAATAGACTAACAGGCCATTTTCACCGACGAAACAAATGGCTGCCGGCAGTCAGCTGCCGGCGGCTGGCCGTCTACTATTTCAGCCATTCGCCTAACAAACCCTTATAACTCGCCAGGAATCTTTCGTAAGCCTTTTCCAGTGCGGGCAATGCCTCCGAGAGCGTGCTGGTATCGTCGGATTTAAGCCGCCATTCGGCATCGCGGGCAATTTCTGCCACCTGCGAGACGCCTACCGTTCCTCCGCTCCCCTTTAAAGTATGCAGATTACTTTTAACGGTTTTGATATCGCCGGTCTTATAGGCCTGCAATGCGCCGGCCACCAGCTCATTGGATTCGGTGACAAAATCTTCGAAAACCGACCACACCAGATCAGAGCCGCCAATGCCGGCAAGCTGGTCGATGATTTCCTTGTCGAGCACAGGTACCATCGCCTCCTGGGCAATTTGCTTTTGCTTTTGCTCAAACCTGCGGTTTTCACTGTTGCCCATCAGTTCTTTTACCTTCTGCACCAGCGTTTGGGCACGGATCGGCTTGGCAATGTAGTCGTCCATTCCCTGGCTCATAAACCGGTCACGGTCCTCTTTCATCGAATAGGCCGTCATCGCCACGATCGGCGGCAGCCCCCTGGAAAAGCGCTTTTTCAGCTCCTGGGTCGTTTCCACGCCATCCATATCGGGCATTTGAATATCCATAAATATGATATCGTAGCCCTTCGCATCGGAATGATAGCGCTTCTCCACCATTTCGATGGCCTTGAAACCACTCTCGGCCAGGTCGGTCTCGCAGCCCGACTTTTTAAGGATTTCATTGGCTACTTTCCGGTTCACCGCATTGTCGTCCACCAGCAGAATCGACGGGTGGTAGTCGTTAAACACATCTTCAATCGGAGTGTCTTCCTGCTGCATGATTGTGCTCACCTGCGCAATCGATGTTTCTTTGGTCTCAAAGGTAAACCAGAAAGTGCTGCCCTCCCCGAGCGTAGATTCCACGCCGATTTCCCCGTTCATCAGCGCGCAAAGCTGCTTGGAAATGGCCAGGCCAAGGCCGGTTCCACCGAAAGACTTGCGCGAGGAGTTGTCCAGCTGTGTAAATGAGGTAAACAAGATCTGCTTGTCGGTAGCGCTGATCCCGATCCCCGAATCCTGCACCTCGACTTTGATCTTGTGAAACAATCCTTCCTTTTTCAAAAGCGTCAGAAACACCTTCACCGAGCCGTTCTCGGTAAATTTCAGCGCATTCGATGTCAGGTTGGACATGATCTGCAATAGCCGCGTCTGGTCTGCGATGATGAATTTGGGAATATCCGGCGCGATGTGGTAGCTGAGCGTGTTTCCCTTGCTTTTGGCGGTTTGCCCGAAAAGTGAAACCAGTTTAAGCAGCAGCTCCTCGACGGCGATCGGCGCCTCGTGCAGCTCCATTTTTCCTGCCTCGATTTTGGAAAGGTCCAAAATGTCGTTGAGAATGTTCAGCAGCGTTTCCGAGGAGCGTTTGATGGTCAGCACATAGTCCTTCTGCTCGGTATTCAGCGGCGTTTCACCCAGCAAATCGATCATCCCGATCACCCCGTTCATCGGGGTGCGGATCTCGTGGCTCATGTTGGCCAAAAACCCTTCCTTCACCTTTAGCGAGCGCTCAGCATGCTCTTTGGCTTTCAAAAGCTCCTGCTCGTTGCGTTTCAGCTCGGTAATGTCGCGCGCGAGCACGGCCACTTCGGTGGGCTTACCTTTCTCATTGGTAAACATCAGCATGTTGATCATAAACTGACGCTCCGTGCCGTCCTTACGGTACATGGTAATCTCGAAGTTGCGCAGGCTTTTGGTTTTTCTGAGCCTGATCAACGCCGAGTGAATGCGCTTTTTGTCGGCAAAAAACTCGGTTACCCTGTGCCCGATTACCTCCTCGGGCAGATAGCCCAGCCGTTTGAGCACCGACTGGCTGATCATGGTGATCTCGCCCAGGCGGTTGATACGGCAGTAAATATCCTGCAAGTTTTCGAAAATCCCCCGGAAGAGCTCCTCGCTATGCCTGAGCGACAGTTCAGCTTCCTTTCTGCGGGTGATGTCGCGCGCGATACCGGACACCTCCTCGATCACCCCATCGGCATAATGGATCGGGTTCAGGTAGAATTCCAGCCACATTTCACCTCCGTCTTTGCGATCGATTTTGAATTCGAAATACTGAGGTTCGCCGCGCAGCGCCTGGCGGTACTTGGTTTCCAGCGTGCGGCGGTTGCTGTTGCCTACCATGCGCCAGCCGAATTTTTCTGCGCTGGATTGCAGCGATGGCCTTACGCCCAGCTGGTTATGGATCAGATCTGCGTAATTTCTGTTAAATGAGGTCAGTTGCAGCGACTTGTTGACCGACCATATCAAGTGCGAGCTGCTATCAAAAATCGCATTCAAACGCGCCAGGTATTTACTGAGCTCCTCCTCGCTTTGCTTGCGGGCAATGGCCATCGCCACCTGGCCGGAGATGAATTCGAGCAGTTCAAGATCGCGCGTATCAAACATATTGGGATCATCGTAGGATTTGACCCCGATGATGCCTGTCACCCGGTCGCCTATGCGCAACGGCACGCAAAGCAGCACCTTCGGAGTGACCCCATATAAGTACAAGCTGTTGGTCTTAGCCAGCTTTTCAATATCCGTATCGGAAAGAAAAAGGGGCCTATTGGAAGCAATCGCGTATTCGGTCAGGCCATTGCCCAGCTTCCTTTTGGTGAACCGTACATTACCTTTGAAATACTGGTCCACATAATAAGGAAAGTAAATGTAGCTCTTGCTGGGATCGTAAAGGGCTATAAAGAAGTTTCTGACATCGATGATCTTGCCCAGTTCCTCGTGGATGCCCTGGTAGAATTCTTCCAGGTTCTGGGTGTTGACCGTCCAGTTGGCAATGCTGTAATACAGGTTCTGCGCCTTCTCAGCCCTGATTTTTTCTGTAAAATCATTTAAAATACAGCGAAATGCGGTGGGTTTGCCGTTATCGAAGCGGCAGTTCACGCTACCTGCTACGAACACCTTTTTCCCGTCGCGGTTCATAAACACCGCTTCAAAGCTTGGATTAGCAGTGCCCTGTTCGATCCGCTTCAATTGTTGGAGCGCCTCCTCCTTATGCTGCGGGTGCAGGATGTCCTCCATGCGCATCGAAGCGATCTCGTCCAGCCCGTAACCGAGCACCTCGCGCCAGGCTTTGTTGACGAAGATGAATTTGCCGTCGATGGCCACCAGCTGAATTAAATCGCTGGTATTATCCACCAGGTCCTGTAACTGCGAATTGGATTTGGCAATGGCCGATTCCATCCTGCGGCGGCGGGTAATGTCATCGCCCACCAGCGTAATGCACTCGACCTCGTCCTGTTCCTGGTGCATCAATACCGAATTGATCGAAAAAGTACGCAATGTCCCTTTCTGGGCCAGAAACGGCACTTCCCGCTGTTCCAGCTTGCGTTTTCCCTGGATACCTTCTTCGAGCATCTGGCGCACCTCGTGCTCTTCTTCCTTGGGGATTAACTTGTCAAAAATGCTGAAACCTACCAGGTCCGACTCATGCCAGCCTGTTTTCATCAGCGCATGCGGGCTTACGCTGCGGACGACGAAATCCGGCGAAAAAGTAATTCCGATCAGGTTTAAATGTTGGAGCGTGTGGTGAATAGTCTGCCAGTCGGTTTGGGATAAAATCAGTTCCATGGGTCCCGGTACAATCGCACTTTTAAGTTTCCTTCCAATTCTTTATTCGTTAAATCTACGAATTAAGACGTAATTTTGACTTGTGAAAATGAATTATAAAAAACCGGATGATTCCAAAGTGCGGGCCAAAAAACACCTGGGCCAGCACTTTCTGAAAGATTTGAATATTGCCCAGCGCATCGTTGACGGACTCTCCGGCCACGGTGGCTACGACCGCGTGCTGGAAATCGGGCCGGGTATGGGCGTGCTTACCCAATTTCTTTTAACCAAAAGCAGTTTTACCACCCATGTCATCGAGATCGATACCGAATCGGTAGCCTATCTTGAAAAGCATTATCCCGACCTTTCCCCGCGCATCATTGCCGGCGACTTTCTCAAATTCAACCCGGGTGAGCATTTCCAGGACAAGTTTGCGATCATCGGGAATTTCCCTTACAACATTTCCTCGCAGATTTTTTTCCGCGCGCTCCAAATCCGCGACCGCATCCCCGAGATCGTGTGTATGCTGCAAAAGGAGGTGGCACAGCGCATAGCATCGCCTCCCGGAAACAAGGATTATGGCATATTGAGCGTGCTCTTGCAGGCATTTTATGATATAGACTACCTCGTGTCGGTTCCCCCGGGCGCATTTGACCCGCCGCCGAAGGTACAGTCCGGGGTGATCAGGCTGCGCCGGAATGCGGTAGCAGCACTGGAATGTGATGAAAAACTATTTTTCAGAGTGGTAAAAACGGCATTCAACCAACGGCGTAAGACCCTTCGGAATGCATTAAAGCCGGTAGGCGAAATACCGGATCACCCTTTGCTCAACCAACGGGCCGAACAATTGAGCGTTCAGGACTTCGTTACCTTGACGTTGCTTGCCCAAAACGCGCAGGCAGCAAACTAAACCTCCTCTGAGACAGTATATTAAGTAAGCTAAAAGCATTTCGCCAATCGCTAAAAGCTCGATTACGATGACGTTCGAATTAACCCAGCTATACGTAGACCACATTCAGGAACTGATTGAAAAAGAGGACTCTGCGGCCATCCGCGCCGAAATGGAGAACCTGTTTCCCGCGGATATTACCAGTCTTTTGTACGAGCTGGAAACCGAAAGCGCCAAATTCCTGGTCAACCAGCTGAACATCGAGACCGGCGCGGCGATCCTGGCTGATATGGACAGGGATGAACGCCGTAACTTTCTGAAAGTTTTTACATCCGAGGAAATATCTAGGTTTGTCAACCTGTTCGACTCCGATGATGCGGTGGATTTGCTCAAAGAGCAGCCCATTCGCCTGCGCGAGGAAGTGATTGCCATGCTCGAAGATCGCGAGCAGGCCCGTTTCATTCTCGACCTGCTGCATTATGACGAGGATGTGGCTGGTGGTTTGATGCAGAAAGAGCTCGTGAAGGCGAATGTCAACTGGACAGTGAACCAATGCATCGAGGAGCTTCGCACGCAGGCGGAGGATGTCGAGAAAGTATATGCGGTGTACGTAGTCGACGATTTTGGCAAGCTTTTGGGTATCCTCTCGCTGAAAAAAATTGTGCTAGCCCACAAGAACACGAAAATCGAGAGCCTTTACGACAAGGATGTAATCTTTGTCGAGACTTACCGGCCCGCCGAAGAAGTAGCCGAGCTAATGCGGCGGTATGACCTGGACGCGCTGCCGGTGGTGAACGTGCAGGGAAAACTGCTGGGCCGCATCACGATCGATGACATCGTGGATGTGATCACCGATCAGGCCAGTTCGGATACGCTGGCCATGGCGGGTATTACCGGGGATGTGGAAGAAGATGACAGCATCTGGCAGCAAACCAAGGCGCGCTTGCCGTGGCTGCTGGTGGGTATGATGGGCGGCATTCTTGCCGCGAAGTTTATCAGCTTTTTTGAAGGGGATCTTAAAATCATCCCGGCTATGGCCGCCTTCATTCCTATTATTGGTTCAACAGGGGGCAATGTGGGTATTCAGACCTCATCGATTATCCTGCAAGGCCTTGCCGACAAGACCGGTATCGATACCACATTGGGTCAGCGCCTGATTAGAATGTTCGCCGTGGCTTTTATCAACGGACTCATTATCAGCGCCATTGTTTTTGGTTTTAATATGCTGATCGGAAATGAGCTGCAACTGGCGCTGGTGGTCTCGATCGCATTGATGTCGGTGGTGTTCCTTGCTTCTTTTATGGGCACGTTAACCCCGATTTTACTTGAAAAGATCGGCATTAACCCTGCTGTCGCCTCGGGGCCTTTCATTACCACGGCCAATGACCTGATCGGCTACGGGGTGTATTTTGGCCTTGCCCATTTGCTGCTGAAACTGTAATGCAAGCCCGGCGGCTCAGCATTCACTCAGACTGATCGGGATATTTACCGCAAGGCCGCCTTCGGAAGTTTCCTTGTAACGGTTGTTCATATCCAGCGCGGTTTGCCACATGGTTTGCACCACATTATCCAGCGACACTTTCGCATTCTCCGGGTTGCTTTGCAATGCAAGCTGGGAAGCAGTGATAGCCTTGATCGCCCCCATCGTATTACGCTCGATACACGGAATTTGCACCAGACCAGCCACCGGATCGCAGGTAAGTCCCAAATGGTGCTCCATCGCGATTTCCGCAGCCATCAGGCACTGCTCGACTGTCCCGCCGGAAACCTGCGCCAGGCCCGCCGCCGCCATGGCCGACGACACGCCGATTTCGGCCTGGCAGCCTCCCATTGCCGCTGATATGGTGGCACCTTTTTTAAAAATGCTGCCTATCTCACCTGCCGTCAGCAAAAACCTGAAAATATCTTCCTCTGTTCCCCCGCAAAACGTCACATGAAATTGCAGTACCGCCGGTATCACGCCTGCCGCCCCGTTGGTGGGTGCAGTCACCACCCTGCTGTATGAGGCGTTCTGCTCATTGACCGCCAATGCAAAGCAGCTCACCCAATCCAGGGTGTAATTGAATCCCGCGCCGTGGCTCCGGATCAGCCCGATCCACTCATCACAGCCCGCGCAGCTATGGCCTTTCAACAGTTTCTGGTTCAGATCAGCTGCTCTTCGCTTCACATTCAATCCGCCTGGCAATACCCCTTTATGCTGGCATCCTAAGAAAATACTATCCTGCATCACCTGCCAGATATTGAGTAGATCTTTCCGGATAGCAGCATCCTCCTTCCAGACGCGCTCGTTTTCCAGCACGATTTCCCAGATTGGTTTGCCGGTAACGCGGTGCCATTTCAACAGGTCCGAAGCCTGATCGACCGGGTACGGGAGCTCCAACGGCGAAGCACCACCAGCCGCCTCCCTGCCCTCCTGAATCACAAAACCGCCTCCGATAGAATAGTAAGTCTCTTCCAGGACCTGGCCGTTCCGACAGGTAGCTGCAAACGCGACCCCGTTGGGGTGAAATGGCAGCGACTCCGTTTTGTGGAATACTACATCTGTTTTCGGATTAAAATGGATCTGCATTTCGCCGTGCAGCCGGATTGTCTCGCTGGCGGCAATATCCGCAAGAATTCTGTCAATGGAACTTGTCTCAATCGTGACAGGATCGTATCCGCTCAGGCCGAGGATCACCGCAATGTCGGTACCGTGCCCCCTACCGGTTTTAGCCAGCGAACCATACAAATGCACCGTGACCTGCTGCACATCTTGGAGCAGCCCTTTCTCCTTCACAAAACCCAGAAATTGCTGAGCGGCCCGCCAAGGACCTAATGTATGAGAACTCGACGGGCCAATGCCTATCTTGAAAATGTCGAAAACGGAAATGCGTTCGGATGTCATTGAGTGGGTTGGTCGGGAACAAATTACTTCTTGACCTGACGGTTTAAAAGCTTATGCGGTAGCGCCGTATTTTTGATCATTTCCCTCGCTTTAGCCGTTTTCTCAGGGAACAGATCGATATCCTCAAATTTATCTAATTTGGGATTATAGGTTCCCTGAGGCTCGTCGGAGTCCTTTGCTGCAAGCCATATTCGTCTTACCATTTGTACGATTTCCATAACATCATAACGATTTTGATACAAGAAATGCTTCGTAATTTACATTTTTTTCGAAAGGAACCCAATGCCCTTCTAGTTCACCCCACACATCATACTGGCCGACCACGATTTCAGAAATATTGCCTATGATAATCTGATACAACCTTGTCCTGGCTGCTGTACTACCGGTAAAATAGACATACACGTCCGGGTTTGCTGCTAAAAACATCTTAGTAATCTCAATTACCGTAGAAAGTACCATTTCCATGTCCCCGTTGTCCGTAACAACCAGATCATCGAACTCAATATCGTCCCGTTTCCAGTCGCCAAAGGCCAAATTATAAATATCATTACCGATCAACTGAAACGTGACCACTTTATCGACACATCCATGCCTGCCTTGGCTAACGAATAAGTAGGCTTTGCGAGCTATGGAATATTCAATTTTATAGTGTGGCTGGCCCATCAACGACTGTAAGAGTGGCGTGTTAACTTTGAATTTACAATCAATCTAAGTGTCCTTAAATTTCGATTTACCCATGAAGAATGCAACCGGCCACATTTATTGAACCATCGGCTTTTCACGCATTATTCAGTCCATTTTCAAAGATTACCCCGTACTTTTGCCCTTCTCAAAAATCAATAAACAACGAACATGATTGCAGTAATCCAGCGCGTGAGCAGCGCTTCGGTGACCATTGAAGGAAAGATAAAAGGTGAAATTAAAACCGGATTTATGGTGTTGCTCGGCGTTACGCATTCCGATTTGCCGGAAGATATCGAATGGCTGGGCAAGAAGATCGTAGGATTGCGGGTATTCAACGACGAGGAAGGCAAAATGAACCTGGATTTGAAAACCGTCAATGGCGACATTCTGCTGATCAGCCAGTTCACATTGCACGCAAGTACCAAAAAGGGCAACCGCCCCTCGTTTATCGAAGCCGCCAAACCCGATATAGCGATCCCGATCTATGAAAAGATGATTGAGTTCTTGGGGGAGCAACTAGGGAAGCCTATTCAAACCGGTGAATTCGGCGCGGATATGAAAGTGTCACTATTAAACGACGGCCCCGTCACGATCGTTATCGACTCGAAAAACAGAATATAGCAGCCCTAAAATCCTGCCTGGCAAGTTATCCAGCAACTCTTCCATTCACTCATTCACTCATTCAAAACTAAAAATGACCATCCAGCAAGCACAAGACCAGGTCGATCAGTGGATAAAGACCTACGGCGTAAGATATTTCTCCGAGCTGACAAACATGACCATCCTTACCGAAGAAGTCGGCGAGCTTGCGCGCATTATGGCGCGTACATACGGCGACCAGTCCTTCAAGAAGTCAGATCTGGGTAAAGACCTCGGCGATGAAATGGCCGACGTGCTGTGGGTATTGATCTGCCTGGCCAACCAGACGGGCATTAACCTTACGGAGGCCTTCGAAAAGAACCTGGCCAAGAAAACCGACCGAGACAAGGACCGCCACAAGCAGAATTCCAAATTGCAATAGCCTAAAACAGAACAAGCCCGGAAACCCGGGCCTGCTCTGTTATCTATTTTTCCGAAATGATAATATTACATATCCAGTAACAGACGCATAGGATCTTCAAGCAGCTGCTTCACGCGAACCAGGAAGCTTACCGAATCCTTACCGTCTATCGTACGGTGATCGTACGACAATGCGACATACATAATCGGACGAACCACGATCTGACCATCTACTACCACCGGGCGCTCTACGATATTGTGCATACCCAGAATAGCCGACTGAGGCGCATTGATGATCGGGGTCGATAGCATCGAACCGAATGTGCCGCCGTTGGTGATTGTGAAGGTACCGCCCGACATTTCATCCAGGCCCAGTTTACCATCACGCGCACGAACTGCCAAACGCACGATTTCTTTCTCGATTGCCGCAAATGACAGTGTTTCTGCATTGCGGATAACGGGTACAACCAGTCCGCGAGGCGTTGAGACGGCCACAGAAATGTCCGCGAAATCGTTGTAAACCAGCTCTTCACCATCGATTTGGGCGTTGATCACCGGGAAATCTTTCAAAGCAACGGTCACTGCCTTCACAAAGAATGACATAAAGCCAAGACCTACTTCGTGCTTTTCTTTGAATTTATCCTTGAATTTAGAACGCAGATCCATCACCGGCTTCATATCCACCTCGTTGAAAGTGGTCAGCATAGCCGTTTCATTTTTCACCGCGACAAGGCGGCGGGCGATCGTCTTACGCAGTGAAGACATTTTTTCGCGACGTGATCCGCGCGCGCCCGCAGGAGACGGCGCAGCCGCAGGGGCCGCAGCAGCCTGTTTTGCAGGTGCAGCAGCCGGAGCAGCTTTCTCAGCTTTCAATGCGTCGTCTTTCATGATTTTACCTCCCGAACCCGAGCCGTTCACATCTTTGGGATCGATTCCTTTTTCGGCAAGGATTTTCGCAGCAACTGGCGATGCGTGCTTCTCGCTGTAAGCTTTATCAGCAGGCGCGGCAGCCGGAGCAGCCGTTTGCGGAGCTGCTGCGGCAGGAGCACCCGCCGTTTGAGCGATCGTGCAGATCACAGCGCCGATCGCCAAAGTATCACCTTCTTTTCCTACTATGGTAAGGATACCCGCCGCTTCGGCAGGCAATTCAAATGTAGCTTTATCGGATTCCAGCTCACAAAGGATTTCATCTACCGCAACATAGTCCCCATCTTTTTTGCTCCAAGAAGCAATGGTAACTTCGCTGATAGACTCTCCTACCGCAGGAACTTTCATTTCATAAACCTGGCCGGTTGGCGCAGGTGCCGCGGCAGCAGCAGGTGCTTCCGCTTTGGCCGGTTCAGCAGCCGGGGCAGGCGCAGCGGCAGCAGGAGCCGCAGCTTCCGCTTTGGGAGCTGTTTCTTTGGGAGCAGCACCGTTGGCTGCCTCAATGGTAGCAATCAGGTCGCCGATGTTGAGCGTATCGCCTTCCTGCGCTTTGATATGCAATATACCTTCCGCTTCCGCAGTCAGTTCAAATGTCGCTTTGTCCGAATCCAATCCACAGATCACCTCGTCCATCTTCACAAAATCGCCATCATTCTTGAACCAGTTTCCTATCGTAACCTCGGTAATCGACTCGCCAACGGGCGGTACTTTTATTTCAATTTCAGCCATTTTATGTGCAATCTTGTTATCGAATTATGTCAAAAATTATAGGAATATCATTCAAAAGCCCTGTTGATGATCTCCGCCTGCTCTTTCGTATGGATTTTCGAGAATCCTGTTGAAGGAGAAGCACTTGGCTCGCGGGCGATCACCTGCAACGGCTTGACGCCTTTGTACATGCGGAGCATGAATGTCCAGCCGCCCATGTTGAAAGGTTCTTCCTGTACCCAGTAAACGCTTGCGTTTTCGTACCGGCTCAGGTGCGCGTCGATCTGTGTTTGCGGAAACGGATGCATTTGTTCCAGACGAATGATTGCCACATCGTCACGTTTATCGGCCTGCTGCTTTTCGTATAGTTCGTAGTAAAGCTTGCCGGTGCAAAGCAGCACTTTCTTCACCTTCTTAGGATCGGCGTAAGTATCTCCGATGGTTTCCTGGAACGAGCCGCTTACCAGACTGTCAAGCGGTGAAACGCAAAGCGGATGACGCAGCATCGACTTGGGCGACATCACGATCAGCGGCTTGCGGAACGGGAACTTCAACTGCCTGCGAAGCAAGTGGAAGAAGTTAGCCGGCGTGGTCACGTTCGCTACGATAATATTATAATTGGCCGAAAGTTGCAGGTAACGCTCCGGACGCGCATTGGAGTGCTCCGGTCCCTGCCCTTCGTAGCCGTGAGGCAACAGCATTACCAGACCTGTCCAGCGGTCCCATTTCGTTTCGCTGGATGTTACAAACTGGTCGATGATTACTTGCGTACCGTTGGCAAAGTCACCAAACTGCGCTTCCCAAATCACCAGTGCATTCGGGTTAGCCATGGAGTAGCCGAATTCAAAACCTAATACCCCATACTCCGAAAGCAGCGAGTTATAGATCATAAACTGGCCCTGGCCGTCCTGAATGTGCTGCAAACTGTTGTAGGCAGCATTGGTTTCAACATCGCGCAATACCGCGTGACGGTGAGAGAATGTACCGCGCTGCACGTCCTGGCCGCTCAAACGGACGATGTTACCTTCTGCAAGGATCGAGCCGTATGCAAGCAGCTCGGCGGTAGCCCAGTTTACTTCCTTTTTATCAAAGATCATTTGCTCACGGTCTTTGAGCAATTTGTCGATCTGTTTCAGTCTGTTAAAGTTCTCAGGGGTGCTGATCAGCGCTTTACCAATTTTTTCCAGCACATCCTGAGGCACACCGGTTTCGGGTGATTTCTCAAAATCTTCCGGTTTCGATTTGCGCAGCGTATGCCATTCCTGTTCCAGTTTCGGCATGGTGTATGGCAATGCTTTCTGCTTCACCATGTCAAGGCGCTCCTGCAACAGTTGCTTGAATTCCTTGTCCATATTGGCCGCCAGCTGCGCATCCACATCGCCGCGGTCTGCCAGCGTTTTCTGGTAGATTTCACGCGGGTTCTGGTGGTTCTCAATGGATTTGTATAGAACCGGCTGGGTAAATTTCGGTTCGTCCGCCTCGTTGTGTCCGTGACGGCGGTAGCAAACCATATCAATGAAAATGTCCTTGTTGAATTTCTGACGGTATTCCACCGCAAGGCGCATGCAGTACACCACTGCCTCCGGATCGTCTCCGTTCACGTGCAGCACGGGCGCATCTACGATTTTGGCTATATCCGTACAATAGATCGACGAACGCGCGTCAACGAAGTCGGTCGTAAAACCAACCTGGTTGTTGATCACAAAATGGATGGTACCACCGGTGTAGTAGCCGTTCAGCGCCGACATCTGGGTTACCTCATAAACGATGCCCTGGCCGGCAACAGCCGCATCACCGTGGATCAATACCGGCAACACGCGGTCATAATCGCTATCGTACATGCCATCAGCGCGGGCGCGGATGTAGCCTTCCACTACCGGGTTCACCGCTTCAAGGTGCGAAGGGTTCGGAGCCAGTTTCAGGTGTACACTGTTGCCATCTTTGGTGGTGATCTGGCTGGCAAAACCCATGTGGTATTTCACATCGCCGTCTCCCCAAACCTGGTCGGGCAGGTTACCTTCGAATTCGTTGAAGATCTGTCCGTAGGTTTTTTGCATGATGTTAGCCAGCACGTTCAGACGGCCGCGGTGCGCCATACCGATCATCACTTCCACCACGCCCATTTCCGCAGCTTTGTTGATCATCGCGTCCAGCGCGGGGATCGTCGTCTCGCCACCTTCGAGTGAGAAACGCTTCTGGCCCAGGTATTTGGTATGCAAAAAGTTTTCAAAAACAACGGCTTCGTTGAGCTTTGAAAGAATGTGTTTTTTCTCATCGATCGAGAAAGACATCGTCAATGCCTCCTTCTCGATTTTCTTACGCAGCCAGCTTTTCTGGTCGCGGTCGCGGATGTAGAGGTATTCGAAACCGATATTTCTTGCGTAGATCGTTTTCAATGCGTCTACGATCTCACGCAAGGTGGCCGGACGATCAAAGACCTCAACACCGGCTTCAAAAACGGTATCGAGGTCTTCGGGGCCCAGATTAAAATCAGCAATGTCCAATTGCGGGCGACGGTCTTTCCTTTTCTGGATCGGGTTGGTTGTCGCCAGAAGATGTCCCCTCGACCTATATCCGCGGATCAAATGCACCACCTCCATTTCCTTGCGGATGCGGGCAGGATCCGATTTTCCAACTACGGCAGCCTCTTTACCATTGGCCGAGCCATTGGCGTGGCCGTTGCCGGTAACAGGGTATTTTTGATAAAAATCATAACCTTCAAAAAACTTTTGCCAGCCTTCATCAACGGAAGCTGCATCTTGCTTATAGGAATTGTACAATTCTTCGATATAAGCGGCGTCGGAATTTGCTATATAAGTGTATTTATCCATCACAAAAGTGAGTATTTCATTTACGGCACAAAGGTACGAGAGTTATGTAAAGATTACGAATAAAAATATCCTTTTAACTCAACCCGAAAGTCGATTTGCAATGGTTCTTGACATTAGAATTTCTGAAAACCTTTGGGATTGGGAATAAATTTAAGCATGAGCTCGTGGATACCTTTCGGTCCGGAGTAGGACGCATAGATCTGCTCTACTTGTCTGGTGCTGTAAAAATAGCCCAGCCGCACATTTCTTCCCACCTGAACCTCAGCTGTTAACTGAAAATAATCCACTTTTGCAGCAAAAGAATTGTACCCGCCGCCCACACGGTAGGACGCCCCCAAGCCCACTTTCTCCTTAAACCAGAACCGGGACCCGAAGTCGAATCTGAGCTTGTGGTCTTTTTCCTGGATAAACAGCACATGCGGCAGCATCATCACCTCATCGCTCAACTGATGACTGCCGCCTGCGGTGATGTAAAGAGGCCGGCGGTAAAGCGAACCCACCAGCTGGTCGCCGAATTTCTGGGAAAGCACTTCCGGCTTGGAAATACCGAAATACAAATGCTCCGAACGAAGCCAGGCACCGAGCCCGAAACTGCCCAATGCGCGGTTGTTACTAACGAATGTGCCATCCGAAACAGGTAGCACATTGATCCCGCCCTGCGCGCCAAGCCCCAGCTTCCAGGTATCTGACAAGCCCAGGTGAAATGCGAATGAGCCTACAAAACCGGTGGTGGTAAAATAGCTGGTCTGGTCGTTGAGCGCCTGAAACCCGATCCCGAATTTGCCGTTAGCAATTGTCCCGTCGGCAGCAAAGGTCTGGCTGGTGGGCGAATTTGGAATGTTGAACCACTTTCTTCGGAATATAGCGGTCATATTAAAGTCTTCGCGCACGCCTGTAAAACCCGGGTTGATTGACATCGGGTTTTGCACGTACTGCTCATAGAGCACTTCCCGCTGCGCGAAGGCTGAGCCGCAGCCGCCCAAAAGCAAAGCCACGGCAAGAAAAATCCTTGTAGAATAGTGATGTGTGTTTGTCAAAAACATAGCACTGCATTTGGTTGATTGAAAACAAAAATGGCAGGAGAAGTCAATCTCTTGCCATCTTTATAACGCTTGAATACTACTTTTTTACTGGCGGATCAGGTCAAAAATCGTAACCCAATGTCACGTAAGGAATTGGCTTGTTGGTATAACCGTTGTCTACGCCCCAGGCGTAATCAAATTTGGCATAGAAGCCGAAAAGCGTCGTGCGCACACCCGCACCGTAGCCCATCAGGTATGGGTTCTTGTAATTGGTCACCGTCGCGCGGAACGGCTCGTTTTCGCCCCCGATGATCTGGGTGTTCAAACTGTTGTTCTCGCTGAATGGCCCCTTGCCTGTCCAGGCAGTACCGATATCGCCAAAGCCGACAATCTGGAAGTTGCGCAGGAAGCTCGAAGTGATCGCCCCGCGGTAGAGGTATTTCACCAACGGGATTCTCAACTCCGCATTCAGCAACATGTAGCTGGTTCCCGACAGCCTGTTGAGCTTGAAACCGCGAAGGTTCGTGGCAAATTCGGCGAAGAAAATATCGCGGTTGTCGCGTTGGAAATTCAGCGGGTTGTCGCCCGTGCGGTTTTCCTTGCGGTTGCCGAGCCAGTTTTCCATACCGCCCAGGATGTTTTGCTTAGGCGCCCGTCCGCCCGAATGGCTGGCTGCTGCGCGTACGGCAAGAATCAAATCGCGATGGATTTTCTGATAATGGCGAAAATCCAGGCTCACGCGGTTGAAGCTCTCGTTTCCATTGCTCAGCCCCTGGTACAGATCGTATCGAACCTTGAAACGGGTACCTTCCATCATATTCATCCCATTCACACGGGTATTATCGAACACAAACTCGCTGCGCACGCCTCCGTAGTTGGAAGACAAATCCGGGTTTGGAAGCAGCACGTCGATCATCCTCGTAGAGGTAAACATCGGCGACACCGAAAACCGGCTTGTGGTCGAGAAAGGATAAGAGGCCGTAAACATCAGCTGGTTGAAACGGTATTTCTGGATCAGTCCTTCCGAATCGTTATAAAGCGTCTTTCTGTCCACACGCAGACCGAAGTCGATCCGGTAGGTATTGTTATTGTATTCAGCAAACAAGTCGCTGTTCCGGAAGTTGGATGAAATGAAAAGTCCGGCCTTGATCACGTGGTTTTCGAGCAGGTCGTTCATCGAAATCGACTGGGCGTAACCAAACCCGCGGATCGGGTCGATGCGCCAGTCAGAGCTTGCATCGTTGGTGATAAACAGCCCCTTGTAATTGTATGGCCCTTTGATTGCGATGTTTTCACGGACGGCCTTCGTGCGCGAGGCGATACCGGGCGTGGTCGGGAAGTTTCCGCGTGTTCTTCGGGACTCAAACGATTTCAAAACATCTTCATCGAATTCATAATTATCAGTATCGACCTCCCCTTCCTTTAATGCAAGCTTTTTGGGCTGTTCGGCCGCCTGCGCAGTTTTGGCAGCTGAATCAGTTTTGGCCGCATTGGCTGCGCCGTTCGCGGGCGCGCCCGCACTGGCTACACTCAAAGCCGGAGGATTGACCGTCGCATTGATATCGAATCCATTCTTGAAAGCGGCAGTATAATAGCCGTCATTTAGATAGGTGTAGGCCAATGCCCCGCCAGCGGCTTTCAGATTTACATCCGCATTACGGATATTCTGAATATAGTTGGTCAGCTGAGTGCTGGTCTGCGCGGCGCGGTTGTATTTAAAAAGGTTATTAACCCCCTTGCCATTGGAAAGGTATACGATATCATTTTCATCGGCATAAACCGGCGTCACTTTCGTCTTTCCTTCCGACTCCACCAGCTTGATGATATTCTCGGACCGGGGCGTTCCGTCATGCTCGAACAATGTGTAGGAAGGCGCAATCGATTTGAAATTGCCTTTGTCTCCCCTGCCCAGCGAATCGACCGGCCTGTTGGAAGAAAAAACTACCCGGCGCGAAGAGCCCTGAACAAAACGGGGCGAAAGATCGTCGTAAAGATCATTGGTCAGCGGCAATGCCGAAGCTCGGGCCACGCTGATCAGGAATACATCGTTCTGACCGGCCTTATCCGCAGATACTGCAAGCATCGAGCCGTCGTGTGATACGTCCATGTCCACGATCTGATCCAGCCCGCGTATATTACGCCTGGTTTTGATCTTGATTTTTTTGGTACCCACATTTTCATACCGGTACAGGTTCTTCTTGTCGTTTTCGTTGGCCAGAATCGTCAGTTCGTTGTTGCGCGACCAGCCCAAAAGCGGCGGCTGCGTTTTCATACGGCCTCCGATGATGTCTAGCTTGCCCTGGCGAACTACCTTCTTGGAACCCGACTCGCTATCAAACAAATACACGCGGTATCTGCCGTTTTTGATCTCGCTCACTGCCGTATACTTCTTGTCCGGTGAAATTTTGATCACCGCGCTGGCATCGGTTACGTTGAACTCATTGAGCTTGTATTTCCAGGTCGGGTTAGGATCTGAATAAAACTGTTCGGCGTTCTTGGTCTGGTTCAGGTAGTAGGCCCGCCAGTCGCGCAGGAAGCGGTTGTAGGATTGTACCCCGAGCGTGGAGGTGATACTTGTCTGCTCGGTGCGGATAATGCGGGTGAGATTGAGAATGTCGGAAATCTTATCCTTTCCGTAACGCTCGGCAATGTAGTTCCAAATCGAATGCCCGATCAGCGTCGCGTCGTCGCCCGTCATCAGGGTAGGCTTGCGGACATTGCGGTTTTTGAAGAAATCGCGCATGTAATCGTTCAGCTCCGGCGACCAGCCTTCGGCAATGTAGGCTGCTGTTCCCGACATAAACCACTCAGGTAATGTCAGCAGCAGCGAGCTTTGCAGCGCTTCCTTCATATTGCCGCCGTAAAGCATATCGTAAACGAAAAGAAGGCTGATGTCCCGCACCAGCTTTTTGCGGAAACCGATCTGGTCCCCCGTGTAGGCCACTTCTACGCGTGATTGCGAGAGGTTGAGCTTCTGGTCGGACAGGTTATCCAGCACCGAAAGGCCCATATTGCTCTGTTCGAGCTCGGCCGGAGAATTATAAAGGAATATTTTGACGCGGTTGTAGGGCGTCCAGCCCAGAATGTCGGTGATTTTATCAAACTCACTTTCCGCGTATTGCGCCGTGAGCCTGGCAAGATTGGTTCCGCCCTGATAGTGATAGATTTCGAAGTTGGTAGTCCGGAAAATCTTCCAGTTAAACTTTTTGTACTGGACCCGGTTCTTTCCAAAAGTCTCCTGTGAAGGATAGCGTTGTGCTATTGAGTCGTTGAATAATCCAAAAACTGCTAAAAGACCGATCGAAAAGGTTAATGTGTAAATATATCTTCTGCTCATATTGCTTAGGCTGACGTCAACGGAAATATAACGAAAAATACCTTTTTATATTCACTAGCGGGTTCAATTCTTTGCCGTAAATCAGGTGGTTACAAAACTCTTTTGCCAGAAATGGAGCGAGCGTCACACCCTTTGTCCCTAACCCATTGAAAATACAGACATTAGAGAACTGGGGGTGAATTCCTATGAGCGGACGGCGGTCCCGCACGGAAGGCCGGATGCCCGCCTGGGCGCCAGTCAATGCATAAGGGCTGTTGAGCAGCCCCTTTAATTTATCTTCCAGCTCGCCGGTAGCGGTGCCGGTAGCCTCCCAATCCAGCGGATCCCACGAGTAGGTCGCTCCCACTTTCATCCTATTTTCGGAGATGGGCAATGCGAAGATTCCCTGGTTGATAATGTACGGTTTCAAAGAAACGTCGGTCGTGATTTCCAGGATTTGTCCTTTTACCGGCGCGAAAGGCAGCCAGTCGAACCAGCTGTTTTCCAGTGCAAAAAATCCCTGACAGAAAACGACCGTTTTGAACCGCTTACCATTCCATTCAATGCCTTCTTCCGTGCGCGAAAGCTGAGCCGGGTCGAAGGTGGCCTCTACATACGCATTTCTTTCCTGAAAATAAGCGCGGCTCGCGTCGAGTAATGCCGGCAGATCGATCCAGCCCGATTGCACCACTTCCAGGCCGCCAAAACCGGCATTCACATAAGGCATCCCGCTCCCCGGATCCGGCGTAGTGGCAATATAGGGACGGATTCCCGGGTCGGCCGTTTGCGCCAGGTAGGTATTTTGCTCCTCGATGGACCGAAAAGGCCGGTAAATGGGTGTCAGGTGCATGAACTTGCACCCCAGCCTTTGTTCCAAACCTCCGTAAAATAGCCGGGCATAAGGAAACAGGTCGTCGGCCAGCCAGGTCTTGACCAACTTTTTACCCGTCAGAGGATTGAAAATACCCGCCGCAACGCGGGAAGAAGAAGGCATCGAAGAATCTGCTACGATCTGAAAGCTTTTGCCGGAATCGTAAAGGTGCCAGGCCACCGAGGTGCCCCCTATCCCCTGCCCTACAATGAGGTATTCGGAATCAAATGAATGCATATCAGGCATTACCGGCAGCGCGCCGTCTGAGTGACAACCCGATTTGCTCGTCGGCAAGGCGCACGACTACCTCTACCTGCTCATCCAGGGTCATAAATGAATTGTCGATGTAAATGGCATCATCCGCCTGCCGGAGCGGGCTTTCAGCGCGGTGCGTGTCAATATGGTCCCGGGTTTTGAGGTTTTCCAGGATTTGTCCCAAGTCTACTATCTCGCCCTTTTCCATCAGTTCCAGCTGGCGGCGATGCGCCCGGATCATCGGATCGGCCGTCATGAAAATTTTCAGCTCCGCCTGCGGAAACACGACCGTACCAATGTCGCGACCGTCCATGACAATACCCTTAGTTTTACCCATTCGCTGCTGTTGGGCCACCAGCGCATGCCGCACTTCGGCGATCGCACTGACTTCACTTACTTTTTCGGAAACATACATTTTCCGGATCTCGTCCTCCACATTCAAGCCGTTCAGATAAGTGTCGTTACGGCCCAGTTCGGGATGGCGGCGAAAGGAGATATTGACCTTGGAAAGTGCGCTTTCCACTTCCTTAGGATTGGTCAGACTGATATGGTTTTGGATAAAATACAGGGTAACAGCCCTGTACATCGCACCGGTGTCAATGTAAGGGTAATTCAATTGCTTGGCAACCAGTTTCGCAGTCGTGGATTTCCCGCAACTCGAATAACCGTCGATCGCAACGATAATCTTGGGCATAACGGAACGTGTAATTTTACAGATCGTAAAAATACATTTTTAAAGCTCATTCCCCGGCTAGCTTCACAAACAAATGTTCGTCGAGTACCTGCCCGTTTTTGATAATGGCCTTCCGGTGAATGGCTTCGAGCTTGTAACCGGCTTTTTCCAGCACCCGCATCGAGGCCGGGTTGGTTTCAAATACCCCTGCGTAGAGCCTGGTAATGCTCGTATTGGCGAAAATCCATTCGGTCATCTGCATGACGGCCGCGGTGGTAATGCTGAGGCCCCAGTAAGGCTCGCCGAGCCAGTAGCCGATCTCGGCGTTGTTACGGTGAATGTCTTCCTGGCGCAGCACGCCTATTCCCCCTACAAATTCTTCCTTGTAATAAATGGCCCGGTGAAAGCTTTGCGCATTGTTGCGCCCATTGCAGAAGTCGATCCAATAGTGGGCGTCGGAAAGCGTATAAGGTGAAGGAAAATTATCCCTCACCTGCGCTACCACATTTTTGTTGTTGGCCAGCTGCGCCAGCCTTTCGGCAATATTTCGGGTGAACGGCCTGATTGTTACCTGTTGGTCCATACAAAACTACTCGCCTTCGAGCAGGAAGATCACCATGCTGCGCGCCCCGTGCGCGCCGATGACCAGCGATTGCTCAATATCCGCAGTTTTTGACGGACCTGCAATAAAACATCCCCAGCCCTGGGTGTCCTGCAAGCGCACGTAGGCCTCATGCATGTTGTTCACAAGCGCATTGCGCGGGATAACGAACGCCAGGTTCTGTGTAATGAATGGCAGCACGCGATGCGGCAGATACTGGTCCGAAATCCAGACTGCCCCATTTTCAGCTACCCCGAATTCCGCTTGCAGAATTGCTATTTCAACCGTTTCCAGTTCATGAGGATCCGAAACATTGAGGCTAAAATCGGCCCAGGCGCTTAATGCGGGGATGGTCGTGGCACGGTTTACCACACCTTTATACAGCTCCCCGGCTTTTTGCGCGAGCTCTTCCAGGTTTTTTACCACAATGACCTCCGTATAAATCAGTGCGAGCATTTCGCGGAACTTGTCTTCGGTACTTTCAAAGTGGCTGACAAACCTGGTGACCTGCGGCAGTGCCACTTCCTCAGGCTTATTCTGTTTGATCTGGCTTAAAATTTTATCTCTTGAGCTCATCTTCAATTCTTTCTGTTACGGACATACCAATCGCGGAAACTTTCTTTCGGCGGCTCGGGCATATCCCGCTGTTTGTACCAGGGGTTCAATCCATTGTTGACCATGAATGGCATAGCCCGCATCACTGTCCGGCCCAGCCGGCCCGACCACTGGTAAAATCGTGGCGCGGCCAGCACTGTCGACATGGCGCGGATACCGATTTCCTTGCTCTTCGGCACGTAACCCTCCTTTGCCAGCACCTGACGCCATTTGTAAAGCTGGTCGTGGATATCGATTTTCACCGGGCACACATTGGAGCAGCTGCCGCATAATGTGCTGGCAAACGGCAGGTCCGCATTCTTGGTCATATCCAAATTCGGCGCGAGAATGGAGCCGATCGGACCGGCCACTGCATTATGATAGCTATGTCCGCCGCTTCTGCGGTACACCGGGCAGGTATTCATGCAGGCGCCGCAACGAATGCATTTCAAGGAATTTCTGAAATCCTTTCTGCCCAGCTGGGTACTCCGCCCATTATCCACGATGATAATGTGCATTTCCTGCCCTGCTCTTGGCTTCTTGAAATGGCTGCTGTAAGTCGTGATAGGCTGGCCGGTAGCGCTCCGGGCCAGCAGGCGCAGGAAAACGCCCAGATGTTCCTGCTTTGGAATGATCTTTTCAAAACCCATGCAGGCAATGTGGATATCGGCCAAATGCGCACCCATATCGGCATTACCCTCATTGGTAGACACCACGAATCCCCCGGTTTCGGCGATGGCGAAGTTGACGCCCGTGAGTGCGGCGCGGCGCGTGAGGAATTTATCGCGCAAATGTTGCCGGGCAGCTTCGGTAAGGTACTGCGGGTCGGTAGCGCCGGCTTCCGTGCCCAGATGTGCGTGGAAAAGATCACCGATATCCTTCTTTTTCAGGTGGATAGCCGGAAGCACAATGTGACTCGGAGGCTCATTACGAAGCTGCACGATGCGCTCGCCAAGGTCGGTATCAATGACCTCGATTCCGTTCTTTTGCAAAAACTCGTTCATATGGCACTCCTCGGTGAGCATCGACTTGCTTTTGACCATCCTGTCGATCTTATGCTTCTTCAAAAGCCCCAGCACGATCTCGTTATGCTCGGCCGCGTTGGCCGCCCAATGTACCTGCACGCCGTTCTCCTTGGCCTTTTGTTCAAAGGAAACCAGCAGCTCGTCCATATGTGAGAGCACATAATGCTTGATACCCGATGCGGCTTCTCGGAGCTGCTCCCATTCGGGCAGTTGCTTGGATGATTTATCGCGCTTCTGGCGGACAAACCACAGGGTCTCGTCGTGCCAGTTTACGTAAGGTTCGTCTCGGTTGAACACTTCGGAAGCGTCCGCGTGCTCCATTACTGTTTTGGACATAGCTGCCTTAACAATTAGATAATGGTATTTAAAGAAGAATAAGATTTATACTTTTCACATTCGTTGCATTATTTCAAGTTTGCCGTTTGTTTAATAAACAACTTTTTACAAATCGAAAAAATGCTATTTTCTTGTATTGCAATATCTTATACTTTTGGATCAACAAAGTTTTTCGATCGGGGCATCGGAGTCTGAATTAAGTTCAGTTTAACTTTTTTTAGACATTTAAATATTAACTCCTATGAAAACCAAAAACACTCTTATTATCGCAGCCATCACAGGTTTGCTTCTATCAGGATCGGCATTTGCAGCAAATGCCCAGGACAACTTCGCTACCGCAGATAAAACTGAGAATGCTTCTTCCAAGCTGACAGTTCTGCAGGTTAAACCATTGCAATTCCGCGTTTCTTATAATAATCCAATTTCAAAGAATGTAGTTGTACGTATTCTGGACAATGACAAGAATGTGCTTTTCTCAGAAAATCGTAAAGTTGAAAACAACTACCTGAAATACTTCGATTTATCAACCCTGATGGACGGTACTTACACGTTCGAAATTACGGATGGTAAAGAGAAGACTGCACAATCGTTTGATATTTTGACTACAACCAGCCGCGTTGTTTCTTCAATCAACTAACAACGCGCGCTTCTCAGATTCCATCCCGCGCATTAGCGCATAAACTTTGTATGAACCGGGGCTCAATATGCGGGCTCCGGTTTTCTTTTTGAAATACTGGCATTCAAAATTTCCGCAATGTGCACCACCTGCACATTGGAATTGCCGCGTTTTAGAATGCCGCCCAAATGCATTAAACAGCTCATATCCGAGCCGGTAATATACTCGGCATTGTGGCGGATGTGGTCGGCCACGCGGTCTTTACCCATTTTCACAGATACCGCTTCCTCGCTCACACAGAACGTCCCGCCAAAACCGCAGCATTCGTCGGTGCGGTCGAGATCGACCAGTTCAATGCCTTTTACCTGTTTTAACAATGATACGGGCTTCGAATACGGCGCCGCATTCAGCTCCGACATCTGCGACAAATGCAGCCCGCGCTGCCCGTGGCAACCCTGGTGCAGCCCCACGCGGTGCGGGAATTCAGCCTCTATGTGGTCTATTTTTAAAACGTCGGTCAGGAATTCGACCAGTTCGTACACCTTCTTTCTGAGCACTTTCGATTCGTCGGCTTTGTTATCGGCTTTCAAATGGTCCTTAATGTGCAGCACGCAGCTTCCCGAAGGCGAAACGATGTAATCGCAGTCCTGGAAAAGGTCATAAAAGAGGTTATCGCAAGAACGTGACAAATGCTCGAACCCGGAGTTAGCCATGGGCTGCCCGCAACAAGTCTGATTCAGCGGGAACGTGACAGTACAGCCCAGTTTTTCAAGTAATTCGAGCGTGGCAATCCCTACCTGCGGATAGAACTGATCGACATAGCAGGGGATAAATAATCCGATCTTCCAGTTTGAGTAATTCATTTTCTACCAAAATTCGATGGTGGCCTGAATGGGATAGTGATCAGAAACTTCCGGATAATTTCGGATCACCTTGTAGTTTTTGATGCGGACCTTGTTATTGAGCAAGGCAAAAATGTAATCGAGCCGGTCGCCCGGTAAACCTTCGTTCCAGGTCTGCATCTGTGACCCACGGGCAGCGTCCTGCCAGTTTTTGCGGAACGAAAAATAAGGCTGCTCGTTCGGTTTGGCACCCATGTCCATACCCAACAGCACGGGCTGGACGCTGTTGACGAGCATTTGATTGATATATGCGGCCTGCAACGCGCGATCCATCACCGAGGCATATTCGAGCCGGGAGTTGCAAAACCGGAAAGTGACCGATCTTGATAGCTTGATCAATCCGCATTGCAGCACCTTCGGGTCGGCACCCGGTGTGCGGGGCAAATAGATGACCTGCGTTTTTTCAAACGGCCAGTTCGAAAGTATGCCCACGCCCTGTGTCCCGTTTCCATTCGTGTCGGCTACGGCATACGCGTAATACATACCCGTCTGGACGGCTATCTGCCGAAGCTGAAACTGCACTTTCCCATTGTCTGCCAGGCTGTCGACCGCCTGCAATGCTACCAGATCCGGGTCATTTTCTTTGATTATCCGTAAAATATCCCTCAGATTCGACTCGTCCTGCTTGTTTAGTCCATGCCGGATATTGAAACTCATCAACTTCACTTCCACAGCCTGGCGCGGCTGCGATGAAAGCAATGTGAATGATAAGGTAAGGATGGATAATGCAAAAAGTAATCTACTCAACCTGTTCGAATGCTAGTTCCTACTACGACCTTTCTTCTCAGAGGGCAAATATCTGTTCCATTAAAACCCACTTTTCGCCGGGCTTTGCAGCGGGTAATGCTTGCTGGTATTTCCACATGAGCTGCTCCCATTCCTGCACTTTGGGATTGGAAGCATCCATCTGGGCCTTTGTTTCAAAACTGAAATCATCGTCGGTTTCCATAATCATGAACAGCCGGTTGCCGACCCGGTAAATATCCATGACGGTAATGCCTGCATCTGTAATGCTTTTGTGGATCTCAGGCTGGATTTTTTTGTGATACCCCTCGTACTCTGCGATCATTTGCGGATCGTCTACCAGGTCTACCGCAAGACAATATCTTTTCATACTCCTGTTTAAATATCGAGGTTGTAAAATCTTCTGGCATTATTCCCCATCACATCGCGCACCTCGTCGTCGGAGAACATGCTCAGGTAGTCGGTCAGAATACCTTTCGCCCCCTCGTACTCGCCCGCCACGAGGCATACCGGCCAGTCGGAACCATACATGATCCGCTCCGTTCCGAACGCTTCGAAAACCACATCCAGGTAAGGCCGGAAATCGGCTTTCTCCCAATGGAGCCAGGTGGCTTCGGTGACCATGCCGGATACTTTGCAAAGCACATTAGGCAATTCGGCGAGCCGGCGGATATCGTCCGCCCACGGATGGAGTTCCTGCGCTTTGATCAGCGGTTTCGCAATATGGTCCAGCACGAAATGCACGTTCGGCAGCTTTACCGCGAAGTTGAATGCCTCCTTCAATTGGTTTTGGTAAATGAGGATGTCGTAGGTAAAGTCGAATGCGACCAGCGTCCCCACCCCTCTGATAAACTCTGGTTGCAGTAAAAACCCTTCGGGCTGCCCTTGCGCTACGTGCCTGAACCCTTTCAGTTTTTCAAACTGGGAGTATCGTTCGAGCTGATCGTACAGGTTCTCTGCCCTGAGGTCCACCCATCCTACCACGCCTTTGACAAAATCATTTGCCTCGGCCAGATGCAGGAGAAATTCGGTTTCCGAATCTGTTTGTGAGGCCTGTACGGCCACACATCCATCAACTTTGTTGGCTTTCAGTACCGGCCAGAGATCTTCCGGCAGGAAGTTCCGCCGGATAACCTCCATTTCAGGCGTGATCCACGAATCACGTTCCTCGTCGTAAACCCAGAAATGTTGATGGCTGTCGATTACCATATATTAAACCGCTTTCCAGGCAATCGCTTCCTGTTTTTGCGAACCCAGTTTTTCAATACCCAATTCCACCACATCGCCTGCTTTCAGGTATACCGGCGGCTTCATGCCCAGGCCTACACCTGCGGGAGTGCCGGTAGTGATCACATCCCCCGGAAGCAGCGTCATGAACTGGCTCAGGTAGCTTACCAGGAAAGGGATTTGGAAAATCATATCGGATGTATTGCTATCCTGGATCTTTTTGCTATTCAGACTAAGCCACAAATTAAGATCGTTGGCATTACCAACTTCATCGGCAGTGACCATGTATGGGCCCAGCGGCGCGAAGGTATCGTTACTTTTACCTTTCACCCATTGCCCGCCACGCTCCATTTGGAACGCCCGTTCTGAATAGTCGTTATGAACTGCATAGCCGGCTACATAATCCAGCGCATTCGCCTCATCGACGTAGCTTGTCTTTTTACCAATAATGACGGCGAGCTCGACTTCCCAGTCCGTTTTTTCCGAATTTCTCGGGATAATCACCTGGTCAAACGGCCCGCACAGCGCAGTCGTAGATTTGAAGAAGATGATCGGTTCCTTCGGAAGCTCCGTCGCCCCTGATTCGTAGGCATGCTTGGCATAGTTCATTCCAATGCACACGATCTTCGACGGACGCGCCACGCAGGATCCATAGCGGAAGCCTTCGTCCACTTTCGGAGCAGCCGCCGCATTGGCTTCCAGCCAGCCGGCCAGTCGCGCGATACCGTCGGTCGCGAAGAATTTCTCGTTGTAATCTTCACCAAATGCCGAAACATCCAGCTTCGTACCGTCGGCCAATTCTACGCCCGGCTTTTCATTTTCAAATGCACCAAATCGAAAGAGTTTCATGGAAAGGGATATTTTGGACGGGGAGGCTTTAAGCAATAGGCCCTAAGCTATAAGCAGTAGGCTGTAAGCTTTATGCGATCAGGTTCCGCCGTCTTAATGTTCAATATTTATAAATTTTACTAACGTGTAAATTGGCTTAGGCTTACAGCTTATAGCTTACAGCCTCTTCCTAATTATTTAGTTTCTCAAACCCACCGTCGATCAGATAATCGCAGCCGGTTATAAAGCCTGCTTCATCCGAGCAGAGGTACAATGCCAATGCCCCGATTTCCTCGGGTTTCGCCATACGGCCGATCGGCTGCGTTTTAGACAGTTTTTCAAACATTTCTTCCTCTTTTCCAGGATAGTTTTTTGAAATAAAACCATCCACGAACGGCGTGTGCACGCGGGCTGGCGAGATGCTGTTGCAACGGATACCGTCGCTCAGGTAGTCACGCGCAACAGACAATGTCATCGAGTAAACTGCGCCCTTAGCAGTAGAATAAGCAAAGCGGTCGGGTATTCCTACTGTTGCGGCAATGGAGGCCATGTTCAGGATCACCCCGCCGCCATTGGATTTCAAATGCGGAATGGTGGCCATCAGGCAGTTGTAAACGCCTTTGACATTGATGTTGATCACGCGGTCAAAATCGATTTCCGCGGTCGTATCAGCCTTCCCGATGTGCGCGATACCGGCATTGTTTACCAGGATGTGGATCGGATGTTGGGCCGCAATGGCATTGACGATATTGACGACATCCGCCTGCTTGGAGATGTCCAGTGCGTGTGCCTCAGCTTGTCCGCCTTCCGCAGTGATTTCGCCTACCACCTGGTTGGCCAGATCAATATTGAGTTCGAGAATGTGCACATAGGCGCCTTGCTTCGCGAAAGTTTTCGAAATCGCCAATCCGATCCCGCTCGCTCCACCGGTTACCAGTGCCGTTTTTCCTGCTAGGTTGAACATTGTTGGTTGGTTTAGTCCCAAGGCCGAAGCGTTGGGTTAATGATAGTGTTTTTTGTGCTTCCGGGCAATAGCTTTTGCTATCGCTCTTTTCTTGATCTTTTTGATCTTCTTTTTCTTTGGATCCGGGGGATGAAGCCCCCGGCAATAGATTTGTAATGTGCGCTTTTTTTTATCTTTTCCCGTTGATTTTAATCAACGGATCGGATTTCGACGGATTGTCAATAATTATAAAGAAACGCCTCTTTTCCACGGAATGAAATCGTCCTGCCCCAATTGCTGCGCTTTGGTCAGTTCGCCGCTGGCTACTTTAATCACGTAATCGAGCAATGCTTCGGCGTTTTGTTCGATGGTCTGCGTGCCGTCTACTACCGGACCGCAATCGAAATCGATCACATCGGGCATTCGCTGCGCCAGGGCCGAGTTGGTGGCGACTTTCGCAACCGGGCAAATCGGGTTGCCTGTCGGGGTACCGAGGCCGGTGGTGAAAAGGATAATATTTGCACCCGCCGCAGTTTGGCCGGTGGTAGCTTCCACGTCGTTACCTGGTGTACATACCAGATGCAGGCCGGATTCCGTGGCACGTTCTGTATAATTCAAAACGTCGGAAACATAGGCATTACCTCCTTTTTTGGCTGCACCAGCCGACTTGATCGCGTCGGTGATCAGACCGTCCTTGATATTGCCCGGCGAAGGGTTGAATGCAAATGCGGAACCTACGGCTTCGGCTTTGCCGGCGTAGTCGCGCATCAGTTTCTCGAATTTCGCCGCTTTTTCTTCCGTTACGCAGCGGTTGAGCAGCTCCTGCTCTACCCCGTTCAGTTCCGGGAATTCGGCCAGAAGCGTTTGTCCGCCCAAGCCCACCACCAGGTCCGACAAATGCCCGAGAACAGGATTGGCCGAAATGCCTGAGAAACCATCCGAACCGCCACATTTCAGTCCGACGGAAAGTTTAGACAGAGGTGCATCCGAACGTTCGAACTCATTGATTTTGGTAAGGCCCATGAAAGTTTCCTTGATTGCACCCGACATCAGCGAGTACTCTGTACCTTTCTGGTGCTCGAATGCAAAGAAAGGTTTATTGAAGTGCGGATCGCGCTTACGGATTTCGTCTTCGAGCGTTTTTAGCTCCGAGTTCTGGCAGCCGAGGCTAAGTACCGTGATACCCGCCACATTGGGATGTACCGCGTAGGAAGCAAACAATGCACATAATGTATTGGCATCCAGCCGAGTACCTCCGCAACCACCTTCGTGCGTGAGAAATTTCACGCCGTCCACATTCTTGAACGGGCGTTCCGGTTTCCTTTTAGCCGACGCAGGAGCATCGACGAATGTTTCCAGATTTTTGATCGTACGCATATCCCCTTGCTGATATAAATGCAGGAATTCCCGAACCTGGTCACGGTACATATCGGTTTGCGCATAACCCAGCTCCCGCTCGAATGCGTCCTTCATAATCAGCACGTTTCGGTTTTCGCAAAATACTAGCGGTACCACGAGCCAGTAATTGTAGGTCCCTACCCGACCGTCTTCGCGGTGGTAACCTTTGAAAGTCCGGTTTTGCCAGTGGCTTACATCCGGCTGGGTATATGAATAAGGCTGACGATTGGCAGTGCTGTAATCGTGCGCGTCGTGTTTCAGGTTGAATGTCGTGATCGGCTCTCCCTTTTTAATCGGCTGGGTGGCCCTTCCCACGAGCACGCCATACATAATGATAGCGCCGCCGGTATCGATGTCCTCTGTAACGAATTTGTGCTTGGCCGAAACGCCATATTGAAGATGGTAGAGATTCCCCTCGTACATCGCGTCCGCGCCGGCGGGCTGATCGCGCAATGCCACGATAACATTGTCGGAAGGGTGAACTTTCAGAAATTGGGACGCCATATTAATGTTCAGGTGAATGGTAATCTGATATATCCATCTGGTTTTCAATGATGCCAAATTGAATATATCAGCAAAACAACAGAATTATTTGAATACAATGAACTCAGACATTAGCAAATTTTTCAACTATATTGGCATATATTTCTCTTTTACGGTTTTAATCATGTAATTATTTGTGAAACCGCAGCTACTTAAAGTACCCAAAGGCTTACAGAAGTCGTTCAGCATCCGCCGTGACGTGGTGCTCTACTTTTACAACCGCTGGCATTACCACCCTGAGTTAGAGCTCATTCACATCGAACAGGGCTCGGGTACGCAGTTCGTGGGGGATAACATCCGCAGTTTTCAAAGCGGTGACCTGCTGCTGATCGGTCCCAACCTGCCGCATTACTGGCGTTGCGACGAAAAGTACTTCCAACGCGGCAGCCAGCTTTATGCACAGGCCACTGTCGTCCATTTTTCGGAAGACATTTTTGGTAAAAGCTTTCTTGCGCTTCCGGAAAACAAGTCGATCCACGATTTGCTCGTGAAAGCACGGCTCGGGATGAAGATACTCGGCCAGGGCACCGACAAAGTGAAAACACTCCTGCACGAGCTCCTCAACCAGACCAGTGGCAATTCCATCATTTCGTTAATGCAAATACTGGAAACCCTGGCCCATTGCGAGGAAATCAATGTCCTGTCCAACACCCAGTACCAGAACGAGTACGACCAGTACGACACCGACCGCATTAACCACATTTACCAGTACTCGATTTCCAATTTCCAGAAAAAGATCTCGATCGAGGAAATCGCCGAGGTCGCCAACATCAGCCCGCATTCATTCTGCCGCTATTTCAAAAGCCGCAGCCGCAAGACCTATTCGCAGTTTCTGCTTGAACTCCGCATCGGACACGCTTGCAAGTTGTTGTCGGAAAGCCGCATTCCTGTCGCTCAGGTCTGTTTCGAAAGTGGTTTCAACAATTTTGCCAATTTCAACAAGTATTTTAAACTCCACACCGGCAAAAGCCCGATGCAATACCAGAAGGAATTCCGCAAAATTCCCATTTCCGGTCATTTGCCTGCATTTAACACAGCATTATGAAAGCCAATCTGATCAACATTCCCGACAGGACGATCCGCGAAGCCGCCATCCATATTGTGGACAGGTCTATCGCCAAAATCGACATTACCGGCCCGGAGAATCCCTCGCTACCTTATATACTGCCCGGCTTCACGGATGCGCATGTACACGTCGAGAGCTCGATGCTCACGCCCGCGCAGTTTGCACGACTGGCTGTGGTACATGGGACGATTGCAACGGTATCCGACCCTCACGAAATCGCCAATGTGCTCGGTACGGAAGGGGTGCATTTTATGATTGAAGACGGGAAGCGCGTTCCGTTCAAATTCTGCTTCGGTGCGCCATCGTGCGTGCCTGCGACGGTTTTCGAAACTGCCGGGGCGATCGTCAGTGCCGAAGAAGTGGGCGAACTGCTGGCCAGTGATGAAATCGGCTATCTGGCCGAGGTCATGAATTTTCCGGGGGTGCTGCATGAAGACCCGGATATGATGGCCAAAATCGATTGGGCCAAACGCTACCATAAGGTAGTCGACGGCCACGCGCCAGGCTTGCGCGGCGAGGCGGCGAAACGTTACGCGAGTTTCGGAATCAGTACGGATCACGAATGCTTCACCTATGAGGAAGCGAAGGAAAAAATCGGTTACGGGGTAAAAATTCTGATCCGGGAAGGCAGTGCCGCACGCAATTTCGAAGCACTGATCCCGCTCATCGACGAGTATCCCGACCACATTATGTTTTGCTCGGACGACAAGCATCCCGATAACCTTGTCGAGGGACATATCAACGTACTTGTCAAACGTGCGCTGGCGATGGGTTACGATTTCTGGAATGTGCTGCAAGCAGCGTGCATAAATCCGGTGAAGCATTATAGCCTGAACGTCGGTTTGCTGCGCGAGGGCGACCCGGCCGACTTTATAGTCGTTGACGATTTGAATGCTTTCAATGTCCTGGAAACGTGGATCGATGGAGCTGTGGTGGCTCAAAGCGGAGCGTCGCTGATTCCTGATCTACGCAGCCATCACCCCAACCGATTTGAATGCAACCTTAAAACGGCGGGAGATTTTCGCTTGAATGCAAAAAGTTCTGAGAAACAGGTCAGGGTAATCGAGGCGTTAGATGGTCAATTAGTTACAAATGAGTGGATAACGGATGCAAAAATTATCGGCGGGGCAGTAGTCCCGGATCCGGAAAAAGATGTATTGAAGGTGGTCGTGGTGAACCGCTATGCGCCCGCACCTCCTGCAATCGCATTCATCCGCAATTTTGGCTTGAGAGCAGGTGCATTAGCATCATCGGTGGCGCATGACTCGCACAATATAATATGTATAGGATGTGATGATGAAAGTATTGCCCATGCAGTGAACCTGGTGATCAGCGCGAAGGGCGGATTATCGGCCGTGGGCGCTGGCGAGGAGCATTTGATCGAGCTGCCGATCGCCGGTTTAATGACCGACCGCAACGGTTACGATGTAGCCGGGAGCTACACGAAGCTGGACGGATTTGTAAAAAACACACTTGGGTCAACTTTAAAATCTCCCTTTATGTCGCTGTCATTCATGGCTTTACTGGTCATACCATCCCTCAAACTGAGTGATAAAGGCCTGTTTGACGGAGAGAATTTCAAGTTTACCGCGGCTACATTATAGTCGGCGGCGGCATTAGGGAAATAGTATCATTAACCTTTGAAATATAATTTTATGATGAAAATATTTTTAAAATATGTTTTTTTATAAATATATTTACAAGTGTAATAATGACATTATTCACAATCATTCCTAACCCCAATTCCAAATCCTTTCCAAACAATGGCTCACCTACGCTACAAGCAAGAAGAAGAACTCTGTTTTTGGGATCAGTTCAGAAAAGGCGATGAAAATGCCTACGCATGCCTCTACCGCTCTTACGTTCACATTCTTTACCAGTACTGTTCGCAATTCACGATCGACAAGCCTTTGATCAAAGATTGCATCCACGATTTGTTTGTAGAGTTATGGAGAAACCGCATGACGCTCGGTGACACCACCTCGGTTCGCTTTTATCTGATGGCTTCCATCAAACGTAAATTGGTCCGCCATTTAAATGCACAACAAAAGCATACCAGCAACGAAGATATCCCGGTTGAGTACTGGCATATCAACACGCCTTCCCACGAAAACCACCTGATTTCAGAAGAAGAATTCGAATCCACCAACCAGCACCTCAATGTAGCCATCAACGGATTGCCACGCCGCCAGCGCGAAGCTATTTTCCTGAAATTCTACATGAACCTGAACAACCACGAGATCGCAGATTTGATGAAAATAAACATTCAATCCGTGTACAACCTCGTTTTTGGTGCATTGGGTAACCTTAAAAAGCAGATGACACTCGACAGGCTGACTTTCTGATAGCCGTCTGTTTAAACGTTTAAATATGTGCTTAGGAAGCGCGGCGAACTCAGCCGCGCTTTTTTTGTGTTAAATTTACCCTACATTAACAAACTGACTACCGACACTTCACGCATGAACACGATTACCACACCCCTCGCCGAACGCCTCCGCCCGCGGACGCTCGACGATTTTGTGGGGCAGGAAAAATTACTTGGCCCAAAAGGACCGCTCAGACGAGCCATTTTACAAAACGCTATTCCTTCGATGATTTTCTGGGGACCTCCCGGAGTGGGGAAAACTACCCTCGCGTTACTCATTGCGGAAACCACAAAAAGGCAGTTCTACAATCTCAGTGCGATCAGCTCCGGCGTCAAGGATTTACGGGAAGTACTTGCCCGACCTTCGGGCCTTTTCCCGGCTATTTTATTTATCGATGAAATTCACCGTTACAACAAAAGCCAGCAGGACGCATTGCTCGGCGCCGTTGAAAAGGGCCAGGTTACACTGATCGGTGCAACGACTGAAAACCCTTCATTCGAAATCAATTCCGCTTTGCTCTCACGCTGCCAGGTTTACATTCTGGAAGCTTTCGGTGAAAAAGAATTGAAAGGGCTCATTGCCCGCGCATTGGAAAAAGACCCCTGGCTGAAAGAGAAGAATATTAAATTCAAGTCTTATGACGCGCTGCTGAGGCTCTCGGGCGGTGACGGCCGCAAGCTCCTGAACCTGCTCGAACTCGTGGTGCTGGGCAAAGGAGAGACCAAAAAGATTGAAATCACCGACGAATGGGTGACAGAAGTGGCGCAGCAGAACATCGCCCGCTACGATAAATCCGGAGAACAGCATTACGACATCATTTCGGCATTCATCAAGTCACTGCGCGGCAGTGATCCCAACGGGGCGGTGTACTGGATGGCCAGGATGATCGTCGCAGGCGAAGATCCGTCGTTCATCGCGCGCAGGATGCTCATCATGGCATCCGAGGACATTGGCAATGCCAATCCGACGGCGATGATCATGGCCAACGCTTGTATGCAGGCCGTAAATGTGGTTGGCTACCCCGAATGCCGCATCATTCTGTCGCAGACAGCCGTATACCTGGCTACTTCGCCCAAAAGTAACGCGAGCTATATGGCCATCGGCGACGCCATCGAGGCTGCTACGCGCACTGCACACTTGCCTGTGCCATTGCACCTGCGTAATGCGCCCACAAAGCTGATGAAACAAATCGGTTACGGCAAAGACTACAAGTATTCGCACGACTTCGAAGGCAACTTCGCCAAGCAGGATTTCCTGCCGGACGAGTTAAAGGGTACCAAATTCTTCGACCCAGGCCGCAATGCGCGTGAGGAAGAAATCAGGAAAAAACTGCAATATTGGTGGGGGGATTGGTATGGCTATTGATCGCCACGGCTCTTGCGTTTCTCCTCGAACTTTTCGAAGGAAAGATCAGGGCTGCCTGGCAGGGAAGTCTGACGATCTTCTCCGGTAACAGGTTGTCTCAGATCGCCTTCCAGCTTTTGAGCGAGCCTTCTGAGATTCCCTTCGGTTTCCATACGCTTCACATAATCTGAAAGCGTCTCTCCGTCGGGGCGGTGATCGGAATGGGCTGAGTCGGTGTGTAGTGGTTCCATCGGTTGAGACATCAGGCGTATCGGCAATTTCGTGTTGGCCGTGTAATACAATGCAGCTGTAAGTGAGCAAACTTTCCTGAACATTACAAGGAAAGTCAACATAATATGTACTTAATACCGTTTAACTTGCCAAAAATGTCGAACCAGCCTTACATGATCCCCGAAAGCATTTCCCTCATTGAACGACAACTGCTGATTAACCAATGCAGAATACTCTCCGCCCTCGGCAACGAAAAGGAACGTGAACTCTATGAAAAAAGGATTGAGATACTAGAAAAGGGCTATACAGGCCTCTACCCAAAGGTGTTTAACAACTTGTACGAAGAGGTACCATTGAGCGTTTACAATGAAATCTCCGATATCATGAAAATGTACAGCCGGATCAATGATTCCATTCGTTCGCTGCCCGAAGCAGACAAGGAATTACTTGATCTGGCGTCGCTGGAATTTGAAGGATTTGACCAGGACAGCGGCATGCATTATTATATGATGTCCTATCTGGTGGACCGCATGGACGAGCACGGCGAGTACAAAGGCCGCGAATTGAAGTCGCATAAAAGTAATTCGCTGATTAAATACAATCGCATGCTTTCCGTTTATTTCGACTATGAAAATGCCCAAAAACAGCAATATTCGGCCCTGGATTTGCAAAACTTTATTGATCAGGTCAAAACGCTAGTGCTTGATATTCAGTCTTCATAGGCAACCGTATGCCGATCAGTAAATGCAACTTATCGAATGGCTACAAAAAATATTATTTCCTAAACAAAAATCAATGTTTTGAATAAAGAAATCATTAAGTTTGTATCGGAAACCCGTCGAACGGTTTTCAATAACGTTGAGTAAAATCAGACATCCCGGTTACCTTGTAATTGGGATGTTTTTTTTTGCCCCATTGTTAATGCAGCTGCATTTTGCGAAGTCTTCCGGTGTTACGTTTCAGGAACAAACGGTCACTCAGCGAATGACGGGTATATGCGCTTCTTTTTTTGAGTTCAATCACAAGCCAGAATCCGCCGATGGCTGCGGCGAAAAGGATGATCATCGCCAGTACCGGCGCCATATTGTAGAGACTTTGAAGTAGCTGTGCCATGGTATCCATTGTTGGTCAGGTTTGGTACCATTGCATAAATAATCGTACCAGCCAGGCACAGTTCCAGCAGGTTAGATTCTCGCCCTTAGCACTTTCACATCGCAGCCCACCACCGAGTTATTGACGTAACCGACGCTTAATTCAGAAACTTTCGTGGATTTCTTCGCCGGAAGCGGTGTTTTGATCGTAACGATCTTGGAAGTTACCACAGCCTGTACGTCATTGAGGTATTTAAACTCCACCTCCAAATTTTTTACCGGCGACTCTGAGGTATTCTCCACCGTCATGGTGTGGATGGCGAGCCCGCCTACGAGGTGCCATTCGTTTTCGGTGATGTGTATTTTCGCCGCAAGTGCTTCCGATTTCCCCAGGGCTGCCAGCGTGGAGTCGCTCTGGTCAAGCACCTTGGTCTCTGTTTTCACCTGCGCTTTCGGTTTCAGGAAGTCGAATTGCTTGTAGTAGTAGAGAACGTAAATGAAGGCACAAACGGGGACAATCGCACTGGTCCATTTCAAAACCGGAATCAGGACCTTTTTGAACTTGCTCTTTTTACCTCTTCTGCTGGGCATAGTAAAGTTAACGTTGGTAATCGGGATACTTTAAAGCTCAAATATACCGCTCTGTCGCTTCAAAAAAAGTAGTTGGTTATCTTTTTGGGGTATGGTACACAAAAAACAAACCGCTGACATGGCGCCAGCGGTTTGTGTGTGTATGTGTGCAGGATTATTGTCTTACAAATCTTTGTGAGGTAACCGTACCATCGGTGTGCGTTACCTGGATTACATAAGCACCCGCAGCGAGGTTGCGGGCACTGATACCGGAAAGCAATGCATTAGAGGCTTCAAAAACGACTTTACCGGAAGCATTGACCACTTTCACCAGGCTTACCTTGCTCCAATCGCCGACATTCACCGACAAGCGATCGGTACTGGTCACGGGGTTGGGATAAACCAGTGCGACAGCTTTGAAATTCACATGCTCGATCCGGCTATACGCAAATGTTCCATCCAGGTCGACCATTTTAAGCCGATAGAGGTTTTCGCCTCTCAGCGGCGACGGGTCCACAAACGAGTAGTACTGGTTCACGCTGCTTTCCTTATGCGAGTTCATCGACCCGATTTTCGACCAGTTTTTACCGTTCTGGCTGCGTTCGATATCGAAACGATCGCTATTGGTTTCTTCCGAAGTCGTCCAGGACAGCGATGCCGTAGGTCCTTCGGCGAGCGCCTTGAAGCTCACCAGCGTAACGGGCAATGCCGCCTCTATTTCCATCGTGAAAGAAGCCACCGCGCTCTGGCCAAACTGGTTGGTGGCCTGCACGTCGAATGTGTATGTACCGTTTTGTCCGAATGTAGGAGTACCCGAGAAATTACCGTTCGGGTTAAGCGTCACGGTGCTGGGCAAAGTACCAGCCATGGTGCGGCCGCCCGGGGAGGATACCTGGTACAACGCGTAGGTGTAATCCGCTGGCAAACCGCATTGGATGCTAAAACTTATCGCTCCTCCTGTTTTGGCAGTGAAAAGGTCGGAAGCAACCGGGTCAAATACGCGCCCTGGGGTCACCGTTCCGCCGGTGAACACAATAGGAGGACGGGAGCTAAGCTCATGAACGCGCAGCCCGGTAAACACCGACGCTGCCGCTGTGGCCTTAATGACGATCCGGTCGAATGTACCACCTGGTACGAAAGACACGGTAACCAGGTTATTGTTCTCAAACAGCGTGAGCAGCGTCAGCGTCAAAAGATTGGTTCCGAGATTTGCCGAACTTACTTGCGTTGAGCCCAGATAGGTTTCGATGGTGATGCCATTCAATAATGTAAGGTCCACGAGGCTCGGAGGTCTCGAAATGGTCGCGAGCACCTGGTTGGTACCCGGGGATGGGGTTCCCAGATAAACGGTTTCCGAAACCGTTGAAACAGCACCTACCGCACCGTTCTGAAGATAGGCGTAGTTGCCTGCACTAACGATACCATCGATCGCCTTTTGCGGGTCCAGCAAAGGATTGATCAACGAAATGTCGATACCCTTGGCCTCCGGATCAATATCCGCGAAAGCAAATCCAACGGCGCTGCATGGCGTGAAAACTTCATCCTCGTAAGTTGAAATAGCATCGATATCCAGGTGAACGGTACCAATGGCGACCCCGAGAATGCCTGTGAAACCGGAAAAATTCAGTCGCACGGTAACATTATTATAGGAAGCTGTAGATGTTACAGCGAGGTACAGGTTGTTATTCTTGTCCTTCACCAATTCCGTCGACGCGGTACCTGCGCTTGTGGTCACTACAATCCCCTGCGCATCCAGGATTCCCAGCAAATTCACCAGGCTTCCCAGGTCCAGCGAAATGCCTTCCGCTTCCGGTGCTTTAATCTTGACGTATGCTTTTTTTCCGGCGGGAATAGATGCGGGCAAATTCAAAGTCACGCTCGCCCAGCTGGCATATGTAACAACCGAAACCTTTAAACCGGAGGCCAGAAGCCTTCCGTATTTCCCATCGGGGGCGCCTGTAAGACTGTCGAGTTTGGTAACCGAAGCGGGTGCCAGGTTGCTGGAAGTGTTCGGGGTTGCCGATGTCGCATGTTGTGACGCCCAAACAGCTTGCGAAGAAAGTACTGCCATTACGAGCAAGGCCGCAACCCTCAGCGCGCTGAGTTTTGGGATGAGATAGCCGATAGAACTTTTCATAGAGATAGAAATTTTAGAATAGAGACAAACCGTTATGTGAATAGTGAAACATAAATACAAGACAACCAATGCGTTACAAAGCACAGCTCTGACTTGACCGGCCCAGCCGGAAGCATCCATAAAAATTATCGTTGATATGCCATTGGAAAGGCTGCCGAATGCGCTGCTCCGATGGTCTTTTTTGTGAAGGTGTCGCTTAACGAATGCCGGGTGACCGGCAAGAGAGATGAGTAAATTTATTGTAATACTATCAAAGTTGTTTTACGTTACGATGATTTCAAGAATGTGTGCTGTCCTATTTATTTCAATTAGTTATACTATTTTCTCAAACTAAATAGTGGTTAATTGCAAATGTATCTATAAATGAATCAAAATAAACCCACATATTTTGAGTATAGATACACCCCCAAAAAATTGGGGTAATCCAATTAATTTTATCCACGACTCAATTATAAATTCGTACAAGATAGTTGCCGAAAAATAAGTAATATGCTACGTACAATGGATACTATCTGCTGATTTATAGTATTTTGTGTAGAACAATACGCAACTGATCAAATAGGTTTATATTTCACGGGAACTTTTGAAAAAGCGCCGAAAATTTAATGGTTGGATCGTATAAAATAAGGTATTGTACAACTACATCGCAGTGATATTAAAATTTATTCTATAAAGTTATTCTATGAACATAGTTTTGGTGGATGAACACCTCCTTCTGGCAGATGCTCTGCAAAGCCTTTTGCAGCTGGTCCCGGAAATCAATAGGGTGGATACTTACACGGACGGCAGGGATTTTCTGACGGCGAGAAGCGCATGCCCTCCCGACATTCTGGTTATGGATCTGGCCTTGAATGGCCCGAATGGCTTTGAGTTGCTAGACATTTGCCGCGCGACGCTCCCGCGTGAGACGAAGGTGATTGTGCTTTCGGCCATTACAGACCCGCAGACGGTCAAGCACACAATCCGCCGGGGGGCTAATAGCTTCCTATCAAAGTCAACACTGTTTGAAGAATTTAAGGAATCGATTTTCCAGGTACAATCCGGAAAGCAGTATATCGGCAAGGCCATCCGCGACAGCCTCATCAACAGCGTATTTACAGAGGAAGAAGTGGTGATGCACCTCTCTCCGCGAGAGAAAGAAGTGCTGCAAAAGGTTTGTGGCGGCCATACGATCAAGGAAATCGCATATGAATTAAGACTGAGCGCCCACACAGTACAATACTACCACCGCAGCGTGATGGACAAGCTGAAAGTCCGCCGCACGACCGATCTCATCGTTTATGCCATGCAGCACGGGCTATATATTCCGGAGGCCAGGTAGCCCGATCCGGGATACACTTCTGCGCGCCCGGCCTCCGGTTGAAATTCAGGACTTCCCGGACAGTTTGCCGTAAAAATCAGGAAGCGGATTCAATGCGGTGTTCTTCCGCTGGTGCCAATATGGATAAACGGGCGCTTTGTCACTAGCTTCGTCCAGACGCCTGACCTGGTCTAATGTCAGGTTCCATCCCACTGCCCCCAGGTTTTGTTTTAACTGCTCTTCATTGCGTGCGCCGATCACGATATTGCTCACCGTGGGCCGCTGCAAAAGCCAGTTCAGCGCCACCTGTGCTACCGTCTTGCCGGTCTCGGCTGCTACCTCGTCCAGCACGTCAATCAGGTGAAAGAAAAAATCCTCCGGAATCGCAGGGCCTTCCCCACCCCCTTGCGCAATGCGTCCCTCCGGCGGCAATGGCTGGCTACGGCGGTACTTTCCTCCCAATCGTCCTGCCGATAGCGGACTCCACACAATCGTCCCTACTTTTTGGTCGAGCGCGAGAGGCATAAGCTCCCACTCAAATTCCCGGCTCAGCAATGAATAATGCGCCTGATGAGCGATATACCTGGCCCAGCCATACCGCTCCGAAACCGAAAGTGACTTCATCAGGTGCCAGCCGGAAAAGTTGGAGCAGGCAATGTAACGTACTTTCCCTGCGCGGATAAGGTCGTCCAGTGCACTGAGCGTCTCCTCCACCGGTGTGGTGGCATCGAAGCCGTGCATATGGTAAATGTCGATATAATCCGTTTGCAGCCTGCGCAGACTATCCTCGCACGCATTGATCAGGTGAAAACGGCCCGAACCGGATTGGTTGGGCTTGTCGCCCATCCTAAACGTGGCTTTGGTGGAAAGGATGATCCTGTCGCGCAGGCCAATCACCGCCTTGCCCAGGATTTCCTCCGACAAACCCTGCGAGTAGACATTGGCGGTATCGAAGAAATTGAGCCCCGCGTCCATGCACAGGCCCACCAGCTTCGTGGCTTCGTCTACCTGCGTATTGCCCCAGGCCTTGAAGAAATCGCCGGTACCGCCAAACGTTCCGGTACCAAAGCTAAGCACCGGCACCTTCAGGCCGGATCCTCCCAGTTGTCTGTATTCCATTTGAGATAATTTAGAATGATCAGACCGAATTAAAAGATAAAATCCTCAAACATCAAGTGTAAAGAGGCCATTTGCATTCAATAGGGTACAAAAAAAGACCGGACGCATCCGGCCTTTTCGCCTCCATCGTACAATCCGGATTCCGCCAGTCCCCCGGATTTGCAGCAACGTCGGCAGTTCGCTTAGTCAGGTTGATACACTATGAGAAAGCAAGCCGACTTTAGGGACTGCCCTCCAAAAAAATATCTTCCCTGAAATTCAGGGAAGATATCTACATTATTTACTCAACGTTCCTCTATTACTAACCTTTAACTGTCCAACAGCCCCATTGAATTGCTGTCTTTCCAGCCCCTAGTCCAATAATATGGTTCAAATATCACTACTGACTCCGGACCTCACGAAATTTGATGTGCGAATGGTATCTATGAATGAATATTCGGGAAAACAGCCCTGTTTTGACGCCCAAATCGCCAATCTTAATTATCTTTAAAAGATATTTTTTATAGCTATTTGAATTCCTGACTTAATAACCTACCCATGAACCGTAGAGAAGCTGTTCAAAGAATAACCTTCCTGCTTGGTGGTGCCATTTCGGCCCCGCTGATGGCCGGCATTACAGGCGAACGTCTGAATTTCGGGCCATCCCTTGAAATATCCGATCAGCAGGAAGCGCTGCTGGCGGATGTGGCGGATGTGATCATCCCTACCACCGGCACACCGGGCGCCAAAGCAGCCGGGGCCGAAAAGTTTATCGTGCGCGTCATGCGCGACTGTTACCCGATGGAGGAGCAGAAAAAATTCTATGATGGCCTGGCCAAAGTAGATGCCCTCGCCAAAGAAACGTATTCCAAAGACTTCGCCGCGCTGGACTCTGCCCAGAAAAACGACATTATCAAAAAGACCACGGTTTCCGACAAGCCTTTCTTCCTGCAAATGAAGGGGCTGACCGTCACCGGCTATTTCACCTCCGAAATCGGCGCGACACAAGCGCTCGACTATCTGCCGATCCCCGGCCGTTTCGAAGGCAGCTGGCCTATGCCCAAGGGACAAAAAAGCTGGGCACTTTAATCCGGAAACATTTACAGGACGCAGGAACAAACAATACATGACTTACTGACTACCTCCTGACCATTCCAAACTCTAACAGAAAAATGGCGAATCTTAATATTGACGCAAAAAAAGACATCACCTACGACGCCATCGTGATCGGCTCCGGAGTTTCCGGCGGCTGGGCGGCGAAAGAACTCACCGAGAAGGGGCTGAAAGTGCTCATGCTCGAAAAAGGTAAAAACCTGGAACACGTAACAGGTTACGAAAATGCATTGAAAGCACCCTGGGAAACGCAATACAATGGCCGCCTGACGGTCAAACAGAAAGAAACGCACCCATTCCTTTCGCGGGACTATCCGTACAACGAAATGACGGAGAAGTACTGGATGAACGACATGGATCAGCCTTACGAGGAGAAAAAGCGCTTCGACTGGTTCCGTCCGAATATCGTAGGCGGGAAATCCATCATGTGGGGCCGGCAGTCTTACCGATGGAGCGACCTCGATTTTGAAGCTAACCTGAAAGACGGCATCGCGGTCGACTGGCCGATCCGCTATAAGGACGTTGCTCCCTGGTATTCATATGTTGAAAAACACGTTGGTATTTCGGGTGAAAAACTCGGGCTGCCCCAGTTGCCGGATAGCGATTTCATCGCGCCGATGGACATGTATTTCGTAGAGAAAGAAGTGCGCAAGCGTTTGGAAAAGGAATTTCCCGGCCGTACCATGACGATCGGACGCGTCGCGAACCTTTCGCAGCCGACCAAGATTCAGCTCGACGGCGGCCGCGGACCGTGCCAGTACCGCAACCGCTGTTCCTACGGGTGTCCTTACGGTGCCTATTTCAGTACCCAATCATCCACATTGCCGCCGGCGATGAAGACGGGACGCCTGACACTCCGCCCTGATTCGGTGGTTAGGGAGATCATCTACGATGGAAAAAAACAGGGAGGCCGCGCCACGGGCGTACGCGTCGTGGACACGGTTACCTTGCAGGAACGCGAGTATTTTGCCAACATCATTTTCGTATGTGCAAGTGCGCTGGCCACCACCGCATTGCTCCTTAATTCTACATCCGACCGTTTCCCGAATGGAATGGGTAACGACTCGGGCGAGCTGGGCCATAACCTGATGGACCACCACTTCCGCACAGGCGCAAGCGGTACCTGGGAAGGCGACCTCGACAAATACTATTTCGGAAGACGTGCGAACGGTATATATGTACCGCGCTACCGGAACGTAGGCTCCGACAAGCGTGACTATCTGCGCGGATTCGGCTACCAGGGAGGCGGCAGCCGCCAGGGATGGCAACGTAACGTGGCCGAACTTGCATTTGGTGCCGATTTCAAGGAGGAACTCACGACACCGGGCAACTGGACAATGGGCTTTGGCGGTTTCGGTGAAACCTTGCCTTACCACGAAAACCGGATGTACCTGAACAAGGAAAAAAAGGACAAGTTCGGTATCCCGGCCGTGGTGTTCGACGCGGATCTCCGTGAAAACGAGAAGAAAATGCGGAAAGATATGATGAACGACGCGGCAGAAATGCTCGAAAAGTCCGGCATTAAAAACGTCCGTACTTACGATAACGGCTCCTACCTGGGTATGGCGATCCACGAAATGGGTACCGCCCGCATGGGACGCGACCCCAAGACTTCGGTGCTGAATGGGAACAACCAGCTCCACTCTGTGAAAAACGTATTCGTAACGGACGGCGCGTGTATGACCTCCGCCTCATGCGTGAACCCGTCGCTCACTTACATGGCGCTTACGGCGCGGGCGGTGGACTTCGTCGTGAAGGAGTCCAAAAAGAAAAATATCTGACGACAATCCGGAGGCCAGGTCACAAACCTGGCCTCTTTTTTTTAGGACGAATGCAGACAGTCTGTTCAAGGACATTGCTATTTTTTGCAACATTTTGCAATTTTCTGCAAAAATATATTTCTTTGTAGAAAATCGATGCGGTATAAATGGAAGAGAAACTGAGAATCAGCGCAGCCAGGAGGGCAACACTATTGATATTTTTGGTATGCGGCATCGGTTTGTCGAGCTGGGCGCCGATGGTACCTTTTGCGAAAATCAAGCTGGGCTTGAACGACGCCGACCTGGGAGTAGTGTTGCTTGCATTGGGTGCCGGGGCCATACTCACGATGCCTCTCACAGGCCTGCTGATCAATAAATATGGCAGCCGTACAGTGGCAATCGTATCGGCGCTGGTGATCGCCTCCCTGCTTCCGCTGCTGCTGATGGCGGGCTCGCCTATCCAACTGGCGGCTGCATTGTTCGTATTTGGCGCTGGAATAGGTTCTATCGATGTCTCTATGAATGCACAGGCCGTGGTGGTGCAGGAGCGCCATGGTAGTCATATCATGTCGTCCTTCCACGGGATGTTCAGCCTGGGCGGGCTTATGGGCTCCATAGGCCTTGGCTTCCTGATCAAAGCGGGGCTTTCGCCGACTTACGCCGCGGTGGCCATTTCCGCATTGCTCGTCTTTATCACGGTAACCCAGTCGCGCTACCTGTTACCGCATTCGGAGGAGACGAAAATGGATGGCACCAGCTTCGTGTTGCCCAAAGGCCCGGTGGTGCTGCTGGGTATAATGTGTTTCATTCTTTTCCTGGCAGAGGGCTCGCTCCTCGATTGGAGCGCGGTGTTTCTTCAATTTTCCCGCGGCTTCGACCCTTCCTTCTCAGGGCTGGGCTATGCGGCCTTCTCGGTGGCAATGGCCATTATGCGCCTCACGGGGGACGGCATTATCCATCGGTTAGGTCCTGCCAAAGTGGTATTTTACGGTACACTTCTGGCCGGTACAGGGTTCATCGTAGCCGTTGCAATCCCCTCCGCCATTGCTGCGCTGGCCGGTTTTGTGATGGTGGGCCTGGGCGCTGCCAATGTGGTACCGATCTTTTTCACTGCCGCAGGGCGCATTCCGAACATTCCGCCTTCCATTGCATTGTCCGCCGTGACGATCCTGGGCTATTCAGGCCAGCTTGCAGGGCCTGCCCTGATTGGTATCCTGGCGGAAGTTACCTCACTGTCATGGGCGCTGGGGCTGGTAGGCGTGCTGTTGTTTTTCGTCGCGTTCGGCTACAAGCACCGCGACTAGAATGCTTCGCCGGTAAACAGGTAAAAGCCCGGCCCTTCCTTGGTAAAGCCAACGTCCAGCCGCAGGTAAATATCCTTTTTGGGAAACAACAGGTACCGTAGCCCTACGCCGCCGGAAAGTCGCGCACGTGCGGGCGTAAGCGACGCAATTTTAGGCCCCACTACTGCCGCGCCTGCGAAAATCACTCCTCCAAACCGCTTGCTGAACCCAAACGGCAGCCAGCGGTGCTCTACCTGTGTGGCAAGCATATTCTTATCGCGATAGCGGCCATAATAGTAGCCCCGCATAATCATCTCCCCGCCCATCAGCGCCATTTGGTTGAACGGCACGCTGCCGGTAAAAAAGTTGCCGTAGACTTGCCAGGCCAGCACGTTGCGCTTCGTCATCGGATGCGAACTGCGAAGGTCCAGATTGAAACCCTGGAAATTGTGATGACTTCCCAGCGATTGATTGTATTTCAAAAAAGATAGTTCTCCGAAAAACCCCTTACGCACATTGAGGACATTGTGCCGGTTGTCATAAACCAATGCAGCACCCAGGCCCATGTTGCGCGTGCCGTCGCTGCCCAGCGGCTCGTCGTACATGTGGTCTTCCGGTTGTTTGAATTCCGCATTGTAAAGCTGCTGATAGTCGATTTCCGGACCGATGAAAAAGTTGGGTATTACCCTTCTTAAAACGCGTTGCCTCAGCAACAGATAATTGGCATCGATCAGCGCGGGTTCTTTGTCGGGTGTGGTGTGGCCTATACCGTAGTAGAGCAATGGAAAACGCTGAAAACGCGTCCTGCCCAGAAAAAACCATTTATCCTTATCCCCATAAATCGCATTGTCGAGCCAAATGCCGTACTGACCTTCTAGCGTGACAAATGTAAACGCGGCAACCTCGCTCAGGCGGTTCAGTGTGTCACCTTTGGCCTGGAAAAGCAGCAATGACGACAGGCCGAACTCCACGCTCGTTTCCGGCGAATAGCCCAGCGTAGGGTATACGCGGAAACTGGATTTTCCCTCGCCGGTTGTATCCGAAATCGTTTTCTGCACAAACCGTTTAACCCACCCGTTCTGTGCCGACACGCGCGGAACCTGTACGGCCAGGAGGATGACCGTCAGGAAAAAATATCGTCCATTCAATGTACTATTGAGTTAAATGCATGATCAAGTTATATCAACCTATTCATCTATAAAAATCAATCCGCGGGCTTCCAGTAGATGCGATGGAACCCTATTCTTTTCCACCAAACCATTAATCCTGCATGAAAAACCGCATTTTACTCCTATTGCTGATCCTGAATCCAAGCTGGCTCGCCGCTCAAAGCCCCAAAGACCTTTGGTGGAAAAGGAACAATCTGAGGGTAATCCAGATGAACCTGCCCGCATACGAAGCCGCTACGATCAATGCGGACTCTATTTTAACGGACCTTATTGACTGCTCGGCCAATACATTGCTGATCAATGCGGGAGGGATCATGGCTTTTTACCCTACCAAACTCGATTTCCATTACCGTAACCCTTATTTAAAAGACAATAATGTACTGGCCGACATCGTCCGGAAATGCCACGAAAAGGGCATCAAGGTAATCGTACGCTTTGATTTCAGCCGTGTGCACGAGCGCATTTTCAAAGCCCATCCCGACTGGTGCTACATTTCCCCCAAGGGCGAACGCATCATCAATACCGATATGTATGTAGTGTCTATCAACGCACCTTATGTCCAGGAAAAGGCATTCAAAATCATTGAGGAGGTGATCAACACCTTCCCGATCGACGGAATTTTCCTGAATATGCCTGGTTACCAGGTCAATAATCCCTATGAAGGTAAATACCACGGAATAGACCAGAATGATTATGACAAAAAACGTTTCGCGGAATTCAGCGGCGGGAAAACACTGCCAACCGAGGAGAATAAAGCGGACACGCTCTTTCAGCAATACCTGGAATTCAAAAAGGCTACGGTTGAAGACTGGTCGGAAAGGCTGCACAAGCTGGTAAAATCCAGGAACGAGCAGATTGCGATCTGCACCTATTCCGACAAGTTTGTGGACATCATCCGGCACGAGTCGCAAAGCATGACCACCCTGCCCTACTGGCCCTACACGGCGTCCGACAATGTGGGCAATGCGGTCAACTCATTCCCCGATCACATTATCAGCAATGCCAGCATTCAGCAGATCTCGTTCCAGTCGCGCTACAATGCGGTGGAACCTGAGGAGACGCGGATCCGGTTATACGAGAACATCGCCAACGGCTCGGGCCTGGACATGAGCATGATGGGCGATATGCGCGGGTATGAGGACGAGCGCAATTACCCCGCTCTCAGGAAAGTTTATGGTTTTCACAAGAACAATGAGGCCTATTTTGGCCGATACAAATCGGTAGCAAAAGTGGCGGTGATCGCCCCCGGTGCCTGGCCGAATGGCGAACCGATGCAAGAATACCGGGGCATTCAGCTGATGCTTCGCGAGGCACATATTCCATTCGACATCGTGGAGGATGGGCAGATTGCCCACCTCGAACAGAAAGTAAAAGGTTATCAACTGATCATTCTGCCCGAAATCACCTATCTGAAACCCGAGGCGATCCGCATCCTGAAAGAAGCCAGCCAGCAAGGTACCCACCTGATTGCCACCAACCGGGCGCTGTTTGACAGCCCTGAAACGTTGCTCACGCTTTTTGGTGCAAAAATCGAAAAGAAGGACAATGACGGAGCAGGCAACTACCTCGTGCCGGACGACCGCAGTATTTTCAAGAGTTTCAAAGGGCAAAGCATGCTTTTCTGGAAGTTTAACCTCGGGCTTTATGACCTGTCGGGCGCCGACCGGAAGCTGCTGCCTGTCCTGGCCAAGGGCCGCCCCGGCCCACCCGAAATCATAGGCGGCCACGACCCTACGGGTTATTATGGATTGGCCATCAAAAACCATCCAAACAGCAAGGCGGCGATTTTCCCGATCAGCCTGGGGCGGATCTATTACATGCACGGCTACCAGGAACACAAGAACCTTCTGCTGGATATGATCCACCATATGCTACCCGAAATCGCACAGAATTTCGATACGAATGCGCCCGCGAGGGTCGAAACGGTGTTGAAGGAATTCACCTGGAATACCCCGGAAAACCGGGCTAAAAATACCCCAGACGGCCAGATTCTGCACCTGATCAACCTTACCGGTTTCAGCGGAAATACCTATTTCGAACCTTTGCCGGTCAGCAACCTGCAATTCAGGATCAGGGTGGCGAAAAAACCGCAAAAAGTGTTTACATTGACTAATCACAAGCCTTTGAACTTCACCTGGAAAGATGGCACGATCAGCCTCTCACTAGCCCGCCTGGCGGAGTTCGAAAGTATTGTGATGGAATGGTAAACTAAATCTGACGCTACCCCATATGAAACCCAGACTCGTCCTGCGCCTTGCCGCGCTGTGCATCGCTGTACACTTAGTCGGGCATTTTTTCGGCCATTTTTCATGGAAAGAAACGCCCGACCCTGTCAAACAGGAGGTGATCCGGCAAATGACCGGCCCAAGGTTCGAGTTCATGGGCGTCATGCGGAGCATGGGCGATTACTTTGAAGGTTACGGTCTCATTCTGTTCGTCGTATACGCTATGTCGATAGCGCTGATCCTCTCTGCGGCACGTTATGCCGACAGCAACCACGACATTGCACGCAATGTGCTTACACCCATCGGGATTGGTTACGTGGCCATGGGAGCCATTGAATTCATTTATTTCTTCCCGTTTGCCGGTTCGATAAGCCTCGTTGCCGGATTACTGATCATCCTGGCCATTTTCCTCAACGGTTAGTGGCCTTACAGCTTGGGAGCATCCGGTTTGTTAGGCGCTTCCGCCGGGCTGGCACCGCGCGTTTTCAGCTTGCGGCGGTAAGTTTTGTTTTGGGATTGAATATAAAGTATATCAAAATCTTTTCCTCCGAACCCTATTGCCAAAACCCGTCCACCTGAAACGGGCAGGATCGCATTCACACGACCGGTCTGGTCGAGGATTTGCACGCCCATATGCGTGGCCACATAGATGCGGCCGTCACGGTCGCAAACAATGCCGGATGCGCCCGCATTCTCCTCGGTATCCGGTGAATGCAGCCAGCCAAACCGCTGTTTATACGCGGGCTTGCCGTTTGCTTGTATTTGATCGGAACAAAGCCAGTGCGAACCCGGATCGGCGGTATAGAGCAGTGTTTGATCAGGTGAGAGCGCGGCTACTTTTCCCGCTTTTTGAAGCACATCCGCCCATTTAGCCGCGGGCTTTGGGTTAAATTGAAAACTTTCCCGGGCAATGCTCCATTCCTCTCCGGGAATTAGCAATGCCGAAAGAAATGCATTCTGCGACAGGCCTTTTTTTACCGGCTCGGGCCAGCCTTTCCACAGATAGCGCATGGCTTCGGGAAACAGCGCGGTACCCTGCTTGCCGTTATGGCCGCCCTCGCCCCAGCTGTGCATTACTTCATAACCTGCAAATGTCAGCGCGCGCAGCATGGTCTGATTGGCCATCCACCAGTCGCCGGCGTAAATATTGAGATCGTTAGCCCCGTCCTGCATGTAAATCCGGATCGGCTTGGGCTCCACCTTCCGTACCAATGTCGGGTAGCGGTCAGCACCGCGAAGGCCCACGTAGGTCCCTATCGCACTAAAAACGCGCGAAAAAGCATCCGGCCTTTCCCAGGCAGCGGTGAATGCGCACACGGCCCCGCTGCTCGAACCGCCAATGGCCCGGTCGTTACCATTTTTCGACAGGCGGATCGCGCGGCCGTCGCTGGTCTTCTGCTTTTCCACTTCCGGCAGGATTTCTTCGAGGATAAACTGCGCATAGGCATCGCCCAGGCCGTCGTATTCGAAACTGCGGTTGAAACGGTCGTTGGCCGCATTGGGATCGGCGGCTTTCACGCGCCCGTGCATCACAAACACCCCAATCGTGACCGGCATTTCCTTCTGGTGAATGAGGTTATCAAATACCGTCGGAGCCTTCCATTGAATGCCGTCCTGGTTCACGTATACGCACGCAGGCGTATCGGGCTTGTATTGCGCGGGCACATACACCCAATACTCGCGCCAAGTACCGGGAAAGATTTTGGATTGATCAAACACAAATTTTAAAACTTCGCCCTTGGGAACGCCAGTATGTTCCTCTGAGGCCGGATCTGCCGTGTAGTTTTCCTCCGGCGCTTGTGCACTGGTTAGAACAGGTGTTAGAAAGCAAAACAGGAGCAAAAGATGCTTCATGAAAGTGTGTATTTAAATTAATTAATAGTTTACAAATAGCTGAGCCACCAGGTTCTCTTCCGCGCCCGGTATTCGCCGTACCATTTACACGGCCAGTAAAGGGCCACTACAATGAACATCCAGATCAGATAGGTTTGCCCGAGCGGGTAGCCGAATTCATTGGGCCTGAATTTGAAGAAAAGGCTGTCGTCGGTCGCTTGCTGCCAGGTGTAGCCGGATAGGAATACCGTCACCATGGTCATAATATGGATTACGTAAAAATGCACCAGGAAAAAGAAGAACGGTACCCGTCCGTAAACCGTACAAATGCGGCTGAATGCGTTATCTGTCTGTTCGGTGAGGGCCAGTAGAATCAGTATCGGCCCTTGCGTCATGAATGTAAATAGCAGCGAGGGGGGATATTTGGTCACATTCAGGAAGGACATGAATGTTTTAATGCCGGTATCCTGCACCGACCAAGGGGCAGGGTCTCCGTAACCGTTGATAAACCTTAGCACGACAAACAGCAATGTAAGCGTAGAGCCAATCCACACGAGCAGCTTCCTGCGCCGTGCCGGATCTTCCTGCCGGTTGTAAAGCATGCCCAGGCCGTAGCCCGACATCATAATGCCTGCCCAGGGAAATATCACATACAAAAAAACGATCGCGCCGCCATCAGGCCTCGGCAGGAATGTACCTCTACCGGTAAAGAATATGCGTAAGAGGATGTCGGCTGCCGAGTTTTCCTGCAACTTCACATAGTCCAGCAGGTTATGCCCCAATACCAGTGCCAGCCCGAGTACCAGCACCGTTTTAGGAGAAGCAAACCGTACCGCAATGCCGAGCACGATCATTGCGCCGCCCAATGCCCAGAATACGGCAAAAAAGAGTGTTTTGTAATAAACATCAAATGTGAATGCAAACGTCATAAACACCATTTCAACCAGAATAAGCCAGAAACCGCGCTTGATCAGAAAGGCCGACTTCTCGGCCGCCGTTTTGCTGAGGCCCGACAGATAGGCCGACAAACCCGAAAGCATCATGAAAGACGGTGCACAATAATGGGTGATCCACCGGGTAAGAAACAAGGCCGGAGTGGTCGTAGCCAGGTCGGTAGGATCGCCGGTAGCACCGGCTATGTGGAAAAAATCGCGTACATGGTCGAGAGCCATGACAATGATGATCAGGCCGCGGACCGTGTCGATCGACCGGATGCGGTTGGTGAGGGTTCTAGTAGTGGTGATGGTGGTGTACATGACTCATACAAGTTGATGACAACTGAGCTAAGAAGCCACATAAATTACTGATTTACTGCCTATATCCCTCAAACAAAAGGCAACAAAAGTCCCGGCATTCTCCAACAAAATGCTGGACAATGCCGGGACTGGAAAACAGCAGCCGATTACAGGAGCGCTGCGCCGAAAACACCGGCGCTATCGCCAAGCTTGGGCTTTACGATCGGCGTCGTGACGACTCCCTTGTTAAAAATATACTTGCGGATACGCTCGTAGCCTGCTGTGTAAAGCAGGTCGATATTGCCGACTCCGCCGCCGATCACGATCAGGTTCGGGTCGATTACGTTGATCAGCGTCGAAATAGCCCGGCCATAATACTCGAGCAAGCGCTCGATAGTCGCTTTCGCATGCTCGTCGTTGCCGGAATGATACCTTTCCAGAACCGTTTTCATGGACACCTTTTCTCCGCTGAGTTTCTGATAATGGCGCTCCAGAGCCGGACCGGCGATCACCTGCTCCACGCAGCCTGCTTTGCCGCAGTAGCATGGCTCGCCGCCTTCTTCGAGGATATTGTGGCCCCATTCGCCGCCGATACCGTGGTGGCCGCCGATGATCTTGTTGTTTACCACCAGGCCGCCGCCTACACCGGTGCCCATAATAACCCCGAAAACCACTTCGGCCCCGTGGTAGTCCTTACCGGCCCCCATGAGTGCTTCGGCCAATGCAAAGCAGTTGGCGTCGTTGGCAAGCTGGCAGGGCACGCCCAATATTTTTTCCAGATCGGCCTTCAGCGGCATTCCGTTGAGGCAGGTCGTGTTGGAGTTTTTCATGAGCTGCGAATCCGGTTCGAGCACGCCCGGGGTCGCGAAACCGATCTTCCGCGGCCGCTCGCCCACCTGCTCAGCCACCATGTCGATCAGCTTTTTGATCTGCGACAGGATATGGTCATAGCCATTCACCGATTCCGTCGGCACGCGCATACGTACCACTACTTCCAGATTCCTTTCGGGATCCAGCACTGCACATTCTATTTTAGTACCTCCTAAGTCGATTCCCCAGAGTTTCATTTGTTAAGTGTTTTGGTAGTACTTCGGCTGTCGGCTCTCGGCTGTCGGCTGATTGTCAGTCGTCCCAAAAGCCTATTATCGATGGCCGAGGTATCTCTATTAGTTAATTGGTACTTCAGCTGATTTTCAGCTAACCAAAAGCCGACAGCCGATTGCCGGCGGCCGATTGCCGGCGGCCGAAGTACCTCAATGCGTTTTATAAAATTTATAACCAAACAGGAAGATCACCGTATAACAGATGATCGGCAGATAGTAGGCGTGTGCTACATTCGTTTCTGCCACTGCGCCCATCAGGAACGGGAAGAATGCCCCTCCTGCCACGCCCATCGCGATAAATGAAGAGCCTTGCTGGGTATTGGATCCGAGGTTTTTCAGACCAAGACTGAAAATTGTCGGGAACATAATGCTGAAGAAGAAGTTGAGCATCATCAGCGCGATGAAGGAAGGCCATCCCCACGCCTGTGCTACAATGAGACACATGACGATATTACTGAATGCAAAAATGGCCAGCAGTGAGTTGGGAGCGATGAAGCGCATCAGGAAAGTACCTACAAAACGTCCGGCCAGCATCAATGCCATGAAACCGATCATATAGTTGGCTGCCACCGCGTCGGAGAAGCCCATTTTCTCGTGCGCATAATTGATAAAGAATGCCCACGTACCGCCTTGCGCCGCCACATTGAAAGTTTGGGCCGCTACCGCCCACACAAAATGCCTGTGCTGGAATAATGTCTTTCCGGGCTCCGTATCCACATTGGAAGTATCGGCATTCACCTCCGCTGCGTGCGGATCAATGAGGGCCGGAACTTTCACAAATGAAAAAGCGAGCGCGATCAATGCAATCACCGAACCGATGGCAATGTAAAGGTTCTTCACAGAAGTAAGGTCTGTACTGCCCTCCACGTGGTTCCGGAAAAGGAAGTAGCCGCCGATCGCAGGCCCGAGGATAGCACCCAATGCATTGAATGCCTGAGCGAAGTTGATGCGCTGATCACTCGTGCGCTGGTCGCCGAGCGACGCTACAAACGGGTGCGCCACGGTTTCGAGCGTAGCCAGGCCGCAACCGAGGATAAACAACGCGATGCCGAAGAACGGGAATGAAGCCGTGCTGGCGGCAGGAACGAACAGGAATGCACCTAATGCGAAAAGCGACAAACCCAGCAATACACCGCTTTTATAACCGAAACGCTTCATGAACAAACCCGCAGGGATACCCATAATGAAGTAGGCCCCGAAAATCGCGAACTGTACGAAAGCGGATTGCGTCTTACTCAGGCTCAACACCTTCTGGAAGTGTTTGTTGAGCACGTCCCCCATCGTAATGGCAATCCCCCAGAACATGAACAGGGACGTTACGAAGACCAGGGTAACAAGGTATTTTTTGTCAGTGAACTTAGGCGGGGAGGCGTGAACGGTGCCGGCAGACGAATGGTTGCTCATTTAGCTGAATAGTAAAATTAAATATAAGGTTCGGTCTATTTTTGCAAATGTAAATCAGAGAAATTTAAAAACTGTATCCAGTCGAACATTTTAACGTCGTGCCCGCCCGGCCGGATATGAAAGCCGATCTGGCCCGATACGGGCCGATTCAGCGCCGGAAACGGTACATCCGGAAAACCGCTCGTCCCTAAAAACCGGTATATCCCATCCGCAGCCCGCGCGGTAGCGAACTCACCCTGCGGATCGGCATTTTTATCGTCCTCTGCCGTAGCCAGGTAAACCGGCCTCGGAGCAATGAGCGAAAGGACAAAATGCTGATCGAACGGCAACTCGGTGTCCTTGCCTTTGTATTTGTTCAGGCTCCGGGCATACCAGTGCGGAAATACGGTACAAAGGCGGTTAATGTCCTCCCCGATCCCGCGCCGGAACTGCTTTCCGCCTCCCGCACCCGACTCATTGCTCAGTACGGCAGCAAACCGCCGATCTGTTGCACCGGCCCAGAGCGCAGCCTTGCCGAGGCGCGAAAAACCGAACACAGCCACGCGCTTTGCATCGATATCCCTGTCGGTTTCCAAATAGTCCAGCCCGCGGCTCAATGCCCAGGCCCAGGCAGCGACGGTCGAGAAATTGTCCTCCCGCTGCTGCAAAGCAGGGTACAACGGGTGCACGCCTGTCTGAAACGCATATTCCTTTCTATCGGAGGCTACTTCCTCGCGGTAGAGCGTTACAAGCGCGTAACCGCGTGCGAGAATACTATCCACCGCCCATTGCGACGCATTGACGCCCCGGCAGGCATCGGTGGCCTTGCCATTCGCTGCGCAGGGAAACATCCGGCTGTTTTCGACCCAGGCGGTTGTCAGCTTGATACCCGGATCCGCGTGAATCGCCTGGTTGCCGATGAAATTCAATCCGATGATCGCCGGTACAGGATGTTTGGCCTGATTGGGAACGTAGACCAGCAAGTCAAACCGGGCTTCGCGGCCATTTTCAGCAATATATACGGTCACTTGCTTGCGGGTTGCTTTACCACCCAATGCTTTTTTATCGAGGTCAAAAACTTCAAAGCGCATGTTTTTGGGGCGTCCCGGCGAGGTGCCGTACATTTCGCGCGTCATCGTTTCGAGAATTTCCTTTCGCCGTTCCTCCCATTCTTTCACCGATTTCACCTTTTTTCCGCTGTTGAAAGTAAATGGGTCGGGCAGTGCGCGATTACCCTCCTGGCCGTACACTATTTTCGGCACGAAAGCACAGAGAGGCGTCAATGCAAAAAGTAAATTCCTCATAATGAGTCGCATGCAACGGATTTGAGTGTTATTTTTTACTAAAATAAGTATTCATGAAAAGAAGCTGGTGCTGAACGGCATTCTCCCAGTATGGCCAGTTGTGTGCTCCTGGGCGGGAAATATAGTCGTGGGGAATCTTGCGGTATTCAAGCTGCTGGTGCAGGTTTTCATTGACGCCATAAAAGAAATCTTCGGTACCGCAGTCGATGATGAGCGAAAGTGAATTAGGGGTCAGCAAATGGAGCATATTAATGACCGTATTCTTCTCCCATCTTTCGGGTTGTTCGGCATAGCTGCCCAGGCGTTTTGCCATGTCCCAGTTGTTGGGGAAAGGACGGATATCCACGCCCCCACTCATGCTCCCGGCAGTGCCGTACACATCCTGATGCTTCAATGCGAGGTACAATGCGCCGTGGCCGCCCATGCTCAGTCCGGTAATGCCGCGTCCTTTACGGTCTTTGATGGTTTTGTAGTTCTTATCGACGTAAGCCACCAGTTCCCTGGAGATATAGGTCTCAAACTGTGACTGCGGGTCTACCGGGCTGTCCCAGTACCAGCTGCTGAACCCACCGTCGGGGCAAACAATCATCATATTATACTGGTCGGCGGCTTGCTGGATGCCCGGCGCTTTGGTAATCCAGTTGGAATGGTTTCCGCTGTAACCGTGCAGCAGGTAAACCACCGGAAACTCCTTGCCGGAGCTGTAACCCGCGGGCCGTACCACGACTACTTTCAGTTTCGTTTTCATCACCGCACTGTTGACCTCCACGGTGTCGACCTGGGCCGCGGAGACCTGCGCGGCATTGAACTGACAGAAAATAAAAACGGCGGATGCAAAAAAAGATAGAAATGCTTTTTTCATTGGAAAGAATTGAAAGGGAATTGAGACAATGACGATTATGGAATGGCAGTTACCGTAAGATTTTGAGAAAATTTTCTACAACTGCACGGAAGAACAGCCTTGAACCCCGCAAATATTGTAGAAACCGTGGAAATATCCCGTTCCGGGGCATGATAAAGTGCCTGGCACCTAAATTGATGTAAAGCTGGTATCTCTAATATAACTCTAACTCAAAATTTTACAACAATGGGAAATCTCCTGTATACCATAGCCGTGATCCTGGTGATCTTGTGGCTGATCGGCTATTTCGGCTTTGCAAGTTTTGGCTTAGGAAATATCATTCATATCCTCCTCGTGATCGCCGTAGTGGCCATCATCCTGCGTTTGATACGCGGCGATAGGGTGGTATAGCGCAAACTCATTCACCAAAGGCCCGGAACGTTGGTAATCAACCGTTCCGGGCTTTTTTATGCCCGGCCTGGCCCGCCGTCATCTGGCATAGTTGTTGTTGAAACGGCAGGATTCAAACTAAAACCCCAGGTCATGGAAACTACAATCGACTATAACTATCCCTCGCTGGTTAACGCGGCATTCTCCAATCGCATGGATGCGCAGAAAGCTTACGACGAGCTGATTTACAGAGGCTACAAACCGGAAGAGATCAACGTAATCATTTCCGACGATACACACCGGATACATCACGAAGAGATCGGCGAAGAAAAGCCTTCGCATACCACCATGGAGAATGCGGGCATTGGCTCGGCCATCGGCGGTACGGCGGGGGCTATTGCCGGGGCGATTATCGCCATCGGCAGCACGGTCATTATTCCCGGACTCGGCATCGCGGTGGCCGGACCATTACTTGCCGCACTCACGGGTGCAGGTGCAGGCGGGCTAACGGGCGGCATCGTAGGCGCATTACACGGCCGCGGCGTACCCAAGGAGCATGCGGAAGCATTCGAGACCAGCATCCGTGCTGGCGAGACGATTATCTCGTTTACTCCAAAAACCGTCGAAGACCGGATGGAGATCATCGAAGCCTGGCATAGATATGGAGCCCGGCAACTGCACGGCAACGAAATTTACAATGCCTGAACAACAAAGAACCCGCTCGATGGCGGGTTCTTTCATTTTACAGCAAATCTTTGATCTTCACCCACACATTTTCGGCCAGTATCTTGTGCCCTTCGGCTGTGGGGTGAATGCCGTCGGCCTGGTTGAGCTTGGTTTCACCTCCCACCCCTTCGAGCAGGAACGGAATGAGCGTCACATCGTTCTTTTTGGCTAGATCGGCGTACACTTCCTTGAATTCACCCGCGTATTTCTGGCCCATGTTCGGCGGGATCTGCATCCCCGCCAGCACACGTTTGGCATCCGGATATTTGGCCTTTACCTTGTCGAGGATTTCCTGCAGGTTCTTGCGTGTTTCTGAAACCGGAATCCCCCTAAGGCCGTCATTACCTCCGAGTTCGAGCACAAAAACGTCAAGCGGCTGTTTGAGGAGCCAGTCGATCCGACTGTTACCACCCGAGGTGGTCTCGCCGCTCACACCCGCATTCACCACCTTGTAGTTCAGGCCCAGCGAATCGATCCGCTTCTGGATCAGCCCGGCAAAACCCTGCGAGGGATCGTCGAGGCCGTATGCGGCGGTGAGGCTGTTTCCGAAAAACACGATGATCTTCTTTTTAGCGGCAGGTGCTTTCGCCGATGTATCTGCTGAACCGGGCTTCTGCTCTGAACCCTCCTTTTGCCCGCTGCCGCAGGAAAACAATCCTGCTGTGAGGAGAAACAATGCTAAAAATGCCTTGAAACGACGTATATCAGTCATAATCTGTATCGAAGTGGAATGAATTTTACAGTTTAAAAACGTATACCGGGCCATTCATTCTCATTTAAAAACCGTTTAAACTATATTTATGAGAAACAATAACTGAAAAGAGCCAAATTAGGTCTCCCCGGTAGAGCACCACGCAAACATAAAATAAAAACCATTGATGAATACCATACTCGATCTGCACGACGTCAGTAAAATATATAAAAGCGGCGACCGCACCCTCAAAGTCCTTGACAATATCAGTTTTTCCATCGAAACAGGTTCCACAGTCTCTATTGTAGGCCCATCCGGCAGCGGCAAAACGACGCTGCTAGGCCTTTGCGCCGGCCTCGACCGCTCCACGGCGGGCACAGTAGAGCTGCACGGGACGCGGCTGAACGGCCTCAACGAAGACCAGCTTGCGGCAGTGCGCAACCAGTACGTAGGGTTTATTTTCCAAAACTTCCAGCTGCTGCCCACGCTCACCGCGTTGGAAAACGTGATGGTACCCATGGAACTCCGCGGCGAGAAGAATGTGAAGTCCCGTGCGCTCGACCTGCTCGATAAAGTGGGCCTTGCCGAACGCGGCCACCACTACCCTACCCAGCTCAGCGGCGGCGAACAGCAGCGCGTATCGCTGGCCCGTGCATTCTCCAATCAGCCGCAGATCCTCTTTGCCGACGAACCCACGGGCAACCTCGATGCCGAAACGAGCGAAAAAGTGGTAAAACTGCTTTTTGATCTCAACCGCGAAGCTGGCACTACACTCGTAGTTGTTACCCACGACCTCGAACTCGCTGCCAAGACCCAGCGCATTATCCGCATCAAAGGCGGCAAAATTGTGGAGGCAAGCTAACTGTGAATTTCCGATGAACCCCAATACTTTCAACCTCTCCTGGTTATTGCAAATGGCGTGGCGCGACAGCCGCAGAAACCGCGCCCGGCTGGCCCTTTTCATATCGTCCATTATCCTCGGCATAGCCGCGCTCGTGGCCATTTATTCACTCGGCGACAACCTGCGCGACAATATCGACAACCAGGCCGCAACGCTTATCGGTGCCGATTTATCGGTTTACAGCGGGAAAAAGATCGAAGGAAAAGCGCTCACGTTCGTCGATTCGCTGGGCAAAGTCCGCTCCGAGGAGCGCGCATTTGCTTCGATGGTGTATTTCAATAAAGGCGGCGGCAGCAGGCTCACCCAGGTGAAAGCGCTCTCCGGCGATTTCCCTTACTATGGCAAACTGGAAACGGTGCCGGTTTCGGCTGAAAAGACATTCCGCGACCGGCAGGAAGCCTTGATAGACCAGACGTTGGCATTGCAATACCGCGCGAGGGTCGGCGATTCGATCCGGATCGGCGAGGTGACATTTGCCATTGCCGGCATTCTTGAAAAAGCCCCCGGCTCGACAGGCATTACCGCCTCCGTGGCACCGGTGGTTTACATCCCGATGCGCTTTCTCGACCAGACGGGCCTCATGCAGAAAGGCAGCCGCGTCGGCTACCGGTATTATTTCAAATATCCTCCGAAAACGGATGTCGAAAAGATGGTCAAAACGCTGCAACCGAAATTCGAACGGTACGACCTTGACTATAATACGGTGCAGAGCCAGAAGGAAGATACCGGCCGCTCGTTCCGCGACCTCACGCGCTTCCTGTCATTGGTGGGATTTGTAGCGCTCCTGCTCGGGTGTATAGGCGTAGCAAGCGCCATACACATATATGTACGCGAGAAACTGAACTCCATCGCGATCCTGCGCTGCCTGGGCGTCAAAGCATCGCAGGCATTCCTGATCTATCTCATTCAGATCGCCGGTATCGGGCTGATCGGCACGGTGCTGGGTACCATACTGGGGACCGTTATCCAGCAATTTCTTCCCGTGGTCCTGCAAGACCTGCTCCCATTTGATCTCACTACCGACATATCCTGGACGGCCATCGGCCAGGGGCTCGCGATTGGCGTGCTCATTTCCATTCTTTTCGCATTACCCCCGCTCGTATCCATCCGCAAAGTCTCACCGCTGAATGTACTCCGCTCGGCTTCGGACGCATCCCATCCCGAACGCGACGCGGTCAGCTGGGCTTTGTACGGGCTGATTGTCCTGTTCATTTTCGGGTTTTCGTTCCTGCAAATGCAGACCTGGGTGCAGGCATTGGTGTTTACCGCCAGCATACTCGCCTCGTTCCTGGTGCTTTTCGGCATTGCCAGCTTGCTGATGTGGCTAGTACGCCGGTTCTTCCCCGTATCATGGAGCTACCTGTGGCGCCAGGGCCTGGCGAACTTGTACCGGCCCAACAACCAGACGACGATCCTCATTGTATCGGTCGGGCTGGGAACGTCGCTGATATGCACGCTATTTTTTATACAAACCATCCTGCTCAACCGGGTGAAGCTGTCGAGCAGCGGTAACCAGCCTAATATGGTACTGTTCGATATCCAAAGCCATCAAAAAGACGGCGTGCTGGCCATTGCGAAGGCGCAAAATGTGCCCATTAACCAAAGCGTGCCCATCGTCAATATGCGTCTGGAGGAAATTAACGGTAAAACCGCTGCCGATTTTGAAGGCGACACCACCGCCGAACAATCCCGGCGCATTTTCGGCCGCGAATACCGCGTCACTTTCCGCGATTCCACAACTTCTTCCGAAAAAATCACCAAAGGGAAATGGCAGGGTAAATACGACAAATCCGCGGAACTGATCCCGGTGTCTGTCGAACAAGGCTTCGCCGAAAGAAGCCGACTGGAACTGGGCGACACGCTGGTATTCAATGTCCAGGGCACCATCATGCCTACGATTATTTCCAGTTTCCGCGAAGTGAACTGGAGCGAAGTGCGTACCAACTTCCTGGTCGTGTTCCCGACCGGCGTGCTCGAAGAAGCGCCCCAGTTCCACGCCATGCTCACGCACGTACCCAATCCGGCCGTTTCCGCGCAATTTCAGCAGGCGCTGGTCCGGCAGTATCCCAACATTTCCATCATCGACCTGGCCCTTGTACTGCGTGTGCTCGACGATATTTTTAACAAAATCGGCTTCGTGATCCGCTTCATGGCCGGTTTCAGTATCCTCACCGGGCTTATCGTGCTCATTGCATCCGTCATGATCAGCAAATATCAGCGCATTCAGGAGAGCGTTCTGCTGCGCACATTGGGCGCGAGCCGCAAGCAGATATTCATCATCACCTCGCTCGAATATTTCTTCCTGGGCGCACTGGCCGCAATCACTGGTATTCTCATTGCCATCATCGGCAGTTTCAGCCTCGCGAAGTTCAGTTTCGAGTCCGAATTCAATCCCGAGCCCGGTCCCGTGGCACTGATATTTCTTTTCGTCACGTTGCTAACCGTAATAATCGGTTTGCTCAACAGCCGCGGCATCTTGTCCCGCCCGCCGCTGGAAGTGTTGCGGCAGGACGTTTAAAAGTTTTATTTTGGTATCTTTAATTACCAGTAAAACAGCACACACTTGGAGTTTGACATTCAGGGCAACTTGAAGCCCTACGACATTATTTATACTGACTGGTCGACATTTAAAGCTGAGTTTGTGGATGCTTTTCCCAGATCTAGCACGAGGCAGGTAATTTTCGAGAACTTTTCGGTGTATATGGAGAAGTTGGTTGCCATCATTGGCACGGATTTTCATCAATGGATCGACGGAAGTTTTGTTACCAGGAAACTTAATCCAGGAGATATCGATTTCGTGACATTTGTAAATGCGAAAACTTTCAGTCGCAATGAGCATCTGTTGTACCTTCTGAAAGAATACAGTCGTGACCAAAGACTCCGTATCGACGGATACTTTGTTAAAGATTACCCAAAGGATCACAAAGACTTCTTCCAATCTTACCTGGACTCTGTGCAGTGGATGCATGGGTTCTCTAAAGATACTCGAAAAGGACAATCGAAAGGGTTTATACAACTAAATTACTGAGTCATGAAACCACAGATGATAGTAGAACTGGAAGAATGGGGATTGCGCGTGTCGCGACTTATAGAACTTGTAGCACTCACTAATCAAACCCTGAAAATGCATCGCGAGTCAGGCGATTCATGGTTAATGATCACGCAATACGAACAGCTCCTGGCAGAACATCAACAGGAATTGGATGAACTGCTGAAAACGCGTGGATTAACCTTAAAAGTTACTCCGACTGATAGCGCCGCTTAGTCGTCTGAAAATTCTCCGTCGCTTCCCTCCCGCTACTCCACTTTCCAGCCCGTGTCCTATCCGCTCCGGCCGATTTAACAATTCCTTAAAGCGAATTCCTTCATTTATTCTTCCTGCTAATCCCATTTTTGGCCTGAAATGCTGCTTAAATGCAACTTTTCTCATCCCCGTTAGACTTTGGGATGATTTAAAATCACTATTCCTACACCCCAAAAAGCAGTATTAATTTCATCCAATTAAATCTCCATATTTTTTCAAACGTTTGCACAGAATTTCAAACGTTTGCATTGACTATAAAGTAATTACTATTAATTATCTTAATAATACAATCGGTAATCTTGTAACTCATTACTCCAAATTTTCCTCTATGACTGTAAATTCCTTTGGCTCCAACATTCTATTCACTGTAAAATCCAATAATCCACGACTATGAGAAATACTTCGACTCTATCAGTCAGGACCGGGATAATCAGAAACTGCCTCATGCAGGTAACGGCCGTTTGCGGCCTGCATGCCATAGCAGCTGCTGCAATACCGGTTCCCGAAGGCCAGCCCCGAAAACATGTTGAAACCAGCATGAACAAGTTGCAGGAAGTTACCCTTACCGGGAAAGTGACCACCGAAGGATCTTCGGAAGGACTGCCGGGCGTTACCGTGGTGATTTCCGACGTCAGCGGCAATAACAAGCAGGGAGCAACTACCAACGAATCGGGCTCTTTCAGTTTTGCTAATCTGCAAACAGGCCAGCGTTACAACCTGGAATTCAGCTATATAGGATTTGAAAAACAATCCCTGAAAGATTTCCTGCTCACCGAAAGCAATGCGAGCTCCATCGTCGTCAAGCTTAAAGAAGCAGCGTCCAACCTCAGCGAGGTGGTAGTAGTCGGCTACGGCAGCGCTACGAAGAAGGACATTACCGGCTCGGTGAAGTCGCTCAAAAGCGCAGAGTTTAACCAGGGTATCATCAACTCGCCCGAGCAATTGCTTCAGGGAAAAGTTTCGGGTGTGAATATCACTTCGGCTACCGGTGAGCCAGGCGGTAAAACCAACATCACCGTGCGCGGACCGGGTGGTGTGCGCACCGGCAGTACGCCGCTGTTTGTGGTGGACGGTATGGCGCTCGACAACAGCGGTACCGGCGGCGATACCAACCCCCTCAACTTCCTGAACCCACAGGATATCGAGTCGATCGATGTACTGAAAGACGCCTCTGCCACAGCCATCTATGGTGCAAGAGGTGCCAACGGGGTTATTCTCATTACAACTAAAAAAGGCAAGTCTGGCACCGCACAAGTGACCTACTCGGGAAGCCTGGGTATTTCCAATGTAGCACGTCCGCTGGATGTGCTCTCGGGACCTGAGTTTTTGGCCGAAGCGACCAAGCTCGGCGCAACCATCACCGACGGGAAAGCCAATACGGACTGGCAGAAGGAAATTTTCAGGACTGCTACTACTCACAATCACAACGTGTCAGTGGGTGGCGGTAGTGATAAAATGACCTATTACGCATCATTTGGCGCGCAAAAACAGCAAGGTATTCTTAAAAACAGCCAGCAGAACCGCTACACGGGTCGTATGAACCTTTCGCAAAAATTGTTCGACGACCGCGTGACGCTGGATTTTAATCTGAATGCTACCAATACCAAGAACCAACGTCCTAACATCCAGGGTGCGATTGGTAGTGCCCTGACCATCAACCCGACTTACGCTCCCTACGATGCGAACGGACAAATTGCTCAATATCAGGATTTCACCAACCCGCTGTTCACTTTGCAGCAGTATAAGGAGGAACTGACGACCAACCGCGTGCTGGCGAGTATTTCGCCTTCCGTGAAGATTATCGACGGGCTGATTTACAAACTGAACTTTGGCATCGATAACTCAACGGCCACACAGGATAAGCAATTGCTGCCCAGTACGATCCCGGCCGAGATCGGACGTCTGGAAAACTACGGTCTCCGTAATACCAACAGACTGATCGAGAACTACCTTACTTACAACCTGAATACCAAAATGCACAGCCTGACCGCATTGCTCGGTCATTCATACCAGCGCATTTTCATTCAGAGCCGGAATTTCAGTATCAACAAATTCCCGATCTCGGACATCGAGCCGATCTACAACCCGGGCCTCGGGCAAGATCTTTCGTTGGCATTGAATCAACCCGGCGGTTTCGCGACGATCAATGAATTACAATCGTTCTTTGGCCGTGCGAGCTATGGTTTCAAAGACAGGTATTTGCTTACCGCTACGTTGCGTATCGACGGGTCGTCCAAATTCGGTTCCAACAACAAATACGGATCGTTCCCGTCGTTCTCCGCAGGTTGGAGGATTTCAGAAGAACCTTTCATGAAATCGTCGCCATTCTCGGAATTGAAACTCCGCGCAGGCTGGGGATCGACGGGTAACCAGGAAATCCCATCCAAAATTACGCAGGCACGTTTTACATCCGTGGTTTCAGGAACTGCGAGCTATCCGCTTGACGGCGGCACCACCTATCCCGCCGGTACTACCTACACACGTCTGGCTAACCCCAACATCCAATGGGAAGTGTCCAAACAGACGGACTTAGGTCTTGACTTTGGTTTGTTCAAAGGGGCATTGAGTGGAGAAATTGATTATTTCAGAAAGGTATCCGAAAAGATGCTGCTTGAAGTGATCCCTGCCGACCCAGTTCAGCCAGCGGGTACTTTCTGGACCAACGTGCCTGATATGCAGATCATCAACCAGGGTTTGGAGCTTGACCTGAACTATCGCAATACCCTGGAGAATGGCTTGAGATACTCGCTTGGCGGAAACATTACTTTCATCAAAAACCGCGTCGAACACTCTCCTTATACCGTTATTCCTTCGGGATCCGCGCAAGGATCCGGTCTGACGTCGGCCACCATCAACGGCTATATCAATGGGGAGGCGATCGGCTCATTCTACCTGAAAGAGTTCATCGGTTTCGACGAGAAAGGCATCAGCAAGTTCCGCGACGTGGACGGCAATGGCATCGTGAACGACGCCGACCGTGTTGTAGCCGGTACTGCATTACCTACCCGCATGTACAATTTCAACGGAAATGTCAGCTTCAAGGGCTTCGACCTGAGCGCCAATTTCAATGGCGTTGCCGGCAACAAAGTGTATGACAACACTGCGAACTCGAATTTTTACAAGCTGAAACTGTCGAAAGGTGTGAACGTAACACCGGAAGCACTCGAATCGCCGGAAGAATCGGTTAACAACTCGGCAGGTGTTTCTACAAGGTATCTCAAAAGCGGTGCTTACCTGAGGTTGAACAACCTCGTGCTCGGCTATAACCTCAACACCGCCAAGCTTGGTATCAGCAGATGGGTACAGACAGCCCGCATTTCGGTTACAGGCCAAAACCTGGCTTTGTGGACCAAATACAATGGCTACGACCCGGAAGTTAACAACGACCGTTCGATCGCCGGCATTACCTCTTATGGCATCGACTACCTGAGCTATCCGAAAGCGAAAACTGTCATTTTCTCGATCAACCTCGGCTTTTAATTATTGACCCATGAAGAAGAAACTATCAACCATATTTGCGGTAACCGGCCTGCTCATGTTCAGCAACGCCTGTACCGACCTGAAAGAAAAAGTGCTGGACGAAACGCTCACGGCCAAACTTTCAGAAGAAGAAACAGTCAACGGACTGCTCGCACCGACCTACGCATTGCTGCCCAACCTTTTCCAGCATACCACCTATTTTGCATTGCAGGAAATCTCCACCGACGAAGCCATCCTCCCATACCGGGGCGGCACCGACTGGGGCGATAACGGTATTTACATTGCTTTGCACGGGCACAATACCACCAGCACCGACCCGAATGTAAACAACACCTGGAACCAGCTCGTACAGTCGATTTCGAGGTGTATCACGGCCATCGAAGGCCTTAAGAGTGCAACTTCGCCCAATACGGCACTTTACACTGCGGAGGCCCGCGGTATGCGCGCCTACTACAATATGGTGATGCTCGATCTGTTCGGTATTGCATTTGTGAAGGATGATCCGGGCACGACGTCCAAGATTATCCGCGGCGATGAGGCTGTCAAGTACATCGAAAGCGAATTCCTGGCAGTAGAGCCGGTTTTGCAACCGAAGTCGGTGGTAGGTCCGGGCCGTTTGAACCAAGCTGCCGTATGGAGCTTGCTGGCTCGTCTTAATTTAAATGCAGCGGTGTACCGCAACATTTACGGTGCGACGTTCGATTTCAAGGCCGAGGATATGGATAAGGTGATCCAGTATACCGACAAGGTGATCAACTCCGGCCAGGCGAAACTTTCCGCGGACTACTTCGCGATCTTTGGAAACAGCAACCACACAAACGAAGAGATCATTTTCGCGGTTGACCAGCGCGCCGAGCTGAACGGACACAACCGTATGGCTTACTTCTCGATCTCCGGCGACCAGTTCCCGCTCGCAGAATTCCCTGCCGCGAACGGTACCGATGGTCCGGGTATTACTTCGGATTTCTACCAGACCTGGGTACAGGCTTATGGTGCCGTTGACCCTTCCCGCGACCCGCGTTTTTATCAGCAAAACATGTCGATCTATTCCAATGCGGCCGACACCTGTGTAGCTGATGCGGATTACAAGATCAACCGCGGTATCCTGAGAGGCCAGCAATACGGCGCATTGCGGGTAAACGGGGCGTTCCTCCGCTGCCCCGACGGCAAGCTGAAAGTGGGTAAACTGAGCTACGTGACCCGTAACCGTGCCGATTTGCCGGTAAGCTTCTCTGAGATGATCGACTTCACTACCGCAGGCAGCAACTACAATACGGGCTACCGTGTAGAGAAATACGAGTTCAGCAATAAGTCGAACACCGGTCGTAACCGCGGTGAAGCCGATATCGTGATCGCACGTCTGGCCGATATTTACCTCATGCGTGCCGAAGCGAAGCTGCGCAAAAGCAACGACGCGGCCGGTGCCCTGGCCGATGTAAACCTCGTGCGCGCATCACGCACGAAGACGCTCGCGCCGCCTGCGCTTACGACCATGAATCTCGACCTGCTCTTCCGCGAACGCGGTTTCGAATTCTACTGGGAAATGCTGCGCCGCCCGGATATGATCCGTTTTGGCAAATACGAAGGCAAATGGACCGAAAAAACCAATACCGACGTAAAGAAACGCATCTTCCCGATCCCGCAAACCGCCATCGACGGCGCGTCGAATTTGCCGGGATATTTGAAGCAGAATGATGGGTATTGATATTTGAGTAAACAAACAAAAAGCCGGTCGGGGTAACCTGACCGGCTTTTCTTTTTTGATGCCAGAATCACTATGCTCAGGGCTTCATTACTTCCACACTTTCGGTAGTTTCCTTTACCGGACTGGCCCCGTATGTATTCACAAATGTGCGTTTCACGCGTTCTGAACGACGCATATAAGGAATCCAGATCGCAGCAAAAACAATGTTCCTGAAAGCCAAAACGTAGTCAAATGTGCCGTTGTCGGACAATGCGAAAGCAAGCACCTGATTCGTTAAAACACCTACCGCGGCGATTATCAGAAACCGAATGTAAAGCTGAGGAAACGAGTCGCGTTTTTTGAAAAACAGGGCCGTGAGCAAAATGGCAAACCCGAGCACAAATATATTGAAGTATATCTCGGCCATCATCAGCCCCCTGAATGACCAGGAACGGAGCCATCCCGAAGACTCGTAGGCATTCCATAAACTATTGGTAAGGTAGCCTTTTGTCAAAATATTCACCAGCAGTCCGAACGTAACAAACGGGGTTACCGCGATTGAGAAACCCACAAATACCAGCCAGCTGCCGGTATGCATCGCCGGCTCGTGGTATATCCCTGCACCAGGAGAATATGTGTACAACTTTTTAAAATAGCTAAGAGCAAATACAATCGCGGCAATGAGAACTCCAATCATCGCTCCATTCATATCCGAAGGTTTCATACCACCTGCTTTCGGTTCGCTGAGCTGGTAGTCCAGGGCCCCGGCCAGTTTGTCCATGTCGGCCTTGAATTCCTTAATCTGCGCAAGAGGGACGTGGTCTTTCCGGTTTATATAATGATAGGTCAAACACCAGATGTTTTCTTTGGGCAAGTAAGCAGACTCAAATTCAATCGCATATGCCTCACGCTCGATCTGCCATTTATCCTTGGCGACACTGAACACGCCCGGCAAATGGATATTGATAGTGTACGTTCGTTCAAAGGGAAATTTCAGATAAAGCGGATCTTTTCTGGGCCGTCCGGGCAGGAATGTCAGCTCGCCATAGAGCGTTTTTCCAAAAATATCGAAGAAATACCTGTTCCCGGCCGTATCGAGCTGCCAGGGTTTATTGAGTGAGTAGCGCTCAACCAGTGAAAAATTATTCCCCTCCCGGTGGTCATAATATTCCAGCGTATCGGCGAAATCGACTTCTGCGTGTTTGAAAATATCCTTGTAAAAATTCAGATAGTCTTCTTCGAGTTTGGAAATATCTCCTTCCTGAAATTCCGCCCGAAAATTGTCGGCTTCCGCTCCATTGTAAACTGTCTTGACTTCCAGCCGCCCCTGAGCCAGAGAATCGCCGCTTGCAGGAAGATAAATGTCTTCCACGATGTCAACACTACCCCATTTATGCCGACTGATCTCCACCGGGCCTGACTGACCATTAGCGAGAATCAGTCCTTTGCCATAAGGAGGGCAAAGCATCTGTGGCGCTGTTCCACCCTGTAATGAGATCGTCGCGTCGATAAACGCGTATACATCTTCATTACCCAGCCTTTCCTCAACCATCTTTACGCGCGCGATCACGTGGTTGAAATCCGATGGAGAAGGAAGGTAATCACCCAGGCGCGAGCGCTTGTAGGTATCCACCAGCACCGGATCGCATTCGATCCCATTCGATCGCAAAATGGCACACAGCAGGAAAGCTTTGTCTTTGCAGTCGCCATACCGCTGAGCGAACACTTCTTCCGGCCGGTGCGGCTTATGTGAGTTTTCTCCCGTTTCTACGCCCAGGTAGCGGATTTCATCCTGGACGAAGCGGATCGCCTTTCCAATGAATTCCTGCCTGGTTTTACTTTCCGCCTTCCATTCATCCACTTTTTTCTTCAAAGTGCCCGTCGGCGTGGGTATCTGGTAAAAATTAAGGCCCCAGTCGACCACTTCCTTCCAACTTTTGAACTCCGTCACCTGCACAAAAGGCTCCTTGGAATACCAACCGGGTACGTCGTCATCGTAGGAACTATTTTTGACGTTATTTGCAGTCCATTCGTATACCGTATTCCATCCTGTATCCCGCACGGTTCTGGCCGGAGGTTTGTTAAAATCTTTAAAAGACAACGCACGTCCCTTCGGCGCAAGAATAGCTGTATGAATGTGGGAAATATAATCGTAGGCATCAAAATACAGGAAGGCCGAATACTTGTTCATGAACACCGGGTTCCAGCCTGTACGTGAATAAGATACATCGATCCGATCGCCTTTTCGAATATCCTTTAACACCAGCGTCGCCGAATACTCGCCATTGTAAATAAACCGTTGCCGCTCCGACTCCACCGGTAGCAATTTAAAATCGCGCAGATTGAGCTGCGACAACCGCTGCCCGCCCCGCCATACGGTTACTTCATGAAAATCAATGCGCTCATAAGCCGGATTGACCCTGATCGAAAATTCAGACCCATTCTGAACCCCGCTTTCGGAAACAATCTGCCGTACGAAGCGTTGGTAGGTACTTTGAGCCGTTAGATTGATCTGCTTGTCGAGAAAGGATATATAGTAGCCCTCTGAAAAGTCCTTCGAAGAAGGTGCCTTCCCACCCGGTGTAACCGGAATTACCCACGACGGAACAGGCTTGATACCGATGGAAGGAGCTGCCCGGAGTTCGCCAACGCACATAGCAAGCACACACAATACGGACAGGAAAAGTCGGATTGAACGAAATTTAAAAATCAAGTTTACAAATCAGATAGAAGAGTTACAGATCGTCTAAACTATTAATATTTTTTCAAAGTATCTGGGAGTTACGATCTAATTATTTCTTCAAAAATCCACGGGCTCTGCGGCCCTAAATCCGCAGCGACGACTCCCGGATTACCAGCTCGGAAGGGAGCACAATGCTCTCGGGCGCAAAGTCCCCGGAACCGTTCAACTGATTGAGAAACAAGCGAGAAGCTTCCATTCCGATCTTACGTCCCGGCCGGTGGACGGTGGTGAGCGACGGAAATGTGTAAGCGGAAATGGGCGAATTATCGAAACCGACGAGGCCGATATCCTGCGGAATTCGCAGGCCTTTGTCCTTCGCCACGCGCATGGCACCGATCGCTACCTGGTCATTCACACCGAAGATCGCATCAGGCGGGGATGCCAGTTCCAGCAGGCGCTTGGTGGGCAGAATGGCGGATTCTACATTGAAGTTGGTATTGAGAATGAGGTCCTCCCGAATGGGCATATTGTATTTTTTCAGACAGTTGATATAACCCTTGAAACGCTGTTCGGAAACGGTGAGGCCGTTGGGGCCTTTTAAATGCGCTATTTGTTTATAACCGATCGAAATCAAATGTTCTACTGCCGCAAATGCGCCATGGTAATCGTCCACTGTCGCACGGCTGGTTTCGAAATCTTCGTATTCCCGGTCGATGAAAATGAGCGGCGTTTTCCGCTGGATTACATGTTCGAGATGCTCGTAGTAACCCGCGTCATAAGTTTCTTGCGACACCGATAGAAATATACCTTCCGTTCTGTTAGAGAGCAGTTTGGACAGTGATTCCTTTTCGAGCAGGTAACTTTCGTTTGTCACGCAGATATTGAGCGTGTAACCCATGGGCTGCAAGACCGTATGCAGGCCTTCAATCACCGCCGTCTCGTAGTAATTGCTGATAGTCGGCACTACCACGCCGAGCGAAGCGGTTTTTTTGTTGAGCAGGCTCAGCGACACTTCATTACGCTGGTACCCCACCTCTCTGGCATATTCCTGGATGTTTTTGCGGGTGTCTTCATTGATCGCCGGATGGTCATTCAGGGCGCGGGAAACAGTGGAGGGAGAGCACCGGAAACGCCGTGCAATATCTTTAATCGTAACAGGACGTGAGGAATTCATGAGTTAAAATAGGTCAATTAATTCTTTGAAATTTTTTCAAACGTTTGCATTCAATATTAACATATTTACATTTTGTGTTTAATTTATACAACACTATCATTGTGCAAATGTAATGGATTTACCACAATGAGTGACCTGCTGATCAAGCCCCGAACACACGACAAGACCTATCATTCCCTCACCGCCGAACAAGCCGGCTGGACGTACCTGAACTTCGAAGCTAAAATACTGGAAGCGGGCGAACAAATTGTGGGTGATACCGGCGATTATGAATATTGCTTTGCATTATTGGGCGGAAATTTCAAGGTGGAAGCGGCCGGGCAGGTTTGGGAAACGGGCAATGGCCGCAAGGATGTTTTCAGTGGCATTGGCCACGCGATGTACCTTTCACGCCGCACGCCTTTCGTGCTCACCGCACAGTCGCCGGGCACGGATATAGCCATCTGCAAAGTCCCTTCCGACGAAGACCACCCGCCGCGTATGAAGCGCCCCGAAGAAGCTGCTATCGAATACCGTGGCGGCGACAATGCCAACCGCCAGATCAACAGCCTGCTCGAACCGGGCTTCGGCTGCCACAAGATCGTGTGTGTGGAAGTGTACACGCCATCGGGCAATTGGAGCTCCTTCCCCGCGCACAAGCACGACGAGCGCAAGGTAGCCGAGGACGGCACTTTGCTCGAAGCGAATCTCGAAGAAATCTATGTCTATAAAATCGACAAACCGCAGGGTTACGCCATTCAGCAGGTTTATACCGAAGACCGCTCGCTGGACGAAATTATCCGCGTGAAAAACAATGAAGCGGTGCTCGTTCCCAAAGGCTACCACCCGGTAGTGGCGGGCCATGGCTACAATGTATATTATCTCAATTTCCTCGCCGGAAGCGACCAGTCGCTCGCCAACACCTCCGACCCCGACCACGACTGGATTTACGGGACCTGGAAAGGTGCCGATCCGAGACTGCCGATCGTGACTGCGGAGATGAACAGGTAGAAAAGTACTTCGGCCGTCGGCTATCGGCTGTCGGACAGTTGAAAATAGAATAGGACAAAAATAATAAGAGGCCGAAAGCCGAAGTAAAAAAAAGGCCGACAGCCGATTGCCGAAAGCCGAAGTAAAATATACTCCCATGCCCAAATACGATCTTCTTACCCTTGGCCGCTCGTCCATTGACCTCTACTCGGCCAACGTGGGCAGCCCATTTGAAAAAATTGAGGCATTCAACGCCTTTGTGGGCGGTTGCCCGCTCAACATCGCCACCGGTAGCCGCCGGCTGGGCCTGGAAACGGCTATCCTGACGGGAATCGGAAACGACCAGGTCGGAAATTTCATCAAGCATTTCCTCGACAACGAGGGCATCGTTACCGAATGGGTGCCGGTGATCGAAGGTACACGCAGCTCGGCCGTGGTACTGGGTATCGAGCCACCCGACCGCTTCCCGCTGGTATATTACCGCGAAAACTGCGCGGATATCAACCTCAATATCGATCACGTATCTGCGATACCGTTCCAGGATTTCAAGGCCGCGGCGTTTTCAGGTACCGCGTTCAGCAAGGATCCGAGCCGCACGGCGATGTTCTATGCATTGGAAATGGCGAAGAAAAACGGGGTTACCAGGCTGCTGGACATCGATTTCCGCGCCGACCAATGGTTCGATCCACGCGCATTCGGCGTAACAATCCGCGCGGCTTTGGGGAGCTTCAACATCGTGGTTGGGACCGAGGAAGAGATTCTTGCCACGTTCCTGACCGACAAAGAGCAGCTTTTGATCAAACACCAGCAGATCTCGGCGCCGGAAATCCGCGGGAATATCGAAAATGCCATCCAGGAAATCCTGCAATCAGGCGTGGAAACACTGGTGGTGAAGCGTGGTAAAGACGGTGCGTCTATTTTCCAGCCCGGTAAGGAAGAAGTGAAAGTACCGGGCTTCCCGGTGGAAGTTTTGAATGTGCTGGGGGCGGGCGACGCTTTCTGCGCCGGTTTCTCCTTCGGGTTGCTGCGGGGATGGGATTTGTACAAAAGCGTGAGAATGGGAAATGCGTGCGGGGCGATTATCGTCACGCGGGAAGGCTGCGCGAATTTCATGCCGGCCTATGAGGAAGTAATGGAGTTCGTGAAAGGATACGGAGGATTATAAGTTTCAAAATACACATGGAAAAATTACAGAATTACATCAACGGCCGCTGGGTCGACAGCCACTCCGACCAACTGTCGGACGTGCTGAACCCCGCCACGCAGGAAGTGCTGGCAAAAGTACCGTACGGCAATGCACAAGACGTTGCCGATGCCGCAGCGGCTGCCCACGAGGGTTTTCAGGAGTGGAGAAATACGCCGGTTTCGAAGCGCGTGCAATATTTGTTTAAACTCAAAACAATCCTCGAAGACAACGCCGACGACATTGCCAGGACCATCGTGCTCGAATCGGGCAAGACGTTCATCGAGGCCAGGGCCGAAATGGTCCGTGCGATCGAGAACGTGGAGAATGCCTGCGGTATGCCGACGCTCATCCAGGGAGAGTTTTCCGAAGATATTGCCAAGGGTATCGACGAGTACATGATCCGCCAGCCGCTGGGTGTGTGCGCATGCATTGCGCCGTTCAATTTCCCGGGTATGATCACATTCTGGTTCCTCCCCTACGCACTCGCCTGCGGTAACAGCTACATTATCAAACCTTCGGAAAAAGTGCCGCTCACAATGACCAAGATCGTTGGGCTCATGGAACAGCTCGACCTTCCCAAGGGCGTGCTGAACCTGGTACAGGGCGCTCGCGAAACGGTGGACGCCATTCTCGAACATCCGGTGATCAAGGGTATCAGCTTTGTGGGCTCCTCCAATGTGGCCCGTTATGTGTATGCCAAAGGTTCGGCCAACGGAAAACGCGTTCAGGCCCAGGGCGGCGCAAAAAACCCGGTAATCGTTCTGCCGGATGCGGATATCGACATGACTTCGCAGATCGTGATCGACAGCGTTTATGGCTGTGCGGGACAGCGATGCCTGGCGGCTTCGACGATCATCACCGTTGGTGAGCATAAGGACATCACCGAGAGCCTCGTTGAATCTGCTAAAAGCCGTAAAACCGGTTTCGGTCTGGATTCGGACGTACTGATGGGCCCGGTGATCACCGCCGAAAGTAAGAACCGCGTCCACACCCTGATTGACAAAGGTTTGCACGAAGGAGGCCGTTTGCTCGTGGATGGACGCAACGCGAAAATTGACGGCTACGAAAACGGGAACTTCATCGCTCCTACCATCATCGAAGACATTCCGCTGGACGGCGAGCTGGCTGCGACCGAGATTTTCGGTCCGGTACTGAGCCTGGTACATATTAATACGATCGACGAAGCGATCCGCTTTATCAACTCAGGCAAGTACGGTAATATGGCTTGTATTTTCACCAGCAGCGGACTGAACGCGCGCCGTTTCCGTCACGAGGCTGAGGCAGGTAATATCGGTATCAATATCGGTGTAGCCGCTCCGGTGGCACAGTTCCCGTTCTCCGGCTGGAAGGAGAGCTTCTACGGCGACCTCCATGGCCAGGGCAAACACGCGGTAGAGTTCTTCACCCAAACGAAAGTGGTGATCGAGCGCTGGCTGAAAGAATGGCACAGGAAATTCTGATAACTTATAATCATTGACCGCCGACTTCGGTCGACGGATGAAACTCGCTCGCAATACCAGAAGATGACAAAAAAACTTAAAACCGGTGTGATCGGACTGGGCCGGATTGGCCAGATACACCTTACAAACCTGGTGCACCACATGCCCGATGCGGAAGTGATTATCGCTTCCGACCTTTCGCCGGCTGCGCATGCATTCGCCCGAGACCTGGGTGTACCCGAGGTCGTTACCGACGCCTACGATGTGATCAACCACCCCGATGTGGAGGCTGTGATCATTTGCTCTCCTACCCCTTTCCACGTACCCTACACGGTTGCTGCGGCTGAAAAAGGAAAGCATGTTTTTTGTGAAAAACCCCTCGACGTCACACTCGAAGCGATCCAGGCAGCCGAAAAGGCCGTTGCCGACAACAATGTGAAGTTAATGCTGGGCTTCAACCGCCGGTTCGATGCCAACTTCAACAATGTGCGGCACCTGGTAGCGGCCGACAAAATCGGTGAGCCGCACATCCTGCGCATTACCAGCCGCGACCCGGCACCGCCGCCTGTGGAGTACCTGAAAGTTTCGGGCGGGATTTTCCTCGATATGTCTATCCACGACTTCGATATGGCCCGCTACATTGTGGGAAGTGAGGTGAAAGAGGTATTTGTAAAGGGAGACGCGCTCATTCACCCGGAGATCAGGGAATTCGGCGATATTGATACGGCTGTCATTGTTTTGACTTTCGAAAATGGCGCGATAGGCGTGATCGACAATAGCCGCAAAGCCGTTTACGGTTACGACCAACGCCTCGAAATCTTCGGATCAAAAGGCATGGCGAAGGCAGAAAACAATACGACTGACACACTCATTCATTTCGACAGCAATGGCGGTCATAGCTCGCTTCCGCTGCATTTCTTCCTCGAAAGGTATGAAACGGCATACCGCGTCTGCCTTAAAACGTTCATCGACTGCGTGTTGAAAGACACTCCTTCCCCCGTGGACGCGCACGACGGCCTGATGGCCACCGCCATCGGCATCGCTGCGATGAAGTCCCTGACGGAAGGCCGAAGCGTGAAACTGGACGAAGTGCTGCAATACGCGGCTGCACAGGTATAGCAGGGTTTAGTCAGGTGTAGTAGAATAGTCAGGTATAGCCAAGTGCGGGCAGGTTTGGTCAGTTGTTGGGAAAAATCAATAAGTTTGACTTTTTACCGACGCCTGACAATACCTGACTACACTTGACCAACACCTGACCAACCCGACCAATACCGTTCCCCGTCATCCTTCACAATCCCATTTAATTAACTAACCCTTTCATAAGCATGTCCACTACCGGTCTGCAATCGCTGGATTACATAGTATTTTTCATCTATCTGATAGGCGTTTCCGCTTACGGTTACTGGATTTATAGAAAGAAAAGCTCGAAAGAAGTCAGTTCGACCGACTACTTTCTTGCGGAGGGTTCGCTGACATTCTGGGCGATCGGTGCCTCGATCATCGCTTCCAACATTTCTGCGGAGCACTTTATCGGAATGTCGGGATCGGGATTTGCCATTGGGCTGGCCATTTCTTCCTACGAATGGATGGCGGCAGCCTCCCTGATCGTCGTGGCGTTGTTCATTCTCCCGGTGTATCTCAAAAACAAGATCTACACCATGCCGCAGTTCCTGCGGGAAAGGTATAATCCGACAGTAGCGACCATCATGGCGGTTTTCTGGCTTCTGCTGTATGTATTTGTAAACCTGACATCCATTTTGTACCTCGGCGCCCTGGCGCTTGAAGTGACTGCCGGAATTGATTTTCAATACGCGATCGTGGGACTGGGACTGTTTGCCGTCGTGATTACGATCGGCGGGATGAAGGTAATCGGCTATACGGATGTGGTGCAGGTGGTTGTGCTCGTCCTCGGAGGGTTGGCAACTACTTACCTTGCATTGGATCTGGTATCGCAGCATTTCAACAGACCGGGCATTTTCAATGCACTCGGGTTACTGAAAGAACAGGCTGATTCGCATTTCCATATGATCCTGCCGAAGGATAATCCGTTCTACAAAGACCTTCCCGGCCTGACGGTGATCCTCGGTGCCATGTGGATCAACAACCTGGCCTATTTCGGCTGCAACCAGTACATTATCCAGCGCAGCCTTGGTGCCAGCTTGCCAACTGCCCGGAAAGGCATTCTGTTCGCCGCTTTGCTCAAATTGCTCATCCCCATCATCGTTGTGATCCCGGGCATTGCAGCCTTCGTTTTATATCAAAACGGCATGTTCCAGCAAGAAATGCTCGCCGGCAATGTGGTGAAACCTGACCATGCCTACCCGGTTCTGCTGAACCTCCTGCCCGCAGGCTTGAAGGGGATGGCTTTTGCAGCGCTTACCGCGGCCATAGTGGCGTCCCTAGCCGGTAAAGCCAACAGTATTTCAACGATTTTTACATTAGACATTTACAAACAGTACATTGCGCCGCAGGCCAGCGAGCGCCAGTTGGTGCGCGTAGGCCGCATCACAATCTATGTTGCAATGGCCATCGGTGTCCTTATCGCACCGCAGTTACGGGTCCTCGACCAGGCCTACCAGTTTATCCAGGAATATAGCAGCTTCATTACGCCAGGAGTGTTTGCGATATTCATCCTCGGAATGTTCTGGAAACGGACTACCTCCGCTGCCGCATTGGCAGCCGCGTTGCTGACGATCCCGCTATCGACAGCCGGCAAGTTTATGTACCCCGAAATTCCGTTTCTGGACCGCATGGGCTACATTTTCCTGATACTCTGCGCGGTTATCGCCGCCATTTCCCTGGCTGATCCCAAAAGCAAGAACAATCCGAAGGGCCTGAACATAGAGGCATCAATGTTCCAGCCCGGCAGGAGCTTCGCGATAGGCTCGGTGCTGATCTGCGGTGTGCTGGCAGCTTTATACACCATTTTCTGGTAACCATTCCAATGCTACTGACAACTCGCCAACTTTTTGAAAAATGCTATGGCCGCTACGCGATACCGGCCGTGAACGTGTTCTTCATGGAAGAAATCCATGGCCTTTTCGCCGCTGCTCAGGAAGCGGATGCGCCTTTTATCGTGCAGACCACGCCCTTCGCACGCGACTATGCCCATGCGGACATGCTCCTGTCCATGATAGCCGCCGCCGCACGCATTTACCCGCGCGTCACCTACGCGATCCACATGGATCACGGTTATGAAGAACATATTTTCGACGCAATCGACAAAGGCGGCTACACCTCGGTGATGATCGATGCCTCGCACGACAGTTTTGAAAAGAATGTGGCCCGTACGAAGGCCGTGGTAGCCGCGGCGCACGCCAAAGGCATGAGCGTGGAAGCCGAACTTGGTGTGCTGGCGGGTGTAGAAGACGACCTGACCGTCGATGCTGCGCATTCATTTTATACGAATCCGCAGCAGGTGGAAGATTTTGTGCATCTCACCGATTGTGACAGCCTGGCCATTGCCGTAGGTACCAGTCACGGCGCTTACAAGTTCTCCGGCGGACAGGGATTGCAGTTCCATATCCTGGAAGAAATACAACAGCGCCTGCCGGGCTTTCCGCTCGTACTGCACGGAGGCTCCAATGTCGTTCCGGAAGTGATCGAACGCATTAATGCGGCGGGCGGCCAGTTGAAAACCGATGCCAAGGGCGTGCAGGAAGAGGAAGTTAGAAAAGCCATTCCGCTGGGTATTTGCAAAATCAATATCGCTACCGATACCCGGCTGCTCTGGACGATGGTCAACCGGGAATTTTTCCGTGACCGGCCCGATGAATTCGCCCCCACTACACCAGGGAAGATCTTCATGGAAGAATACAAAAAATTTATGCTGAAAAAGTTCGATCTGTTCGGTTGCACGGGCAAGGCGGGCGATTTCGGCGACAATATCAGCTGACTCTGTTTCGAACAGTAAATATTCAAAGACATGACCAAACGACTTACGGTGGCCCAGGCTACCATCATGTTTCTCAAAAACCAGTACATTGAGCGCGACGGCGTAGAGGAGCCCTATTTTGGGGGTTGCTTCGGTATTTTCGGGCACGGCAATGTGGCCGGACTCGGCCAGGCCTTGCAGGAAAACCCGGATTTCCGGTACTACCAATGCCGCAACGAGCAGTCGATGGTGCATACGGCGGTGGCCTATGCCAAGGTGAAGAACCGGCTGGGCGCATTCGTTTGCACGACTTCGATCGGTCCGGGTGCTACCAATATGATCACCGGCGCCGCACTGGCGACCATCAACCGGTTGCCTGTACTACTTCTGCCGGGTGATATTTTTGCAACCCGTGAACCGAACCCGGTTTTACAGCAGCTCGAAAGCGCGGCCTCGCAGGATATTTCAGTGAATGACTGTTTCAAACCGGTTTCCAAATACTGGGACCGCATTAACCGTCCCGAGCAGCTCATTTACTCGCTTCCCGAAGTAATGCGCGTGCTCACCTCGCAGGCAGAAATGGGTTGCGTGACACTCTCGATGCCGCAGGATGTGCAAACCCACGCTTACGATTTTCCCGAATCACTATTTCAAAAACGCGTATGGCATGTCGGCCGGCCGCGCCCGGACCTGGTAACCTTGCAGAAGGCGGCTGAATGGATCAAATCTGCTAAAAAACCGGTGATCGTAGCGGGCGGCGGGGCCATTTACAGCGGCGCCACCGAAACGCTTCACCAGTTTGCTTCCAAAACCGGGATTCCTGTGGGCGAAACGTTCGCGGGCAAAGGCGCGGTGCGCTACGATGCGCCTTACAGCATTGGCGGGCTCGGTGCAACAGGTACCAAATATGCGATCGATGTGGCCAACCAGGCTGATCTCGTGATCGGGATCGGCACCCGGTACAGCGACTTTACGACGGCATCCAAATCGATCTTCAAGAATGCGGACGTCCGGTTCGTCAATATCAATATCAGCGAGTTCGATGCATTCAAACATGCTGCATTGCCGGTGATCGGGGATGCCAAGGCTGTTTTGGAAGAACTTGCCGGACTCCTCGGTGATTTTGAGGTAGCGGCAGAATACCGGGAGCACATTGCCGGTATCAACAAAGCCTGGGACGATGAGGTGACCCAGATTTACGCCGAAGGCAACAGTACCGTACCGCCGATCGACCAGGCGGTGGTGATCGGTACGCTGAACAGCTTCATGGATGACCGCGACGTAATGATCAATGCATCCGGCAGTGCCCCGGGCGATCTGCACAAACTCTGGCGTGCTACCGACCCGAAAAACTTCCACCTCGAATACGGGTACTCGTGCATGGGCTATGAAATAGCGGCGGGCCTCGGCGCTAAAATGGCTGACCCGACGCGTGAAGTATATGTGCTCTGCGGCGACGGGGGTTACCTCATGAATAACCACGAAATCGTGACGGCCATTCAGGAAGGCGTACGCTTTACGATCCTGCTTCTGAACAACAATGGCTACGCCAGCATTGGCGGCCTTTCGGAAAGCATTGGCAGCGAGCGATTTGGCACAATGTATAAATACCGCGACGATGCAACCGGCCAGCTGTCGGGCGGCTTCCTGCCGGTAGACCTTGCCAAAAACGCCGAGAGCCTCGGCGCAAACGTGATCCGCGCTACCGACCGCGCATCACTGGAAAATGCATTGGCCGAAGCCAAAAACGCCGACCGGACCACCGTTATCTACATCGAAACCAGCCTCTACCGCACCGTAAAAGGTTACCACGCCTGGTGGGAAGTGCCCATAGCAGAAGTTTCGACCTCCGGTACGGTTCAAAAGGCGTACGAAACTTATCGCGAGAACAAAAAAACGCAACGAATTTTCTTATAAGGAATGAACTTCGAAAACATTAAACTGGGCGTTGCTCCTATCAATTGGACCAACGACGATATGCCGGAGCTCGGCGGCGAAAATACATTCGAGCAATGCGTGAGCGAGATGGCGCTGGCCGGTTTTACAGGCTGCGAAGTGGGTAACAAGTTTCCACGCGATACCAATGTTTTGAAAAAGGCATTGGAACTGCGCGGCTTGCAGATTTGCAACCAATGGAACAGTTATGAACTGACGACCAAATCTTTCGCCGAAAACCGCGAGAATTTCACCAAACTGCTCGATTTCCTGGAAATCATGGGCGCCAAAGTAATCGGCGGAGGCGAAACCGGAAACAGCTGTCAGGGGCAAATGGAAGTGCCGGTTTTTGAGGGTAAAGGAATGCTGAATACCCGTGAAGAATGGAATAGTTTCACCTACGGCCTGACTGAATTGGGCAAAATTGCCCGTGATCGCGGTATGAAACTGGCGTTTCACCACCATATGGGGACCTGCATTCAGACCGTCGAGGAAACCGATCGGCTGCTGAATGAAACCAACCCCGACTACGTATTTCTGAACTATGATTGCGGGCATTTCCATTTCGCCGGCGAAGATCCGGTAGCGGCATTGAACAAATACATCGGCCGCACTGCACATATACACCTGAAAGACGTACGCCCCAACGTGCTGCGACGTGTACACGACGAGCGGCTGAGCTTTCTGACGGCCGTTAAAAACGGCGTCTTCACCGTACCGGGCGATCCAGAAGGCTGCATCGACTTCCCTTCACTGTTCGCGATCATCAAAGAAAGCAACTACACCGGCTGGATCGTCCTCGAAGCCGAGCAAGACCCCGCCAAGGCCAACCCGCTCGAATATGCCATTATCGCCAGGAATTTTTTCAGGGGATTGACAGGGATTTAAGCACTCATTTCTTCATAAATCGCCACTGGCCCAGGACGCGACTTTTGTTTCAAAAGCCTCCGGACCAGTGGCGATAATTTTTGTCACTCCTACGTTCTATCTTCGAAAGGGTAACGGCTTTGAAATAACGAATTACTAAATATTTCGGCTCAACTATCATGGGCCCCGCCACATTTCCCCTCCACCGCACGTAACAGCAGTATATTACCGATTAACCTGCTTGACAAACACGGCCTATGGCACATCAGTTTACGCATTACTTTTAAACTGAACACTATGGTAAATTTCAAACGATTACATCTGCTCTGTGTCCTGATTTTTGCGTTGACGGTGGTGGGGTGTAACGACAAGGATGTCGCCCCGGCCGTGAAGACCACTGATTCCACAACGACGGCCGATTACCCCGATATCAATAACTGGCTTTACGATGTCATGGATGATGCCTATTTCTGGTATAAAAACCTGCCTGCAAAGACCAGCCTGGATAATACGATCGATCCTCACGACTACTTTGAAAAACTCGTTTACCAGCGCGCAACGGTTGACCGGTTTTCGATGGTTACCGATGATATCGACGCATTGCAGAACGAGTTTAACGGCATCAGCAAGATTTTCGGGATCAGCTATTCGCTGTCTTACATCGATAACGGGAAGTCTAACATCGCCGCTTTTCTGAACTACGTGGTGAAAGGCAGCCCTGCCGAAGCAGCTGGATTGAAACGCGGTGATATCCTCATGAAAGTGAACGGGACGCAGCTGACTTCCGGCAACTACGCGTCGTTGCTCAGCGGGAGCGAGACGGCCACATTTACATTGGGAGAAGTCTCCGGCTCGTCCATCGTGGCGGGCACCCAGGCGGTTACCATAACCAGGGCGCAAGTGAGTGAAGATCCGGTCCTTTTTTCAACGGTTATTTCAAAACCGGATTACGCCAAAACGATCGGATACCTGGTTTACACACAGTTTGTACCCGGCACCGAAGCCGATCAATCCAAATATGACAACGAGCTGCGCCAGGTTTTCGCGGATTTCAAAAGCAAAGGGGTGAATGAACTGGTGCTTGACCTGCGGTTCAATCCCGGTGGCTATATCAGCTCCGCCGAGACGCTGGCCTCCCTGATCGGAACGGGCGTGACGAGCTCCAAAGTATTCTACAAGGAGCAGTGGAATGACAAGTATACCGCATACTGGCAAAAAATGCAGGGGGCGAACGCATTGAACTATACCTTCCTGAACGAAGCGAACAATATCGGCAGCAGTTTGAGCCGTGTGTTCGTACTGACTTCCAATGGCACAGCGTCGGCCAGCGAACTGGTCATCAATGGATTAAAACCCTACATGAGTGTCATCCGCATCGGCGAGCATACGGCGGGCAAGAACCTATTCGGGCAACTGATCGGCGATGACCAGGAACGATGGAAATGGGGTGTATACCTTATGCTGGGCCAAACCGCCAATGCCAATGGCGAGTCGGACTACGGCACGATCAATGGCATGACGCCCGACTACCTGGTCGAAGATACTACCGTGCCTTACCTGCCGTTCGGCGATGAAAATGAAACGCTGCTCCGCAAGGCGCTCGATGTGATGGGCATTCCAGCCCCGCAGGGCCAGCGCCTCACCGCCACGAAGCGTGTCGACAGTTTCCGCAAAATGCTTCATGACGACCTCAAAACGAAGGAAAATCTCATGATCCGCCGCGGAGACGTAAGGGTACTCCCATAGTAAACTCTCACATACATATGGTTGTCTGGATCAGGCCTGCACTTGCGGGCCTAGTCCGTTTCCGGCCCCCTCCATCAAAAAAGCGGCGAACTGGCATCGTTTTAGTTGTATTTAAAGTAATTTTGAATCCCAAATTTTACTCACGTTCGGCAGGCAGGCAATGATATGAAGTGGAGCGCTTTACATATTCTGACTTTTTTATGCTCTTTTTTGTCTTTTGCCCAGGCGCAAACCGATAAACACACCTATCGTTTCAAAAACGACTTGTCCGTAGCGAAGCCCGAATGCGGACCCGACCTCGCACTGGCACGCGCAGCAGGTTCATGTGCCAGCGATAATATCCCAGGCGTCTTCCTCGAAGAAATGCTCCCCTGCGGCGGCAGACGGGCTGTTTTTCACAACAATCTCAACTGGGGATTGGTATACCCCAACAACGATGGCCTCGTATCTGAGTCATATACGATCCAACTTTACCTGAAGGTGACCAACTGGGGCACAACCTGGGCCAGGATTATCGATTTCTCCAACGGTACCCGCGACAATGGTATTTACTTCAAGAGTGCCCCCGGAAGCCCGGAACGGTGCCTCGATTTTTTTCCAAATGGCATCGTGGGCGCATGCCCTTATTTTAACTCATCCACCTACTATTTATTGACCTTCACGCGCGACGGCGCCACGGGAAGGATGGAAGTGTATGTAGGCAACAATCTGTTCGCCACCTACATCGATTCGGCGAAAGATTACGTCGGCAAAACCGGTGTCCCGATTTACATTTTCCGCGACGACAGTGCCGAGACCTGCGAATCAGGGGAAGCGAATTTTGCCTATCTCGCCTTTCACGGCAAACATTTTTCCCAGGCCGAGGTGAATAAGTCGGTATCCGATATCTGTTTCGAAGCCAGTATCAACTCCTATGCCGATTTCTCCATTTCCCCCAACCCGGTTTGCGGCAATACGGCCAACGTGGAGGTGAAATATACCGGCGCCATTCCTTCGCCGGGTACAGGCTACGATTTCAAATGGGACTGGGACGGTGCAACCGTCGTTTCCGGTTCGGGAATGGGACCTTATGTGCTGAACTGGCCTACCGGCGGCACCAAAAACGTTTCACTCACAGTGACGAGCCAGTCTTGCGGCAATGCGCTCGACAACCGGAAGCAAATCGTGATCAGCAATCCATCCCTCACCGCGGACGTAACCGGCGGCAATTGCGAAACCGGCTCCAACGGCACCATCACACTCACGGCCAAGGACGGGATAGGGCCGTACCAGTATTCGATCGATTCGGTGAATTACCAGGCATCCAATGCTTTTCAGGTGCCAATGGGGCGTTACAGGGTATTTGTCAAAGACGGCAACGGCTGTACCGCAGCGCAGAACGCCGACGTGACATTTGGAAGTGATATCACGCTGAAAACCATGCCCGACACCACCCTTTGTGTAGGCCAGTCGGTAACCCTGGCAACCACCAGCAACGGGCAAACATTCTCCTGGGCACCTCAAAACGGGCTGGATAATGCCGGCGCACTGGAACCGGTTGCTACACCGGAAGCGACCACACAATATGTCATTACCACGACCAAGGGTTCCTGTACCCTCTCTGACACAGTGCTGGTGCGCGTTTCACCCAAGTTAGAGGTCAATGTCACACCCGATGCCCAGGTGGAATACAACGTTCCATTCCAGCTGAGCGCGACTTCGCCTCAGATCCGCAATTATGCCGAAGCTACCTTTGTGTGGTCGCCGCCCGATGGACTGAACAATGCGAATATCCAAAGCCCGGTTGCTATTTTGCAGGAAAACAAATCTTACACGGTAAATGTAACGTCGGAGCAGGGCTGCACGGGTTCCGGGCAGGTAAACCTTACCATCAAGCGCCAGGAAAGCATTGTTATCCCCAGCGCATTTTCGCCCAATGGCGATGGCAAAAATGAAGTACTTATACCGGTCGTTAACGACATCGCGTCGATCCGGTACTTTCGTATCTACAATCGCTGGGGGCAACTGGTATTCTTCACCGACCAGCTCAACACCGGCTGGGACGGCTCTTTCAAAGGCGCCGCCGCCATTTCAGGTACTTATGTATGGGAAATTGAAGGTGTTTCCACCAAAGGGAAAGTCATCAGCAAACGGGGAGCGGTGATGTTGCTGCTGTAATGTAGACCGCTGACGGCCGATTTCATGGGAAGACTACAAAATCGGCAGTCAACGGTCGGGATCATTTATCTGCTGATCCAGCTGAATTCATAGGCAAGTTCCGGAACGCGGGTGCGGTCGGCGATTCTTCTGAGGCGTGCAGGAAGTGCCATGAGGTAATCCCTTGCTTTTTCAGCTTTTTCATTGATATCGCGAACGGAATCGATATTCCATTCTTTGAGCAGGTCTTCGAGAATGTCGATGTAGTCCAATGTGGTGTAGACACCCAGGCGCTGTGCGGCGTCGGAGAAATGGGAGAAGGTTTCGCCCATTTTCATGCCGGTTTCCCGCATAAAGTGGGCCGGCATCACGATTTTCTTCCTCATCATATCTTCCAAAGCAAGCAGCAGCTCCGACGGGTCTACTTCGAGTATCCGCGTTACAAACGTTTTGTAAGCTTTCGCGTGACGCATTTCGTCGGAAGCGATCACGCCACATATTTTGGACAAATGCGGATTACCGAATTTCTTCGCGAGCGTCGCCGTGCGACGGTGCGATACGTTGGTCGCCAGCTCCTGAAATGACGTGTAGATGAAATTACGGTAAGGATCACGGTCGGTACCGATATCGAAACCGTCGGCAATCAGGTATTGTGTGGAAACCTCCATAGCGCGCATGTTCACGCGGCCCGAGAGGTAGAGGTACTTATTAAGGAGGTCGCCGTGACGGTTTTCTTCCGCCGTCCAGGCACGTACCCATTTCACCCACCCCGACTCGGGTTCATCGACCTGGTTCACACCGATCACATCCACGAGCCACGATTCGTAAGTCGGCAATGCCTCTTCCGTAATCGTATCCCCGATGAGCACGGCAATGTAATCATAAGGCAAATCCCGGCAACTTTCCTGCAATAGCTTCACTTCATGAAAGAAATTCTCCCTTGTTGCATCGGGCAGAAAATCAGCGGGTTGCCAGTTTTCATCGATCGGTTTCAGGTATTCTCCAATCAGTCCGTCCAGGTCTTTGCCTATATGTTTCATTACTTCAAGCCTTTCGGCTGAAAGCGTAATATCCATTTGTATCTCGATTTAAACACTATTGACTATTTTACAAATAACGTGAATAATACGTAAGTTTTGAATGACAATTGTCATTTCGCCTTTTAGAATTTGGAGTAACCAAAACAGATTTCGACTATTTTTGCAGAAAAAATAAGAATGAAAAAAATCCTCGATTACGTTCTAAGTACTCTATATCTGATCCATTTCGGCCTTACACTCCTGGTTTTTCATGTCATACAAGTGATCGCATTCAACGTCTTCGGCAAAAAGGCACACAAAACGGCGGTCGATTGGCTTAATTTTTCCCTCACATTCGGTCTCTACCTGACAGGGGCAAGCATCAAACTCAAAAACCTTGCCCAGCTGCCCGATAACCGTCCCATCATATTCGTAGCCAACCACCAGAGCAGCTATGACATCTCCCCTGTTTATTGGTACATGCGGAAATACAGCCCCCGCTTTGTATCTAAAATCGAGCTTGCAAAGGGTGTTCCAAGCATTTCCTACAACCTGCGCAAAAGCGGCGCTGCGCTCATCAACCGCAAAGACGGAAAACAAGCCATTACCGAGATCGCCCGCCTGGGCAAGCTGATCCAGGACGAAAAGGCATCGGCCATTATATTCCCCGAGGGTACCCGCACGGCCAGCGGCGATATGAAACCGTTCCAGCCCGGCGGCGTGGCTACCCTGCTCAAAAGAGCGCCCGACGCGCTCGTGGTGCCCGTAGCTATCAACGGCACCGGCGCGATGAACCCCAAAGGAATATTTCCCCTGAAATCTTTCGCCCGGCTTAGTTTCACTGTCCTGCCCGGCATCGAACCGGCTGGACGGAAAGCGGAAGAAATTCTGAATGAGGCCCAGGAAATGATTCGCGCGTCGATCGCAGGCTGATTTTCAAATGGTTAAAAACCCTGCATTTTCGGTTAACAATCGTTAACAATCCCCATTTAAACCTCTGCGGCAGGCGGCCCTCTAACCCACAAACATTAAAACTTTTGGGTTATGAAAAAGATACTTTTTGCCGCAGTGGTTCTCGCATTAGGATTCACCAATGCTTCCGCCCAATATGGTCCGCGCTACGACTACCGCGACGGTTCCAGCCATGAAAGAATGTCTGACATCAACAGACTTCAAAGAGAAGCACGACAAAATATCGCCAACGGTGTGCAATGGGGCACGCTCACTTCGCGTGAGGCCAACATGCTCATGAACCGTTACGAAAACATCCAGGATAAAGAACGGCATTTTGCCCGTCACGGCCGCCTGTCGAACCGTGAGGAAAGAATACTCCGCAACGACCTGCACGAGCTGATGTCGGATACCCGCCGCCTCAGCCGCGACCGCGACCGCTGGTCACGCGATGGTCGCCACAGAGGCCGATACTGAGATATTGAAGGTTATAGTTGAAGGTTTAGGGTAATGCAAAAAGCACCGGGACGTTGGCCCGGTGCTTTTTTACTCGGTTTTAAAATACCTTACAAGCTTCACGTGCGATTTCTGGAAGCCCTCGCGCTGGTAGAACCGGTGCGCCTGCTCACGCGTGGCACGGGAAGTAACTTCCATCTGAATGGCACCCTCACCTTTTGCAAAGGCGGTTACGTGCTCCATTAATGCGTTCCCAATCTTCTGCGACCGGTATGCGGGCTCCACATACATTTCCTGGATTTCCGAAACCAATGCGGCATGGTGTAACAGCGGCTGAATATGGCAGCTCACCATTCCGACCGGCCTGCCTTCCTGTTCCGCCAGGAAATAGGTGATATTGTGACTTGCGATGTTGCGGTCAAAGGCTGCATCGAAACCGGGCCGGTCGAGCAGCGTGTTTTCGAGGCCGCATATCATTTCGTAGATGACCTCGCGATCAGCAGCGGAGGCGCGACGGATGGTTAGTGGTGCCTGCACGAATGGAATAGTTGGGTTGAGCGGCACAAATTACATCCTACCCCGCTGATTGACAAGAATTGCGGCTATTTCTCCGGCCATATCACGGGTCCCCGGGTCTTTTCTCCACGGACCGTACGCACAAATTCCTCCATTTCGGTTTGTGATAATTTGGACAGGTCGACGCGGGAGCCGTCGCACCGGTACACGACGCAGACGTGGCACGACATATAGGTCATGGTGTAATCGAAAACATACTCGTCCTTGATTTTTCCGACCGTAACCATGAGCATATCATCCTGCTTTTCGGTTTTCAGCGAGTCGATTTTTGCTTTCAGCCAGGGAAGGTTGCGAACGGGATCTTTTACACCGCAGACTTCCGTCCGCGAGGAAACGGTAGCGTCTTTGCAGGAAAAAATAAAAATGATAAAAAGGAAAGGGAGAAGTTTTTTCATGGGGTCAAAAGTTGCGGAATGGGATTGAAAATGAGACAATACAATGGCAATAATGGTTGCAAATCGCTTATCTCATTCAGGTATTATATTTCAATTTTATTTTATTTTAACATTCGGTTACAAAATTTAAATTACATTTGAAAAAACCTCATCCTTCCGATCAATAATGAAGCATATTGTACTGGCAATTTCGCTGATCATTTCTTTTCAATGCCGCGGTCAAATTACATTCATCAATGAAAACACACCCTGGGAAACGCTTTCGAAAACAGCCAGGAAGGAACGAAAGCTAATTTTCATCCATCTCGAAAGCAGTGAATGCGAACAATGCAACGAGGTAGCGACCCAGGGTTTTAAAGGCGTTGCCCTGCGCGATATTTTTCAAAAGAATTTTATTGCCGTCCGAAGCAATGTAACGTCTGAAAATGGCAAAAAGCTGGCGGAAAAATTTCATATCAAAGGGGCATTGGTATCACTTTTTGTGGATGCGGATGGCAATGTATTAAACCGTTATAACGGCTCTACAAGCTATTCAAAGGCCTATCTGGAAAGTGCCCAGGTGGCGCTTGGCCGCAAAGGCGACAAAAAAATAACCGATTTCGAAAAGGAATATCAAGAAGGAGAAAGGTCGGCCGCATTCCTAAAAGCATATATCCTGAAACGCCGCGAAGTGAATATGCCTACAAACGACTTACTGGATGAATATGTAGGAAAACTACCGATAGATTCAATTGTCAATTTTCACACCGTCAAATTCATTTACCAGCAAGGTCCTATGTTGGATAGCCGTGCCTATAAAGTAATTCAGGCGCTGGTACCGCATAAGATGATCGACAGCATGTATAAATCAGTCCCATTCCGGGAAGCATCCGCATTTAACAGCGGCATTGTGGGAAATACCATGCGAAAAGCAGTTGAAACAAAAAGCCAGGACCTTGCTTATCAAAGCTCAAACTTTTTACAAAACACTTACAACGGAGATTTCGCAAAAGGGCGGCTTGCTTTCGACAGAAATATGCTGTTCTACTTTTTTGCGGTAAAAGATACAGCAACCTATTTCCGCCATTGCCGAAGCCTGTTTCAGCATCATCACATGATGATCACGGTCGATTCCCTGAAAAGAATGGATGATGAAATGCTGAAAAAGAACCTGGCAGACCAGACACCGCTGGGCCCTGCGGGTGAGAAGCAGGCGGTACATTTCGCACCGCCCTCGCAATATTTCCATACCGAGCTCAATAACCACGCCTGGAATTTTTACCAGTACAACAACAATCCCCGCGACCTGGAAAATGCATTGATGTGGTCCAAAAAGTCAATGGAATGGCACGAAGAACTTCGTCGGGATAAGAACCACCTTCCGCTGGGCAATCCTGCCTACATTGACACTTATGCGCATTTGCTATACAAACTAGGCCGGAAAGACGAGGCGATAGTTTGGCAAACCAAAGCAGTCGAAGCGCAAAAGGTGACCGGAATGTCGTGGGTGTCGATGGAAAAAGACCTCAACGAAATGAAAGCCGGTACGCTTAAACGTTAATGAAGAAGGGCAGCTGAAACTGCCCTTCTTCATTTATACAAAAGCACTTTCTCCCGTAATGGCCCTGCCGACGATCAGCGAATTGATCTCCTTTGTACCCTCATAGGAATATATAGCCTCCGCATCCGCCACGAAGCGGGCAATGTCGTATTCGAGCAATATCCCGTTGCCCCCAAAAAGCTCGCGCGCATGGTCCACGATCGAACGCATCCGCAGTGTGCAGAAAACTTTGGCCAGCGAAGCATGCTCGTCGGCAAGGTCGCCGGCATCCTGCAATTGCGATAGCCTGTAAACCATCGTCTGCATGGCCGTCAGATCGCCCAGCATGGTAACCAGCAGGTCCTGTACCAATTGAAAACCGGCTATGGGCCGACCGAACTGCTTCCTTTCCATGGTGTATTTCAATGCCAGCTCATACGCGCCGCGCCCGCATCCTACTGCCTGCCACGCGACGCCCGCGCGCGTCATGCGCAGCACATTGGCGGTATCCTTGAATGAATTGGCGTTTTGAAGCCGGTCGCCCTCGGGCACGCGGCAGTCGGTCAATGTAATAAGCGCATTCTCTACGGTGCGCAGCGCCATTTTGTCCTCCATCTTCTCCGCCTTGAAACCCGGGTTTTCTTTCCGTACGATGAACCCCTTCACCTGGTTGTCGCCCAGGTCACGCGCCCAGATAATCGTAATATCCGAGAAGGTTGCATTGCCTATCCATTTCTTTTGGCCGTTGATCACCCATTCGTCCCCCTCCCGCCTGCAGGTGGTGGTAAGCCCTCCGGCAGCGCCCGAACCCACCTCGGGCTCTGTCAGGCCGAATGCGCCGATCAGTTCCATGCGCTGCATCACAGGCAGCCATTGCTGCTTTTGCGCTTCCGAACCGCATAGGTAAATCGACCCCATGGCGAGGCCGCTATGCACACCGAAAAACGTGGAAATGGACGAATCGATGCGGGCCATTTCCATCGCGATGAAGCCTTCCAGCAATGCCGAACGTCCGGCGCAGCCATATCCTTGGTAGGTAAGCCCGCAGATATCCAGCTTGGCCATGAGTGGAATAATGTGTTTGGGAAACTGCGCATTGTTCCAATAGTGGTTAGCGATCGGCTTGATTTCCGTTTCCATAAACTCCCGCACTTTCAGGCGGATCTCCTGCTCTTCCGGCGAGAGCGTCGAGGCCAGTTCATAAAAATCGCCGTTCACGATCGGCGGCGCCTTTTTTTTGCCTGAACCGGCCTGCATGAATTTCAGCATTTTACCCAGGTCCTCCTCGCTCATTTGGGAGACGGTACCCATTAGCTGGTTGAGATCTACTTTTTGTGAAAGCCTGGCGACGGCTTCGATATCGATGGTTTTGAGGAGACTGCGTAACTGAGAAAAAGATTTGAAAAGGTTCATGCTGTTTGTTGGATTGTGATTTGATAAAGAGTCGGCCCCGGAGGCTGTTCTACTGCACACGCCTGAAAAAGTCGCGCCGGCAGGAACGGAATTTGCAAGCACCCGCCTAAACCTAAAAAACTATGAAAACGCAAACCAAAAATGTAGAAGGGGGCTCACCAAGCCAGGGCGGACCGAAAAGCAAAACCAAGCAAAAAGACGACAGCGCAAAGCCGTCAGGCCAGGTGGAGCAGGACGCTATCCAGAAGTCGGAGAAGGGGAATATGACCCAAAAAAAGGGTTACAACGAAACGCCCGAGACCGTGCCGGTAAAAGGGAAAAGTTCGTGAATTCCCTCTAGTGGAATGTTGCATCCAGCGCGGCGGCAAGGTATACCATCGGCGCGTTCCAGTTGATCGCGATCTCGTTGGAGGCGTAAGAACAATCGCTGTCGGTAAATGACTCATCGGCAAACTTGTTGGGATAGCCCGGGCATTTGTCCTGTTGCCCGGGATTAGGCCCACCCGAAAGCAAGCCCGGAACAGGATCTGCAATTCCGTCGGCGATGGAAGGCCGGTGGTGCGGGTGCATTACCCGTTTGGAACCGAAGCCTGTCAGCAAACAGTAGCCTGTGGCATTGCGGCCGAGAAGGTAATCGAGATTACCGAGCGCTGCGTGCAGATATTTTTGATCTTTTGAGAGGCGATACGCATACAGCAGCGCTATACCCTGGTTGGCGGCTACCGAGCTGCTGCCCCACGCATAGTCTTTCGCTACCTTACCCATTACTGTGTGGTAGGGCTGTTTTTCAAGGTCTGTCAAAAGCTGATTGCCGCAATCCAGCACGTTTTTCCGCAGCGCGTCCGATTGCCCGGCAGGTAACTTCAATCTTTCGGCGAAACGGAGCAATGTGTAGTATCCCAAAGTTTTCACCTGACTCCACGTAGGCAACACCATCGGTTGCTGCAATTCCAGGTCTATTTCTTTAATATACTCCGGTTTGCCGGTCGTCGCGTACATTTCGCATCCAGCCCAAATCCACTCATCTTTTACCGAACGGTCGCCGTAGGTGCCGGTAGCTACATCCGGATCGAACTCCTTATTCATGGCGTCCTGGTTATAAATCACCGAAGGATTTTTTTCCGACCACTGCCAGGCTTTAACGGCAGCTGTCGTGCAAGAGTCGGCCAGGCCGGGGAGTTTGTTATCGAAACTTTTGAAAACCCGCGACGCCTGCGCCATTACTGCCACGAAATCCAGCGTTGCAGCCGTACTTTTCCGGACCACATAGCGGGGATTTTTCGCGGCATCCGGCATGATCATCCCGTCGAAACGAGGGTTTGTGAGCTTGTGATACACACCCCCGTCAGCCGGATCCTGCATAGTGAGCATCCATCGCAGGTTCCATACCACTTCGTCCAGCAAATCGGGCACGCCATTATTGCTTTCGGGGATATTTACATTGAGATCTTCGAAATAGAGGGGATAGTCTTCATACAGCGATAGCAGTGTGCCCATTGTGATTCCGGAATTCACAATGTATTTGTTGTAGTCTCCGGCGTCGTACCAGCCCCGTGAGGAGGAAATCGTACTGTTCTCAGGGCGCCCTTCCGATACCGCCGACGCATGAATGAGCACTTTGTTGTCCGGATGCCCGGCTGCCCTGGTCCATTTCCCCGCGTATTTTTCGGGAAGTTCAATGGATGCCCGCTGATAATAAAACCCTTTCAAAGCCGCCTCGGCAACATGGCGGTGAACACCGGTCCCGATCGTGAATGCCGCGGATTTGCCTATTCCGGCTACTTCCACCAGGTAGGAACCTGGCTTGCGGAGCTGGCTGAAATCGGCCAACCGCGTTTGTCTGCCTGAATGCTGGCTGGTAAGCGTGCTTCCCAATTTGCCTTTCAGTACCGTTTTCCCCGACTTACTATCCTTAATTTCAAAGGCGTCGCCTCCATCTGCGGCAATGACAGCCATTTTGGGGGCCGTGGGGTAAAAGCCAACCTGGTTCAGCCGGATCGCATCCGATGGCTGCTGTGCCAATGCAGGCGAGATATAAAAACCCAATGCGCCAAGCGATGCGGTCAGATACGGGAAAAACTTCATGGATTTCGGTTAAACGGGTTTCATTTTAAAATCGCAACTGCCACGGCATGACCCTATTTCAATCCTGCAATGCTGTTACAGGATGCTCAATGTTGGAACCTGTAATGACAAGGCGGTGGTATTCGCCCCAACGGCGGAGTTCTTCAATCAGCGGTTCAAGCGAACGGGCATGCGCCGTACGCTCGTATTCGATGATGGGCGGAAACGCGTCGTACACCTTCCGTTCCACAAGCAGGTTCATTTCCAGCTCTTTCAATTCCTTGGACAGCATCCGGGGAGTGATATTGGGAATGGCATTCTGCAATTCCATAAACCGCTTGTTGCCCAGGCCCATGGCAATAAGGATCGAAATCTTCCATTTTCCGCTGATCACGTCCAGCGCGTCCCGTACCGGCAGTATCATTTCCCGGCATTCGGGATGGTTTTCCTTGAAATTCTCTTTCATAGCATCATTCTTTCAAAAGGTTCGCCACAGTAGCACCCAATGCATGTCAACTGACCTTCTTCGGGCCTACGGAATCATAAACCACTACTTTTTCCCACAAATGAGAGTACTGCTCAATGAATTCGAGGTGGATCGGGTGCGTTTGATAAATTTCCTCCTCAATAATGTTCTTGAAAAAGCACATCCACGAAACCGTATAATCATTGACGATCACCGGGCGGCTCGTTACCGCAGGCTTGCCGATATGCACATATTCGATCGAGGGGACCTTAGCCAGCTTATGCAACCCTTCCAGCAGCTGCGCCTCGTGCTGGGCATTGTTGGGTTCCTTCAGGTAAAAGAAAACATGATGGATAAACAGCTCCTTATTCCTTTCGGGCTCGGCAGGGACAGGAGAAACAGAGGCGAGAGAAACCAATCCCGCATTTTGCAGGAACCTTCTTCTTGATTGATCTTCCATGAATTGAGCGCAAACAGATAACGGACAGTTTCCGTGTTTCGCCGCCAAGAATAACGTTTATTTGTCCATTATCAAAATATTCAGGCGTCCGCGAAAGCCTTTTGAACCAATCCAATAAAAACTTAAATTATTTTAACAACACATTCAAAGTAAACGCCGGTAACGGAAGCCTTTTACCTAAAAACTACTCAATACCCCCCTATTTGTATGAAAATTACCAAACGAGACCTCACGGTCGCATCCCTCTCTATTTTTTGCACATTGACCTGCATTGTCGCCCGACCCAAAGCTAACCTACTCGAATCGTCCGTTTTTGACTGGAATAACATCGCCGTCAGAGGCACGGCCATCGGCTCTGTGAAAACATTCTTTCGTTCCCAAACCGCCACAACCGACGAGCTCGAATGCCACGTGACCACGTTGAATCCCGGTGAAGCGGCACATGCACCTCACCGACATCCCGAAGAAGAGGTGATTATCATCAAGGAAGGTACCGTGGAGGCACTGGTGAATGGAGAAAAGAAGAAAGTAGGCCCCGGCTCCGTCATTTTCCAGGCATCCAATCAAATGCACACCCTGCGTAACGTAGGCAAAACATCCGCGACCTACCACGTGATCAGCTGGCATTCACCGGGTACCAAGGACCGTTGAGCAGCCTGCATACATACTTTTATCCGCTTTATACCAACAGATTCTCATAAAAAAAGCCAGCGATCGCTCGCTGGCTTTTCTATGTTTCACACCCTATTCCGTCTTGGCATAAGCTGCCGCGAGGTCGTTGAGCGTGGCGTCTTTCAAATGCTCGGAAGCGATGACCATACGGTAGCGGAACGTCGTCGATTCACCTTTTTTAAGTTTGAAATTCAGCGTTTCCTTGCCGTCGCTGAGCGCTTTCATGCCCAGTGGGTTCACCGCAAACAGCCCGTAACCACGTGCGTGCCAGTAGGCCGGATAACCCACATTCCTGGGATGGTCGATCATCGCAATGCTGATATTTTCGTCCTTAATCTTGCCCGTAAGGTTACACCAGATCGCGCGTTTGCCCCATACCGTTTCACCTTCGACACCATTGCTGTTGCGGTAGTTGCCGGTGATGCCCTCGTTGTTCATTACCGGCACTTTGGTGGCAATGCCGCTGGCGTCGGTGAAAATTTCGGGCTTGTTCGAAGGCAATTCCAGCTCGCGTGCGACGCGGATGGCGTACATCCCATCTTTTACGTCGGGCATACTCACTTCCGGTAAAACGGCGGTCAGTGTCGTGCTTCGGTCGATTATGCGAGTGTCGCCTTTTCCGCTAAAAGTGTATTTGGTCACTTCTTTGAGGGTCAGCGTACCGTCTTTGTCCACCCAGTCGGCGGTCACGGTAAGCTCGCCTTTGTCTTTACCGCTTTTCACCGAGGTGATTCCGGTGTGGATGATGGTTCCGTACGCCCGCTTCTCGTGATTTACAGCGTCGGAATTGTTCCAGTAATCATTACCGTTCACGTCCTCGTAGTTGAGCCAGATACCCACGTGGTGCGGGTGGTCGACACGCTCGCCTGCGCGGGGATCCAGCGGCCAGCCGCGGGTAATTACCGTGCCTTTGGCGGTCATTACCGGGTACAGGACAGCCTTTTTCAGCTTCTGTTCGCCAGGATAATAATAAGCCGTAAAGGGCTTACCGTCGATTTTCACCTCCACTTTTTTGTCCTTGTCGTTGCGGACGAGATCTACCTTTTGTGCAAAAACACCTCCGGTTCCCACAACGGCCACGGCGGTGAGCGCCAAAGCAGTATGTTTTAAATTCACTGTTCGATCTTTTAAAATGTTAGCTAAGCACGATTTCCTTTTTCTTCGGATCCCAGTTCACACGTTTACCTGTATGCAAGGCCTGGGTAGCCATGATATTCGCCACCGAGTGGTTGAAGCCCACGCGGGCAGGTGCATTCGTCTCCTTGCGGCTTCGGATACACTCCATCCAGTTACGCATGTGGAGCGAGGTCATCGGATCCGCACCGGTATTGGCGTCGGTTGCGATTTTTTCACCGGTCTTCAACGACATCTCAGGCAGCAAATTAGCCTGCATACCCATTCCTTTGGCATCCCTTTCTTTCAAGCCACCCTCGGAAGTAATTTTGTTCGTATCGAGGTTGATCATACCGCCATTGGAATAGTAATACTCCTTCACGCCGCCTGCCTCGTTGTTGAAGCGCGACGAATAGATCACCTGGAAGCCTTTGCTCTTATCGTCGAACGGACCGTATTCGAATGCCGCGCTGAACGTATCAACATTGGTACGGCCGTCTTTCCACGTGTAAATACCGCCGTTCGCTACCACGTTGCGCGGTGCATCCAGGCCTGAGAACCAGTGTACCGTATCGATCTGGTGAGCCATCCACTGTCCCGGGATACCGGAAGAATATGGGTAGAACAAACGGAATTCGAGGTAGTACCGTGGATTCCATTCCACTTTCGGGCGGTTCATCAGGAAGCGCGTCCAGTCGGTATCCTCCTTGCGGATTTGCGACACCAGCTCCTTGCGTCTCCAACGGCCCGGCTGGTTTACATTCCAGGTCATTTCCACAGTGGTAATGTCTCCGAATTTGCCTGATTTGATATATTCGTAAGCCGCCCAGTAATTAGGCGCGCTGCGGCGCTGCGAGCCTACCTGCACAATTTGCTTGGAAGCTTCCACCGCCTTCAATGCCACTTTGGCATCTTCGAGCGTTTCCGCGAATGGCTTTTCGACATACACGTCACGTCCCGACTTCACGGCTTCCGCGCAATGCAATGCGTGCTGGAAGTCGGCAGTACTGATGATCACCGCGTCCACATCCTTGCGTCCGAGCAATTCCTCGTTATTACGTGCTTTTACAAATTCGCTGGCTGCATATGGCTTTCCTTTCATGAATGCCTCCGCTTCATCACGGCGACGGTTCCAAAGGTCGGAAACCCCCATAAACTCAAAGTTCAGTTCTTTGGCGTGATCTGAGAAAGAAGGTGCCAGCGAGCTGCGGAAACGGTCCGAGAAACCGATGATACCTACCCTGACGCGATCGTTAGCTCCCACGATACGGCGGTAGCTGGCCGCACTGAAAGCATTGGTGCCTACTGCGACACCCGCAGAAGCCAGTGCTGCATTTTTAAGAAAATCCCTTCTACTGGTCATGATATTGGATTTGAATAAAAGTTGACTTTTTAATTGCCTTGCATTCTGATTTACGGGCAATCGTTTCTAAATGTCGGGTGCCCGTGTATCTACTGTATTTTTTTACCTTTTTTCCAGCCATTCTGGCTATTTGATCTCCTTCACTTTCAAACTGCGGAAAAACACATTGTCGCCATGGTCCTGCAACAGCAGGTTACCTTCCTGCGAAAGGCCGAAACCTTCAAATTTGGCGAATTTGGAACCTGCCACGAATTCCCGGAACTGCGGGGAGCCGCGCACGTATTCGACCACTTTGTAGCCATTCAGGAAATGCTGCACGGTACCGTCCTTCTGCACCACAATGCGGCCCTGATTCCACTCACCGATTTTTTTCACCGAATTCTTCGGACGATCGGCCGGAATCACATCGTAAAACGAGGCGATGGTGCGGTTGCCGTTCTTACCAAGCTTCGCATCCGGGTGGCGCTCGTCGTCAAGTACCTGGTACTCGCAGCCGATACCCGATTTGCCATTGGAATTGAATTTCTGATCTACGAAATATTTGACGCCGCTGTTGGCCCCTTCGGTGAGTTTAAACTCAAATTCATATTCGAATGCGGGGCCGTAAAGCTTGCGGGTCACAATATCGTTACCCGTTTCAGAGCCATCCGACTTCGAAATCTGAATGGTACCGTCGTTGTAGCTCCATCTTTTGGAAGGGAAATCGGTGCCGCCGTAAGCACGCCACTGATCGGCCGATTTGCCGTCGTACAGCAATGAATAACCCTGTGCTTTCTCGGCCGGATCCAGGTTGTTGGGGATCAGGTTTACAATGCGGACGTTCGTAGCCGGGCTCGGTTTCAGATTGGTTGTCTTAATGCGGACATTCTTCCAGCTCACCTGCGTCCCTTCCATTTCCTTGCTGCCGATCGCGTGTACCTGCAAACAAATGAAGCCCACGGGCGTCATGTCGTCCACCACGTGCGCCACAGGCACCCCGTTCAGGAACGTGCGGATGGAATGGCCGATCGCTTCGATACGGTATTTATTCCAGGCGTCGCGCTTGAATGCTTTTTTTCCTTCCGGATTCAAATCGAGCGGGTAGAGCCAGCCGCGGCGTGCTTCGTCGTAAATACCTGCCGAATAGGCGCGGTCGCTGGGATCTATTTCCACCTGGTAGCCGTGTACGCGGCCATTCATGTATTCCGGCTTGGATAAGCTGCGGATCTGAATGCCTGAGTTGAGCTTGTTATCCACTTTTACATCCAGTTCAAGGATAAAATCGCCGTAATCTTTTTCGGTTGTAAGGAACGAATTGGGGGTACCCATCACGGAAGTCCCCACGATCGCACCGTCCTTCACTTCGTATTTGGCCTGGCCGTTAAGTTGTTTCCAGCCTGTGAGGTCCTTGCCATTGAAGAGTTCTACCCAACCATCTTTCGACTTCTGGGCCTGAAGGGGAGCGCTGAGCAGGAACGCGGCCAAAGCGACCAGCGGTAATCGTAATTTTTTCATTGTGCTGATTAAGATGATGAATAACTGAAAAATGTAAAAGGGTATCCTATCTAATATCAGTTATTACAGTAATAACGAAATATTAATTGGAATACCCTTACAAATCCAGTTGATACTACACCGGATATTTTAAAACTTCGGTAATGTACTTTTTATTGATTTCTGCGCAAATGAGCGGAGATTTTTCAGGATCAGGCACGCCGTCGAGCTCCACTACCGCCCAGCCTTTGAACTTGACCTTATCCAGCGCCTTGAAAACCGCGGGAACATCCACCCTGCCCTGGCCCAGCTCCACAAACTTGTAGCCGCTTTTGGTTTCGGCAGGCTTCGTATCCTTCAAATGGAGTGAATGCAAAATATCCTTGTATTGGACGATCGCCTCGTGCGGCTCACCGCCTCCCTGCTTGTAATGCGCAATATCGAGCAACAGTTTCATGTAACGCGGGTCCATTGCCTGCACAATCACGTCCACCTCCTCAGGCGTTTCTCCAAGCTGGTTCATGTGGTTGTGGTACACGGCCTGCACCCCCTGATCTGCCGTTTGTTTTCCAATCTCATTCATCACTTGTGCCAGCTTTTTCAACTCTTCTACCGACGGAGCGCGGTCTTTGGGCCGGAGGCTGTTGGTGAGCTGCATAGCACTGCCGCCCAGGGCTTTCACAAAACTCGCATGTGCCACGTGCGTATCGACCGTACTTTCGAATTTGGCGGGATCAATCTCCACATTACCGCTCGAAAACATGCAGAGCGTAAGGTTGTTCTTCACCAGGGCATCCTTCAATTCGGACGGCTTATTGCGGTAAGGACCGAAGGTATTGGCACGCAGCTGAATGCCTTTGAAGCCCAGGCCTGCCAGGTCGGCCATCGCCTGCTCGTCCTTGCCGCCCCAGGTAATGGCCGAGTAACCGATTTTGATATCGCCCTTCTTTATAGCGGCTTCAAGCCAGCCCGTACCGGCTAATGCAGCAGCCACGCCGAGGGAAGTGTTTTGCAGAAAATTCCGTCTGTTCATTTCAGGTTTAGATTAGTGTAAAATCCGTAACTCCCAGACGATATAAACCAGCAATGACCCGCTATCTACGGGCCATTGCTGGTAAATTTATTTCGGGATTTCTGTCAGCGGCGGCACATTCTTCTCATACCCCGCGTAACCCTTGTTCTGATTGATCCTCCCTTGGGTATTACCGTCGATCGCCGACTGTGGAATCGGCCAAAGTACGTGGTATGGGCTCATGGTATATTCATCGGCGTGCCTTGTTTTGACCCCTTTGTTATAAAAATCATTTTTCTCCATCACCCGGTCGTAAAAGTAGTTGTCATCGGAAAACTTATCCAGGCTGTACGTCTTGCCGTTGGGCGCGGGCTTACCGGTCTGTGCGAAAAGGTAGGCAATGCGCGTTAGTTCGGTTTTGCGCGGCTCTTCAAAATAGAGCTCACGTGCCCGTTCGTCCAGGATGGTACCGATATTGATTTTACCGGCCGCAAGCGGGGCGCAATTGGCCCGGGCCCGCACGGCATTGATATCATCGGCTGCTTTTGCCAGGTCCCCTTTCCACGCGTAAGCTTCGGCGCGCAGGAGGTAGGTTTCAGCGAGCCGGAAAACGTACCAATCCGAATTACCACCCTGGGGCTGCACGCGCAACGGGTCGTCGACGAATAGTTTGTAGTTCGGCCAATCAAACCAGTTCCGGATGGTATCGATGGTCAGCACGACGCCTTCCGCATTTTTGAGTTGCAGGTTTTTACCATAATAACTGTCTTCGCCCTTTAATGCAGGATTGTTGTACAAAATATCCTCCATGCGTGTCCAATTGCCGGGCGCATGCCGCAGGTCATTTTTATCGTCCCAAATCTGGTTCTGCGAATAATCCGTGGGGCGTAAACGTCCGATCCCGCGGCCGTACTTGACAACCTGATCGATCTCGATGCCATAGGTATCAATCGTGCCCCGTTTCCCATTAGGCGTATTGATATTATTAAACCAAAGAGGCACCGCGTTGCGCATGATGAGCATACCGCCCTCGACGTTGCCCTCGATATTCAGCCGGTCGATCACCAGCATCAGTCCTTCCGTATTGGCAGCGATGGCCTTGTTCTGAGGCCGGTGCAAATCCCATATCACGTTGCGCGAGGCGTCGCCTGCATTCACACCAAAGCGCGAGGTCATTAGCTTATGCGTGCCCCCGTCGATCACATTCGTGGCCGATTTGATCGCATCGTCAAACAACCCCAGCGCCAGATTGACTTTGGTCAGCAAATGGCTCACCGAGCCTTTGTTCACCATTCCCTTGTCTGTTACGGCAGGCACCCACTGCTCGGCAAATTCGAGATCTTCCTTCATTTTTTTAAGGATTACCTCGCGTTTTGTCGATTGAAAATCAAGCTTCGGACCGTTAATTTCCTTCAAAATCAATGGCACATCCCCGAATTGCTGCGTGAGCCGGTAATAACGTGCCGCACGGTGGAAATAAGCGGCGCCCAGCAGCTCGTTTTTTTCCTGCTCGTTTTTGTAGGTGGGTAAATCAATGCGGGAAATGGCCGTGTTCGCATACTTAATCCCCTTGTAACCTTCAAGCCAATACCAGCCTATGCGGTTGTAATCAATATGGTTCAGCTGAGCATCGGGCGTAATGAGCAGGTTCAGGTTCTGCGCAGGCCCCGATTTGTCCGTTGTTCCCTCCACGGCAATATCCGAAAAGATGGACTCCGTGATCATCGGCATAGCGTCGCCGTACCATTCCAGGCGCAGGTTGCGCTCGCACGCCACTAGCGTGGCTTTCAACCCGCCCAGGTCTTTGAATGTCAGGTCCGGCTCGTAAAAAGAAAGTGGTTCGGGTTTCAGCCAGGTTTCCTTGCAGGAGGTGATCGCCGCTCCTGCGCCCAACAGGCCGCAGGCAAGTAAATATTTCAATGTATGGTTAAACATAGTCCGTGCAGTTTATGTGTGTGAGTGATTACAGGGTGATATCCAGCCCGATGGTGTAGATGCGCGGGCTGGGAACAGACGTAGCAATGCTGCTGTTGGTAGTTCCGTTTGTTCCGTTCTCAGGGTCCCAGAAGTTCCATTGCGGTGCCCAAAAACCAATGTTGCGGACGCTGCCGTAAATACGCAGGTTTTGTACACCGACCTTTTGCGAAGCCACCTTCGGAACGGTGTAAGCCACCGACAGGTTTTCAAATCTCACGAACGATTTGCTCCGGTAAACGGCGTACCCGGTCGCCGAGCCTTCGCTGGAATAGAGCCTCGCCCATTCATTCTGGCGGTTTTGCTCCGTCCAGTAAGGGAATACATAAGAGCTGGTGCGGTCCACGAACCCGTCGCGGTTCTTCATCTGGTTGAACGTGCCCTTTTGTCCCCAGTAGGAATAGATCATGAATGAAACATCCAGGCTTTTGAACAGCTTGAACTCATTCCGGAATGTCCAGCGGAAGCGCGGGGATGTGTACCCGAGAAACTCCTTGTCGTCGTTGGTAAACTTGCCGTCCCCATTCACGTCTTTCAATTTGAAGTCGCCCGGTTTCACGCCGTACTTGGCAGCTTCGGCCTCCTCTTCTTTTTGCCATACGCCCAGGATGCGGTAGTTCCAAATTTCATCAAGCGCATGGCCGATAAACCAGCGGTTTGTCACATCGTCCGCCTCCCTGCGGCCGGTTACCTTACCATTGCTGTCTTTAATATCGACCATGTTGCCGTACAAATGCACGATCTTGTTGCGGTTGAGCTGGAAGTTGAATGTACTGCGCCATGTGAAATTTTCGCGGCGCATATTGTTGGTGTTCAAACTCATTTCCAGCCCTTTGTTCTGTACTTCGCCGAGGTTATCCCAAACATTGTCAAAACCCAGGACATTCGGCAAGGCCCGTTTCACGAGAAGATCCTTCGTAGTCGACTTGTAAACTTCGATACTGCCATCCACCACATTGTTGAACAATGCAAAGTCAAGGCCCACATTCAATGCATTCGTTTTCTCCCATTTCAAATTCGGGTTGGCCATTCGGCTTACGTACAGCTGGCTCACCTGGTATACGGTGCCGTCGGGCTTCACGTGCAGGTATTTGCCGCTCGCGAGGTCAGCGAGGGCATCGTAACGCGGAATGTCGCGGTTACCGTTGTTACCATACGAAACCCGTAGCTTTCCGTAACTCAACCATTTGGAATGCAGAAAACCTTCATCCGTAAACACCCAGCCTAACGCCGCAGACGAAAATACAGCCCGCGGGTTCTTCTGCCCGAATGCGGAGTAACCATCCCGCCGGCTCGACAGTGTTAACATGTATTTATCTTTGAATGAATAGAAAAGCCGGGCCATCAAAGCGTCGGCGGTGCTGGTCTGGTCGTCGGTATACACTACCGGCAATCCGCCCGCCTGGATATTGTGGTATCCCAAAACATCCGTGGGGGCAAAACCTTTGTTGGAAATACTGTCGCGCCAGCTTCTGAAACGCTCGGCGTTGGCAAGGAAAGTAAGGTCGATCTGATGTTTTCCGGCGATGGTTTTATTCCATTTCAGGATATTGTCGACCTGCCAGTTGAAAACCGTGGAGTCCTTGCGGGAGGCGCGGCCTCCTTCGGCAGCCCATTCGGCGTGCTTGGCCGATTCTGCATTATAGCGGTGTGTATAGTCGAAACGGGGGGTAAAATTGATTTGATAGGTGAATCCGAAAGGCAGGCTCACTTTTGCGAAGAGCACCGAATTCAGCGTCTGGGCTCCCTGGTCGCGTTTGGTGAAACTCGGCGCATAGTAGGGATGGTTTCCTCCGCTTGCTTCGCCATTAGGCCGCCACGAGTAGTTACCATTTGCATCGAACTCGGAGCCCCAGGGGGAAAGGACGCGTGCCAGATCGTAGTTGACCGGAACCTGGCTCTCATCCCGCCGGGCAAACTGGGTGTTCATCCCTACCGACAAGTATTTGTTCACCTTGCCTTCCAGGTTCAGGCGTGCCCGGACCGTGCTGTACTTGTCCCCTACGACGATGCCCTCATTATTAAGGTATCCCAATGACATGTAGTAAGAGATCCGCTCGTTTCGTCCCGAGAGGCTTACGGTGTGGTCCTGGCGGAAGCCTTTTTGGAATACTTTGGAATACCAGTCCACGCTTTTACCGTCCTTGTAATTCTGGATTTCGGCAGGCTGCATTCCGAGACGTTGCAGCCACACGGTGGTAGGGTCGCCTTTGGAGCCGTCAAAAGCAAGCCATTCATCGAGCGTGACACCCGCCGGAAGGTGGTTCGGGTCGGCAAAACGGGCGGGTTCGGCTGTGGCATTGATATTCCGCATTACTTCCTGCCGCCACGTGATGAAGCCTTGCGGGCTTAGTACGGGCTGGTTTTTAGCCACTTCCGCAAAACCGAAATTGCTGTTGATGTTGATCACCGGCTTGCCTTCCTTGCCTTTTTTGGTAGTAATCAAAATAACGCCGCTGGCTGCCTTGGCACCGAACACCGCGGAAGAGCTGGCGTCTTTCAGCACATCGATCGTCTCGATATCATTGGGATTGATATCTTCCAGGCCGCCGTAGTAAATAGTACCGTCCAATACGATCAACGGTGAGGAACCCGCATTGATAGAGTTCTGCCCCCGCACCGAAACACTTCCCCCACCTTTGGCGGAGGTCGAAAACCCTACGTTCATCCCCGGCACATTTCCACGCAGCACGTCCTGCACCGACTGCGGGTTTTCATTTTCGAGGCGGGTGGCATTTACCTGGGATACGGCACCGGTGAGGTCGCGCTTCTTTTGCGTGCCATACCCGACTACCACCACTTCATTGAGTGTCTTCTGGTCGGTTACCAGCGAAATATCCAGCATGCTGGCATTGCCCGTTTCACGCTCCTGCGTCACGTAGCCGACGGCCGAAAATACCAGCACGGCCGCATTACCGGTGATTTCGATGGAGAACTTGCCATCGGCATCCGTGGTGGTGCCCTGGTTCGTTCCCTTAACGACTACTGTTACACCCGGAAGGGATGTATTTCCTTCCCTGGACACGACCGTGCCGGTGATAGTCCTATCGGCTTGTACTACATGTCCAACGCTTGCGCGCGCACTCGCGACGACACTGGCGGGCACTGGCGGGTGCAGGCATATCGCACATATGCATACCCCGCTTATGCGCCGCAAAGAGGCTAAAAATCCTTTTGTGATGTGCATAGGTCAGTGAATTAAGATGATGTTTAGGGTGAAATATACCACCCTGACGCCACCCATTCCAGCCTGTTCCTGCCAGTAAACTGTCCTAGTTTTTAGCCGGATAATACCAATTATTCTCCGGCAATATTTTTGGTCTTTTTGCTTACCAAAACAAAAAAGGATGGCCGCACATGGCAGCCATCCTGATGTATTTATCCCGTAGGGAACCGATCAGTATCCGGGGTTCTGCGGGAACACCGACTTTCCGTCGGTTGTTTTCGCGCTCCGGTCGATCTGGGTCTGAGGAATAGGACGCAATGCGTGATATGCCTGGATAGCCGAGGCTTGCGGGTTGTATTTTTTCACCCTATCCACAAGCAGTCCCCAGCGTTTCAGGTCCAGCCAGCGGGTTTGCTCACCGGCCAGCTCCCTGGCGCGCTCTTCGATAATGGTTTCCATCGTAAGGTCTTTCGCATCGATAAGCATTTTGTCCTTCTTGCCGGGCCAGCCTGCGCGGTATCTCACCATGTTGATCGCCTCCGCAGCGCCCGCCTTGTCACCCGATTGCAACAATGCTTCGGCCAGCATCAGGTACACGTCTGCCAAACGCACCACATAATAATCGCGGCTGCCTGGTTCGTAGGTCATATCAGGACGTTTCGAATCGAAGAACTTCTGCAATGTAGGGAACAACGCCTCCGAATACTTGCTGGGCACCAACACCTGGTATTTTTTGGTTGCACGCACCTCTTTCGTCATTTCATAACCCGGAATGAAGATGGCCGTATCACCTGATGCAAACGTCACTTTCGTTTTCGAGTCATCGAAGGATGCTGCATTGTACGTACCAGGGTTATTGGAAAGCCAGGTATCACGGAAAGTTTTCTTGTAACGCGAGTCGTTTACACGGTCAGCGAACACGGTATTGAGCAGATACTCAGTCGGTCTCAGACGTTTGAATGGTCGTCCCCAGTAAGTATCACGCTTCATACCCGGCTGCACGTCATACTGCATCCCGAAATAAAGGTGCAAGCTGTTACCGGTTCCGTTTGTCAATGCGTCGGATGTATACTGCACGGCAAATACTACCTCCGAGTGATTCTGGTTGTTTTCATCGAACACAGCGGAGAAATCATCGAGCAGTTTGTAGCCATATTTGGTAGAAACCTCTTTCAGCAGGTCGGCAGCTTTGGTAAAATCGTCTGCTGCCTTTTCACTGGAATAGGCTTTTGCCAGGTACACCTTCGCCAGCAGTGCCTGCGCATGCGGCTTCGTAGCACGGCCATAGTCGCTCGATTGCGCTTTGGCTTCAAGATCGGTCACGGCTTCGCTAAGGTCCTTGATAATCGCCGCGTACATTTCAGCATCGCTCGCCCGTTTCGTATCCTTGGTCGGAACCATGGTTTCGGTCAGGCGAAGGTCCACGCCGCCGTATTGCTGGTGCAGGATATAATAGTAATGCCCACGCAGGAATTTGGCTTCGGCCACACGCAGTTTTTTGATGTTATCGGCTAGGCCCGTCACATTCGCGGCACGCTCGATCACCGCGTTACAGGTATTGATCCCTTTGTAGAGCTCATCCCAGGTTGTAGCCAGGTAGTCAACGGTCGGGTTCAGCTGGCCATCGTAAAAATGGAAACCTTTGTATCCGCCGTCTGCACCGGTTGCATAAATATCGGTACCGAATTCACTCATCGTGAGCCCTTGCTGGGTTGCATAGTAGAAGCGGAGCGACGAATAGGCAGCCTTCACACCATCTTCGAAACCTTTGGCGGTATTCAGGTAGTCGTTGCCTACACCGGAGATGATGTTCTCGTCCAGCACATCCTTACACCCCTGCCCGGCAAGCATCAGCGCCGCCATGCCACACACCACAATCGATTTTCTTATATTTTTCATTTGTCAGTATCTTTTAAAATTTCAAAACCAGGCCGTTAGAATTTCGCGTTCAAGCCGAATGTGATCACCATTGTAGCAGGGGTTATACCCGTACCACCTGCGGCCAGGCCGGTAGTTTCAGGGTCAACACCGTTGTATTTGCTGCGGTATTTAGCCCAGATGAACGGCTGCTGGATGCTCGAATACAAGCGGAGTGATTCCATTCCCAGTTTTTTCGACAGTTCCGGTGTAAATGTGTATCCTACGTTCACGTTTCTCAACTTCACAAATGTACCGTCGAAGTAAGTAAGCGTGCTGCCGTAAACCGGGAACTCCTGGTTGCTTTTCGGGCGCGGGAATTCGTTGGTCGGATTGTTTGGCGTCCAGTAGTCCACTTTCATTTGCTGATAGCGTCCTGCGAGCGCATTGTTGTTTCTGTGGAACTCGCTGCGGATCAGGTTACCTACACGGGCAAAGAAGAAGAATGAAAAGTCGAAACCCTTGAAATTGAAACGGTTGGTGATACCTGCGCTGAAATCAGGAACGTCTGAGCCGATGATCTCGCGGTCGTTTGCATTGATTTTGCCATCGCCGTCAATGTCTTTCAGCTTGATCTGGCCCACTTCGCTGTTCACTGCTTTTGCAGCGTCGGCTTCGTTGGTTTGCCAGATACCGATTTTTCTGTAATCGTAAACCGTGCTCAACGGACGGCCAATGAACCAGCCGTTACCCAGGTCATCGACCTTTCCATTATAAAGCGACAAGATCGCCTCGGTGTTTTTCGTAAATGTGAGATCGGTTGTCCATTTGAAACCGTTGCCGGTAGTGACGTTTGTAGTAGTCACGCCCAACTCGATACCGCGGTTGCGGGTCTCGCCCACGTTACGGGTTACAGCGTTGAAACCGATCGATCCAGGCAGCTGGTCAGACAAAAGCAATGCGGTTGTGTTGGTTTGATAGAATTCCAATGAACCTTGTACGCGTCCGTGAACAAGGCTGAAATCAAGACCTACGTTGGAAGTAGCAGATGATTCCCAGCGCAAGTCTGCATTTCCGATGGTTCCGGGCCGATAGCCGTATGCCGGTGTGGTGTTCCATGCGTAGCTGGTGCGGCCGAGGAAAGCCTGGGTTTGATATGGGGCCAAACCGGTGTTACCCACTTTACCCCATCCTGCACGTACTTTAAGGAGATCGATCCAGCTAACGCCTTTGAGGAAATCTTCGTTACCGATATTCCAGCCTACTGCGATACCCGGGAAGTTACCATACTTGCTGTTTTCACCGAAACGGCTGGAACCATCACGGCGCATTGTCAATGTAACCAGGTATTTGTCATTATAATCGTAGTTCAAACGTCCCATGTACGAGTTGATCGTCCATTCCACCAGCCCGCTTCCGGGAGAGAATACGGTGGTAGCCGCACCCAGGTTGTAGAACGACTGCGTCTCAACAGGAACACCCTGTACCGAAGAAGTGTATGCTTCCGCACGGTCGCGCTGGATAGAGTGGAGCAATGTCACGTTCAGGTTATGCTTGCCTCCGAACGTTTTGGTATAGTTGACAATGTTTTCCAATGTCCAGTTGAAACCGATTGCATTGCCGGTGCTGGCTTGTGCATCGCCCCCTTTTCTGGCATTGGTCATCGCACCGATGAAACGTCCGTAACGGGTAATGGTGAAGTCGGGACCGAAGTTCACGCGGTATTTCAAACCCGGCAGAATATTGAACTCCGTATAAAGGCTGTTGAAAATGCGGTAGCGCTTCAACTGGTCAATCTGCGCGCCCTTCACCAGCTCCGCGAGCGGGTTGGTAAGCAATGCGTCGTTGGTAGGCGAGAAAATCAGTTTGCCGTTTTCGTCGTATGGCACCGCCAGCGGGTTCTGGTTGATCGTCATCCCGTAGGTATTCAGGTTTTCACCATTGCGGATGCTGTTCATCATATAAGACGAGAGCCCTACTTTCAGCCATTTGTTGACGTTGTGGTCGATGTTGGCACGCAGCGAGAAACGGGTAAAATTGGCTTCTTTCACTACACCCTTATCCCGGAAATAACCGCCCGAAATGTAGAATTGGGTACGGTCGCTTCCGCCCTGGATACCCACCGAGTGGTTCTGCATCACACCTGTGCCCACCACAAGGTCCTGCCAGTCGGTGCTGGTACCGTTGGCGATACCTTTCGCCACGTTAGGGTCACCTCCCAAAACCGCCACTTTCGCATCCGCTTCGGCATTGATCACGCCGGTCGGGATCGCATTGCCGGCTGCGTCCTTGTAGCCGCCAGTTGCACGGTATGCCTCGCGTACGAACTCGGCAAACTCGGGGCCGCTGAACAGTTTCACCTTATCGAGCGCTTTGGAAACACCCACGTAACCGTCGTAGCTGACCGTCGTTTTACCTTTCTGGCCTCCCCGCTTGGTCGTTACGATCACAACGCCGTTCGCGCCGCGTGAACCGTAGATCGCCGTTGCGGTCGCATCTTTCAATACCTCCATCGACTGGATGTCGTTGGGGTTCATATCTTCGTATCCACCTGCCAGCGGGATACCATCCACCACATACAAAGGATCATTGCCGGCATTGAACGATCGGCGGCCGCGGATCAGGATCTTGGGTACGGTTCCGGGCTTGGAACCCGATTGCGTCACATCCACCCCGGCAGCACGGCCCTGCAAAGCCTGGCCAAGGTTGGTAATAGGCATTTCATTGATTTCTTTCGAACCGACCGACGAAATCGCACCGGTCAGCTGGCTTTTCTTTTGCGTACCATAACCTACAACCACCACTTCCGTCAATATTTTCTGGTCACTGGCCAGCACGATATCCACCACACTTCTGTTCCCCACAGCCACTTCCTGTGATACGAAACCTACTGCTGAAAACACGAGGACTGCATTGTCTTCCGGGATGCTGATCTTGAATGTACCGTCGGCATCCGTGTTGGTACCGCTTTTACTTCCTTTCAGTACCACCGAAACCCCGGGGACGGGAAGGTTATCCTCTACGGATGTCACCTTTCCAGAAACTGTCCTGTCAATCACCCTGATGGACGGATTCAAAGGCCTCATAGAATAGGCCTGCCCTGTAAAACCCGTCACCACCGCACCAGCCATTGCCCAACGCATCATACAGTGGCCAATACTTGTAAAGTTTCTTTTCATACGCATTGATTGTTTAACCATTAATAGTTCACCATAAACTGTCAATCCTGACGATCACTTGATAGATTACCCCTTACAAATAATTACATTTTTTCTTTCAATAATTACAAATAGGCACACAGTTACTTAGCACAGATTTGTAACCAATCCGTTAAAATATTTTATCTGGAAAGAGGCTTAGGGATGAAAGGCACTTTTGATTATCCGCGACATGCTTATTTGAACAATTCCAATAAGCATATTTATTGTACCCAAAGTACAATTTGGAAATCAGTTCGGAGAATAGAGATTCGGTGAGAAAATTGAAAATGATCCGCTAAGTTTATTTATGCAATCGTTATCGGGAACGTTGCCAAAATAGACTCGTTCCAATATTTTATTATAAAATATTTGCATAAACGAATACAAAAATGCCATATCCACCTGGAAATCTCTCTCAAAATATTGTATTAAACCAATATTAAGTAAGAGAAATACCCAGCAGATATGGCAGGCGTCTAGTTGTTGAAGCGGTAATCTGACACCTATTTGTAATGGTCCGGATTCTCATCCTGCCACTCGTTCACACCGTCGCGGATACGGTTCCGGAATGTGAGCGTATCCTGGGCAAAAGAGGTCGTACCATCCTCATTTTCATATTTATAGCTCAAAAACAGTTTACGTTCCTGCAACAATCTGGCCCGGTTAAAAGTGCTTGCACCATCAGGCATCACATCGATCGTGGAACCGGTCGCTTTACTGATTTTGATAACGTTTCCGTCGAGGGTGATCCTGAATGATCCCTCCTTATCGCTGATCATGTTCGTCACCAGGGCGTCGGGTGCGACGGTTTTGAGCTTAAAAATCTTGGCTTCCGGTGACGGGATGGTCGTGTAATATTTCACGGTCTTCACCACTTTGCCCGCGGCGTCCTTCACGGTCGTGACGCCGCCGTGCCAGTAGTTGCCGAAAAGCATATTCTCGTATTTCAGCGCCACCACGGCAGAACGCTTCGCGCCTACGATGGAATCGGCGTCGGCGGAAGTGATGTAGAACGGAATCGCGTACCCGGCGCGGATGGTAGCTGCGTCTTTCAGGAACCGCGCTGAATCGGCTTTGATCACCACCGAGCCCATATGCGAACCGGCTTTGATCACCATTTTCGAATTGTCGGAAATGGTGAAATAATCGGCAGGCAACGGTTTCAGCGTGTCGACACCGCTCACAGCCTCCCGGATATAACCTGCCCCTGCTTTCATGGCGTCCAACGCTTTTGCATTGACCAGCGACGCATCCATTTGGAAGCCTACGACGCGGTCCTGGCGGTTCTCGCGAACGCCTGCGAGCGCAGCACCAACCTCAATGCTCATCCCCTCGCCCACCACAAACGTGCGCGCGTTGGTCTGGTACATAAAATACACCGAAGTGTGGTCGAAATCCTTGATGTAATCGTCATAACAGGCACTCAGGGCCATGGTGAGCCCGAGGGCAACGGCAATTCTCTTTTTCATACCATTCATATTTATTTCCAGGCCTCCCAGCCATCGTTTTGTACCAGATTGGACATTCTCAGCATTTCATCATATGGGATCGGCAGGAATGCCGAAGAATAGGACCGCGCCTCCACCACTTGGTCGAGTTTGTATTGGAAGCTCCCATCCGAGTTGCGGGTGATCTTCGCCATATGCACCGGCTTGTTCAGCGCGGTAAGGCTGGTGGTCCAGCGGCGGATATCGAAGAAGCGCAGGCCTTCGAAGCAAGTTTCGATCCTTCTTTCATTCTTGACAAATTCATGGAAAGCGGCCTTGCCCCCCGCCGCGATTTCGGTCAGGTAGGGGTCGGTATCAAAGCCTTTTCCGCCATCGGAATTGTCTTTCTGACGCAGGTACTTCATCGCTTCTCTGGCAGACATGCCGTATTTTCCGCCGTCGGGCCCCTCTACCTGGTTGGCGGCTTCCGCGAATGTGAGCAACATATGCTCCCAGCGAATAAAGAACTTCGAATGCGGCTGGCGGTTAATAGAGTTGTCGGACCAGTTGAGTCCCATAAATACCATCTTTTTAATGTGATAGTTGGTGCGGCTGTTCACCGCCGGCCCTGCTGCGTCCTTCGCATTCTGCCAGTTTTCGAAAGTGTACATGACCTTGTCGGAATTGATCCTCAGCGCTTTGGCATTGTTGTGAAAAATAGCCGCATAGAAACGCGGATCACGGTCGGCGTAGGGGTTGGCGGGATCGTACTTGCTGCGGGGATCGGTAATGGGATAGCCGTTTTTCATCGGGAATGCATCCACCAGCTCCTGGGTGGCACCCACCGAGCCGGTACCCTGAAAACCACCCGGGTAATACATCCGCTCCATGGCGTCGTTCGCATTATTGTAGCGCGATGCCCAGATAATGCCCGGAAAATTGGGATCGAACCAGTTGACGCCTTTCTTCACATTAAATCCATTGGTAACGGCATCGGTCTTCATCTTGAAATCGATCACTTCCCTGGCATTCTGCGCGGCGAGGTCCCACCGCGTCACATCGTTCGATGGATTGAAGCGCGGGCTGGCCCAGGTAAGGTATACCAAAGCCTTGATGGCCCTGGTGGTAATGCCATCCATCCGGCCCCAGTAGCGGCCGCCGGCATAGGCCCTGTCATTCACATTCTTGACGAGGAAATCGCGGTGTGCGATCGGGAGATATTTGTAAGCCGAATCGCAGTCGGCGATGATCTGCTTCACGCATTCCTCGTAAGTGTTCCGTTGGAGGTTCGTCTCCGCTTTCACGTCCACCGGTTCCAGCACGATCGGAAAACCCAGCAGCTGGCCATTGGCGGTGCCACCGAATTTTTGCAGCAAATCCCATTCAAACCACGCCCGCAAAGCATATGCTTCGCCCTGCAAACGGTTTTTGACGAGGCTGTCCAGATGCGGGTCCACCAGGAAGCGTGTATTGTAGCCGCGGCGGTCTTTCAGGAAAAGATTCACAAGGTAGATCGACCGGTAGTTCCTGTCCCAGTAAGTACGGAACGGGTCCTGGCTCGTAGGCAGCGATCCCACGGCAAAGCGCGTCAGTGCGTGGGTGGTACTGGTGATTACCACGTCGTCGGTAGCACCGTCGAGGAACACGCCTTCGTTGTCGTTATAGTTGCGGGGCATCACGTCGTAGCATTGTCCGATCAGGCCCTGCACCATGTCCTGGTACTTCCAGATATCTTCGGTGGTCCGGTTACCGTTCGGATAAGGTTCCAGGTAGTCGACGCAGGACGTCAGCGCGAATGCAGCCAGCGTCAGCGACAGGATGTTTTTCATATATAATGATTTCAAATGCATAGCTCTGGCTTTAAAATGTCAGTTTAACCCCTGCTGTAAATGTGCGGTACAGCGGATAGCTGGTTATCCCCGAATTGATCGACTCGGGATCTACGGTTTTGATCTTCGAGAAAGTGAGCACATTGGCCCCGCGCACATACACACGGATGCCGCGTGCGCCGATGATATTGGCCGGGCGTACAGGTACATTGTAAGCCAGTTCCACATTCTGGATTTTGAAAAAACCGCCGTCGCGCAGCCAGAAGTCCGAGGATACGAAGTTGTTGTTCACCTTATAATAAGTCAGGCGCGGGTACTGCCCGTCTACATTCTCCTTTACGAAATCGGAATAGTTGTTATCGCCCCAGCCGTTCCAGAAATACTTGTTGGTAAGAGGCAGCTGGTAAAACGCCCGGCCATTCCCGATCGCGGTCAATTCCAGGTTGCGGTAAGCGAGTTTCAGGTTCAATGCGTAGATCAGCCTCGGCGAAGTGTAGCCGATCTGGCTCTGGTCGTTGTCGTCCACGATGCCGTCGCCATTGCGGTCTACGTATTTGAGATCGCCTGCTTTGAGGTCATCGTCGTACACCTGGCGGATGACGCCGGTTTCGGCATCTGTGGCAAACTTGCCAGCGTAGGTCTGCCCCCAGTAAGCGTCGGTTGGCTTGCCCACGCGGGTCTGGTAGTCGAACCGGTAATTGGGCTCGTCCCATTTCAGGACCTTGCTGTTTTGCACAGTCGCATTGCCCCCGATGGAAATGCGGACATCACCCAGGCGCTCGGTATATTGCAATGCGGCTTCCAGTCCGAAATTCCTGACTTTGTTGTAATTATACCATGGCCGGGCTCCGGAGACGCCTACTACCAGCGGCAGCGTATTGGCGAGCTGCGACACAATCCCGTCGCGCAGGTTATTGAAGTAATTGATCTCCACCGACAGTCTGCGCCGGAGAAACAACCCGTCGATCCCGATGTTGAACTCCTTGCGCTTCTCCCAGGTCAGATCGGGATTACCCACGCGCCCTTGCGTTGTGCGGTAAACCGAATTGTCGGTGTTGCTGCCGAACCACTGTCCGGTCGAGTAAGGCCCGAATGCGGAACCCGTCGAGTTCACGGCCCAGCGGTCGAGGTAATAGAACGGCGGCAGGAAGCTTTCATAACCCAGCATCCCGGCCTCGGCCCTGATTTTCAGATAGTCGATCGCTTTCAGGTTCTTTAAAAATCCCTCCTCGGAAATCACCCAGCTCAAACCGGCCGAGGGAAACATGGCATAGCGTTTCCCCTTGTCGAAGCTGTAAGTACCGGCGTAATTAAGCACTCCCTGGAACACATAGCGGTCTTTAAATGAATACACGCCATTAAAAACCGCATTCTGCTGCCGCTGAGGCTCTTCGATACCGTTGCGCGTCGACTTGCCCAGGTAATAGGTAAGTCCGGTCTGAATGCTGTGCACACCCCAGCTTTTCTCGTAGCTCAGGTTTTCGTACACCACAAAACGCTGCGAATAATAGTCGTGCAGCTTTGCCTGACCGGCCATATCCACGCCGTCGTGGACTTTGGAAAGGCGTATCGTGTCCATGCCTGCATCCGTTTTGCCGGGCGTGACAATATAAGCAATGTAATCCTCGGCCTTGCCGATCCGGAGGCTGTTGAACAGGTTGAATCCGGCGTAAGTGGTCGATTTAAGACCGGGTACCAGTTCTTTTAAATCGTATTCAAATGTAATGTTGGAGGCACCTGTCCGCCCGGTTTCGGTATAGTAGCCATTGTGCATGAGGTTCCCGATCGGGTTGGTCTTGAAATTGGAACTCACTCCGTACCAGGGCGCTACCGGGTTGTCGGCAAATGCAGCGTACACCGGAAATGCGATGGGCGGCGTGTTGGTAATGTCATTGATGGCCGAGTTGAACTCCACCAGGTCGAGGGCCGTATTGGTATTACCGTCTTCGCTAGTGAAGTTGGCATTATAGCCGTAGTTGGGCGAGCGGCGAAGCGTGAGCCCTCCGAAAAAGTCAAACTTGACCTTGATCAGCGGATTGATTTTGATATCGATATTCGAGCGGACATTAATGCGGTTGTAATCCGATTTTGCGCCGATCTTGTAAATATCCCCCTCGCCATTGTATCCCAGGTAAGCACTGTACTGGACGGTCTCGTTCCCACCGGTAGAGGACAGGTTGACCCTTGTAAAAGGCTTCGAGTTTTTCAGCATCAGGCTCCGGAAATCCACGCTCGGGCGGTACAGATTGTAAGGATCGCTTTTCGCGTAGGCTGCAATGTCGTTCTCGTTATAAAGCGGGGAAAGCGCACTGTTGGTCCTCGCCACGTTGTTCAGCTGCGCATATTCGGCACCCGAGGCCCAGCCTGGGAAGCGGTCCACCACGCTCACGCCCTGCTCCGCATTGACGCTCAGCACGCGCTCGTGTACTTTTCCTCTCTTTGTTTTAATGTAAATGATGCCGTCCGCACCCCTCGGGCCGAGCATGGCTTTTCCTACAATATCCTTGATAATCGTCACCGACTCAATTTCCTGCGGGTCGATGGGCATCTCTGTAATGTCCGTCGGCACATCGTCGATGATGAAAATCGGGCTTCGTCCGCGGGTGGCGATGCCGATTTTCTCCGTAATCCTGAAATTCCCCAGTTCCTCTTCGGCAGTGAGGCCCGGCGAACCGTCGCGTTCCACCACTTCCAGGCCATTGACCAGCCCGGCAAATGCATTGCGCAGGTCGTTGGTTGGGTATTTTTCGAGATCGGCGGTTTTCAGGGTCACATAGCTTCCCGTAGCCAGCCGCTTGGGCATATTCATAAAAGGCATCGGCACGGCGTCGTCGGGCGTCGCGAAGAGTTTCGCCCTTTTCAGCTCTACCACATTATCGCCCGCAATGTCGCTCACCAGCGAAACCGATTTACTGTAACCATAAGAGGAGACGGTCACGAAATCCTCCGGCAACGCCTCGAAATCAAAGTCGCCGCTCGCATTGGTTTCTGCGTGGATCTGCCCCTCGCCCACCACCACCGACGCATTCGGAATCGGGTTGCCATTCTCGTCGGTCACTTTCAGCCGCACATTCACGGCCTTCTGTTTTTTGCCGGTTTTGTCCTGGGCAAGCACCTGGCTACCGGCCAGCAGGCAAAGCATTATCATTCCGATAACCCCCTGCCCTATATAATGTATCGTTTTTTTCATCATTGGATTGAGCGTTACGGGTTACCAGACTTCGTTGGGGACGAAGTTTTTCATCTTGTAGATATCTTCCGTGTTGAAAGGCAGATAGTACATGGCATCCTTCCACCGCGCCTGGCGATCGGCCGAGAGCGGCATGCGGGTATATTTGAAACCCGTCGGGTAGGCGGTGCTTGCGGGCACTTTTTCCACGTCCATCCGGTACAGCGTACCGCCCATTACTTTGGGGGCGTCCTTCCAGCGGCGGATGTCGTGGTAATAATGTCCACCCTCGAAGCACAGCTCTATCGTGCGCTCGTTCTTGATCCGGTCGCGGAGCTTATCCTTGCTGGTCGCGTAGGCCGCGAGCACATTGGGCATACCTGCGCGAGTACGGATGCGGTTGAGCGCCTGCAACGCCGTCATGGACGCGCCCGGAGCGGTACCGTTCGGCCCGTAAGCCTCATTGGCCGCTTCTGCGTAGTTGAGGTACAATTCACCCAGGCGGATCAGCGGATCGGTGTATTGCGGGGTCGTTTTGTTGTTCACGCTCTGCTCGCCCCACGTTTTGCGCTCGTAGTAGCCCGTGCGCGTGATGCCTGCGTAGGACTGGTCGAGCAGCTGACCGTAAATTGCGGCGCCATCCTTGGTCTCGTAGTAGATTTTGGCATTGCCATAACCCGGTACCGGCGCGGTATTGTAGATAATGTCTATATAAAACCGCGGGTCGCGGTCTTTATACGGTTCCTGCTCGTTGTAATGGCCCGCTGCCGTCGCTGCCTGGCGGTCCGCCGGGGTATTCAGCGGCTCTCCCCATTTGGTTTCAAATTTGTCGACGGTATTCTGCGTAGGGCATTCACCCGACCAGCCCGTTTTGCCGCCGCCGAAGACTCCGTTCATCTGACCGTTCAGGTCCGCATTGTTATAGGCCTTCGTACCGGCGTACCACGCCCATAGCTGCTCATTGGAATAGGTGGTACCAATGTAATTTTTCTTGTAATCATCCAGCGGAAGCAGTTCGTAGCCATACTTTCCGGCAAGCTGAATGGCTTCCCAATTGGCTTTTGCGGCATCTTCCCAATCCACATTTCCCTTTTCATTGTTCAAGGGGCTGGCTGCATACAGCAGCGCCCGCGCCTTGAATGCTTTCGCGGCTACGCCGGTGGGGCGTTTTTGTTCGGGGTTGTTCAAATGTCCCGCCACGCCAGGGCCCGGGTCACGGCGCATAAGATCGGCCTGCTCGAAATACATGGCAGCAGAATCCATATCCATGGCAATGCGGACCAAAGTCTCGCGTTTCGAAAGCCGCGGAATATCCCATTCATCGTCCTGGTCCATTACGGTGGTGAGGTATGGCATAGGTCCCCACAACCTGAAAAGCTCAAAATGCGCGAATGCACGGATGAAATGCGCCTGGCCTTTGAAATCGTTGATATCCACCGGGCTTGCATCTTTCAGCATCCCGATGTTTTTCAACGCCGTGTTGCATTTCCGGATGATCGAAAACATCGATCCGAGAATGGGACGGCGTGCCGGGTCGTAAGTCATTTTGTTGATAATCGCCGAAATCTGCCCGCTTTTGATTACCTGGGCGTCCATTACCCGTCCCATATCGCTCATATCCGTGAGCGCTTCGAGGGTGTATTTCTGGTCCCAGAAATCGAAATAGAGGGAATAGGCATTTTTAATATTGTAGGCCCGCCAGGTCGTGCCGTCCAGCTTGTTGCCTTCGTAAATGCCGTCGAAAAATTTCTTGAAGTTTTCGTATTTCGAAAAAACATCATCCGGCGTAAGGCCCGACTCGGGTGCCTTGTCGAGATAGTCTTCCACACACGAACCGAGCATCAAAACTAACAGCACCGGTACACATAGTATCGTAATTAATCTTTTCATCATCCGTTGGTTTGGGTTAGAATGCAGCCCTGATGGCAAATTTCACGGTGGTCATTTGCGGGTAGAAACCCTGGTTGAAATCTTTCCGCTCCGGATCGCCCTCGATGAGCTTGGTGAATGTCCAGAGATTATTGCCGGTCACAAAAAATACCAGGTTGGAGGTGCCGATGACACGCCGGAGGAATTTGGAATTGAATGTGTAGGAAGCGTACACCTCCCGCAATCGCAGATAGTTGGAATTGCGCCAAAAGCGGTTTTCGATCATGATATCGAAGCCCCTGTCGGCCTCGCCGCCGCCCCAGAAAAGGTTGTCGGTACTGCCGCCGCCCGAGTAATGCAGGGTTGCATGGTTGGCGTTGGGATTGGCAGGCGTCCAGTAGTCGAGCTGCGATGCATGCACGCGCCAGTCGCCTTTGATAAACTCTACTTCATAGGGCTGGTTAAACTCCACATATTTGCCCACATTCCCCTGGAACATGAAGTTGAAATCAAACTTTTTCCACGAAAAACCCGCTGAAAATGAATAGGTAATGGGCGGATAATCCGAGCCTGGAATGGGGTATTTGTCCAGGTTGGTCACTTTACCGTCGCCATTGTAATCGAGGAACTTGTAATCGCCCACGTTCAGCTTTTGCAGGTCGATGGCCGACACATTGTTATGAATGTCGTCCACGGAAGTGTAGTATCCGCTACCGGTCAGTTCCACGCCGCTCAGCTGCGCGCCCAGCGGCTTGCCGGCCGCCTTTTGATAGTCGTAAGCATAAGGCAGGTCGTCCTTGAACAGGATCCGGTTTTCATTGAAACCGAAAATCCCCTTCACGAAGTAGTTCAGGCCCGAAGAAGTATGATTGCGGTATTCTGCCTCGAGTTCGATCCCATGCTTTTTCAACCGGCCCAGGTTCAGCTCCTTGAACGAGTTGCCCACGAGCATGGTAACGCTTTGCGGGGTAAGGAGCATTTTCTGCCGGTGCTCGTCGAAAAAGTCCACACCGAATGTAAACGTATCATTCCAGAGCCCGAGCTCGATCCCAAAGTCGCGCTTGCGGGCTTCTTCCCATTGCGATACGAGGTTCGGGCCGAGGTCTTCGTGGATATAGCCTGCATTGTCCTTGAAATATTCGCTCAGGTACAGCCACCGGTTGTCGGCAATATCGCTGCCCACTTTGCCATCGGAATAGCGCAGTTTCAGTTTGCTGATCCACGAAATGCGGTTTTTGAAAAACTTCTCCTCCGAAACTACCCAGCCAACGGCCCCCGAAGGGAAGAAGCCGTACCGCTTGCCCGGTGCGAAGCGCTCTGAGCCGGTATAGCCCACATTCAGTTCGACCAAATACTTGTTGGCGTAATCATAGGTCGCCCGGCTCACGAGGCCCTGGTTATAATAAGGGAATTCGATCGTCTTGTCCTTCTGCTGGCGGTTCACGAGCACGAGCCCGGTCACACTATGCTTACCGAACGCCCGGTTATAGCTGGCCGAGAGTTCGTAGTAAAAATCTTTGTAATAGTCGTTCTCCAACTCGCCCACGTTGATGTCCAGCGGCGATTGTTCAAAAACCTCATTACCCTGCCCGGCCCTGAACCACGGGTTCTCTTCGGTGCCGATCTTGTCGTAGTTGAGCTGGTATTCCGGGAAAGAGTAGCTGGCAGTAAGTGAGCGGTTGCGGTAATAGGTGCTCATGGACACCTTCCCTTTGACCGACAGCCCTTTGGTGATCGCGTCCAGTTTCTGGTCGAGAATGAGGTCGGTAAAAAGCTTGGAATCCAGATACCGGTTGAAAGATCCCTGGTTCATGGAGGTATACGGGTTACCGGTAAACTCTCCGAAGTTCATAGCAAGCCGGTCGCCTTGGTCGTTCGGATAGTCCGGATCGGGCACTTGTTGGAGCACCCAGGCGGGGAAATAAGCCGGGTAACGCGAAGGTCCCGTCGAATAGAGGTTCCGCCAGGGCGTGCTGCTCGGCTGGTTTTTGATGCCGGTCTCACCGCCTACATTCAGCGTCAGCGTAGTATTGCGGGTCAGGTTGAAATCGATATTGGTGCGGTAGTTGAACCGGTTGTACCAATAACGGGTGTCGTCGTAGCCTTCGTGATAAGCCTTAAAGAAATCCCCCTGGTAAGCATAGCCCAACGAGGCGAAATACTTGATAAAGTTGGTACCGCCCGAAACGTTGAAATTCGCATTCGCATTGGTCGCGAAAGGCTTGGTCATGATATCGAACCAGTTGACATCCGGGTAGCGAAGGCTGTTGAGCGGCGTCGACGGGTTCCGGTACTCGTTCAATGCATTTTGGGGAACGAGGTCGGTAAACTGCTGGCCGTTCATCAATGCCTGGTTATACATCGACATCGTCTGGTAAGAACTGATGTGGTCGGGAATGCGCGTCGCTTTGGCAAGGCCGTAGGAACCTGTGAAATCGAGCTTGGGTTTGCCGATCGTACCACGCTTGGTGGTTACGATAATGACCCCATTGGCACCCTTCGCGCCGAAAACGGCCGTGGCGGATGCGTCTTTCAACACGGAAATGGTCGCGATCTCGTTGGGATCCATATCCCGGAAATCACGCTCCACGCCGTCGACCATCACCAGGGGCTGGGAACCGTTCCAGCTCGAAAGGCCCCGGATCACGATTTCGGAATGGTCGCTGCCCGGCTCTCCGCTTTGCTGCATCGTGAGCACGCCCGAGAGCTTGCCCGCCAGCGCATTCGTGACGTTGGACGTACCCGCCCGCATAAGGGCCTTGTTATCTACCTGCGAAATGGCACCTACCACGCTTTCCTTGCGCTGCGTGCCGTACCCCACCACCACGACTTCTTCCAGTGCCTTGTTTTCCGGTACCAGTTTCACATCCAGCAACCGGCGGCCTGCCACTTGTATTTCCTGCGATATGTATCCTATATAACTGAATACCAACACCGAAGCATTATTGGTCACTGTAATCTTATACTTACCATCTGTATCTGTCGAAAGGCCGTTGAGCGTCCCTTTCTCGACCACGTTCACGCCCGGCAGGCCGTTGCCGTTTTCATCGCGGATCACACCCGTAACCGTCACGGCCAGGGAGGCAATCGCATTGTCCATGACCTGCCGCAACCGCTGCGCATGGTATGCCTCCGCGGAGCCCGCAAATGCTTCCGGCTTGCCCGCAGCCGAAGCCTTGAACACCGAAACGCCATTCAGCACTTCGGTAACCGCGTGTTTTTTGGCATTGGACACATAAATGGTTTCGTTGACCCTGCTGAAACTCAGACTCGTTTCCTGCGAAATGTGCCGGAGCAGCTTCCCCACGCTGGCCTGCGGGAAGTTGAGGTCGACAGTTTTGTTCCGTACGAGCTTCTGGTCGTACTGGAAATTGAAATTGGTCTTGTCATTGATCACCACAAAGGCATCTTCCAGCGGCACGTTGTGCAGATCGATGGAAATGTAGATTTTTTCAATGCTCTGCTCCTGGGCCTTACCGTCGGAAGCCGACAGCAAGCCCGCGAAAATGCATTGCAAAACCGTCCCGATAACCGCATACCTAGACATCGCTACAATTTGTCGTAGTAGTTTATATTGCATATTTTTGATCGTTTTGAATTTCACGTTCATTACACGTGGCTTTCTCCGTTACCTGATTGAGCGCCAACTCTTAGCACGGGAAAGTCACACGGACCGGTAATCAGCGATGGTTACCGGTTCTTTTTTTAGCTGGTATCAGACCGCATAGGAGATTTCGGTTATTGAAGTTTTACAATGCTGTCGTTCACTTTGTATGAAAACCGGTTGGGATAACTCATCACCCCGAGGATGTAATCCAATGGCTTATCCTGGAATTTGCCGCTGAACCGCCAGTCGGCATCCATGCGCACGCCCGGCGCCACTTCGAATTTCACGCCATACCAGCGTTCCAGTTTGAGGATGGTGGAATGGAAGTCCGACTTCTGAAAGTAGAGCATGCCGTCCTTCCAGCCGATCTGCTCCTTTTCGTCATAGGTGCTCACGATGAGCTCGCCGGCCTCCTTTTGAAAAGTGGCCATTTCGCTTTTGCTCAGGAACACGCACGCATTCTGGTCTTCCGAACCTATTCTGGCATTCACTTTTACCTTTCCGCTCACCACCGCCACCTGCACGGCCTTGTTTTCGGGGTAAGCGCGGATGTTGAATGAAGTACCGAGTACCTTGGTCACGACATCGCCCGTGCTGATGACGAACGGTGCTTTCTCATTTCGGGTGACATCGAAGAATGCCTCGCCGGTGAGCGTTACCTTGCGGACTGTTTCTTCAAATGCTTCCGGGTAAGAGATCGCAGAACCGGCATTAAGGGTCACACGCGTGCCGTCGGGAAGCACGAGTTTCCGCTGCTGCCCGTTCGACGACTTATGCTCTACCGGTACAAATGCCGACACAGGCGCATCCCGGCGGACCAGGTAGCGATTGGCCAGAAAGAACGCTCCCACCAGCACGCAAGCTGCGGCAAGGAGCCTGAATACACGGCGAAAACCGATACGGCGTGGCGATGCGTCCGCAGGTTTCGGAACGTCGGATTGGGCGATCGAAGATTCCAGCCGTTGCCACTGCTGCTCGATGTCGTAAGCGGGGACGGGTCTGCCCTGGAAATGCATTGCGAGAACGATCGTCCGGGCTTTTTCGATTTCGGGGTGGCGGGAAGGATGGGCTGCGAGCCATTTCTCCCACAGGTGGTCATGTTCGGGGGCGGTGCCGCTGAGCCATGCGCGGAAATCGTCATCGAGGACGAAATCCTTGTAGCCAAAACGGTCGTATTTGTGCGCTTCCAATAGGATAGTATTTATTCTTTACCTGGATAAGCAGGAATAAATACCGAGTGACCCTCGATCGGTCAAATTTTTTGTAAAAATTTTTATATTAATTCTCTAACAACTTCTACATGCCCCGTGAATGCCGTGCCGGACGCAAGCAGCGACAGGTAAACGCCCAGTACAAACGGAACATCCCTGCCTTCCGGGGCAAGCTCCTCGTTCAGCGCATCCAGTGCCTTGTAAATGAGTTTGTACACCGCGCGGGTAGAGATATTCATAATAAGCGCGATTTCTCCGAACGACTGCTCGTTGTAGAACCGGAGATATAGCGCCTCCTTTTGCCGCGCCGGCAGGTTTTGAATGGCGTTCTGCAGTGAGAGCACATTTTCCTTAAGCGTCTGATCGTGGATCATCTGCATTTCGGCCGAAAGCTCCACATGAAAGAGCGAATCGTCGTCGTCGAGCGCGATCGTCATTGCGCTGGCTTTCACTCTTTTCAGGATCAGCCGGCGGAGCGATGCCAGCAGGTAGTTCCGCACCGAATCCGAATTGCCCAGGAATGCCTTGCGTTCCCAGATGTTCATGAACAATATCTGAATGCAGTCCTTCACTTCGTCGTCGTCCTTATTGAAACGTAGCCCGTAATTGAGCAGCGACGGATAGTAATGCCTGAATATCTGTTCAAAAGCTTCGCTGCTACCGGCCCGCAGCATATCCCAGAGCGGTTCGGGCGAGGAAGGTTTCGTGACCGCCGGCTCGGGCGTATTCCAGTTATTAGGCAGGTTAAAAGCTTCCATGCTCGCTGAGATTGGTCAATTTTCGGTTCAGGACAACCACCAGCAGTATGTAACTGCATAATGATTTTTAGGTGACGCATAATTCTCCGGTCACCCTTAAAAAAGTCAATATTTTTCGGGAAATAATAAAATCAGCAGCGGAGGGGGCGGTGGGCTTACCGGTTGCCCAATATAAAGTAAAATATAAACAGCAGAAATGTCACAGACATCAGGATCAGCACGATGTTGACGGCAGAGAGTCCACTGGCTGGCCTGTCCTGTGCATTTTTCCGCGCATCGCGATCGCCCATAATATCGAGTGAACTCATGATGCGTCCCCAGATCGAATTCACGTCCTGGCTGGACAGGCCATCGGGCCGCCAGTCCGACGCGATGAGCACCAGCTCGCGCGCCTTCGCGACCGTATCTTTCTGCGCGGGGTATTTAAGGATCCAGTTTTCCCAAAAGGAGCGGATCGGCGGGTCATCGGGAAACCGAACCCATCTTATGAAGAGGTTTTCCATCGCCAACTCCTCAGCCGATAACTCTGAAAACGGTTTCATCGATATTAGTAGATTGAATTTCAGGACCTGTCAAACATAAATCCGGATTTAAACTATCACCGGCATTATCTGTTTGTTAAGCTTTATATCTAAAAAAGGATGCGTTTGGGGGTTTATACTCACTTTTCAGGGAGCTGGAAAATTATTTCAAGAAAAGCCATCCTGTACTGTGGGGTACCAGTAAAAAACGGGCGCTGGTTTGCATAAACCTTTAAAAAGGCCGGAACAACACATGATCCGCTAACGGCGCTTAACCGCATTTTCAGGAGTTTTCTCGCATGTATTTTAAACGGATTCGCGGCACGCACTATCCTATTTACGGTTTTGAAAAAGCTTTTTAGTCTCCCGGAAGAAGAAATCATGCTGTTGCTTTCACAAAGCAACCCCCTCGCCTTTACGCACATTTACAGGCAGTATCAGGCGACCGTGCTTGCCTATGCCCAAAGAATTACCCGGTCCCGGCCAGTCGCAGAAGACATTACCCAGGATGTCTTCCTGACGATTTGGGAGCACCGCAGCACCATGTGTGGTATAAGGCATTTGAAAAAGTACCTGCTTACCATCTGCAAGCATAACGCGCTCGATTTTCTGGCCCGGCAGGCACTGGGCCAGAAAATAAGTAAGGAAGTAGCCTTTCACACGGAGCAATTCCATTGTGATACGGAAATCACCCTGCAGCGCCATGAATACCACGACTTGCTGCTTAGTGCCATAGACGGACTGCCGCCGAAGCGCAAACTGGTTTTTACCCTCTGCAAGATTGATGGTATCAGCTACGATCAAGTAGCCGAACAACTGGCCATCGCCCCGGGAACCATCAACGACCACATTGTAAAGGGGACGCGCTTTATCAAACGATATTTGAAAAACCTGATTTGCGCAGCACCTGGCAGAGCCGCACCTGTTTCTTCCAAAAATATCGGTGACAGCATATGACAAGTCCTTCTTATCCGTCTGGTTAAAAAAAGGCGACGCCGAAGACATTAATCCGAATATGTTTCGGCCCATGCCAAAGCGATTATCCACTACTAAATCTGCGATCAACATGAAAACAAAACTTTTTTTTGCAATGTACCTGGCAATCGCATGGCTGTTTCCCGCTTGCAAGGAGAAAGAGGTGGATGCACCAGAGATCACGGTTCTATCCCCAAAATCTCATCAGGTGATCAAGGACAAGGACAGCGTGCGGATCGAAGCAACCGTCAAGCCCAGTAACACATGGGTAACCAGCTACACGCTGACCGTTAAAAACAAGCACAATAAATTGATTTTCAACGCGCAGCGTGGTTGCGACTGCAAGTCACTTACCCAAGTCGAGATAAAACAATCCTTTTTGTACGAGGTTGACAAAACCTCGGATTTGCTCCTCGAAATAGAGGCCTTACTGGGAGACGGCCGAAAAATCCGGGAGCAAATCCCGTTTGTGATAGCCAATTAGCGCGCGATGAAGCTGCGTCATCAGGTACGGCGCAGTTTCATCCTTCGATTCATCGCCACACTGCACTCTGGAAACCATGAAACAGTTTCTCCCCATTGCTTGCTATGCATTTCATTAAATGCATCCGCACAACGTATAACCGTTAGCGGTTTAGTGAAGGAGCAGACTGGGCACCGTCGTAGCGACCAATCCGGCCTACAATGCTGGAAAGCTCATCTACCGGCCTGAATGATCGAGAATTTTCGTTAACTTTGCGCCCAATTTTATATTGGATTAAGCAGTACCAAAACAGACACAATGACCTCGCATCAAATACGTCAGGCTTTTCTTGATTTTTTCCGCAGCAAAGAGCATTTAATAGTACCCTCGGCGCCTCTGGTAGCCAAGAACGACCCCACGCTGATGTTCAACAACTCGGGGATGGCGCAGTTCAAGGATTTCTTCCTCGGCAACGGCACTCCTCCGTCGCGCCGGATCGCCGATACGCAGAAATGTCTTCGCGTGTCAGGAAAGCACAACGACCTTGAAGATGTGGGTTTTGATACCTACCACCACACGATGTTCGAAATGCTCGGCAACTGGTCGTTTGGTGACTATTTCAAGAAAGAAGCCATTGCCTGGGCGTGGGAATTGCTGACGGACGTTTACAAACTGCCGAAAGACAGGCTGTATGTATCCGTGTTTGAAGGAAATGAAGCGGATGGTGTTCCTTTCGACCAGGAGGCATGGGATCTCTGGAAAGGCATTGTAGGCGAAGACCGCATTATCCTGGGTAATAAAAAGGACAATTTCTGGGAAATGGGTGACACCGGTCCGTGCGGCCCCTGCTCGGAAATCCATATCGATCTGCGCTCGCCTGCCGAAGTAGCGGAAGTGCTGGGCAAGTCGCTGGTAAACAACGACCATCCGCAGGTAGTAGAGATATGGAACCTGGTATTCATGCAGTTCGAGCGCAAGGCCGACGGCTCGCTGATCCCGCTGCCGTCAACACACGTCGACACCGGAATGGGTTTCGAGCGGTTATGCATGGCTATCCAGCAAAAAACATCGAATTACGATACCGACGTTTTCCAGAACACCATTCAGGTACTGGAAACACTTTCAGGCAAAAAATACGGCCAAAACGACGAGCCATTCGCGGATATCGCGATGCGCGTGATCGCCGATCACATCCGTGCGGTGTCTTTTGCCATTACCGACGGGCAGTTGCCGTCGAATGTGAAGGCGGGCTACGTGATCCGCCGCATTCTCCGTCGCGCGGTGCGTTACGGCTACTCCTACCTGGGCTTCCAGGAGCCATTCTTCCATAAGCTGGTGCCGGTACTGGCCGAGCAATTCAAGGATGTTTTCACAGAATTGAAAGACCAGGAAGAATTCGTGACGCGTGTGATCCTGGAAGAAGAAAAGAGCTTTTTGCGTACACTCGAATCCGGTTTGAAAAGGCTCGACAGCATTACTTCTGGCCTGAAAGAGAAAGGTATCAATACCATTCCGGGTGACGAGGTGTTCGAACTGAGCGATACCTTCGGGTTCCCTGTCGACCTTACCGCGTTGATCGCCCGTGAAAAAAGCTTTCAGATCGATGAAACAGGCTATCAGGATGCGTTGGCCGAACAGAAGAAACGTTCGCGTCAGGATGCGGCCAAGGAAGCCACCGACTGGATCGAGCTTCGCGAGTACGACGGCGTGGAGTTCCTCGGTTACGATTTTGAAGAAACGCACAGCCACATTGTGAAATACCGCAAGGTAAAAACCAAGACCGGCGAAGAATACCATATTGTGCTGGACCGCACGCCTTTCTATGCTGAAATGGGGGGACAGGTGGGTGATACCGGCACTTTGATTCTGGGGAGTAAGGAAGGAGGAGAAAAGAAGATTACGATTGTCGATACGAAGAAGGAAAATGACCTTTTTGTTCATGTTTCACGGGACAAAAACCTCGATGAGGCATTGTCGGGCGCTGGAATTGTTACCGCCAAAATCGATATCGAGCGCCGCAACAAAATCAAGGCAAACCACTCGGCTACGCACCTGATGCTCTCCTCGATGCGGGAAGTGCTCGGCTCACATGTGAGCCAGAAAGGTTCCTTCCTGAACGATGAGGTACTGCGTTTCGACTTCGCGCACTTCTCGAAGGTGACCGACGACGAGCTCAGAAAGATCGAAGACCGCGTGAATGAGAAGATCCGCGAGAACATCGCATTGGACGAAAGACGTAATGTACCCATTCAGCAGGCGCTGGATGCGGGCGCTACGGCTACTTTTGGTGAAAAATATGGGGACTTTGTACGTCTGATCATTTTCGACCCTAAGTTTTCCTTCGAACTTTGCGGGGGTACGCACGTGCCGTCCACGGGCGAGATCGGCGTGTTTAAATTCATTTCCGAAGGTTCGGTTTCGGCAGGCGTGCGCCGCGTGGAGGCTGTTACCGGCGAAAAAGCATTGGAACTGATGCGCCAGCAGGAAGAGACTTTGAATAAAATCAAAGACCTGCTCAAAGGACCGACGGACCTGATCAAGGCGGTTGAAAACCTGATCGAAGAGCGTTCGGTGTTGCAAAAGAAAATCGCAGCGCTTGAAAACGAGAAGATCCAGGCTTTGAAAACCGCTTTGGTAGCCAACATGGAAACGCACAGCACGTTCAACCTGATCGTGGAAAAGGTGGATGTACCCAGTGCGGATTCCTTGAAGCAGCTATCCTACGAACTGCGTGACCAGGTCGAAAACCTGATTGCCGTATTTGGCGCGGAAATCGGCGGAAAGCCGCAACTTTCGGTGTTCATCGCCGAGAACATCGTGCAGGAAACCGGCCTGAATGCCGGCAAGATCGTGAAAGACCTGGCGAAAGAGATCCGCGGCGGCGGCGGCGGGCAGCCGTTCTTCGCTACGGCGGGCGGTTCGGACGCCAGCGGGCTGGATTCGGCGCTGGAAAAAGCGAAAGGCCTGTTTTAATCAAGCATTACTACTTGTCAGCTCATAACAAAAGAGCGGCGTCCTCACGGAGCCGCTCTTGTTTTTTGCACTGCACGAGTGCCGAACCAGTGGGTTATTCCTCAGCTTTCAGCTGACCTCTGATCTCTCCGTTCGGATATTTAGCCGTATGGATGTTAACATAATACAAGCCTGCTTTGAGATCGGCCACTTGTGCCTCGGTAAGCGTATCTTTAAATGCGAAGGGTGTTTTGAAGTCAGTACCCAGGTCGATCACCACCGAACCCGCCGAGTCGGACGGTGCTTTGTGAATGTGCCAGGCGGTTGGGGTAAAAACCGAATCGGCCGACGCTGAATCCGACGCCGCGGAGTCGCTGTAAGTAATGTTGAGGCTCAAAATCCTCGACTCCTGGTCTAATGTACCATCTACCGAACCAGTAGCTGTTGATGGATTAGCGGGAACTTCGTTTGCACCGGAAAGCGTAGTCGAAACTTTCAGTTCGGGCAATACGGGAGTTGGGTCTGTCGTCTCGTCGTCATCATTACATCCTGCCACCATTGCGGCGATCACAAACACACCCATGAATGCTAATTTTCTCATAATGCTTTGTTTTAGTAAATAATTGGTTTGACCGCCGCCCGGTAAAATTATGGTTCCCACCCTAACGCACCCTACACAAACCATTCACTCTCAATTATTTAAAAAAACCGTTCTAAAATCCCGATTTGGGGAAAACACCTACCGTTTGCTGAATATTACAACAATCCCAGGGCGTTGACGGGCTTCTGGCCCTGCCGCGAGTGGAACTTCCAGCGGTTATGCGACCAAAGCCAAAGTTCCGGCTGCCGTTCAATGGTATTTTCCAGCGCTTTGTAGTAATGCTCCATGATCCCGGCTTCGCCCAATTGGCGCGCCTCCGCGGTGATGAGCCGGAACCTGAAATGGTAGGCGTTCCGCTCCTTCTTCGTAACGTCCAGGTACACCACCGCGCAATCGCGCTGCACGGCGATCCGCGCCGCGCCGGACTGCACGAAAGTCTTCCGGTTCATGAAGTTAAGGTAATACTTGCCCGACTCCGGCGGCCGCTGATCGGCAATGGTGACGAATATGGCAGACGCCCCGGCATCCCACCCCAGCACTCTCCGGTACCATTCCGATTTGGGGATCATGACCGCGCCGAAGCGGCCCCTCAGTTTCAGCAGCCAGTTGTTGAGCCACCTGTTCGAAACCGGCGAATAGGCGGCGAGTACCTGGCAATCGGTTTGGAGCGGCAGTGACAGCAGATATTCCCAACTGCCATAATGCGAAGCCATCAACACAATGTGTTTTTTCTCACGCAGGAGCCGGTCGATCAGCGCGGTGTTTTCGTAACTGACCAATTTCTCCAGGCTGCTGCGTGCCACGCCACCGATCATCAACGGTTCGACGATCAGATCTGCCAGGTGACGGAAATAGGCTGCTACCAATTGACGGATCTCTTTTTCCGAACGCGTCGGAAAGCAGCGGGCTATATTCAGCAGCACCATATTGCGCCGGTAGGGCCATATCCTGAACAGGATCAGGAAAATGAGGTCCGACAGGGAGCGCCAGCCCCATAGGGCCAGCCTGAACCGCAGCGCCCGCATCAGAACAGGTACTGCACACCTACGTTGAACCCTACGAACAGCCCCTGGAAGTCTTTGGAGCTATTGTTTTTCCAGATGTACTTTTTGATAAAGTCATAATCCTTCTCACGATCGTACGACACGTAGTTGAGCGTAGGCCCGGCGAATGCCTCGAAACGGCTGCCCAGTCTTAGTGCGGGTAACACTCGGAGCGAGTTTTTGTTGTAATGGCCACCGTCGAAATCGGTGAGCGTGTGGCTTACGGCTTCCAGGTTAATGCGCAGGCTGCGGGCCAGCGGTATATGCGCGCCGAGACCACCTTCCGCCGCATACATGGCTTTCGGGTTATCTTTAAAATTATAGCCTATGCCCGCGATCCCATATAGTACACGCCCGCCCGACCGGAAGGAAACAATGCCCGTCATGGTTTCGTCGAAAGTGACGGCAACCGACTTTTCACCATTTTTAATGAAGTTGAAAATGGCAATGGGATAATCGCTGCTGTCGGCAATGTTGATCAGACCTGCCAGCTGAATGCCTTTTACTTTTTTGGCGACGTTGGCGAAGCCGGCTATCTGAACATTCACTTCATTGCCTTTATTGAAGAACCCTGCGAGCTGCAAGCCTTTCGCGTCCTTTTTGGCAATGTTGGCGAAACCGGCTACCTGGGCGGCACCAGAGGCTTCCGCCAGGTTCAGGAACCCGGCAAGCTGCGCTCCCTGCGCTTCGCCGCGCGTAATGTTGGAGAAGCCGGCCAGCTGGGCCCCTCTTGCATCACCGCCGGTCACATTGGCCACGCCCGACATTTGAACACCGCTCGCCGAGCCTCCTATGACATTGGCCACACCGGCCATCTGCACACCGCTGACATTTTCTTTGACCACATTGGCAACCCCGGCGATAGCTGCGCCGGTTTCGCCCTTGGAAAGGCCCGCGATAACGTGTAGTGAGAACCGGTTGGTAATGGAAGCGGCCTGTTTGCCATTGGAACTGACCGGATATATGAAGCCGATATGTATGGCCGCTGAGCTATCGCGCTGCGCAAGGGAACAAAGCGGCGAGCCGATAAACAAGGCAATGGCAAGGAAGAATGCGGATGGATTGTTAAGCAAATTTTTCATGGGTAATGCATTTAAAACGGATTGTTGAAAAGCACACGTTTGCCGGTTCTGTTGCAGGCCTTCAATCCGACCGGCTTTTCCGTATGCATTTAATCGACAACCGGAATACCGCTTACCCTGTTTTTTTTATCAAAAAAGATTGACCCGGATGACTAATTCGCCACCCTATCAACTTACATCTACAAGATCAGGTAAGTCAGAACTCTTACCTATCGAAATAATTTTAATAAAACATAACATCATCTTTAAATATTTATATACATTTAACGCATTATCATATCCTTGTTCCTAATCGTCGCATAAACCCCAATCTGTATGATGAAACGTTATCTGATTTTTTGCCAACTGGCATTGCTTTCCACCCTGACCGCACAAGCGCAGTTTACCGTAGGAACCGGCGGTTTCTTTATTGCGCAGAATACGCAAGTCTTCATAGACAGCCTGACGCTTAAACCGAGTGTTGATTTTTCGCTCATTTCCCAGACCCTGACAATTTCACCCACTCCCATTCCCGGCAGCCCTCCCAGTATTGCAAGGGTGTACAATCTTACCACTCCGGTTGACTTTACCGGCGTAGCGGGATTCTTTTACCGGGCCTCGGAGCTGAATGGCAACACCGAGAGCACTTTGCAGCTCCAACATGGAAATGCCAATTTTGTATCTACAACGGGAAGCACGGTCAATGGCGCCCAGCATTACATTTCCAACACCCTGCCGGTCACCAATTTCACTTCCCTGACGGCCGCGCAGGAGAACGCATTACCGGTGACCCTGGTCGGATTTCAGGTGAAGCGGGTTGAAAATGCAACCGTGCTTTACTGGCAGACTTCGGAGGAGATAAACAGCGATCATTTTGAAATTCAGCAAAGCAAGGACTTGCGCAGATGGAGCGCATTGGGTATTGTCAATGCGGCCAATGAGAGCTCGCAGCACAAAGACTATTTCTTCCGCGATGCCGCAGAGCGGTTTGGAACGCAATATTACCGGTTGAAAATGGTGGATACGGACGGAAGCTTTGCTTACAGCAGTATCCAGTCGATCCGGCTGGGATCATCCGGGTTGATCAGCGCTTATCCCAACCCGGTAGTCGACAAGCTTCAAATCGGGGCCAGGGAAGCGTTGGCAAGCGTGAAAGTGACCGATCTGGCAGGCAAGGCATTCCTCGAATTAGCGAAGCCGAAGCCCGGCCAGGAATTCAGTTTGAAAAATTATCCCGCCGGCACCTATCTGGTGAAGATCGAAACTGCAGCGGGTAAAACAGAGACAATCAAAATCATCAAACAATAACAATCGCATTCCCATGAAAATACTATATACCTTCAACGTCATCCCATCTCCCCGGAATTGGAAGGGAGCATTGTTAACGGCATTGTTCGCGTTTTTCGCATTGGCCGCCGACGCCCAGGTAGGTATCGGCACGATCTCACCCGATGGAAGCGCACAGCTGGATGTTCAGTCTACCAGCAAGGGTTTGCTGATACCAAGAATGTCGCTGACAGACCGGGGAAATATCTCCAGTCCCGCTACCGGTTTGCTGATTTTCCAAACCGACGCTACACCTGGCTTCTACTATTACAACGGATCGGCCTGGGTACCGCTGACATCAGCGGCTTCCGGCGGAGGTGCCATTATCCCCTTCGCCAGCGGCACACCGGCAACTATGACGACCGTTTTGGGCGGCCTGGCCAATACGGGGGCGGCACTCGGTTTTGGCGCTTCCGCGAGCAGCATTTCAGCATTGGGTGGTTTAATAGACGGTACATTGATAGACAACATGGCGTTTTCCGTTCCCCGCGACGGCGTCATCACCTCGCTTTCCGGTTCTTTCAGCAATACCATCGCCCTGAACCTGCTTGCATCCACTGTTACTATCACAGGCCAATTATACCAGGCTTCGGCGGGCACCAACATATTCACTCTGGTTCCGGGGGGTACTGTTACACTTGCTCCATCCCTAACGGGCATTCTGGCAATCGGTTCGGGAACTTCCGGAATCACAACGGGCCTTTCCATTCCGGTTTCAGCCGGCACCAGACTGCTGCTGGTATTCTCTGCGAACATCACGGCCGGTATCGACCTGGCTACCGTGATCGCGGGCCACATCAGCGCGGGAGTCGGAATCAATTGATGCAACAAAATCAAAAAGAGAGTGTCTCGTGACGGGACGCTCTCTTTTGCATTCATTCAGATAACTATAATCTGCCGTACCGCCAGCTCAACCCAGCCTGCCAGCCGATCCACGAGGAGACCTTCTGGCTGCCGAAACCGATCTTCGGGTATCCCGACGGTGGAAATGGCTTGTAGCCTCTTTGGGTTTCTATGCCATCGTTGTCGTAAATGGAGTAAGATGGCCCGCCGAATAGCAGGAAGCGTTTACCGACCTTGTAGGTGCCGGCGATCTGCAACCGGTACAACGACGGCATTGCATTCCAATCGCCGAGATAAATGTTTTGGCTGAGTATTTCTATAAAGAAACCGGTCCTTTTAAATGGGAAAAACTCGCGACCGAACCCAGCTCCGAAAGTCCGTACTTTTTTACTGTTATCAATGCCGGTACCCGCCACGAGCAGGCTGTAAAAACGGTGTGTACCCATTTTCCAGGCGACGTTGAACGGCGCAATGTCCGTGGCGTAGACAGAGATATTGGAAGTACTTTTCCTGATAATATTGAACAAACCAATACTCGCACCGGATGAACTGTCGGCGATATTGACAATGCCGATCTGCACGCCCCGCAGTACTTTGGCATAATTAAATGGAGCAAGCTGCACTCCCCGGATATTCCGGGCAATGTTGAGCCCGCCTGAAATCTGCGTCGCCCGGATGGAATCGCGGGCATTGTTGGCAGCTCCGGCGATTTGCACCCCTTCGAAAATTCCGCGTACCTGATTGTACCCGCCGGAGATCTGTGCGCCATGGCCTCCATTTCGGATAAGACTGATGGCACCGGTAACCTGCGCGCCGGCCATACCGCCCCCTGCCCTGCTTAAAAAGCCGCTTATCTGTGCGCCGTCGACATGCTTGCGCACCATTCCGCTGAAACCGGAAACCTGCACGCCATGCAGCGAGTCGAGCACATTGTTGCTGAAACCCGCAACCTGCACGCCATCTACATCACCCGAAACTACGTTGAAGGCACCTGCAAGCTGTACATAGCGGACATTTTCCTTTGAAATATTGAACCCGCCTGCGATTTCAACGCCGTTCACCCCGGCCGTATACCCACCGGCCACATTGAGTGAAAACTTGTTGACCACCTGCCCGCTCATACGCCCGTGCGTACCCAGCCCGGGCGTGAGCGACGCCTGGTAGGGTAATGCCACGAAAAACCGTCCGATATTCCGGCTTTGCGCACGCAGGCGCTGAGAGAGAAATAGCCGCCCAAGCCACGTGGACTCCCCTTCCGAGTACCGCACGATCAGCGGGTCGAGGTCGACTGCCCTGGGCTGGATGCGCATGGTGCGCGCCGATTCTTCGGTGCTGGTGATGACCATCGTCGTATCACCATATCCCACTTTACTGACGGTAAGGTAAATGGGAAAGGTGCGTTCCCTGACACGCAGCCTGAAACCGCCATCATCCTCCGACAGCGTAGATACGAGCAGTTGCCGTGAATATACACTGGCATAATCGACCGGCTTACCCGTTTCGTCATCGAGAATGAGGCCGCTGATATGGAAAGACTTTTCCCTGACTGCCGGAAGGATGATCAGGTAGTCGCCTTTTTCTTTGTATTGAAATCTGTTTTGAAAAAGCTCGTCGAGCACCTGGCGCAACGGCTGCCGGGTCACATTCAAGGTAACCAGGCTGTCGCCGGCGATCAGGTTACTATTGTACGAAAAATAGAATTTCCCCTGCTCGCTCATGGATTTCAAAACGGCAGAAACCGGCTGCCCCCTTACGGAGATATCAACCGGTTTAGTCAGAATCTGCTGCGCAAAACCCCCGCACGGGATCATTACCAATAGTACTGCCAGCCTTAAAAGACCAGGGAATATAGAATTCTGATTCATCCCGAAAGATAAGGCTATTTCAAAATGATCTGGTGGCCATGCTGTTCAACTTTGAGTGAAAGGGTTTCGCTGACAACGCCCAGAATGCTTTCCAGCGAGTTCTGATCGAACGTGGTATTGATCGGCAGGTTTTTCAACCGTTCATTGCCGATCACGATGTCGGCCTCGTAAGCCTCATTCAGGATTTCGACCAGGCGCCAGAGCGGCGTACCGTCGCAGAACAGCCTGCGGGTGCGGTAATAATTGTGGAATTCATCCACCGTCACGTTCTTACGCATTTGGGAGCTCACTTTCAGCACCGTCGCTTCTTCACGGGGCGTAATGCGCACACGCTGCGTATCGCGCAGTACCTCCACAATGCCGGTTTCCACGATTACCTCCGTTCTTTCCGCATTATCCTTCACATTGAATGAAGTGCCGACCACTTTCACAGTCACATCGTTGACAGCGATCAGGAATGGTTTTGATTTATCGGGTTTTACATCAAAAAACGCTTCTCCAGTGAGCTGTACCTGCCGTGTTTTCCCTTCAAAATTCTGCGGATAGCTGATACTGGACTTCCTGTTGAGGGTTACCACCGACCCATCCGGCAGTGTATCAGTGAGCGTCTGCATTCCCGAACTGACCGTCAGCATTTCGTGGGAGGAACTGCGGATGGCCAACAGGTAACTCAGCCAGCCTACCCCGGCTGTCATGAGCACCATGGCTACCATCCGCAAGATCCTGAATACCGGCCTCGGGTACATCGGCATTACCTTCACTTCCTGCGGTTGGGCGGCCGTTCTGGCTTTAAATCGTTCCCAGGCTGCGTTTTCATCCGCGGTACTCATGCGTGCTAAGCGCTTGCTTTCGGTCCAGATCAGCTCAAAGTGTTCAAAGTACCGCTGGTTGTCGTCGTCGTCAAGCAGCCATTGTTTAATTTCGATCTGCTCTGCGACGCTGGCCTCGTCGAGCATCGACTTCACCAGCAATTCATCTATGTTCGGGTTGTGTTCTGTTTTCATGACTGATCAGCTGAGGAAAAAAAGTAAAAAGGAAGCCGGAAGGAAATCGGACAGCTTGACCCGCAGCAACCGCAGTGCCTTGCCCATCTGATTTTCCACCGTCTTGACGGGTAGCTGCAGGCGGTCGGCGATTTCCTGGTATTTCAATTCTTCAAAACGGCTCATCTGGAAAATCGTCCGGCATTTCTCGGGCAGTTCCCGCAATGCAATGTCGAGGCGGGTTTCCAGTTCCGACAGTTCGAGGCCTTGCGAGGCGCTCGCACTCTGCTGCTCCTGTTGCAGCGTGTAATCGCGGTGTGCTTCCCGCACTTTCAGGTGTTTGAGGTAGTTCAGGCTTTCGTGGTAGACCGACCGGTACAGATACCCGCTGACCGATTCGCGGATATCGATATGGTCTGTTTTTTCCCATAACCTGCAAAACACATTCTGGACCATCTCTTCGGCCATGATATCGTCCTTCAAAATCGTGCAGGCGTAGGCATGCAGTCCTTTGAAATGTTTTTTGAAAACTTTTTCAAACTCCGATTCCCTGTCCCTGCTCAAAACCGTGACGTGGTCATCCGCTAAGGCTGCATTCATTGCACCGACTGGTTTATGTAAAAAAATAAGCGCCCGACTCGGGTTGTACGATCTATTGACAACCGGTCGGGCGCTTACCCTAAATTTCCCCGAAAAATATCCGGGCTTATGTTTTCAACTGATTACTTCTTTTTTGCTGCCTTGGTGGTATCGGCCTTGTTGGTTTTATAACGCTTGTCGGGCGCACCATCCTTCTTGAGGTGTTTGTTTTCCTTGTAACGTTTGTCCGGCGTGCCGTCCTTTTTCAACTTCGCTTCCGTCTTCTGTTTTTCTGCCGTAGTCTGCGCAAAAATCGGCGTCGCCACCGCCATCAGGGCCAGCAACATCCATGCTTTCAGGTTTTTCATAGTTGACAGTTATTTATGTAAGCATTGGTTTAAAGTGGGGCTAAGTTACAATTCCCCAGGGAAATGCAAGCGGGGGCAGTCTTGAAAAAGGGAAGTTTAATGAGGATTTAATGCTACTACAAGCGGTTACCTTTTTCGTGACCTGTCGTAAAAGAAGAATGTATGAACTATAACATTCTTCGAAATGAAAAGTCAAAGGTTGATTGTTAACGATCAGGAGATTAGCGTACTGAAACAGGAACAGGGTGAATTTATCTCGCTAACTGACATCGCGCGACAAAAGGACAGAGCTCCCGGCCTGGTGATTTCAAACTGGATGCGTAACAGGTTCACCATTGAATTCAACGGGCTTTGGGAGCAGTTACACAATCCAAATTTTAACATACTCGAATTCGAGTATGTTAAAAATGAAGCAGGGAGCAACAGCTATGTGTTAACCCCAAAACATTGGATCGAAAAGACTAACGCAATCGGTATTATATCGAAATCGGGGCGGCATCACGGAGGGACATTTGCCCATAAAGACATCGCATTCGAGTTCGCATCCTGGATCTCCGCTTCCTTCAAGCTGTATCTCATCAAAGAATTTCAGCGGTTAAAAGAGGAAGAAAACAAACAGGCGGGCCTCGAATGGGATTTGCGGCGCAGCCTGGCGAAGATCAATTACAGCATTCATACCGACGCGGTAAAGGAAAATCTGATACCCAAAGAGCTCGATCCCATCACCATCAGTAAGATCTACGCCGAGGAAGCCGACATTCTGAATCTCGCATTATTCGGTATGACAGCGCGCGAGTGGAGTAATGCCAATCCCGGCGGTGGAAACCTCCGCGATACCGCAACACTGGAACAGCTGGTCGTTCTCTCAAATCTCGAAAGCATCAATGCCATGCTGATCGGTCAGGGACGGCCGGCGGCGGACAGAGTTATTGAACTGAACAGAATTGCGATTATTCAGATGAAATCATTAGTTATTAACCAATCACTGCAAAAAGCTCGTCTTTCATTAGATCAATCAAAGTGATAACTATTACCTTTGTATAAATGAAATTTATAATTACCATTCCCAATCAATGAATATTCAGCAATTGGAATACATCGTCGCTGTCGACAACCACCGGCACTTTATCCAAGCTGCGGAGCATTGCAATGTAACGCAGCCGACGCTTTCAATGATGATCCGCAAACTGGAAGAAGAGCTATCGGTGAAAATTTTCGATCGCACAAAGCAGCCTATTGTACCGACCAGTGTGGGACGCGAAATTATAGACCAAGCCAGGGTGATCCTCCGCGAAACTTCGCGCATCAACGAAATCGCCAAGCATTTTAATGGAGATCTATCCGGCGAGCTGCACGTAGGCGTCATTCCGACCATCGCTCCCTACCTGCTCCCGCATTTTGTCAACCCTTTCATTTCCAATTTTCCGGATATCAAACTGCATGTTTCGGAAATGATCACCGACCGCATCATTACAGCGCTTAAAATGGGGAATCTCGACGTCGGCATTATCGCGTCCGTTTCGGAAGAAAACAGTTTGCAGGAAATCCCGCTCTACAAGGAGCGCTTTTACGCCTATGTCTCCGAAAAAACCGATTTGTATTCCAAGCAATATATCCTGCCTACCGACATCGAGCCCAACGAACTGTGGCTGCTCGAAGAAGGCCATTGCTTTCGCACGCAGATACAGCGCCTGTGCGAGCTGAGCCGCAGCAGCCAGTTCGGGAACAGCTTCAGCTACCGCTCAGGTAGTATAGAGACGCTCATCCGCATGGTCGAACGCAATGGCGGCATTACCATCCTGCCCGAAATGGCGGTGATGGAGCTTTCGGAGGAACGCCAGAAACACATCCGCCACTTCCGCTTTCCCGAGCCCGCGCGAGAGGTATGCCTGGTCGTGAACCGCGAACAAATGAAAGCGCGCCTGATCGACGCATTGCGGGAAGGCATCATGGCGCATTTGCCGGAAGGAATACCGGAAAAGGAGTTGGAAGTTCGCGTACTGTAACGGCAGGTGCTATTGAAGGAAACCTCCCCAGATGTAGCCGTCGAAGACCCTGACGGGGTTTCTGCCTATCACGTACGACTCGCCGATCGCAAGGTTCTTCGCGAGCGAAGCAGTATTTTTCAGGTCAGCCTCGGTAGCGGTTTCCTTCACCTCAAAGCATTGTTTCTGATCAAGGATAAAATCGATTTCGCGGCCGGTTTTAAGCTGGTAATAAGCCACCTCTCCCCGGTGCATCAGTTGGTTGAACACTGCGTTTTCAAATTTCGAACCGCTGCCCAGTTCTCCGGCCATCGATGCAATGCCATTGTCCAGGAAATAAATCTTCTTTGCTTTGACTATTTCCCGGTCCGGACTGTTCGAAAGGACCGGTATCGTTCTGATCAAATAGCTCTTTTCCAGCAAATCCAGATAGTTTTCGACGGTTTGCCTCGCCATCCCAGTCAAACTGGTGAGCTTCGAAATATCCAGTTTGGTGCCAATGCGGACCGAGAGCAGTTTGATCAGTTTGTACAGGTTCGTAGGATTGCGAATGTCGGAAAGGAGCGTGAGGTCGAAATTGATATATGAACTCAGAATGTCGCTAACCAAGTCACGCTTATCTTCTGCCGACTCTGCCAAAACCACCTCGGGAAATCCCCCGAAATCAATGTATTCGTCATAATATCCCTTTAACCGCTGATACTCGGAAGTAATGAATTTCGCGGCCTTCTGAATTTCCGGCTTTCCGCCCGGGAGCCCTTTGAATGCAAGCAGCTCCCCGAAGGTTAGCGGGTAAATTTCAAAGATTTTCTTTCTTCCCGCCAGGGATTCAGAAAATTGGTTCTTCATATAGTATGCACTCGACCCGGTGACGATAAACTTGATATCATAGCTATCGTACAGGTATTTCAACACGCTTGGCAAATTCGGAACCAGCTGGATTTCATCGATGCAGATCAATACTCTCCTCGAAAAATCAGTCCCTTGCTGGCTCAGCGCCTGTACGATGAGTTCATAATTCGGTTCGGAGAACAGAGCGCGTACATCTATCCTTTCCAGATCGAAGTAATGCTTCTGCGGGATGTCGCACTGCGCCATCAACTGTTTCAGAAGGGTGGTTTTCCCTGTCCGCCTCATACCGGTAAGCACGGTGATCTGCTTTTTGGTAGAATGTGCTAAAAGCTTGGGGTAAATGTTGCGTGCAACGAACATGACTTTACTATTTTCAAAGTGCACCGCAAATATAGTTATACTATTTTACAAGTACACTCTTAAAATAGTATAACTATATTATAATTATACTTTAAGAATAGTTAACTTATTCTCGCAGCCCGTCCTCTCAGATACTCCTCTATCTGCGCCAGACTCAATGCGTTGAAGGTCATATCTTTTGTAAGACCGCCCTTTCTTGCATTGGCTACGCCGTAATGCATGTCCAGGTAGCCTTCCATGGCGTGGGCGTCGGGGTTGATGCTGAGCATGACGCCCTTCTCCATGCAGTAGGAAATCCAGCGCCAGTCGAGGTCGAGGCGCCAGGGGGAAGCATTGATCTCAATCACCACGCCGTTGGCGGCGCAGGCGTCAATAATTACCTGGTGGTCGATCGGGTAGCCCTCGCGGGATAGCAGCAAGCGACCGGTCGGGTGGCCCAAAATGGTGGTATACGGATTTTCAATGGCTTTGAGGAGGCGTGCAGTGGCCTTTTCGAGCGTCATCGTGAGATTGCTGTGTACGGAGGCCACAATGTAGTCGAATGACGCAAGTACATCCGCCGGGTAGTCGAGCGAACCGTCGCCGAGGATATCGGATTCGATCCCTTTGAGAATTTTGAATGGCTTATCGGGGTTTTCCGAAGCGAACCGGGCATTCAGCCTGGCGATTTCTTCGTGCTGACGGATCACCTCTTCCACTTTCAACCCCTGCGCATAAGTAGCGGTTTGCGAATGGTCGGCGATACCGAGGTATTCGAAACCAAGCTCCCTGCAATACAGGGCCATTTGTTCGAGCGTATGCTGGCCGTCGGAGTAGGTACTGTGGTTGTGCAAAATACCTTTGAGGTCATCCCAGGTAACAAGCTGGTCGGGTGTGCGAGTCTCGGCCCAGGCGAACTCCCCAGCCCCCTCGCGCATTTCCGGTACGATGTAGGGCAAGCCGGCTTTTTCATAAATGTCCTGCTCTGTATCAGCAGTTTCGTAATAGGCATGGCGCCAGATTGTGTTTCCCGACGTTCCTGCCATGCCCAGGTGGTCGGCGCCGGCCGTTTCCAGAAAGAGCTCATTCACCAACCGTTCGGGCTTTACCGCCACGATCTCGATCGCAACCGCCACATCCTGGACATTACCTCGCCACACAAACGGCGAAGATCTTTTCTCATCCTGCACCAGCACTTCTATCGCACCGATCGTAGCCTGCAAAAGCGCCGGGGAATCTGTCCCCACGAGAATCCGGATCGATTCCACCACTTCCGATTTCCTTCTTATCTCGCCGGCCGCTTCCACCTGATCGAATGTCTTTTTCAATTCATCCATGATTAACCGGGCAACCGACTCGGCCTTATCCATCCTGAGCTTCCCGGCCTGGTCTTTCAGAAATGCCAGCGAGTCAAGGATTTTCTGCTGGGTATTGGCGCCAAAACCTTTGACTTTGGCAACAGTGCCGTTCAAGCAGGCGAGTTCCAGTTCGTGCAGGTTGTCGATGCCCAGTTCCTGCCACAGAACGGCAATCTTTTTGGGCCCTATACCTTTAATATTGAACATTTCCATCACGCCCAGCGGCGTATTGGCGATCAGCTCTTCCAGTTCCGGAAATGTGCCGGTTTTCGCGATCTGCGCAATTTTGGTGGCCGTACTTTTCCCGACCCCCTGCAATTTGGTGAGCTCCTGCTCGGTCATGAACTGCAGTTCGCTTTCCTTGTATTTGTCCAGGTAAAAAGCCGCAACCGAATAACCTTTGATCTTGAAAGGATCGGCATTATGGAGTTCCAGCAGCTTGGCAGTTAGTTCAAGGACTTCTACGATTTCAGAATTACTCATGGGATCGGGATTGATGAATTCATTGCGAATTACGAAGTATGGATCAGCATTTGCAAGCGTGCCGCCTGCCGCGGTTGCCCTCGTAGAGTAAATAATCCGAAAAAAAATATTTATAGTGATATTCGACCCGTGCCAATAGCCGATGCCGGCCGCATCCAAGTATATCCAGCAACCATTTCAAAAACTCTGACCATATTTTAATACAATGAATGTAGATCAATTGAAAAGCTACCGCGACGAGATCCGCCAGCACCTGACCACCGAATTGCTGCCTTTCTGGGAAAACCGTGCTGTGGACAAAGAAAACGGCGGCTTTATTACCCATTTCGACAATGCTGGCAATGATTCTGGTGAAGACGAAAAGTCGCTGATTGCCCAGACACGTACGGTTTACACCTTTTCATCGGCGCACCGCGCAGGTTATGGCGAGGGCCGCTACGCCGAAATCGCCCGCCACGGGGTGGATTTTCTGATCAGCAAAATGTGGGACAATGAGTATGGCGGATTTTACTGGCTCATGGACCGCAAGGGCAATGTCAAGATCGACGAAAAAATAGTCTACGGCCACAGCTTTGCAATTTACAGTTTGGCAGAATATACCCTGGCCACCGGCGATCCCCGGGGGCTGGAATATGCCGAAAAGGTTTTTGATCTTTTACAAAAACACGGTGCGGACACCTATTATGGCGGTTATTTCGAGATGTTCCATCGTAACTGGGACCTCAAAGGCCCGGGCTCCGCAGGCGGCGACCGCAAGACGCTAGACGCACATATGCACCTCATGGAAGCATTCACCACCCTGTATGAAGCGTCCGGCAAGCAGGTTCATCGCCGGAAACTGGTCGAAATCATCAATTTGCTGATCAATAAGATCATGCACCCGCAATATAGAACGGGCATTCCGCAGTTCTGGGAAGACTGGACGGTGGCCCCGCAGATCAAGTTCGACATTATCTGGGGCTGGGACCGCTTTACCGAAGATGGCCTGAAAAGCGCTGCCGAGGACAACACCAGCTATGGCCATAATGTGGAGTTCGCCTGGCTGCTCATGCACGCGCTCGACATCGCCGGCATTCCTTACGATGCATATCATGACCAACTGAAAGCTTCCTATGACCACGCGGTCGAGCACGGGATCGACTGGGAGTTTGGGGGCGTGTACGTGGAAGGCTCGCATGCGGGCGAGGTGTACGACCGCGAGAAGGAATTCTGGCAGCAGGCCGAGGTGATCATCGGGATGCTCGATGCCTACCGGGTGTATGGTGATGAAAAATACCTGAAAGCCTATGATGCCACGCACCGTTTTGTTTTTGACAAAATGATCCACCATTCGGTAGGCGAATGGTTACCGCTCCTGACACGCCAGGGAGAGCCGATCTGGAAGCACATGAGCCATTCATGGAAAGTAAACTACCATTCGGTACGCTCCATGGTGCAGGGTATCGTCCGGCTGAACAAACTGATCGGCTGACAGCATCGATCGTCGGAAGTTTTTGGACGTTTCGTGTATTTTTTTGCTCATAGAAATCGTCCAAAAACCGTGGAATGGGCGTTTTCAGCATTGGAATGGTTCTTGAACATAGTTTGGTAGAAAGCGCTTGAAAAGGCGCCATTACCAAACTAAAAACCACACAATCATGAGCTCATTCACACAACAAGTAAAAGGTAACTGGAACGAACTCAAAGGAAAGTTCAAGCAACAATATGCTGACTTGACCGATGACGACCTGCTTTATGAAGAAGGAAAAGAAGATGAACTTCTTGGAAAGATTCAGAAGAAGATCGGCAAAACCAGAGAAGAGGTGGAAAGTGAAGTAGCAAGCTGGTCACGCTAGATCTTACAACAGGTCGATATAAGCCCCGGAACCGATGGTTTCGGGGCTTTTTTTGTAGTAACCAATCGCGGGGATGCGCTTTTAACCTATATTTCCCGCAGCAAATCCTAAATCCGCATTCTGAAATGAATCCAAATGAAATCCCCGTAGGCATTGTCGGCCTTGGTTTAATGGGTTGCAGCATTGTGACCTGCCTGCTTATAGCCGGTCACCCGGTAGCAGCCATTGCTCCTATCCCCGCCGACCTCGACCATGCCGAACGACGCATTCGCGAACACCTGCAAAATGCCTGGCAAAACGGGATCATCGATAACGAGCCGGAATTCTTCCTGCGGAAACTGATCATCAGCGAAGACTACTCCGTGCTTCACCCCTGCAAACTCGTCAATGAATGCACAATCGAGAACATCGACATCAAGCAGGCGGTATATAAAAAGATCGAAAAAGAGATTGCGCCGGACGCGTTGCTGACCAGCAATACTTCTGCTATTCCCATTAGCCAGCTGCAAAAACTGACGCAGCACCCGTCGCGTTTCCTGGGCCTGCATTGGACCGAACCCGCACACACGACCCGCTTCCTGGAAATTATCTGCGGGGACGAAACGGACATTCAAAATGGCGAATACCTGTACGAACTCTCCCATTTGTGGGGCAAAGAGCCCATCCTGGTGCGAAAGGACATTGCCGGATTTATTACTAACCGCCTCATGTACGCCATGTACCGCGAGGCCATCAGCCTCGTCGAAAATGGTTATGCTACCATCGAGGACGTCGATCGCTCCTGCCGCAACAATGCGGGGTATTTCATGACACTGGTGGGCGTATTCCGCTGGATGGACCTGACGGGCGTTCCGGCGTACCATACCGTTATGAAAAACCTGCTCCCTACCCTCAACAATAGCACCGAAGTACCGGAACTGATCGACAAGGTGGTGCGGGAAGGCGGTAAAGGGGTACTTAATTCACATGGCTTCTACGCGTATGAGCCGGGCGAAGCCGAGGTTTGGGAAGAAACTTTCAAAGAGTTCACCTACGACATCCGCGAGTTGGCTTTGAAATATCCGGGAGACATTGTGAAGCAGCGGCTGGCCGAAAAGAAGAATCAGCCATCTTAAAAGCTATTCAAACGCCCCATTCTTCAAAAACGCCGTCGTTCCGGAAATGCCGTCGGTATCTTTCAAATAAAAGAACGCATACTTGTAACCTTCTTCGGGAACGGGATGGACTATTGTCTTCGCATCTTCATTAATCTTTGCAGGAATGTGGCTCCATTTGCGATGCTCGTTATCGGAGGTCGTATCGTTGGTGTAGTAAAACTCGGCGGAGGCTACCTGCTTACCGGCAATCGGTTTCAGGATCACCGTTAACTGGTTCTTTTCCTTTGCGATGATGTATGCTGTCACAAACGGATGAGGGTTACCATTCAATGCGCCGTCGAAAAAAGTCTTGATTTCCGCTGGTGCCCAGCCGTCTTTGTGGCTATGCGGCATATCCGGGATAATGCATACCTGCCTGTTACCGCTCAGCTCGTAGGTTTTAATGTAAGGCTCTACATTATAATGCTTGTCTTTATTCCCATTGATAAAGAACATAAATGGCTTGGCGTAAGGCAGGTAAGCCGACGGGTCGAAGAATTTCATCCAACGGGCCCTTGCGGCAGGAGTCAGCGCATTCAGGCTTTGTTTGAAAACATCCGATTCGTCATAAAATCCGCAGCCATATACCGGCGCGGCGGCGATGAAGCGGCTGTCGAGGCTCGCAACCAGGCAGGTAAGGTATCCGCCCCAGCTAATGCCGGTCACTCCCGTCCGAAGCGGATCTATTTCGGGGAAACTCAATAGCAGCGAATGCGCCAGAATGGAGCTCGCCACGGCATGGTAGGTCCACACATTTTTCAGGTTTCCCTTCTCCATCTTCTGAAACTTGTTTTCGTTGGATTGGTCCGGCCCGGGCTGATCCACCTTCTTGTCGTCGGCACCATTGCCCGACAGATCCATAGCGATGGCCGCGTATCCATCGTTCGCCCATTTTTCCACCCACTCCCTGAATGCCTTTCCGCCTCCACCGTGGATCAGTACCAGTCCCGGAAACTTCTTGTTCGAAGCCGGCCGGCCCGCAATGATATCCGGATTGGCATAATATGCAAACACTTCCGTGGGCTTCCCTTCAAAATCTACACTCCGGTAAAGCAGCGATCGCACGGCACCCGTGTCGTCGAGCCAGCGGGATTGCGGCGCCTTACTGAGCAGGTTCAGGTCCCATAATAAGGTATCGACTTTAATATGCCGGGCGTCGATCAGCCAGGGCTGTTGAAACTGTGCGCTGGCACCTCCGGCCAGTAATAGCAGTATGGCAATGATTTTTTTCATCCTGTTCATGGTTATATCTGACGCTTGATACATTTTGATAAAAAAAGGCCGGAGACCCGATCATTTTAGGACAAATGATGGTTCTTCTAAAAAGTCTTGACTAGTTTTGAAATACCCTTTGGCGCCTGTTCCTAACCCGGAAAACGATATTTTTCAGTAAATCTATTCCCATGAACGACTTCATAGCCGCCAGATCCCAGATGGCCCTTTCACTGGGGTTTCACATCATATTTTCCTGTATCGGAATGGTCATGCCATTTTTCATGGCCGTCGCCCATTACTACTATCTCAAAACCGGTCAGACTATCTATAAAAACGTTACGAAAGCTTGGAGCAAAGGTGTTGCAATCTTCTTCGCAACCGGCGCGGTTTCGGGTACAGTGCTGTCTTTCGAACTGGGGCTATTATGGCCCGAGTTTATGAAACATGCCGGGCCCATTTTCGGAATGCCGTTTTCGCTGGAAGGAACGGCATTTTTTATTGAAGCGATCGCCCTGGGCTTCTTTTTGTATGGCTGGGACCGGTTCAATCCCTGGTTCCACTGGTTCACAGGCGTGGTTGTGGGCGTGAGCGGGCTTGCGTCGGGCATACTCGTGGTGGCCGCTAACGCGTGGATGAACAGCCCGGCGGGTTTCGAATATTTGAACGGACAATACCTGGATATAGACCCCATTGCCGCCATGTTTAACGAAGCATGGTTTTCACAGGCATTGCATATGACGATCGCCGCATTCGCCGCCACCGGTTTCGCGGTAGCGGGGGTACACGCACTGATGATCCTGCGTGGGAGCAACGTGCTTTTTCATACCAAATCCTTCACGATCGCGGCGGTTTTCGGCTGCGCAGCGGCACTTGTGCAACCGTTGAGCGGCGACATTTCCGCAAAAGACGTCGCCGTTCGCCAGCCGGCCAAGCTGGCAGCAATGGAAGCGCATTTCCATACCGAAAAGTCTGCATCGCTCATTGTTGGAGGCATTCCAAATGAGAAAGAAAAAAAAGTCGATTACGCGATCAAGCTGCCGGGTTTTCTGAGCTTCCTCGCACACGGCAATTTCGAGGCGGAAGTAACGGGCCTCGACCGCATTCCGGAAGAAAATCACCCACCGGTGGCCGTAACGCATTACGCATTTCAGGTGATGGTCGGGATGGGGATGGCGATGATGCTCGTTTCCGTGATCTATTTTACGGCATTATGGAAAAAGCGAAACTGGCTCCGGGCGCCCTGGCTGCTGAAAATATTTGCATTGGCCACGCCGCTGGGATTTATCGCCGTGGAGGCCGGCTGGACGGTGACGGAAGTAGGCCGACAGCCCTGGATCATCTACGGCGTCATGCGCACAGCCGACGCGGTTACGCCTATGCCGGGCATTGTCTATTCATTTTACCTGTTCACAGCCATTTACGTCTCCCTGGCCGCATTTGTGGTGTTTATGCTTTACCGGCAGATTAAGATGGTTGGGGTGCTTTATGATTTGGAATGAGTGAATGGAAGGAATTTTGAATGACTGAATGATTGAATGATTGACCGGGTCGCCGGAGCGATGATTGAATAGATTAGGTCATTGGGTCAGGAGTAGTCATGAAGTTGTCAAGATCGCAGAAAACACCTGACTAATCACATTTGACCACACGTGACATTGACTCATCGCTCCGGCGACCCGGTCAATCATTCACTAATTCAATCATTCATTCATTCACTCATTCACTCATTCAATCATTCAATCATTCAATCATTCACTCATTCAATCATTCACTCATTCAATCATTCACTCATTCAATCATTCCCCATGCTCTACATCGTCATCACATACCTCTGGGCGTCGATTTTGCTTTACCTGCTGCTGGGCGGCGCGGATTTCGGCGCGGGGATTATCGAGCTCTTCACTTCGCAGAAAAACAAGCAGGTAACCCGCAAAACGCTCTATTCGGCCATCGGGCCCATCTGGGAAGCTAATCACATGTGGCTGATCATCGCCATCGTGATTCTGTTCGTCGGCTTTCCGGTGATCTATTCCACCATGTCGGTAAACCTGCATATCCCGCTGACGGTTATGCTGATCGGTATCATTGCGCGGGGTACCGCATTCACTTTCCGCCATTACGACGCCGTAGTGGACGACATGCAGCACCTGTACAATTCTATTTTCGCGGTTTCCAGCTTCACGACACCGCTTTTCCTGGGCATCATCGCAGGAAGCGCCGTTTCGGGGCACATCGATCCGCAGGCCGGCTCGTTCGCAGATGCATATATTTTCAGCTGGCTGCATTGGTTTGCCGTGACAGTCGGGCTGTTTACTGTGTCCATTTGCGGATTTCTGGCGTCGGTTTACCTCATCGGCGAAACGCAGATCGAGCACGAGCGGCTACGGTTTGCACATAAGGCGCAGTTTTTCAATATCGCGGCGGTGATTTGCGGCGGGCTGGTGTTTGCGGCAGCGTGGTACGAACACATCCCGCTGTTCGACTGGGTATTCGGCAACTGGGTCGGCCGCATTGCCATTCTTTCGGCTACGCTCTCGCTCGTATGGATGTGGACGCTGCTATACCAGGGAAAAATTGCGTTACTACGCCCATTGGCAGGTTTTCAGGTGACGATGATCCTCTTAACCACCACTTTCAAGCATTTCCCGAACATCGTGCTGTTCAAAGACGGCGGCTATTTGTCGCTCACCGAGCACGCCGGTCAGGAAAAAACCATCGAAGCGCTTGGATGGGCATTGCTGCTGGGCAGCATCCTGATCCTGCCCGCCCTTTTCTATCTGATTTACAGTTTTCAGAAAAAACCCGTGGGCTACGAGGCCCATTAGCATACCGCTTAAAACACCCAAAACAGGGGGTACTTGCCAGTCCCGATCCTTTCAATAACCATTTGGTACCATACGGACATTCGAATAGGCTCGGTTGTGCCCGTTATCATACTTTGTGCAAAAATCGCAGCCGGGTGAGCTGCATTCACAAGGTATTTTAACACCATACCCACTATGATAAAAACGCTGATCATCGATGACGAGCCAAGAGCCCGCAATGTTTTGCACCAGCTTATCATCAGTTTCGTACCCGAAATCACAGAGGTACGTACTGCCGCATCCGTAGAAGAGGCCCGGGGAGTGCTGGAATTCTATCAACCCGACCTGGTTTTCCTGGACATCGAAATGCCCCATCAGAACGGTTTCGACTTTTTGCAGCTTCCCAACAACCCGGATTTCGACGTCATTTTCATCACGGCCCATAACCAGTATGCCGTTCAGGCGATCCGGTTCAGCGCTTTGGATTACCTTTTGAAACCCATCAGTCCGGAAGACCTGCGGGACGCGGTGAAACGCCACTACACCAAAAACGAAAGCTTTCGTCAGCGTAAATTACTTTTCGAGAATCTCGCAGCCAACATCGACAAGCGGGACGTCAAGGACTTCCGCCTGGCAGTGCCTTCGAGCGAAGGTGTTTTCTTCTTTATGGTGCACGAAATCCTTCGCCTGGAAGCAGACCGAAACTATACGATCATTCATCTGATCAACAAAAGGCCGTTCATTGCCAGCAAAACGCTGAAACATTTCGAGGATATGCTGGCCAAATTCCGCTTCGTCCGGACCCACAAATCTCATCTGGTCAATCTCGACCACATCATCCGGATCAGCAACAGCAACGAGTTCATCATCCTCTCCGACGGCTCCCGCATCGAAGTGTCGCGGCGAAAAAAGGATGAAGTGCAGCGGCAGCTGAATATCTGAAAAGCAGGCTTTACAAAACAATGTATCGGAATATTTATGGGGAAAAGAACCATCTCCCTGTAAAAAAATATAATTCCTTTGCATTGTTTTGTTTTACTTTACAGCCATTGCTGCATCTAATAATATTTAACCCTTATGACCGATCGTAAGACGAGGCTGGCTGTCATCCTCATCACGTCATTGTTTTTCCTGTGGGGCTTCGCCCTCAATCTCAACCCGATCCTGATCCCGCACTTAAAAAAAGCCTGTCAGCTAAGCGATTTCCAATCAGCGCTGATCGATTCCGCTTCCTATATCGCCTACTTCCTGATTGCTTTGCCCGCCGGGCTTTTCATGAAAAAATATGGATATAAAGCGGGTATTGCCTTTGGATTGCTCCTGTTTGCTACCGGCTCATTTCTCTTCTATCCTGCTGCTGAAATGCGGCATTTCGGATTCTTCCTGTTCGCCTTGTTTGTAATCGCAAGCGGGCTTACCATGCTTGAAACGGCCGCTAACCCCTACATTACCGTACTGGGTGATGCGGACTCCGCCACGCAAAGGCTCAATTTCGCACAGTCGTTCAACGGCCTGGCCGCATTTCTGGCGCCGCTCATGGGCGGCAAGTTCATTCTGTCCGGTAAAACGCTCAGCGAGGCGGAACACCAGGCAATGTCCCCCGATCAGCTCAATGCCTACCTGAACGAAGAAGCGTCGTCGGTGCAAATTCCGTTCATATTGATCGGCTTGGTAGTATTGCTGGTGGCTGTAATGATCTGGCGGACCTCGCTACCGGAGATTAAGGAAGAGGAAGAAGTGGCACAAAAACCGACCGGCTCGATATGGGGCGAGAAAAACCTGATCCTGGGAACTACCGCGCAGTTCTTCTACGTGGGAGCACAAGTTTGCATTAGCAGCTTTTTCATCCGTTTCGCCGATCATGTGGCCGGTATCGATGAAAAAACAGCCGCTTACCTCCTGTCGGGTGCATTGCTGGCATTCATGATCGGGCGGTTTATAGGCACTTACCTGATGCGCTTCGTGGCCCCGCCGCGTCTGCTCGCCATTTACAGCGTTGCCAACATCGTACTGCTTATTGTAGCCGTACTCACCGACGGTATGTTCTCTGTTTACGCATTGGTGGGCGTCGAATTCTTCATGTCGATCATGTTCCCGACGATTTTCGCACTGAGTATCCGCGGACTGGGTGAAAAAACCAAAATCGGCTCTTCGCTTGTGATTATGTCGATCGTAGGTGGTGCTTTTTTCCCGGTCATTATGGGTCAGGTCTCAGATATTTCGTCCATTCAAACGGCTTACATAGTCCCAGCGGTGTGTTTCCTCGTAGTACTGTACTTCGCCATCCGTAACGGTTCGGTAAAGCATGTGACGCTAGGCACTTCGCATTAGGACGCAACCCATTCATTTATAAGTTTTTATTAAAATAATAATGGATTTAAAACTTCAAAATAAAGTAGTCATCGTGACCGGCGGGGCCAAAGGCATTGGCGAAGGTATCGTGCAGGTGCTGGCATCCGAAGGCGCAATTCCCGTGATTGTAGGCAGAAATGCCGAAGACAACCAGAAAGTAGTAGACGCCCTCTCGGCGGCAGGAAAAGAGTCGTTTCAGGTAGCAGCCGAACTTACGCGCCCGGAGGAATCCGAAAAAGCGGTGAATGCAGTGCTGGAAAAATATGGCCGGATCGATGGTTTAATCAACAATGCAGGTGTGAATGATGGTGTAGGGCTTGAAAACGGCAGCTATGAAGGATTCATCGCTTCTTTGCACAAAAACGTCGTGCATTACTATCTGATGGCGCATTATGCGTTGCCGGCATTGAAGGCTTCCAAAGGTTCGATTGTCAATATCAGTTCCAAAACGGCGGACACAGGCCAGGGCGGAACTTCCGCATACGCTGCATCAAACGGCGGCCGCAACGCGCTGACGCGTGAATGGGCGGTGGAATTGCTCAAATACGGCATCCGTGTGAATTCGGTGATCGTGGCGGAATGCTGGACGCCGCTTTATGAAAAATGGATCGAAACACTGCCCAACCCCCAGGAAAAACTGGCGTCTATCACCGCGAATATCCCGTTGGAAAACCGCATGACCACCGCGGAAGAAATCGCGAACATGGCGATTTTCCTGCTTTCTGAAAAATCCAGCCACACTACCGGGCAGCTTATTTACGTTGATGGCGGCTACGTTCACCTTGACCGCGCACTGGCCAATTCCTGATCACGACCGATGGAAATACTCGTTTGCACCACCCCCGGCTCGTTTTCCTATGAACAGGCCGACGCACCCGTAGCTACGCCGGGGCACAGCATTTTGAAAATCAAAAGAATAGGCATTTGCGGGACCGACCTGCACGCCTACCAGGGAACGCAGCCTTTTTTTAACTACCCGAGAATCCTCGGCCATGAACTGGCGGGGGAAATCGTTGAAACGGATGCGCCCGGTTTTGTGAAAGGCGAGGCCGTTACATTTGTTCCGTATTTCAACTGCGGCAAATGCGTAGCCTGCCGGAATGGCAAACCCAACTGCTGCACCACCCTGAAAGTGTCGGGCGTGCATATCGACGGCGGAATGGTAGAATACCTCTCCGTTCCCTCCTACTCACTTGTGCACGGCGACGGTCTGAGCTTCGACGAGCTCGCGCTCGTGGAGCCGCTCGCGATCGGTGCACATGGCGTGCGCCGTGCGGACGTACGCAAGGATGAATACGTGCTTGTGGTCGGCGCGGGCCCCATTGGTTTAGGGACCATGGAATTTGCCCGCATTGCCGGCGGCAATGTGATCGCGCTGGATGTGAACGACCAGCGTCTGGCCTTTTGCCGCGAGCGCATTGGCGTAGAGCATACCGTGAACGGCCAGACCGAAAACGTAGCCGAGCGCCTGGCCGAAATCACCAACGGCGATATGCCGACCGTGGTGATTGACGCAACCGGCAATTTACGGGCGATCAACACGGCATTCGCTTACCTCGCACACGGCGGCAAATATGTGCTCGTAGGCCTTCAAAAGGGCGAAATTGTATTCAGCCACCCCGAATTCCATAAGCGCGAAGCTACCCTCATGAGCAGCCGCAACGCTACCCGCGCCGATTTCGAGCACGTGATCCACAGCATGAAAAACGGCCTGGTTGACCCTAAAACATACATCACCCACCGCGTCGCATTCGGTCAGGTGAAGGATGAATTTGAGCGCTGGCTGGATCCGGCCAATGGGGTGATCAAGGCGATGGTGGAGCTGGATTAACCGGGTTTGATCAGGGGTCAGTTGGTTTTTTTGTAGTTCAGAATCGCCCAGCTGTTCAGTACCAGGGCCATGAATGCCACTATTCCCACATGCGGCAGTATGTCGGAAAAACTACTTCCTTTGAGAATGACCATCCGCATGACCTCGATCATATAGCGCACCGGATTGATACGCGTGATCAGCTTCGCCCATTCGGGCATGCTATCGATAGAAGTGAACAGACCACCCAGCAGTATGAACAGCATCATAAAGAAAAACATGATGAACATGGCTTGCTGCTGGGTGTCACAAAATGTGGATACCAGCAAACCGAAGCCCAGCACCGCCAGCAGGTACACTGAAATGAATGCGTAGAGCGTCAGCAGACTTCCTACCGGCACAATGCCGTACACAAACCGGGCCACGAGCAAGCCGATCGTGAATACGATATTGGCCAAAACCCAGAAAGGGATCAGTTTACCTAGAATAAATATGTGCTTCCGGATCGGCGTCACATTGATTTGCTCGATCGTACCAATCTCCTTTTCCCGCACAATATTCAATGCCGATAAGAACCCGCCGACCATCGTGACCAGGATAGCGAGAATGCCCGGAACGATAAAAACTTTGTAGTTCAACACCGGATTGAACCAGTTCGACGCCACCACCTCGATTACCGGAAACTGGCTGAACCTGGGCGGCGTTACCAGCTGCATTCTGATATCCCCATTAAAATCCCCGATAATGCTGCCGAGGTAGGAACCTCCGAGACTGGCCTTGGTACCGTTGATCGCATTCACGGCCACGAAAAGCTTTTCGTGGTCTTCCCGGATCAGGTTTCTTTCAAAATCATGCGGGATTTCAAGGATCAGATCCGCCTTGTCGGATTCAATCAGGCCGAATGCTTCCCGAAAGGAGGTATTGTAGCCTGTCAATCGGAAATAGCCGGACGCGACGATTTTGGAGATCAGCTTTTGGGAATAGGGCGATTTATCATGGTCGACTACCGCCAAATTGATATTCCTCACCTCATAATCCGCTGCCAGCGGCATGAGTATCAGCTGCACCATGGGCATGAAAAAGATCATCGCCACAATGGCTTTGTCCCTGAAAATCTGCCTGAACTCTTTGCGTAATAAAAATCTTAATGTCCTCATTGCAACCGGATTTTAAAGCTTTTCAAACTCACCAAAAGCAGAAATAAGGTCATACCCAGCAAAATCAGCGTTTCTCTCCAAAGTGCGGCAAGGCCCAAACCTTTGATCATGATGGATTTGACGATGATGTAAAACCACTTGGAAGGGACAATGTTGGAAATGACTTGCAATGGCAACGGCATATTCTCGATCGGGAACAGGAAACCGCTGAACATGATCGTCGGCAGCAGCATTCCCATGAGCGAAATGAGCATTGCGACCTGCTGCGACGAAGTTTTAATGGATATGAAAATACCCAGCGCCAGACAGGTAATGATGAATAAAGTACTTTCGGCAAACAACAGCGCCACACTCCCTTTCACAGGCAAATCGAGCACGAAAACGCTGAGCAGCAGAATCGCCGTCACATTCACGAGCGACAATGCCAGGTAGGGAAATGCTTTTGCAAAAATGACCAGCACGGGCTTGAATGGCGACACAAGCAGGATCTCCATCGTACCCGTTTCCTTTTCCCGCACGATGGAAATGGCCGTCATCATCACCGAAACCAGCAGCAGCACCAACGCCATTACACCCGGCACGAAACCGTGCGCACCTTTGAGCTGCGGATTATAGAGCATGCGCACTTCCGGCGTGATGCGGTACGGGATTTCCAGGTTCGCATTGATCTGGTTCTGATAATCCACAATAATCGAGGACAGGTAGTTCGTGACCATATTGGCCGTGTTCACATCGCTGGCGTCGGTAATGATCTGGACCTGCGCCTTGTTCTGATGCAGCAGGTCCTCATTGAAATGAGCCGGAAAAACGACCACTGCTTTGATTTTACCCTTGCGGAATGTGCTCAATATTTCGTTGTGGCTTAATGCAGCCTGCCGGATATTGAAGTACCGGCTCGAACCGATCTTCGTCAGGAGTTCCTGCGAAGCATTGTCTTTGGCATAATCCACCACCAGGATCTCGGAATCCTTCACTTCGTTGGTCAATGCGAAACCGAAGATCAATATCTGCGCGATGGGCATACCGAAGAGGATCAGCAGCGTACGCCGGTCGCGGAGGACGTGGTAAAATTCCTTTCTGACGAATGCGAGAAACTGTTTCATCACTAATCCCCTCTTTTGGCGCCGCGCGCGAGTTGATAAAATACCTCGTCCATCGAACGTGCGTGAAAACTGCTTTTCAGGTTTGCCGGTGTATCGAGCACTTCCATTCTGCCATCCACCATGATGGATATACGATTGCAATACTCCGCCTCATCCATATAATGTGTAGTCACGAATACCGTAATGCCGCTGTTCGCCGCCTCGTAGATCATATCCCAAAACTGCCGCCGGGTCACCGGATCGACGCCGCCGGTGGGCTCGTCGAGGAATACGATTTTGGGCTCGTGCAATACTGCCACCGAAAAAGAGAGTTTCTGTTTCCAGCCCAATGGCAATGAAGCCACCAGCTTGTTGGCCTCGCTTTTCAGGCCGAGCCTTTGCAGCAGTTCCGCTGTTTTAGACCGGATCCGCTCGTCGGAAAGGCCGTATATCCCTCCGAAAAACTCGATATTCTCCCGTACAGTCAGGTTTTCGTAAAGGGAAAACTTCTGGCTCATATAGCCGATATGCTTCTTGATTTGCTCGGTTTGGGTGTACACGTCGAAGCCCGCAATAGTCGCCTTCCCCGAGCTAGGCGACGAGAGCCCGCAGAGCATGCGCATAGCGGTGGTTTTACCGGCACCGTTCGCGCCGAGAAAGCCGAAAATCTCGCCTCTGTGTACGTCAAATGTAATTTCGTTGGTGGCAACAAAGTCTCCGAAGCGCTTCGTGAGCTTCTCGCAGACTATCACTCTGTCGTCCTGCATCATAGCTGTGACGGTTTTTAGTGTAATAATTTGATAAATGAATCCTCGATCGTTACCTCGGCGTCCTTCACTTCCACGCCCGTGAGTCCCTGCTCACGCAGATATGCCTCCAACGGCCGTGTGTCGGCATGCCGGAACGTGGCATGCGCGTACTCGCCGAATGCGTAGCTGCTCGGCACATCGGGATGGCTTTCCAGCGCTTTCAGCAGCCGGTACATTTCGTTGGCTTTCACGGCGAGCAGCCGGTCGGGGTAGGCTTCTATGATGTTCTGCGGCGTGTCGATCGACAGTATCCTGCCGCCCTGGATCAATGCAATGCGGTCGCAAAGCGAGGCCTCATCCATGTAGGGGGTTGAAACAAGGATTGTGATTTGCTGCGCTTTGAGCCTTCCGAGCATTTCCCAAAATTCCTTCCGGGAAACCGGGTCGACGCCCGTGGTAGGCTCGTCCAGAAACAAAGTCGTGGGTTTGTGGATCAATGCGCAGCACAATGCCAGCTTCTGCTTCATCCCGCCGGACAACTTGCCCGCGCGCCTGTTTTTAAAAGGCTCGATCTGCACATATATGTCTTTGATCAAATGGTAATTCTCCTCGATCGTCGTACCGAAAACAGTTGCAAAGAAGTTGAGATTTTCCTCGATGGTCAGGTCCTGGTAGAGCGAAAACTTGCCCGGCATATACCCTACCGAACTGCGTATCTGCCTGAAATCCTTCACAATATCATGCCCATCCACCCTCGCTGAGCCTCCATCCGGCAGGAGCAGCGTCGTCAGCATACGGAAAATGCTCGTTTTGCCGGCGCCATCGGGTCCTATCAGGCCGAACAGCTCGCCCCGGCCGACGGAAAACGAAACGTCGTCCACCGCCACGGTCTGCTCCTTGCCATACGTTTTGACGAGATTTTTGACAACAACCGCTTCCATTATTTCAATGCAACTTCTCCGTACATGCCTATTTTCAGATACCCGTCATTTTTCACACGGATCTTCACCGCGTAGACCAGATTGGCACGTTCGTCCTTCGTCTGAATGGTTTTAGGGGTAAATTCCGCTTTGCTGCTGATCCACTCAATGGTACCCGGCAGCTTTCGGTACTGTCCGCCGGCGCTGTCTACAAGCACGGTCACCTGCTGGTTCAATCGTATGCCGGTCAGTTGGTCGCCCGTCAGGTAGGCGCGCAGGATAATGGTAGAGAGATCCGCGATCTTATACAATGGTTTACCCGCAGCGGCCACTTCATTGGCTTCGGCATATTTGGTCAGCACAGTGCCGTTCACTTCGTTAACAATTTTCGACTTCGAAATCTGGTCGTTAATCTGTTCGATTTGAATAACTAACGGCTGCACGTCCGCCCGGAGGCCTGAGGTCTGCGTTTTCAAAACGGAGGTTTGGGCCGCATCCTGTTTACGGATCACATCCAGCTGCTTTTGCAATTCTTCCACCTGCGCATCGATATCATCCAGCTGCTTGGGCGTTGCCGCGTCGGCTTTCAGCAGGTTTTGAACGCGCTTTTGTTCATGCAGGAGGTTATCGAGCCGCACTTGCGAGACGGCGATCTGTTGTTTATATACATTGGTTTGCGCTACAATATCGGGTACGCGGCTGCCGGTAGCCCTGATCTGCGCTTCGAGCTGCTTTTTGCGGAGCGATAGCTGCAAACTGTCGATGTAGCCTACCGTCTGGCCCGCTTTCAGCTGCTGGCCTTCTTCCAGGTTCAAAGCTATAATGCGGCCGGTTGCCTCGGCGGATACGATCGTCTCCACGGCCTCGAATGTCCCCGAAGCATCGTAAGGGTTCTCTTTCCCGTTGCAAGCCGCCATCCCCGCGGCCAATATGATCAGATAAGAATATGTTTTCATGTGGTTCTGTTTAAATGCTTATTCAATATGGCCTCCCAGGGTGTTGTCAAGATTGTATTGCGACATCAGCAGCTGAATCCCGTGCAGGATTTTGTTCTGCCGCGCCTGGTCTTCCGCATTCACTTCGCGCAGAAAATCGTTGGTATTGATCACCCCGTTTTCGAGCTGGGCGGCAGCGGTTGTCTTAATGCTTTCCCGGAGTATAATGATCTCGTTATCAGTATTCAGCAACTGGTTGAAACGGTCGAGTTCGGCATGCTGCTGTCTGGCAGCCAGGTTGGTGTTAAAAAGGAATGTCTCCCTTTGAAGCTGAATGGCATCGCGGTTGTTCCGGATCAGCTCGCGGTCCTTTTTAATGGTATAAAGCCCGGAAAGTGACCAGTTAAGCCGGAAGCCGGTAATGTAGTAGGGATCGAACCCATTGCTGAGGATATTCAATGCCGGCCGGCCGTAACCACCCTGGAAGAAGAAGTTGAGTTTCGGGCGGTTGCGGACGTCGAGCAGCTGCGACTGAATATCCAGGCTTCGGTTCTGAGCCTCGTACAGTTTCAGCTCGGGCCGGCTGATATCGGTTCCCGACACCAGATCGGCAGGTCTTTGCAGCCCGTCCGAATCCGTCAGCTCCCTCCCGATCAATAATCCGAGCATTTCCAGGTAAGCCTTGCGGCTCGCGCCAAGGTCGATCGTGCGCTGGTCCGCTTTGAGCAACTCTGCTTTCAAAGTATTGGCATTGCTCTTAAATGCCGTACCGTTGTCTACCAGGACCTGGACTTTGCCGATGCCCAGGTTGATGTCCTTTTTCAGCAGCTCATTCTGTTTCAGCTGCTCATCCAGCATCAATACCCCAAAAAACAGCTGATTTACCCGTTCATTGAGCTTGTACAGCTCTACTTCCAGTTTTTGGGATTCCACCGCCGCATTTGCCTCGTACGAGTGCGCCTGGGTACGGACGTTCCCGCCGTCGTAAATCGTCTGGTTTACCTCGCCGTAGACTTTGTATTGGTCTTTGCTGATGCTGGGAAACTCCACTCCGGGGATCGATACGGGCAGTTTGAATTCCGTCACGGCCGACTGATACGTGGCCTGACCCTGCACTGCGAGCTGGGGCAGGTAACCTTTTGCCGCATTACTCACCGAGTAGTCCCGCGTTTTGTCTATCAGTACCTGCTGCCGGATCATCGGGTAGTTTTTCCGGGCGAGCTGGTATGCTTCCCGGATCGTCAGCGGCCTATCCTGTGCAAATGCCCCCGTAAAGGCCAGCACCAGGCCCCATAGCAGCGTGCCTATTTTAATTTTGTTAATCATTTTATTTATTCGTTTTATTTAATCATTTGATTAATATATAGGTAAAAAAAGGGCGTTAACCCTGATCCAGCATCAGCTTCATCCACGCGGGGACCAGCTTTTTGCGCTGCTCCATAAGCTGCCTGTACATTTCCTCATTCCCTACGATGGGGGCCATCACGGGTTTGGCGACGAACGGAAACAGGTTCATACCCAACAGGTTCATCAAAAAGTGAAATGGATTGATATCGCTTCTGCGGGCGATCAGCTGTTTGATAAATACCGATTCTTTCAAGTGTTTGCGGGCCTGGAAGCGGTTGGCTAATTGCTCGGGATTGTTGCGGATTTCACTCAGCACGAAAATCGGCAGGTCGGGATGTTCGAGGAGCATATTAATGTAGCTTTCCGTGATCTTTTCCAGCTTCTCCTCCAAGGTGGTCGCCTCATCGTGAAGTATCGGCCCCAGCACGCCGAATAACTTATCGATCCGCTCGGCCATCACGATTTGAAAAAGTTTCTCCTTGCTCCGGAAATAGTAATTCAGCAATGCAAGGTTAATGCCCGCCTCTTCTGCAATATCCCTTGTTCGCGCATTGCCGTACCCTTTTTTGGTAAATACAATGCTCGCCGCCTCTTTGATCCGCTCCTCGGTGCTCAGATCCAACTCCGCCTTTTTCGCTTTCGCCATTGTTCAGTTTCCAATTGATGCGCCAAAGGTAAATGCTGTTTTTTATTTAACCAAAATATTTAATCATTTGATTAAATATTTTGGTTAACGCCGCTCAAGACGGGTTGAACACGGGTGGCTATTTTTCTACGCACCCATTTTCGATCCACAGGATTTTTTACTTAACTTTTATAAAAATTCCACCATAACCTACGCTCACTGATTTGTAAATCTACTCCTCCATCCATGATGTACTCACACTTCAAAAAATGGCTCCCGGGACTGCTTTTTCTCTCGGCGCAGCTTGTAAACACACTCTATGAACTCACGCTCGACACCCGGACCATTTCATGGGCCCCGCATACCACCCAGGTTTTTTACCGGATAGATGCTTTCCAGAACGGCCTCGGCTGGGGCAGGCGTGCTATTGAGGCACGCTACGGCGTAGCCCAAACCCAATGGGAAGCGCATGCGGCGGGTAATTTGCGGCGGCTGATAGAATCGGTGGAAGCTGTCGCGCCGGGCAACCCCGACAGCGTGATCGTAACCTACCGCCGAAACGGAGCCGCAGAGCGAACCTATCTGTGGAAAGCCAGCCGCTAAGCATCATGCGCCACCTCAATCCTTTGTATGTCACCGGAAAAGCGGTCGTGCCGGAGTTGGTTATAGCGGTGCGCTTGCTCGCGGTATACCTGCTGCTGACGAGCGAATTTCCCTTCAATGGCAACCAGGGCGGCGGGCGGTTCTACCCGGTGATCGGTTTTCTGGGAGAATTCGGCAGCGATGCGCAATTCAATATGGGCGTCAGGGTATTGTTTCTGGGCGGCATCGCGGCGCTGCTGTTCTCCCGGCTTGTGCGGCTCGGCGCATTGGGCGTGGGCCTTGCCTTCGTTACCGGGGTGCTTTCATGCCAGATCTGCATTTCAGTGGCGCACCTGTTCACGGCCTGCGTGTTTCTTTGCACAGCACTAAGCAATCACATCACCGGAACCGGCCTGATCCGCTTTCAGCTGGCGGTACTCTACCTCGGTGCTGACCTCAATAAAATATCCGATACCGACTGGTGGACCGGCGCCAGCATGGAGACGCTTCTCGTGACCAAGCACCAGCTAACAGCCTACATACATGCAGCCGGCGCTTTCCCGAATGGCTTTTTGTCCCAAATGATGGGCATTGGCGTGATCGTATTGCAAATGGGCATCGTCATGCTCCTGCTCCGCCGCCGGACGGTCGTTTACGCCATGGCATTGGCGCTTGTGCTGCATTTGCCTATGGTGGTATTGATGCAAATGACATTCGGGCCTTTTCTTTTCGCATTGGTCACTGCCTACGGTTCGCTGCTCACGTGGCCGCGGCATCTGGATTGCAACGCCGGCCCTCACAGTAACTTGCTTGTCAAATGGCTCAGCTCGCTCGATTTTAATGGTCAAGTTGGCACATGTAGGAGCGATGCAAAAGAGACGCCGGCCCTCTGGCTGAGAACGCTCATTGGCTACCTGCCCCACCCCGTTATCCTCCTCGGAATGACCGTCCTGGCGGCCGCATTGGTTCGTTACGGCAAATTAATGCCGCTGACATTGCTCACGATCGCAGCGTTTTGGGTCTACGCCTGGCCGCAGCGCAGACGTGCCGCACAGGCACCCCGGCCCGCAGGCCTGTGAGCATGCGTGTCATTTTTAGTTTGAACTTCTGTTTGAAAACATCTTGAAATATTAATTACCCTCGTAATTTTGTGATTGCTTTGACCTGAACTATATATTCAAAGCATTGGAATAGGAACTACTTTCATGAAGAAAATCCGTAATTTTTGCATTATTGCCCATATTGACCACGGGAAAAGTACCCTGGCGGACCGCCTGCTGGAATTCACCAAAACTGTATCGCAGCGCGAAATGCAGGCGCAATTGCTCGACAATATGGATCTGGAACGGGAACGCGGCATCACCATCAAGAGCCACGCGATCCAGATGAACTATGTTTATAAAGGAGAAGAATATATACTGAACCTGATCGACACCCCGGGCCACGTGGACTTTTCCTACGAGGTTTCCCGCTCGATCGCCGCCTGCGAAGGCGCATTGCTGCTCGTGGACGCTTCACAGGGAACCGAGGCGCAAACCATCTCCAACCTCTATCTGGCTATCAACCACGACCTGGTGATCATCCCTGTCCTGAACAAGATCGACCTTCCCGGCGCGATGCCCGAGGAGATCAAGGATGAAATGGTAGACCTGCTGGGCTGCGAACGTGCCGACATTATCCCGGCCAGCGGCAAGGAAGGTATCGGTATCGAGGACATCCTGAATGCCATTGTCGAGCGCATTCCTGCGCCGGTCGGCGATCCGGAAGGTCCGCTGCAGGCGCTGATCTTCGACTCTGTTTTCAATTCGTACCGCGGTATCGAGGTAATCTTCCGTGTGAAAAACGGCAGCATCAAAAAGGGTGATAAAGTAAAATTCATGGCGACCGGCAAGGAATATATTGCCGACGAAATCGGTACGCTCGGTTTGCAGCAGATACCCAAGCAAGTAGTGGAATGCGGCGACGTAGGTTACCTGATCTCGGGTATCAAAGTAGCCAAGGAAGTAAAGGTAGGCGACACATTTACGCATATCGACCGCCCCGCCAGCGAAGCGATCGTAGGGTTCTCGGAGGTAAAGCCGATGGTTTTCGCCGGTATTTATCCTGTTGACACCAGCGAGTTCGAAGAGCTTCGCGAGGCCATGGAAAAGCTTCAACTGAATGACGCCGCGCTGGTTTGGGAACCGGAAACTTCTGCGGCGCTGGGCTTCGGTTTCCGTTGCGGCTTCCTCGGTATGCTGCACATGGAGATCGTTCAGGAACGACTCGAACGCGAGTTCGACATGACGGTGATCACCACGGTGCCGTCGGTACAGTTCCGGGTGTTGACGACCAAAGACAAGCTCCTGAACATCAGCGCGCCGTCGGAAATGCCAGAGCCTAACCATATCAAATACATCGAGGAGCCGTATATCAATGCGCAGATCATCACCAAATCGGACTACATCGGCCCGATCCTGAACCTGTGTATGGACAAGCGGGGTATCCTTAAAAACCAGATTTACCTCACCGCCGAGCGCGTGGAACTTCAATTCCTCATTCCGCTGGCTGAGGTCGTATTCGACTTTTTTGATAAGCTCAAAACAATTTCCCGCGGCTATGCTTCGCTGGATTACGAACTGGCAGGTTACCAGGAGTCGGACATGGTGAAGCTCGACGTGATGCTGAATGGCGAGGCAGTGGATGCCTTGTCGGCCATCGTACACCGTTCGAAATCCTACGAATGGGGCAAGAAGCTTTGCGAAAAACTCCGCGAGCTGATCCCGCGGCAAATGTTCGAGATCGCGATCCAGGCGGCCATCGGTCAGAAGATCATCGCCCGCGAGACGGTGAAAGCGATGCGGAAAGACGTTTTGGCCAAATGTTACGGCGGTGATATTTCCCGCAAGCGCAAGCTCCTGGAAAAGCAGAAGAAAGGTAAGAAACGGATGCGTCAGGTAGGTAGCGTCGAAATTCCGCAGGAAGCATTTATGGCCGTTTTGAAGATCAACTAGCAATTCCCGATATGAAAGCAAAATACCAGCAATACTACCTCAGGGCGGTGTTGCTGGTATTTTTGCTTTATCATGCACCCACCATTTTTCTCGGTCCCGGTGCATTCTTCAATGCGTTCGACTCGCTTGACTCATTTGTGGTATGGTACCGCCTCGCCACGCAGCCCGCTTACGCGTGGGCGCCCCCGTACACGATCATCGAGCCATTTATGGGGGGTGTACCAAAATTTACGCTGGTAAGTACCTACAACATCTACTACTGGCTCAACCTGCTGCTGCCTACGTTTTACGCGTTCCAGGTGTACAACATCTTTATCAGCGGCGTAGCGCTCACCGGGATGTGGCTGCTTTGCCGCCGGCATTTCGGAACCTCCGAATCAGCCTCGGCATTGCTGGCGCTGTCGTTTGCATTCACGCCATTTCTACCAACCTGGGGACTCAGCATTGCCGGCCAGCCCTTGCTGCTGTTCGTGCTCCTGAATATCCGAAGCGGACGGGCTGCCAGATGGAACTGGCTGATCCTGGCAGCATTCCCATTTGCGTCCAATTTCCAGTCCGCCGGGGTATTTATCCTCTTTGCATTCGCGGTGCTGATTGGAATAGATCTGTTTCAAAAACGGCCGGTACGAAGGCTGCTCATTGCCTTCGCTGTCCTTTTAGCCGTGTACCTGTCCACGAAGATCGACCTGATCCAGAACCTGCTCGGCGGGGAGGGATTTGTTTCCCACCGGACGGAAATGAAGCGGTTTGCAGTGCCATTGAGCGTTTGCCTGAAAATATTTGCCCGGTACTTGCTGCTCGGCAATGTGGATGTGGCGCTTTCACTGCATACGTTCGTGCTTCTCCCGTTTGTGGGTGCCGTATATGCCCTGCACGTTTTTCGTGAAAAGGCATTACCCCGCGGCCTCACGATTACTTTATCCGTCATCGTAACCATTTGCTTTTACATTGCGATGCTTAACTGGGAGCCGGTGGTCGCACTGCGGAATGCCTCCGACCTGCTCCGGATGTTCAGCCTGGAACGGTTCCACATTTTCCTGCAACTGCTTTGGCATATCGCCGCGGCGCAAGCCCTGCTGCTGGTGGTGCCTAAATACCGGACAGCGGTTCTCGCGGTGGTGGGCGCATTGCAGCTGCTGGTGTGTTTTGCCTACCAGCCTACCTACTATGAGCGTTTTGTAAAAAGGTTTATCGCCATTGTACCCTACCATTACATCTTTACCTACGAAGACTATTACGCGGAGCGAATGTTCCGCGACATCAAAACGGCAATCGGAAAACCGGAAAACAGCTACCGCGTCGCCAGTATCGGCATCCCGCCTGCGGTGGCCCAGTACAACGGCATCTGGACGGTGGACGGGTATTCCAGCAATTATCCGCTGCCCTACAAGCACAAGTTCAGAAAAATTATTGCCGCCGAACTGGAAAAGAACGGGAACAACCGGGGTTTCTACGATTTCTGGGGGAGCCAGAACCTCCTTGTCTACGACCAGGGCCTGCCCTATTTCGAAACGCACATGACACGCGGCAAAGCCCCGCGCCAACGGGCGATAACGCTTTCCCACGAAGCATTGCAGCGCCTGGGATGCAGCTACATTCTATCCGTAGAAAACATTCGTAACCCGGAGCAATCGGGTTTGCGCAAGCTTGCGATATTCCGTTCGCCTCTCTGGCATGTGAGTTTATATGAAGTTACTAACGATCAGTGACGTATACCCGATAGAAATTATTCGTAACCGATTGAAAAGTCATTACGAACACGTTGCTCACTGGGGACATTTTTGCGTATATTCAACGCACCAACGGAACCCCATTGTTTATGAGCATTGTCGTATCGAACATCAAATTCCACAACAACCAGCAACTCGATTATTTCGGGCACAAGATCAAAAAAACGATGATCCCGGTTTCTTCTCCATACGTGCGCAGGCATGTGAAGGAGGTGATCGATTTTGCCGGCATCAAAAAATCCGACAGGATCATCGATGTGGCATGTGGAATGGGCAAATACACTTTGAATTTTCTCGCACAGGGTTATAAGGTCGAAGGGCTCGATCTGTCGCCGTTCCTGTTGCAGCAGCTGCTGGTTTACAACGACAATAAATTTCCCGTGAAGCTCCACGCCGCCGATATTCTGGACGCGCCTGAAGAGTTGAACGACCAGTTCGATGTGGTTATGGGCTTCATGGCATTGCACCATTTTCATAGCCTGCACGCCTGCTTCCAGGCCATGTACAGGATCGCCAGGCCGGGTGGAAAACTGGTATTTCTGGAACCCAACGCCTATAATCCGCTCTACTACCTGCAAATCGCGCTGACGCCCGGCATGTCCTGGGAAGGTGACAAAGGAGTGGCGGATATGACCCGAACAAAGCTATTCAGTGCAATGGACTATGCCGGCTGGTCTAATTTGAAGATCAAACGATTCGGCTTTTACCCCCCTTTCCTGTCGAACACGGCCCTGGGGCAAAAGAGCGAACCTGTACTGGAAAAAATTCCGGGATTGAACAGTTTTCTGCCGTTTCAGATCATCACCGGAGAAAAAAGATGATTGAAGATAACAGAGAAAAGTGGCTTGTTTCTTATCCGGACGACGGCAATTCGGTGTGCTTCGAGATGGAAGATATGTCGTTCTGGTACCAGCACCGGAATGAATGCCTGGTGGAAACAATGAAAGCCAACCGCTTCCCCCACGAATTCCTGGATATCGGAGGCGGGAACGGCATTACCGCATTGGCCATGCAGAATGCGGGTTACGCAGTTACGCTGGTGGAACCGTACGGCACCGGTGTCGAAAATGCGAGAAAGCGCGGGATCCGGTCGACCATCCAAAGTACCCTCGAAGATTACATCGCCCAGGCGGACGGCGCCGCTCCAGCAGCAGGGTTCTTTGATGTGATGGAGCACATTGCCGACGACAAATCTTTCCTCAAAAATATCAACCGTTTGCTTGCCCCGGACGGGCAAATCATGCTGACTGTTCCCGCATTTCAGAGCTTATGGTCTGAAAACGACGTGCAGCTGGGCCATTTCCGGCGGTATACGCTCGGCCGGCTTTCCGGGTTGCTTACTGAAACGGGTTTCAGGGTGACTTATGCCACATACTTTTTTTCGCTTTTATGGGCGCCGATGTGGCTTGCGAGGGTATTGCCAGAGAAGTTTGGTATCAAAAAAAATAATACCCCCGAAAAGAAGCGGAACGAACATATGGCCGGTCGGCCGGCTACGGCACGTTTGCTGAGGAGCTTGCTTGGATGGGAAGTAAATGCCATCCGAAGCAAAGTTAGAATCCCTTTTGGTACCAGTTGCCTGATCGTTGCACAGAAAACAAGAGATTTGTGAACCTACATTTACCTAACCATTTCCAGCTCTTTCTATTCTCGACCGACCCGGCCATCGTCAGAACGGCCATGGCAGCGGGCGTGGACGGCATCATTGTCGATTGGGAAAACCAGGGAAAGAAGCTCCGCCAGGAAAATTTCGATACGCAGATCAATTACGATACCTACGAAGATCTGTGCCGCGTGCGGGATGTGACGCCGGCCGGCAAGCTGATATGCAGGATCAATGGCTTTTCGGGAGAGCACACCGAAGAAGAGGTGGAGCTCGCGCTGCGGGCGGGTGCCGACGAGATTTTCCTCCCTATGGTCCGGACCGTGGCCGAGGCGCGTAACACCCTGCAGATGATCGGAGGACGCGCCAGGTTCAATATCCTCATCGAAACGACTTCCGCGCTCGCGTGCCTGGAAGAGCTCAGTCAACTTCCCCTGAACAGGGCCTACATCGGGCTCAACGACCTGCATATCCAGCAAAACAGCAGGAACATTTTCATTCCGCTCATGAATGAAACGGTGATCGACATTCGCAGGCATTTCGGAATACCGCTCGGTGCGGGCGGCGTGACCTACCCACCCAATGGCCTGCCCATTCCCAGCAAGTACCTGATCAACGAATATGCCCGTCTCGGGATCGATTTCAGCTTCCTCCGACGGACATTTATCAAAGACCACGCGACCCACAGCATGGAGCACATGGTCCATCACATCCGCAAAGCTTATGACGAGGCGCGGGCACGGTCGCATGAGGAGGTCGTGGCAGATTTCCGCATCTTCCGCGAGCAGGTAGAGCGCTGGACCACCAATCCGCACCACGCATGATCCTTCTGATGTATGAGCCGGTGAAGGCCCATCGGCAACGCCTGCAACAAGCTGCTCCCGGGCACGAAATCGCCGTCGCCCATTCTTATGAAGAAGCCTGCAAATTGATTGAAAATGCCGAAATCGTGCTGGGAAACCGCTATTTTATTCAAAGCCTCCCATTTGCCAGAAAGCTTCGCTGGATGCAATCGAATTCTGTGGGCGTGGACATTATCTTAACCGAAAAACAACAGCTCCTCGAAAAAGGCGTAACCCTCACCTGTGCACGAGGGGTGTACGACGCGGAATTGGCTGAGCATACCCTTACCCTGCTACTTGCCTTGTTCCGGAACGTCCATTTGCTTCGCGACGAACAGCGCGGGCATTCCTGGCAGCGACACAGGTTGCGCACTTTGCACGGCAGCCGCTGCCTGATCCTCGGCTGGGGCAGCCTTGCGCAGGAGATCGCCCGATTAATAACGGCCTTGGGCGGAAGCGTATCCGCAGTGAGGAACCGTCCCGATGACTCTCAAGAACAGGGCATTCCGCTATACGGGCAGCAGAGCTGGCAAGCACAACTCGCCGAAACAGACGCGTTGGTCATTTGCCTGCCCAAAACGGAGGAAACACGCCATTTCGTAAACAAAAACGTGCTAAACCAGCTACCCGACAGCGCATTTGTAGTGAATATAGGAAGAGGCGGAACCCTCGACGATCAGGCCTTACTGGAAAGCGTCCGGGCGGGCAAACTGGCGGGTGCCGCGCTTGACGTATTTGAAGAGGAGCCTTTGAATGCTTCCCATCCGATGTGGGCAGAGCCGCGAATCCTCATTACCCCGCACGTAGGCCGGAGCCTGGAAGGGCCTGAGTACAAATGGCAATCCCTTTTTGAAGAAAACCTCGCACGCTACTCGCGCGGGGAAACGCTGCTGAATATCGTCAACTACGAAAAGGGTTACTGATGATCAGCATTATTATTCCCGTTTACAAAAGCGCTTCCACACTGGCAGCTTTGCACGAGCGGATCAGCCGGGTAGCGGCGGTTCTAGGCATTCCCTTGGAGATCGTGTATGTGAATGACGCTTCTCCCGATCATTCGCTCGCTATTCTGCGTGGATTACCGTCCACTATTCCTTTTCATATTGTCAACCTGAAAAGAAATGCCGGCCAAACCGGTGCATTGATAGCCGGAATGGCGTTCGCCCGGGGAGAACTGGTGGCAACGATGGATGCGGATTTGCAGGACGAGCCCGAAAACCTGCCATCGCTGATCGATGCCATGAAGCCGGGGATAGATGTGGTATTTGCCCGTCGGAACGGACGGTACGAGTCACCGGGGCGGCTGCTGACCTCCTACTTGTTCAAGGGAATGGTTCATTGGTTTTCGGCCCGGAAGATTCCCATGAATGCAGGCTTGTTCATGGTGATGAGGCGCGAGGCCGCCGCCGGTTTTATCCCCTACTTACCGCATTCCCCCTACCTGATCGGACTGATCGCCAAAGCCGGCCTGCGATGTGCAACCGTAACGGTTGAGCGGCCTGGCAATGCCTTTGGAGAAACATCCTATACCTTTAGAAAACGCGTGCTTGTTGCCCGCAGCTTTTTCCGAACCCTGCGCCTTCAGTCAAAGAAACCGGAGGTGAATGCAGCCGGATGGCTTAATTCACATCTTTTGGCGGATCATTCATATACCGGGAAAAAGCAATGAAAGCGCCGCGCACAGGCACCATTCGGGGCATCATAAATTGACAGAATCGCCAGAAAACACCCTACCGCATTGATTATCAAGCATTACAAGAACGGTTATTTTTTCAAAACAGGAGGCCCCTCATGGCGGGGGGCAATTTTATAATGTCAAACATCTCTCCTATTCACCTTTTATTGTAATTTTGACCAAAGTCTGAATTTCGACCAAGAACAAAAATACCTTAACAAGCGATATGGCAGAAGTAATTCGTATGCCCAAAATGAGCGACACCATGGAAGAAGGTGTTATCGCGGAATGGCACAAAAAAGTAGGTGATAAAATTAAATCCGGTGAAGTGATTGCCGAGGTGGAAACCGACAAAGCAACCATGGACCTGGAATCTTACTGGGATGGTACCCTTCTTTATATCGGCGTAAACAAAGGCGACGCAGTACCTATCGACGGTATCATGGCGGTCGTGGGTAACGAAGGCGAAGACTTCCAGTCACTGCTCGACGGTGCAGGCAACGGAAGCGCTCCTGCCAAAGAGGAGCCGGCAGCCAATGCCCCCAAGCAAGAAGCTCCCGCTGTTGAGACTGTCTCTGCACAATCCGCACCAGCTGCGGCAGCCCCTGCTGCGGCTTCTACCGAAAAAATCAACGCTGCGGTAGTGCGTATGCCCAAAATGAGCGATACCATGGAAGAAGGTACGCTGGTTTCATGGCAGAAAAAAGTAGGCGATAAAGTAAAATCAGGCGATATCCTGGCTGAGGTCGAAACCGACAAAGCTACGATGGAACTGGAAGCATATGAAGATGGTACCCTGCTGTATGTGGGCATCAAAGAAGGCGATGCGGTACCTGTGGACGCGATCATCGCAGTAATCGGTGAAGAAGGTGCGAACGTGGAAGCATTGCTGGCCCGTGAAAACGGCGAGGCACCTGCGGAAACTGCCGCGGCTGCTCCTGCACCAACTGCCCCTGCCGTAAATGGTTCCGAGAAAGCCACTTCGGTAGCCGATTCGGGCGATCGTGTGAAAGCATCTCCATTGGCGAAACGCCTGGCTGACGAGAAAGGCATTAATCTGAGCGAAGTTTCAGGAAGCGGCGATAACGGGCGCATCGTAAAACGCGATGTGGACGAGTTCAAACCCGCTGCGCAAGCGTCGGCTCCGGCTGCTGCACCAGCTGCACAATCCGCCCCCGCTGCGAAAACAGAAGCTGCCCCCGCTGCTGCGGCACCGGCTTCCGGCGACTTTGTGGATACCCCGATATCGCAAATGCGCAAAACCATTGCACGCCGCCTGAGCGAAAGCTTGTTCACCGCGCCTCACTTCTATGTGACCATGGAAATCAACATGGACAAGGCAATGGCATTGCGTCCGCAGCTGAACGAAGTGGCTACTGCAAAAATTTCTTTCAACGACATGGTGATCAAAGCCTGCGCCGTGGCATTGAAGCAGCACCCTGCCGTCAACTCCGCATGGCTGGGTGACAAAATCCGCAAATACAATTATGTCAACATCGGCGTGGCCGTGGCAGTGGACGAAGGTCTGCTCGTGCCGGTAATCCGCGAGGCTGACAAGAAAACGCTTTCTGCCATTTCAGGTGAAGTAAAAGACCTGGCCGGCAAAGCGAAAGATAAAAAGCTGCAACCGAAAGACTGGGAAGGCAACACATTCTCGGTGTCGAACCTGGGTATGTTCGGTGTAGATGAATTCACCGCGATCATCAACCCGCCGGATTCCTGTATCCTGGCGATCGGTGCAATCAAGAAAGTAGCTGCTTTCAAGGAAGATGGAACGGTTTACCCGACCAACATCATGAAAGTAACGCTTTCGGCCGACCACCGCGTGGTAGACGGCGCGACGGCTGCTCAATTCCTTCTGACAGTGAAGAAGCTGCTGGAAGAGCCGATGAGCATGCTGGTTTAACCCTGTTACAAATGCATGAAAAAGTGTCAGGCCCGCAAGGTCTGGCACTTTTGTTTTCAGAGGCATTTTGTTTCAAAAGCGACTAACATTTGCATTTAAATATCAATATGGAGAAAATACACGCTACCACCGTCCTTGGGGTGCTGCACAACGGAACTGTCGCCCTGGGCGCGGATGGTCAGGCTACCATGGGCAATACCGTTGCCAAAAGTAATGTCAAAAAGATCCGGACCCTGCAAGGCGGGAAAATACTGGTAGGCTTTGCCGGCTCTACGGCCGATGCATTCACCTTACTGGACCGTTTCGAAGAAAAATTGAACGGCTACGGCGGCAATATGAAACGCGCGGCCATTGAACTGGCCAAAGACTGGCGCACCGACCGCTACCTGCGAAAGCTGGAAGCGATGATGATCACCGCCAATAAAGACGAAATCCTCGTTATTTCGGGCACGGGCGATGTGTTGGAACCTGAAAACGGCATTGCGTCCATCGGCTCGGGCGGAAACTTTGCATTATCGGCTGCTCAGGCGCTGAAGAAACACGCGACGCATTTGTCAGCGGAAGAAATGGTGCGGGAAGGCCTGACGATCGCTGCGGACCTTTGCATTTATACCAACCATAATCTGGTGATTGAGAAGGTCGTTCAATAGCACGCTATTGTCACCCTGAGCGAAGTCGAAGGTAGTTGCGTGATGTCATTACGCGATTACGGTCTGGATTGTCTTCGACTTCGCTCAGACTGAAATTGTGCGGTTACATGCTGGTCATAGGTCCCCATTATCTTCAGAAAAGTCCTCACATCTCCGCCATCAGCGTCATCAGCTTCACCAGTGAATCGGAAATCACCCGGTTACTTCCCGGCACGTACTTGTGCGCGATGATCGTGAAACTCAGCAGGGCACCCGATTTCGCATTCACATACCCCGCAAACGCCCGCGTTCCTTCGATAGAACCACTCTTAGCATGCACATTACCCGCAGCCCGCGTTCCCTTTCCCAGGTTACGAACTGTGCCATTCTGCCCGAGTACGGCGATGCTGCCGTAAAAATCCTTGAAACTAACATCCTTGTTAGCCAAATTGAGAATATCGGTGAGGCTGCCGGCGGTGATGGAGCCGGAGGGCGAAAGACCACTGCCGTCTTTGATATAAAAACCCCTCAGGTCGGCTCCCCTGCCCGACCAGTAGCCGGTAATGGCCGTAGCCGCGGCATCGAAACCCGAACTACCCGACAGCCGCTTGCCCGATTGTTTGAAAAAGGCGTCCGCGAAGAGGTTAATGCTCCAAAAATTGGCCTGCTGGCAGAGTTCGCGCAATGGAGGCGATTTGTATTCGTCGATAATCTTCCTTGGATTCGGCGTCAGCAGTACTTCGTTGCCTGGTACGGGCGATGCTTCGGCTACCACCACGCCATTGCCGGACAATGCATTTTTCAATGCGTAAGCCGCGTACCAGGCAGGATCTGGAATGGAGCCCTTCACGGTGAAACTCGCGTTACCGGCCGGCACGGTACCGGTCAGCAGTACATTATTGCCCAGCGGACTGCTGTAAATGATCGTATTGTCGCCCGAGCCGCGTTCGCCGGTGGCTACCTGGTTGGTGAACGACAAATATGGAATCGCAGGATCGGTACCCAGCACCGTGGTAGGATCGCCGACGTCCACTCCGGGCTTGAATTTGACCCGATAGAGATTTTCATTGAAATTCAAGCCCTGCACGCCCGCACCGTAGTAGTTGCCCATATCGCCCCAGATCCACGTACTCGCCACGGCTTCCTTGTCGAAAAATGAGGCGTCGGCAATGACTTTACCCTTGATATACCGGATACCCGACTTTTTTACCGCCGCTACCCACCTATTGATCATTTCCGGTGCGGTCGGATAGCCTTTCATGCGGTCGCTTCCGAGTGACGGGTCCCCGGTGCCGTGAATGTAAAGGTTTCCAGCGAGCGTATCGCCGCGGAGGGCGCCGTCATATTCGAGGAAAGTCTGAAACCGGAAATCACCTCCGAAGAGAGCGAGGACGGTGGCGGAGGAAACGAGTTTCAATGTGGATGCAGACGGCAGCGACCGCTCCGCATTCAATGCAAATATATTTTTGGCTTCTTTCACACCCTTGACGCTCACGGCTAGCGAGCCGCTCCGCATGAATTCGCTGTTTTGCAATTCGAGCACCGCATCGCTGAACCGGACCAGTCCGGCGCTGTCGATCGCCTGTGCCAACGAAATACGGGTTACCAGGAAAATGCTGAATAATAGAAGGGTGGTTCTCATCATATTAAATCTTCACATGGCACAAAATTTATGCCGCTTTGTCCAATCTAGCAACTAATGTCCACATCTCAGGCTGTTTTTTGGTACTTTTGTAAGATATTAGACAATTGATTAGTAGTTTACAAAGAAAAGACGCAATAGTGATATTGATTTTTCCGCCAGACGAAAAATACCAATATAGCTTTCACCCCATACTATTTATATGAAATTGACATTTTGGGGGGCTTCGCAGCAGGTCACAGGTAGCATGTTCCTAGTGGAATCCGATGACTACCGCATCCTGATCGACTGCGGCTCCGATTTTGATCTGGATGAGATCGGCAAGAAAACAAGATACGAACAGCAGAAGAGCGTTTTCCCGTTTGAACCCAGTCTGATCAACACCGTACTGCTTACACACGCGCACATCGACCACTCGGGTAACATTCCGAACCTGTATAAGGAGGGCTTCGAAGGACAGGTGGTTTGTACTGAGCCTACCATGGCCCTGACGTCGCTTCTGCTGAAAGATGCGGCCAATCTGCACCAGAAAAGGCTCAATTCGCGCATCAATTCCAAAAAAAGAAGCGGGAAGAAAAAGCGGGAAGTGCCGATGGATTACTATGTTGAAAAACATGTGATCGAGGCCATGGATAACTTCGTGCCCGTTGCTTTTGGCCAGCGCTACCGCATTGCCGACAATGTGACGGTGACTTACTATGCAGCCGGCCATTTGCTCGGCGCGGCGCATATCGTATTGGAAGTGTATGAAAACGGCGAGAAAAAGCGCCTCTGCTTCTCCGGCGATATCGGTCGGAAAAACTATCCACTGCTGATCGACCCGCAGGAAATCCCGCAGGTGGACTACCTGATCTGCGAATCGACATATGGAAACAGGCTGCACGAGGACCAGCGCGGGCCGGTGGAGACGCTGGCGGATGTCATCAAGCGTACCTGCATCGACATTCCGGGCAGGCTCATCATTCCGTCGTTCAGCGTCGGGCGCACGCAGGCGCTGCTTTACACGCTCAACCAGCTCTATCTCGATAAATCGTTCCCGTTCATTAAGGTATTCTCCGACAGCCCGCTGGCGCACAGCAGCACGAAGGTTTACCAAAAGCACGTGCGGATGCTGAACAAACAGGCGCGCGAATTTCAGGACGACAACGATATGCTCTTCGATTTCGAAAACCTGATCTATCTCGAAAGCGCCGATGCAAGCCGCGCGGTATCGAATTACAACGAACCCTGCATTATCATTTCTTCTTCGGGAATGGTACAGGGCGGGCGCGTAGAGGCCCATGTGGAAGCCAATATCGGCAATCCCTATGCAACGATCCTGATGATCGGTTATGCCTCGGAAGGAACGCTCGGATGGCGGCTTTTGAACGGGCAGGACACGATATCGATTCGCGGAAAGCAGTACCCGGTCTTGGCTAATATTGAAAAAATTGACGTATTTAGCGGCCACGGAGACCAGAACGACTTAATTAATTTTGTAAAAATGCAGGATCCGGAAAAACTGAAACGCATTTTCCTCGTCCACGGAGAGCAGCAAAGCATGGCTGAGTTCCAAAGTAAAATCCAGGAAATCGGCTATCATTCGGTGGAAACGCCGTTACGGGGCACGACCTACGAACTCTGAACCACCCCGCCCACTAATCACAGAACCTGAATTATGAGAACATACCTCGATTTTGAAAAGCCTATGGCCGAGCTCGAACGCAAGCTCGAAGAAATGAAAGCATTGGCAAAAGAAAACAATGTCGATTTTTCTGATGCCATTGCGTTGCTGGAAGGCAACATCACTAACCTTCGAAAGGAAATATTTGAAAACCTCACGCGCTGGCAGCGTGTGCAACTCTCCCGCCACCCGGACCGCCCCTACACGCTCGACTACATCGAATTGATCTGCGACGAGTTCATCGAATTGCACGGAGACCGCCAGGTGCGCGACGATCCGGCCATTATCGGTGGCCTGGCAAATGTCGGCGGGCAGTCGTTCATGCTGATCGGCCAGCAAAAAGGCCGTAATACCAAGCAGCGTCAGCACCGCAATTTCGGTATGCCCAACCCCGAAGGATATCGTAAGGCATTGCGCCTGATGAAGCTGGCCGAAAAATTCAACAAGCCTATCGTGACGCTCATCGACACCCCAGGTGCATTTCCCGGAATGGAAGCGGAGGAGCGCGGACAAGGTGAGGCGATCGCGCGCAACCTGAAAGAGATGTTTATGCTGAAAGTGCCCGTGATCTGTATCGTGATCGGAGAAGGTGCTTCCGGCGGTGCGTTGGGTATTGCCATCGGCGACCGTGTACTAATGCTCGAAAACACCTGGTACTCCGTTATTTCGCCGGAAAACTGCTCCGCAATCCTGTGGAGAAGCTGGGATTTCAAAGAGCAGGCAGCGGAAGCGATGAAAATTACAGCCAAGGATATGACCAACTACAAGCTGGTAGACGGCATTATCGCCGAGCCGCTGGGTGGCGCGCACCTCGACCATAAATGGATGGCCGAAGAGCTGAAAAGAAATATTCTCGAAAATATCGCCGAGCTTACCACTATCAGCGAACAGGACCGCATCGATCAGCGCATCGACAAATTCTGTGCAATGGGCGTGGTCGTAGAAGAAGCGTAAGTGTATCCATGAAAAACGACAAGATCAGGAATATCATTTTTGACCTCGGTGACGTCATTCTGAACATCGATGTGCCCGTTGCTTCCAAATCATTCGCCGAACTGAGCGGCCGGGAGCAGAGCGAAATTCTTACTATTTTCAAAGAGAGCGAAATTTTCCGCCAGTTTGAAACCGGTTTGATGGACGAACCCACGTTCCGGAACTACGTACGCGAAATCCTGAATTTCCCCGATTTGTCGGACGAAGCGATCGACACGGCATGGAACAGCCTGCTGCTGGACCTCCCGCCCGAGCGTGTAGAGCTGCTGAAAAAGCTGGCGACGCGATACCGCCTGTTCCTGCTGAGCAACACCAGCTCGATCCACATTACGCAGGTCAACAAAATCCTGAAAGCATCCACAGGCGTCGAAAAGCTTGACGATCTCTTCGAAACCGTTTTTCTTTCCTATGAAATGGGCATCATGAAGCCCGATACCCGCATTTATCAGGAAGTACTCGACAAGGCTGGCATCAAAGCCGACGAAACGATTTTCCTCGACGACAACGCGGACAACATTCGTAGTGCAGCACAGCTGGGCATCGAAACTATCCATGTTCAAAAGCCGGTAACCATCCTGGAATACCTCAAAGACTATGCAGTCTAGCACACGGACCCACATCATTCAGGCAGCCCTTTTTATCATTACCATCATCACCACCACGATGGCCGGTGCCGAATGGATGTTCGGGAACATATTCGGTTTTGTGTACGACATGATCTTTTTCCTGGTCGGTAAACCCGACGGGAAGGAGGTTCCTATGCCTTCCAGGCCGATGGGCTGGGCGCAATTTGTGCAGGGTTTCCATTTTTCGATTCCTTTCCTGTTGATCCTTACGATCCATGAATTCGGACACTATTTCGTTGCGAAAGCACATAAAGTGAAAGTTACCCTGCCATTTTATATCCCGCTTTGGTTCGGCATCTCGCAAAGCATCGGAACGCTGGGCGCGTTCATCCGCATTAAGGAGGTTGTCAAATCACGCGTCAAATTCTTTGATATAGGCATTGCTGGCCCGCTGGCCGGCTTTGTAGCAGCGCTGGTGGTACTCTGGTATGGATTCACCCATCTGCCCCCTCCCGACTACATTTTCAAAATACATCCCGAATACGAGCGTTTCGGGCTGAGCTACCCGCAATTTGCCTATGAAAATCCGGCGGGTAACCTGATGCTCGGGGATAATATCCTGTTCTGGTTTTTCAAAAATTACGTAGCCGATCCCGCACGCCTGCCCCACGCTTACGAGATCATCCATTATCCATACCTTTTTGCGGGTTACCTGGCTTTGTTTTTCACTTCCCTGAACCTGATCCCGATCGGTCAGCTCGACGGCGGCCACATTCTCTACGGAATGATCGGTAAGAAACGTTTTGATGTGGTGGCCCCAGTCTTGTTCGGTGTTTTCGCATTCTACGCGGGCCTCGGCGTTTTCCGCACCGAGTCTTTCGCCACCGGCAGCGATGCCGAGTTCTACGAGCGGCTGCTCTACCTCGCCATCTACATTTACTTTTTGTATATCTGTTTCAAAAGGGCATTCGACAATCCCTCTACGGCCCTGATGATCAGCCTGCTGATCGTTGTAGGCCAGTTTGCAGTTACCTACTTGCGTCCGGATTTCGACGGCTCGGTCAATCTGCTTCCGTTTGTACTCATTCTCGGCCGGTTCCTCGGCATCCGCCATCCGGACACGGAAGACAATACGCCGCTCGACGGAAAGAGGATGATTCTAGGGGTCATCGCGTTTGTCATTTTCGTGATCTCGTTCAGTCCAACGCCATTTATCATGATCGAGTGAAGGAGGTAGCCAGTCGTCGGCCCTTTTTGAGACAAAGGCTGATTATGGATACTTCCCGCAGACATCGCACGGCTCGGCCCTACGTTAATTCATGAGCACCTGTTGGTCGATTTCATCGGCGCGGACAAGATTTCACCCGACCGCTTCAAACATTAATGGTCGCTAACCCGGCCAGGGCATTTGCAATCAATGTCCGCAGAAACTGACGCCGCTACTTTTCGATGCGGAACTCGGTCCAGCCGTCCGGCCCGGTTTCCAGTGCAAAATCAAAGCCATGGTTGCCGAGGATTTCACGGGTCAGCGTAAGGCCGATGCCCTGGCCGTCGCGCTTGGTACTGAAAAACGGGTTGAAGAGCTTGCCAGTCACTTCCGGATCAATGGGCTTTCCGTTATTGCGGATGACGATACGGGAAGAACTGGTAGCGATACGCACCTCCTGCCCGCCTCCGCAAGCCTCTACCGCATTCTTGATCACATTGATCAGCACCTGCTCCATCTGGCCTTTATCGACGTCCCAGAACACATTTTCCTCCGACTCGCTCGTTACTTTTACATTCCGCAGCGAAGCCGCATTCTGCATAAATACCGCCACATCGCGCGTGAGGAGGCCCATATCCGTGCGTTCGTGCACGGGCGCAGGCAGGCGCACCACGTCCGCGAAATTGCGCATGAACCGCGTCAGCTGCTGGTTCCGTTCCGAGGCTACGTGCAATGCGTCCTTGATGTCGCTGTAATCGGGGTCGGGCAGTAAATGGGTGGTTGTCTGCAAAATCGAATCCGTCGCGCCGAGGGTATTGTTAACTTCATGCGCCATCATTCTGATTACCTTACCATAAGCATTCTTCTCGGATTCGAGTATCTCATGGGTCAACTCCTCGATCATCAGAAAAGAGCGCCGGAAACCGCGGTCCATAAAATGCGAACGTTGCGCCTTGAATGTCGCGATCCCATTGGTTTTGACCAGCCTGGATTCGCCGTCGAGAATACCGGCCAGCTCTGTAAGCAGCGGCAGGCCGGTTTCATCCAGTTTCCTGCCCAACAATGTACGGTTATCCTGCTCAAACTGGCTCTTCCCTTTACTATTGAGCGATTCGATCCGGTCGTCGAAATCCAAGATAATGATCGAAATGGGAGATGCCTCTATGAGTTTTTCCAAAAAGAAATGCTGCTCGTTCAGCTTGATGCGCTCCTCACGCAGCTGGTCGATCATCAGGTTGTACACTTCGATCAGCACATCGACTTCCCCTTTGCCGGTCGGCACAAACTTGATGGAAAAGTCTTTGTCCTTGATAGCCTCGATCCCGGACTTCACAAATTGGATAGGTTGCATAAAATTATTGTAGAGAACGATTGACATTCCGGCCGACAGCAGTAAAAACACTTCCGAGGCAATAAAAAGCACTTTATTGTCGAATAGCAGCCGGTAGACCAGCAACACCAGCACCAGGTGCACGACGGCAATGTAGGCCACGTATTTTGCTTTCGTAGATAGCCTCATACCTCCTCCGAATCGAACGAAATGCCGAATTTTTCCAACCGCCTGTACAATGCGAAGCGCGTGATCCCCAGCGAGCGGGCGACCTTGCTCACCTTGTTCTGATGGTGTTGCATGGCCCTGACAATCATCTGATACTCCATTTCTTCAAGCGTGACACTGCCTACCTCCGGCACATGCTTTTGCGCTGACGCTGCATTACCCGCCGTCAGGTTGCGCTGAAAATCGTCGATATCGAGCACATTGTTACCTGCCAGCAGCACCGTCCGCTCCACCAGGTTTTTGAGCTGGCGTATATTTCCCTGCAATGGCAACGTTTTGAGCCATTTCAATGCCGCCGTCCCTATTTTAAGTTCCGGCCTGTTATAAATCGTTTTGAGGTTGTCGGCAAAAAACGCCGACAGCAACGGAATATCGTCCGGCCGCTCCCGCAGTGCGGGGAGTTTCACGGTGATGAGGTTAATGCGGTAATAAAGGTCTTCACGGAATGTGCCCTGGGCTACCATATCTTCCAGGTTCCGGTTGGTGGCGCAAATCACCCGTACATCCACGGTCCGGCTTTTGCTACTTCCCAGCGGCTCGAACGTGCGTTCCTGCAACACGCGCAGGAGTTTCACCTGGCTCGACAAATCCAGCTCGCCGATCTCGTCCAGGAAAATTGTTCCGCGGTGGGCCATTTCAAAGCGGCCCATGCGGTCGGTTTTGGCGTCGGTGAATGCGCCGCGCACATGCCCGAACAGCTCGCTCTCGAACAATGTCGAGGAAATGCCGCCGAGATTGACTTTTACAAACGGGCGAACTTTCCGGCGGCTGTTCAGGTGAATGGCCTCGGCAATCAGTTCCTTGCCCGTACCGCTTTCACCCGTAATGAGTACCGGCGCATCCGTAGGAGCAACGCGTCCGATGGTTTCCAGGATGTCCAGCAGCTTCGGGTCCTCTCCTACGATGTTTTCGAAATGGTATTGCTGGTCCAGTTTCCGCCGGCTGCCTGCCTGCTGTGCTGGTTTGGCGAGGTTCAGGATCGTACGGATCGACTGGATCAGGTAATCGTTCTGCCAGGGTTTGGTCACGAAGTCGGCGGCGCCTTCTTTCATTCCGCGCACCGCCAGGTCGATCGTCCCCCAGCCGGTAATGAGGATCACCGGAATGGCCGCATTGTGCTTTTTGATCCGCTGCAACAAATGCATTCCCTCCTTTCCCGACGTTTCAATCGAGAAATTGAGGTCGAGCAATATCAGCTCGGGCGTCGCCACTTTCAGTATTTCAAAAGTTTCTTCCGGCGACCCGGCCCCACGCACCTCAAACCCCTCCTTTTTCAAAAGCAGCAGAAGGGAAGTACGGATGGCCAGGTCGTCGTCTACGATTAGGAGCATTGGGGGGAGTGATTGAATGATTGAATGAGTGAATGAGTGAATGAGTGAATGAGTGAATGAGTGAATGAGTGAATGAGTGAATGAGTGAATGGGTGGATGATTGAATGAGTGAGTGAGTGAATGAGTGGATGATTGAATGAGTGAGTGAGTGAATGAGTGGATGATTGAATGATTGACCGGGTCGCCGGAGCGATGAGTGAATTTCAAATGAGTGATATTGTTGGGACAGTCAAAATTGAAACAACTGCATGACTACTCCTGACCTAATGACTTAATCCATTCAATCATCGCTCCGGCGACCCGGTCAATCATTCAAAATTCAATCATCGCTCCGGCGACCCGGTCAATCATTCAATCATTCAAAATTCACTCATTCACTCATTCACTCATTCACACATTCACACATTCACTCATTCACTCATCGCCGCCCTACTCCTCATGCAGCGCCACGGCCGGATGGATCGCGGCGGCTTGCTTGCTGGGGAACCAGGCGCATAGTGTTACAATGATATAAATTATGGCAACTGCCGCCAAAATCGCGATGATGTAAATTTCCCTGTCGAGGTCAAAAACGTTCATGAGCGGGAACTGGACGGCAAAAATAAGTCCGACGACCAGGCTGAATGTCGCCAATACCCAGATTTCCCCGAGAAACTGGCTCGTCACGCCGGATTCGGTGGCGCCCATAGCACGGCGCAGGCCTATCTCGCCCTTTCGCTTTGCGATGTTAAGGTTCAACACCCCAAAAAGGCCCAATGCAACATTGGTCAGTAGAAATCCGCTCACGATCAGGAATATAAGCACCGGCACGAGTGTGAGGTTATCCCGGTTCTTGCGTGAATCTTTGAGATACCCCACTTCCACACCCCATCCAGGCAGCATCATGGCAATATCCTTCACCAGCCGTGCTTCGAAGTTCGCATCGGTGCCCGGGCGGGTTTTGATCAATATATTGGAATTCCACCGGTCGTCTTTCCTGAACATATAAAACAAAGCAGGGTTATCCGACATGTACACGCCCTTCGCTTTGAACTTATCGACAATGCCGACAATCTTACCGGAAGTCTTATCGTCAATTTTCACCACCTTATTCAATCCCGACTCATTCAGGAACAGCTTGTCTTCCATTTTCTGGTTGATCACCAGCGGCACAAATTTACCGGCCAGATCGGCCTCTCGGTACCAGCGGCCCTTTTTAAGCGGGAGGTCCAGCACCTTGAAAAGCTCACCGTCGGTATAGTAAAAATCTCCGCCGACATTCACTTTGTTGTACCCCACTGAATTGCCGATCTGATTGGCCGAAAAGGGGGTATTGCTGCTCATACGACTGGCAGCGACGACTTCGGAATACGATTTGACCCGCTGCATCGCACGCTGCAGTTTCGCAGCGACCTCGGTTGTATCCTGGTTCGACGATAGTTCCAGGTTCCACACCTGGTCGTACTGGAATCCGATGGGTTGTAAATAATTACGCAGGTTGAAAACAATGAGCGTCAGCACGCCGAAAAGCACCATAAAAGCGGCCCATACCTCGATGATCAGCAGAGAATGCGTGCCTTTTTTATTCCATATTAGTTTAAAAAGATGTCGTAGCATGGAATTTAATTTTGAATGATTGAATGATTGAATGAGTGACCGGGTCGCCGGAGCGATGAATGCTAAGTGGTCGCATTGGAGCCGCTGCGAGTCAAAGCCCTTGTTCAGTCACACTTTCAGCGCTTCCGCTATTTTCAGGCGCGACATTCTGAAAGCGGGCAGAACACCCGACAGTAGCCCGAACACCAGGCACACCAATATGCTGATCAGGAAGACTGGGAGATTGATCGTCAGGTCGGCATAGGCGATCCAGCCGCTGGCATTGATAAATTGGATGACGGCAAATGTCAGGATCAGGGCAAATGCCCCTCCGATAAATGTGATGAAGATGTTTTCTATGATAAATTGCCACAAAAGCGCTTTGGCGGGTGCCCCGAATGCCTTCCGTACGCCGATCTCCGAAGCACGTTCCAGAATGCGGCTGACATTCACATTGACCAGGTTCACCGCCGGCAACCCCATGATCATCAGCAGCACCAGACCCACAATCGCGTAGAGCGCAATGCGGTCCTTGTCGCTCCGGGTGAACATGCTGAGGAAATGGTCAAAATAGGTGTCAGCCTTCACGATCAGCACATTGAAACGGTTGTTATCGGAGTATTCGGAGCGCGGGATGCGGGCAATATGGCTGTCGAACTCCGCCTGAATTGCCGGAAGATCGGCCGGGTTTTTGGCGAGCACAATAGCAACGAAACGACCGCGCATTCCTTTTTCCTCATAATTACTTTTGGGCGCTGTGTAAGGGAAATAGACGTCCGAATAGGTGTAAACCCTCGTCGGAGGGCTTCCCTTCACGACCCCGATCACCCGGTAGTTGATATTCTCGATGTCGATCGTCTTGCCCACCACTGATTCGCCGTCGAACCCGAAATACTGGTCACGCAGCGCGTCGGTAATCACAGCCACATGGTCGGCATTGCGGATGTTCGTTTCATCGTAAGGCTTGCCTTCCAGGAACTCGAAATCGGTTACCGACCAGAACTCCACATCGGTATATTTCGTATTCAGCTTGATGCGCTTGCCGTTCACATAAGCATTCGAAAAGCCGAAGTTGTTCATCACCGAAACCCGCTCGGCAGTCTTCAGGGTTTTGGCATACTTCTTCAAAAACTCGAAAGAAGCCGGCCCGGACGACATGGTCGTATTGGCCGAATCGGTTTGTATGAGGGTAGCAATATACAGCGACCGGCTTCGCTTCTCCTCGGGATAATGCGCCCCGAAAAGGTGGTCCAGAAAAGAGGTCACAACCATCAGCACCGTCAGCGTAAGGGTAATGCCGAACAGCGTGATAAACGTATAGAAAGGATGCCGCAGCAATACCTTCCAGGCGATTTTTATGTAGTTGGTTAGCATACTTTGTTTAATGATTGAATGACCGAATGATTGAATGACTGAATGAGTGAATTTTGAATGTGTGACCGGGTCGCCGGAGCGATGACTGAATGAATTTTGAATGTGTGAATGTTCTGTCAGGACTGGTCAAGTGGTCAGGTGTTGTATTAAACTAATCTTGACAATGTCATGACCATTTTTGGCCTCTCGACCTATTCAGTCATTCACTCATTCACTCATTAACTCATTAACTAACCTGCGTTCCATCAAACAGCCTGATCAGCCTGTCCGTTTTTTTGGCCATGGCCTCGTCGTGGGTGACCATCACGATCGTCGCGCCGTCGGTGTTGAGCTTTTGCAGAATGCCCAGGATTTCGTTGCCCATGGCGCTGTCGAGGTTACCGGTCGGCTCATCGGCGAGGATGATCTCGGGTTTTCCCACGATAGCCCGCGCAATGGCGACGCGCTGCTTCTGTCCGCCCGAAAGTTGTTTCGGAAAATGCTTCATCCGGTTGCTCAGCCCAACCTTTTCCAGCGCTTCCTGCGCGAGCTCGCGGCGCTGCTTTGCCGACGTATTCCTGTAAAGCAGCGGAATTTCGACGTTATCTATCACCGATAGATCGTTTATCAGGTGAAAGCTCTGAAAAATAAAACCTAGCTTCCGGTTGCGCAATTCGGCCAGATGCTTGTCGGTATAACGCTCCACAGGGGAGCCATCGATCTCGATCTGGCCTTTCGAAGGCGCATCGAGGAGCCCGATGATGTTGAGCAAAGTACTCTTCCCACAGCCCGAAGGCCCCATGATCGAAACGAACTCGCCTTTCTTCACATCGATGTTGATGTTGTTCAAAGCCAGCGTCTCGATCGAACTGGTGCGGTATACTTTTTCTACGTTTTGGAGTTTGATCATGGCACGGTACGGGTATGGTTGATGATTGAATGAGTGAATGGGTGAATGGGTGAATGGGTGAATGGGTGAATGAGTGAATGGGTGAATGATTGAATGATTGAATGAATCAATGAATCAATAAGAGGATGGATTGTTTGATAGATTTTATTTTGGCTTAAATGAAATACATTATGAAGAAATTCAGAATGTTGACTGGTTGGAAGTGCCGGGGTGGCGAAATATTCACTCATTCACCTATTCAAAATTTATTCAATCATTCAGTCATTCAATCATTCAAAATTCACTCATTCACTCATTCACACATTCACTCATTCACTCATTGATAACTTATCTTCCTCCCCCGCTCAAAATCATAAAGCGTCAGGAGCCGCAGGCTGTAATACGCCTGCCAGTAGTCGCGCAATGCGAGAATGTAGTCGCGGCGGGCGATGTCCTTTTCCTGCGTGGCGATGCCCAGGTCGGTTACGCTCAGGTCGCTCAGAATGAAACGTTCCTTGGCGATCTGGTAGCGGTCGGCGGCAATGCCATCGGCCACCTGCGTGAGCTTAACCTGCTTCTGGAGCATTTGTAAAAGGGTTACCTGGGTGAAAATTTCCTGTTCAAATGTAAGCTTATCCTGCTCCACCGACTGCCTTGCAAATTCCTGCGCCGCACGGGCGACTTCCGTTCTCGCCTTGTTGCGGCCCCATGTGAGAATGGGCAGGGTGAGTTGCAGCTCCACAAATTCCCGGTCCTGCGGGCTCATGTACACTTCGCGCGGGAGATTACCCTGGTTCGACAGCCCGAATGTGGCATTCAGCGTCGCATTGAGGCCATTGTTCCTGCGTGCCTGCTGCACGTCCCGGTCCGCTTCGAGCAACCTTCGCCGGAATGCCACCGAGGCGGAGCGATTGGCGAATGCCTCGTCGAGGGCCATCTGCGGGTCGATCGCGAACTCGCATGCCTCCGAGGGTATTCCCAGTTCCAGCTCACGCTCGTCGCGGGAGCCCATATACATTTTCAGTTTAAGCGAAGCCACCGCCGCCGATTGCTGGGCAGAGGCCAGGTCTTTCTGAGCCGTCAAGAGGCCCATTTGCAGCTGCAAGAGGTCGTTTTGCGATATTTTACCCAATTCCAGCTTATGCCGGGCAATTTTGAAGAGCGTATCATTGTTGCTCCGGTTCTTCTCCGCGATCTGCAAGTTCACCTGCGCCACCAGCAAATCGAAGTAGAAACCGGTAGCATCCAGCGCCACCTGTTCCAGCGATTGAATGTATTGCTGGTTACCTTCCTGGTATTTCAGCGGCGATATCTTGCGGTCCCATTTCAAGGGATTGAACTGGAAAAGCGGCTGCCTGATCCCGATTTCAAACGGAATTCCATTGTAACGGGTAACATCGCGCTGGAAGTCGTCGAAACGCTGCATTTGCTGCTGTACATACACGGTGCCGCCTGTCATGGCAATGCTTTGGCTGAGCGAAAGGTTGAGCGTGGAGTTGTTGTTGGAAACCTGCTGGAACGAGACCGTACCGTCGGGCTGCACCACCTGAATGTAGGAGCGCGTAAAACCCGGAAGGGTACCGAGCAGGCTCAGTTGCGGCTTATAGTCGGCCTGGAACGAACGGTACTGCCAGTAATTGGTTTTTTTTTGCGTCACAGCCTGCTTCGAAGAGATCGACTGCTCTCTGGATTGCTGCACTACTTCTTCGAGCGTCAGCTTGCGCAACTGTGCGGAAGCGCGCCCCGCGGCCATGACGAAAATCAGGAGGAAAAGCTTTCTCACAGTCATTCGATGGTCAGCTCTTCAAGATGTTCGTACTCGTTCATATTGGTCAGGACCACCTTCTCTCCCGCTTTCAGTCCGCTTTTGATTTCCACATAATCAAAATTGGAGAGTCCCGTTTCTATCTGCCGCCGGCGCGCCTTACCGTTTTCAACGACATACACATACTGTTTCCGCTTACCCGTAAACGCAGGGCCATTTGCGACGCGCATGGTACGGGCACTCTTACTCGTCACCACATACACCTCCACTTTCATATTGGGCCTGAGCGACTCGCTCCGGGCATTATCCAGCTGAATCGTGAAGCCGATCACCCCGTCCTTCACCGCGGGCTTCACCTGCGTGATCACACCGCGCAGCTGCGTTTCATTGATTTTGATGATCGCGTCGAGCCCCGCTTTTACCTGGTCGGCGTACACGTCGGAGCAATTTCCCTCCACGCGGAAACTCCCCAGATCGGCCACTTTGGCAAGCATCTCACCTTCGTTCACCGACGAGCCTATATTTTCGTTCACCCAGGTCAGCACGCCCCGGCGGTCGGCTACGATGTCGGCCATTTTGAGTTTGTGCTGCAATTCCTGCAAGTTTTTGCCTTCTATCCGGGCACCCAGCTCGGTTTCCCGCAGGCTCGCACCCATCGATTCGCGGTTGTATTTCAGGTCGTTTTCGAGCTGGTTCTTTTCGAGTTCGGCGATTTTCAATGCATTCTCGGCACGGGTAATGTCCTCCAAAGTACCGCCGCCCACCTTTTGCAACCGTTTTGCGTCTTCAAAATCCGCTTTCAGTTTATTGATATTCAAAGATTTTATCTTGTCGTTGATCTCCGCATCGTACAAATCTTTGTTCAGCTTCATCCGCAGCTGATCGATTCCGTTCTTTTTCAGCTCGAGCTGGTCCTGATAGCGCTCAAACTCGATCTCGGTCAATGACTTGTCCAGTTCCACAATGGGCTGACCCGGCTGGACGCGGGTGCCGGGCGTGAGCAGAATACGCTTGATACTCGCGCGGATGGGGCTCGTGAAGATCTGCTCGTAGGCAGGGATGATCTCTCCCGAAGCGGTCAGCGTGTTTTCTACGTCGCCCGTTTCGACGGTACCCGTCCTGACGCGGGCGCTTTCGAGGGTACTTGAAAGTGATTTTTTGAAAAAGTAAAACAGTACCGCGAGGCCTATGACCGAGGCACCGAGGAGTACCCATCGGCGGTTCCTGCTTTGCTTGACATATTCCGGTGCAATTTCCCGATCCATGTGGGTTTGATTGGAGGTTTTCAATGGAAAAAATTCATGGCTAATACACCTTCCTTTATCCGAAATCCATGCCAATGCACAACACACTGTTAATCAGAAATTTATATTGATTTATAAAAACAAAAAACCGTGCGATAACGCACGGTCGGTGTGATTTCAAACGCTTTTCTTACGCTGTTAACTTTTCGTCAGGTCTTTAACTTCTTCTTTTTGGCGGCCGGGAAAAGGATATTGTTCAGGATCAGACGGTAGCCGGCTGAATTCGGGTGCAGGTTCAGATCCGTAGGCTCCTCGCCTACACGGTGCTGGTAATCCTCCGGATCGTGGCCACCATAGAATGTGAAGAATCCCTTCCCGTGCGTGCTGTGAATGTAGCGCGCTTCCTTGGCATTTTTGTTTTCGGCCAGGATGATCACCTCCGGTTTGATCAGGCGGTTTTTAAAAGCCGTTGTCTGTCCCAAAAAGCCTTTGATAATGGTTTGGTGGTTCTGCGTGAGCATACTCGGCACAGGGTCCCATTTGGCCGAGAACTGGAAGAGCGAGAAGAAGTCGTTCGCTTCGATCAGCCCCCGTTCGTCGGGCTGGTTGTCGATGTCCGAAAACTCGATTTCGTAAGGATAAGGGATGGTTTTGAAATCCTGGAATGCAAAAGAATTGCTGTAATTCAATTTCGAATTGGCGGACGGGTCGGCGGGCGTTCCGTCATACATCGCATCCACGATGTCCACGCCATCGGCGGCAAGCGCAATGTCGAAAGTGTCCGTCGCATTGCACATTGCGAACATGTAGCCGCCGCCGGTCACAAACTCGGCTATTCTTTTGGCAACCGCCAGCTTCATTTGCGGCACATTGCTGAACTGAAACTTGGCAGCCGTCTCTTCCGCGTCCTTTTTCTGCTCGCGGTACCACGGATAATCTTTATATTGGAAAAACTTGCCGAACTGGCCCGTAAAGTCCTCGTGGTGCAAATGCAGCCAGTCGTATTCGGGCAGCTTATTATTCAAAACCTCATCGTCATACACCACGTCGTAGGGTATTTCGGCATAGGTCAGCACGAGCGTCACTGCATCGTCCCAGGGAAGCTTGGATTTGGGAGAGTACACCGCAATGCGGGGCGCCTTTTGCAATTTCACAGCGTCCATATTCACGTCCGGCGCACTGATCTGATTCAGGATCTGGCCTGCCTGCGCTTCCGAAATCACCTCGAAACTTACGCCGCGCACGGTCATCTCCGAAGCAAACTGCTGATTGTAAGCGACCATAAAACTGCCGCCCCGGTAGTTGAGGAGCCAGTCCATTTCCATTTCGTAATTTTTCAGTATCCAGTACGATATGCCGTAAGCCTTCAGATGGTTCTTCTGCGACTCGTCCATCGGGATCAGCAGGCGGTTTGCCATGGCATTCATCGAGCCGATCAAAAAAATGACGAGCGGGATATAGAGGCGTATCACTGGTTTGATTCTTTCGACTTTCATGCGCAGTTTTACATTCAGGTAAAGATTAAATATAGTAAAGAAACCGTCAGGTTCCGAAATCTTCCACAAATCTCGTTCCGGTTTCGAATGCCCCGGTCCCGTCCGGATTCCCGGGGGGCCTCAATACTAACGACCAAACCCTGTTTCTGGTGCACCAGCTTCAAATGCCATGATAATACGCGAAAACATCGAAGAAGGCCTGCGTTCGATTCAAAGTAACCTACTCCGGACGGTACTTACCGCCATGATCATCGCCATCGGCATTACGTCGCTCGTCGGGATCCTCACCGCCATCGACGGGATCCAGGGCTCCGTGAACAGCAGCTTCGCCGATCTCGGCGCCAACACTTTTACCGTCCGCAACCGCGACGACGACGAATTTCGCCAGGGAGGCCGCCGCAGCAAGCAATACCCGCCGGTAACCTACCGCCAGGCCAAAACCTTCGCCGACAAGTTCAAGAGCTCCTACGAAGCCACCGCGTCGCTCTCGGCCAACATCGGCGGAGCAGTGCAGGTGAACTACCGCAGCAAGAAAACCAACCCGAACAGCGACGTCGTGGGCTCGGACGACCAGTACCTGGGTATCAATGGATACAAAATCGACCTGGGCCGGAACCTGGACAAGAATGACCTCGAAAAATCCCTGAATGTTGCAGTTTTGGGGCAGGAAATTGCGCGGAAGCTATTCGAGCGCAACGACCCCCTCAATAAGGAAATCACTTTCATGGGCGGCCGCTATAAAGTGGTGGGCGTGCTCGCCAAAAAAGGCTCGCTCGGCAGCAACAACAATTCCGACCGGCTGATCCTGATCCCGCTTGAAAACGGCCGCGGGCTTGCCGCCAACCGGGCGCTCACCTACAACATTACCGCATCCGCTCCCAACGCCGCCAATGGCGATCTGATCGTGGAAGAAGCGCGGGGTATGATGCGGCGCATCCGCGGCGACGAGCTCGGTAAAGAGGACTCCTTTACCATCGACCGGGCCGATGCCATGGTGAAAGACTTTGCCGAAGTGAGCGGTTACCTCCGCATTGGCGGCTTTGTGATCGGCACCGTGACGCTGCTTGGCGCGGCCATTGCATTGATGAACATCATGCTGGTATCCGTTACCGAACGGACCCGCGAAATAGGTATCCGAAAGTCCCTTGGCGCCACGCCGCGGGTGATCCGCATGCAATTCCTGATCGAAGCCATTGTCGTATGTATCCTCGGCGGAATCGGCGGTCTGATCCTCGGCATTCTCGTCGGAAATTCGATCACCGGCATTATCAGCGAAACGAGCACATTTGTCGTGCCGTGGCTATGGATGGCTGTCGGCATTGCCATATGCGTGATGGTGGGCGTACTTTCGGGCATCTATCCGGCCATCAAAGCCTCGCGCCTGGACCCTATCGAAGCATTGCGCTATGAATAAGCGGGTTAGCGGCAACGCCGGAATTTTCTGATAAAAATCTTGTGAAAATTTGCCCCAGCGTCTTGCTTAATCTCTTTTTCTGTCTACTTTTGCACTCCCAACCCAGAAGATCAATGCCCAGATGGCGGAATTGGTAGACGCGTTGGTCTCAAACACCAATGAGGTAACACTCGTGCCGGTTCGACTCCGGCTCTGGGTACTAACCGGAACTTTGACGAATTTTCGTCGTAAGTTCCGGTTTTTCCTTTGTATAAGTCACTGTTAATCTGATAGATAAGAGCCGCAACTTCGTTGACTTTTGCGGTTCGACATCCTTCTTCTGAGATAATTAAGCCTTCTGGAAAAATCGAACCGATAATTTGTCGTTTGGCTTCGGAATCTGCTCCCAAAAACAAACTATCCAGATTTAATAGCGCTTCGAGCGCCCTTTCAGTCATTTGTTCGATGTTTCGAACTGCTGGCTGAACTTGGCGAGATGTTTCCAAAAGCCGCGCCTCTAGACGGATTAACTGTTCCTCAATTTCAGACTTGATTACCTTATAATCTTTCGAATCCAATTCCGATGTCAGCAAAAGCTCCCTGGCTTTACCTAATTTTCCGTTCAGCTTTTGAATTTGCTCGTGCAAAGACTTTTGTTCGCTCTTGCTGGCTCTGTTTTGATCGGAATACTCTTCAAGCAATAGTTTTTTAAATATCCGAAGTGTCGCTTTTCTTGGTTTAAATTTTCTAAGCTCGTTGACGAATTTGTCATTGACCTGCTGCGCGGGAAACCGGCATCCGCAAGTCGCACGACAATGATAATAATGATACCGCCCGTTCCGCCCCTTCGAAGCGCTAGCGGTCAACATTCTATGGCACCTGGGACATCCAAGAAATCCACGCAAAGGAAATATTTCATCAGATATTGCTTTCACGTTTGGCCGCTGCCGCTTGCGCTTTCCATCAATCGCATCCTGCACATCATAAAAAATCTTTTCTGAAATAAGCTCATCATGTACGCCGTCCACAAGTCGGTATTCCTCATCGCGATAACTTTTCACTTCAATCTTGCCATAATAGACAGGGTTCTCAAGCGCGCGCCAGAACGAGGTTTTACCACATTTGAGGCCTTTTCTTCTTGCCTGCCTCCACACCTCCTCGACCGCGTAAATACCGCGAGCTATTTCGGTAAAGGCCCATTTCATGATAGTCGCGTAGGGCTCATGAAACGCGATATACTTTGTCCCGTCCTCGGTTATTCGATTTACGTACCCCACTGGTGCGACTCCCATATACCGCCCTTCCTTCCGTGCCCTCCGCATACCATGAAATGTATTCAACGCCCGACGGTCATTCTCCACTTCCGGTGCAGCCAGGTAAAACGCCAACATCATCTTGTTTTCAGGGACAGACAAGTCAAGTGGTTGCTCGATTGCCTGCGGTTCTACACCAAGCTTACGAAGTATGTTTATCATTTGATAGGCATCTCCCGCATTTCTGCTAAACCGGTCCCATTTAGTGAAAAGTACCAGATTGATCTTTCCCTTGGTCTTTTTGAGGGTTGATAGCAGGCGCGACCACTGGGGGCGCTCGAAGGTTTTCGCCGAATGGTCCTCATAGACGACCTCTCGAACATCAATGTTGTTTATATCACAGAACTTCCGCAAAACTTCCTCCTGCGCTCGCTGCGAATAGCCTTTATCGGCTTGCTCATCGGTACTTACTCTAACGTACAGATCTGCTACTTTCATTTTTATTAGGTGTTGTTGAAGACTTTACTGCCACTTGCCTTGCAAGCAGATTCTTTAAGATAATCATTTACGACGACTTTTGCCAGCCCGCGCAAAAATTCTAATACTTGTTTAGCTTGGCCAACCGTAAGCGAAAACCCCTCTTCTGCAAAAGACTCAATAACGTCTTTTTCAGAAGTCACTCCCCTCTTTCTTCCCTCCATGGCGCTGCTCTTTAATTGATGAAGCAGGAATCTAACTGGAGAAATTCAGAGAAGAATTCTTTGAATTCCAATGGAACGAAAAGTTTTTATTGAGCGGCCTGTCACCACTTATCTCGTTGGTGTCAGGGTGAATTTGGCGTCGATTCCTCATCACCGAGTGGTCGGGGATTGTTTCAAAGGCAACACCCGCCGATGCGGCGATAACACATTTTCAAAGTGATGGCCTATATAGCTTTAACAAATCTTTATTATGACTCCCTTATCGAAATATTTATAAATCACTCATTATTAAACAATTAAAAAGAAAATAAGAAATATTACAGGAGCCATCCTCTAATCAATCTTTATTATAAAACTATCTTTCAATTAAAGGATATAGTACTATTGCATCTTCATTAAATATAAAATCCTATGATTAAACAGTTTAGAAATTTGAGGAAAGGCGACGTTGTACGGGCTATAAGACCTGGTGATACCGCCGAACACGTTTGGGTAATATTGAGCACGGTAAAATCCTTTACACACTGCGTTCGCGCCTGCAACTTCACGAGCTCGGATTACGCACCGGGTGAGGTTCTGATCAACGTCAGTAGTTTCAGTCTACCAATGCACTGGTTCAGGTATCGCACGGAGAGGACCTTTGTCCGAGTGAACAGCAGCGACTGTTTGACGGAAGACGACGTGATAGGATATCTCGGCAATTTGGGTGAATGCTGCACTGAGCTGATGGAGCACATTTGCTTGTACACCTATTCTTGCCCGGTAGATGCTATCGACGATCTGTGCGACTGCAACTTTGAAAAAATCAAGGCCGAAATAAGGGTGGACGCGAAATCCCAACCAGAATGCGGCTGCTTGTCATCGGCTCACCAATAGGTGGGCACGATGACTCGCACATGATGCGAAAACGACTACTTGTCATTCAGTCTGTGTAGATATTAGCAATCCTAACTCAGTTCCCGCGAATTTCATGTAACCCGTAGAAGGCCGCACCACTGAGATCAGTTTTTCGATAATGCCAGGCGACGAGCTCTCCCCTCGGCGCCAGTTGCTCCAATAGGCATTGCCATTCATATTCTAAAATCCTCATTTCCTGTTCTATTCTAATGGTGCTGGTTCCGCTGGAAGAACTGCGCAAGTCGAAGTTTGTCTAACCTGCGGCTATAATTCCTCTATCATTTCGGGAGCCGATATAAATTGCCCTCGTCAATCATCGATTTATTATCTGCTACCTCGTTTCAACATCAAGAAGTTATATACTATCTTTACGATTAATCGCTATTTTGCACTGTTTCTCAGCTTTTACCGTTTATCTTTTAGGAATTAAAGATTGATTTGGACATGATCCGAGAATCATTAGAAAAATTAAAAGCTCTTGTCGTAACAAGACAAAAGGAGCTCGACGAGTCAGATGATCCCAAGGGACTTGCTCGGCAGAGGCTTGCAGATAGTGGGTTAGTATTGGCAAATGGCAAAGCCAACCCTGTATTTGACAGCTCGGCATATCAGCAGGTTAAAGTGGCGACCGCTGGTAAGCAGCTTTTCACTGTCACTGGTGTAAAGCCAATTACAAAACCACTGAGCGAAGACTACATCGTGGCTGAGATCTCCTCCGAACATATTGAGGTTCCGACGTTTTTACGTCGTTATCCAAAGGCTTTATCAAAACGATTCAGGCGAAGTGGTCAACGATTATTCAATCCTCTTCCAAGCCAAAAAGCTTCCCACAAAAAAAAATAATTCAGAGTCGAATCGCATAAATTTGGAATTGACAGGTGAACGAACCCTATACAGACATCCAGGTTTTTGGATTTCATGGATGTAAAAAGGAAGTAAAGGATTCGTTGTTATCCCATCAGATACACTTCGAGGGAAGCAAAAACCCCTGGGACTGGCTAGGTGATGGGATATATTTCTGGGAAAATGACTTCCAGCGTGCCCTGAATTGGGCGGCTAATTATCACAAAGAAGAGGGAGCAGTAATTGGAGCCAAAATTAAATTGGCGACATGCTTCGATCTGGCAAATTCCGTTTCCCGCCAGTTTTTACCGATTGCGTACGAAGATATGGTCAGTCTCTACGCTGTCGAAGGTCTCCAATTGCCCACAAACATCAATCCAAAAAATCACGCTGGCAATACGGACGACTTGGTCTTGCGATTTTTGGACCGTGCTGTCATGCATCACCTTTTCAATACATTACTACCGCAGGCCCAACCAGACGTGAAATACGGCACCGTTAGGGCACCTTTTCAGGAAGGTAACGAATTATACCCAGGCAGCAGATTTTTTGAGCATGACCACATTCAGATTTGTGTACGTGACTTGGCCTGCATAACTGAACTCTTTGACCCCGAAAACTAAATATTTCCATTATTGTACGCTGGCTTAAACGTTGTCAGAAAGTCGACCATCGTACAACCATCACGGCAAATGCCCTGTGGAGAACATCAATTTAGGTTTGACTAGCCGTGGGGTCTGCGATCACTCGCCGAAATTACGGCCTTTTTACAGCAACCGACAGGAGCCGCTCGAGTGTTATCCCCTCCCCCCGGAGGTATTTTACCGCCCACACGGCCAGCTTTTTAGCCTCTTCACTCGCAAGTGATTGATCAATTTCCTCGAATACTTCCACCCTTTCTGATAGTATTCGCAAGACCTCGGTATACCCTTCTCTAATATCTTCATTAGGCTCCGTCCAAATTTCTGGCAACGCAAGCTTGTTTCGTACAAGATCGAGCGTATCCGCTATTTCTGTGGTTGTCGGAATGTTGTGTTGATATTCTTTCTGCTCTGAGGAATTCATATCCCGCTAGGTTTACTGATGCTGCTACTAATCTAAAGATAACAGATTGAAAGTTTCACTGCTACTTGCGATAAAATTATTCCAGCGCCTAGCTAATAAGGCCCAACATTACTTACTTTGAAGGATAACCTTCCAACTAAATGAACCTGAAATCTAAATTATTAAAATATGTGCGCCCAGCGGTGTGGAGCATTGCAAGTGATTTGGTTGACTGGGCCTTACGAATAGGCCTTCTTCTTTTATTATGGTGGGGGATCGTGTCTACGGTGCATAGCCAGTTAGGCACAATTAACCCAAATATTGTTGTCGCAAGCATCGCCGCAATTGTAACTGTTTCCGGATACTTTATAAATCGCAGTTCCGAACGTCGGAAGGTGATCGAGCAGCAAATTCGTGACAAGAAAATCCCAGTCTATGAGGAATTCATCGCCTTCGTTACCCAGTTACTTACAAAAGAGCAATTGAGTGAAAACGAGCTTACAGAGTTCTTGAGCAAGTTTAATCAAAGAGCTATCATTTGGATGTCGGATGACAGCCTTGCCATATATATTGATTGGATCAAGCATCTGAGAAAGCAGAGTGCGGCCACGCAAATGGATCAGGAGGGAACGAAAGAAGGGTTATTGAAATTCGAAGATGTCCTTTTTCAGTTTCGTGAAGACATAGGCCTATCAAATAGAGAGCTAAAAAGTGGGGATCTTCTTTCAATATTTATCAATGACTTTGACAAAGCCAGAAAATGAAGGATCTTTATTCGCTTCCATTATGCTCCTCCGATCCAGGGGCTAGCTCGATTACATTAAATAGTTGTCATACCCGCTTAACACAATAAGAATAAGTCCGTGGCGAAAAAAGTTAGTATAAATTACCATACAGAACATACAAGCCCATTCTGGGTGACATTTGCTTGTAAATTCAAACACAAAGCCGCTGACGATGCAAGTTTGTCCCTAATGCGTCAAGAGACAAAAGAAAAGTTGGATTTATTATGCAATGCATTCGATCTGCCTGAATCGCGGGAGGCCACCTATGGATATCAACAAGACGCTTTTGGATATCCATCACTAACTTCGCTATTTTACCTTGATGCCGGCCCAATTACAGTCCTCGAATTTTTTCACCTCTACCAAGCGCTAACGTCATTTATCACAGTGTTACCTAAAAACCGCAAAGCCGAGATATCATTAAAATATCATTGCCACTAGTCAACCAACCGCACAATAGAATTCCACTACTCGTCAACTAAGGCGTCATTTTTTTGTATTTGCGCTATGAGCAAATGAACCGCAGGTTTACATTCTGCCATAGACGCTATTGCCACTGACCTCTGGATCATCGAAGCCTTCCTCCATTGTCCAGGTAGTCAAGGCTCAAATTATAAATGCGATAGACCTCCTGCATTAGGGGCGGCAAGTAGATTTCCCGACTCAACGAGATGTACTTGAATTCGCTGACAACAAAAGCCTTAAACAAAATGGTAACTTCACTGATATCTTCGGATTTCCAGAAGAGCCTTTTTGGGGGAATGATGTTTCCTGCCACAATACCATTCAAAAATTCATCAAGTTTTTCATCGAAGTGCTCAATGAAATCCCTGAATGTTCGGTCCTTCAATGGATTGCTATCATCGATCAAGTATGAAGATCTCAATTTTTCTCCACGTAGCCTGTGAATTACATTTTTACTTCCCTGAATTCTGGGCGGGTAAAAATACTTCGAAAGAATTGCCGTCTGGTTTATGATGTTTTCCGCCAGGTCGATGAGGTCAAGGCCATCGCTTTTTAGTAAAGTTTCACTGTTGACGATTTCATTTAAGCTTTCCCAGCTGTTAATCGCTGCGAGTGAGGCCAGCCGGATACACTCAATATAGAATACCTCATACACTGGTACGATCTTCCATTCCACTTTTGGCTGTTCATCCATTGGCTTTCTCTCTTATTGGTATCTATGGATAAATCTACAGAGCGGCTAGCATTAAAGCACCAAGTAACAGTGATTTGGTGGTAATCAATTTCACTTATTTTCTTTCAATATCTTCCGCGCAAAAATGGAAAATAACTTCATCGCTGAGCGGAAACTAATCTTTCTGCATCTTCAAGCAGGAATTGCGCTACTTGTCGCTGCTTAAGATTCTTACTCATCCTGTAAACCGGTATTTTGAATCGAGTCGCCGTCTTGCTGGTCAATGCAAATACTTGGTTGCCGATTCGTACTAAAAATGAGCGTGGACCTTTGTAGTAAACTGTCACCTTGTCAACATGAAATGGCCATTCTTCTCTCTGATAGTGATGTATGACCTTAGATTTCGAGGAAGCAATTAGTAGTAGAAATCTTAAGGAGACGACAGACATGGGTTCATAAAAATCCCTGGGAGAACTGGACTTTTTGTTGTAAAGTAGTTTGCCCATCTCGTCTTCCTTGAGAAGAATGAATTTGGAAAAATCTCCCGAGTACCGGTTTGCCTCTTGCCCTAACCCATGTGTAAAAAATCGGCTCAGTGCAACCACACCGGTTTCAATGCAGATTATGGTTTTTTCAATAGCGATTCTCTCCTCGGTTTCATAAGATATTTCCGAAACATCAATATCTTTATTGAAACTGCTAATGAATGTCTTGGTCAATTCAAATGGGTTCGGTTTGGGGTTTTCCTTATCCAAGATGATTGTGTCTATATAATGATAGCGCTGACTAATAGCAAATTCTGTTAGGATACCGACAAATTCATTGAACTTGGCATCATTCTTCAAAAATGACATCCCCTCCGTCAGCATCGGATGAACTTGCATCACCGGCACCGAATCAGAATAATCTAGGAGCTCATTTAACATTTTGGCTATCCCGTGCCCCGCGTTGTATTGTTGAAATCTGTTCTTTGCGTGCTCAAGATCTGGAAAGCTTCCGTTTAAATGCTTGTCCTTAAGCAGTAGCAAAATTTTCAGTAACCTTTCTATTCCGGCTGCCATCAGCTGAAGGAAAACATGGTTGTTAGAGACCATCGAATTTTGGTTATGAAGATGGCCCAGTCCGGCAGCGATAAACTGGTATGAGGCTTCAACCTCTTGATTAACAGCGATAATTTTCCTTATCTCCTTAGCTTCTTTATCCATAAAGAGAAAACAATTAACAATGCAGGCAATATAGGTCGATCCTTCGAATATCAAAAACTGTCAATTCTAGGGTTTGTCCAAGGAAGTAGTGTCAGCAGATTATTTCAAAGCAGCTGACGCAGCTAAGAGATCTATTAGCGGAGTCGTTCCAAATCCCAACTCTATGCAATTTTGATCCGTCCGTTTTCATAAATTGCAAGTCAACGAATAACGGACCTCGAATTTATTTTGATTGTGCAAGAAACATCCCCGATGAAGGAAAGTCTAAATAGGCTTCGTCAATTTATTGAAGAACTAGATAAATCTGAATTCCCCTTTAAGGCAATCCTCACCGAAGATAGGTATGCAAAGCGGCAGCTGCTCAAGGAGTTTCAGTCAGCCCCGCAAATGCCAGATGTGAGCCGGTACATTTCACAGTATTTTACCCGTCAACAGTTGAAGGAAGGATTCGAGCACGTACACGAAGGAATTCCTGTAACATCGAGTGGAATACCAGTGATGGCGCACATTGTCCACCAAACCGACTTTGAACGCCGGGTCTATGAAATCACCAATGAGTTCTACGATAAACTAACCAAAAATGAGTTGGATGAGAAATTCTATGTCCAGGATCTGAGAAAAACGCCCACTGTAACAATCCTGAAAAAAATCCAGCAAGAGATCCAAGCGTTAAAAAAAACAGTAATTCAAAATCAAGAAGTAGCCGGGTATGATAAAGAAGCTGAAATACTGGCAACAAGCATCGTCGACGAAGCAAAAAATCTTTTTAATCCAATAGCCATCAAAATACTGGAAGCAATACTGCAAGACGATGAGAACATATTTGTCGACATTCACGGAATGACCGGTGTCGACACTCAACAGCAAAAGGAAGACTATCAAAAATTGAAGCGTTACTTCAATTTTTACCTGAAACGGCAATTAGCGGCAGAAAATGAAAACTTCTCAGTAAATCTCGGTTTAAAAAGAAAAAACATACCCGTCTCGGCGTATATCGATTCGATTTCCAGTCACAACTCTCTTGACTTTTTCTATAGTCTTCTAAGGAATCACGATGGAGATTTTGTCAATGAAACAATTCGACACTTCGAATCCGGTCCCCGCGCTGGCTTGTTTGACCCCTTGGCCTTTTTAAACCTCTGGCATAAGCAATGGTCGTATTTTGAGAGTAATTGGAATCGCCCCTACTCAGTGGTTCAAACGCTAACTAAACTAAGACTAGACCAAGAGAAAAAACACATTTTGTTTGGATTCATTTTGAAATTTTACGGCGGGTATCCCATTAGCCACATCAATGCCAACTCAGCGAATGCGCTCAGATTCCTGGAAAGGGAGTTCCTGAGTTTCCCTGAAAACTCCCCGGAAAAGCATCTCTTCTTACGTCCAGGCACTATGCCAGCTGACAAAATTATACTTGAACCAAGCCCCAAAAATTTTATTTACAACGACAGTGATATCTGTTCCCTATCTGCCCCAAATGATTTGGACTTCTACTTTAACGAAAAAAACATCGGCAATAGCGAACTTGTTTTTCAGACATATGATTATTTCGAATCAGGTCCACGAAAAGGGACATTTTCTCCATTAGGATTTCTGAACTTGTTTTGGGAGCAGGACCGGTATTCGAGGGCAAACTTGTACGGAAAGGCGATCTCAACACTGGAGGTATTAAGGTCACTACCATTGAATGAAGAGCAAAGGCATATATTATTCGGTTTTATGCTCAAATGGAAGGGCGGCTATCCTATACAAGTTCGGGATGCCGATGAAAAGCTTTTTTATAAGTTGCTGGAAAAGGAATTTCTAGACTTTCCACAGCAAACGCCGGAAAAAGACTTCTGTTCGAAAGATTATGGGTACCAAAGTCAGCAAAAAGTTCAGTTTCCCGTGCCGACCGTTGACAAACCCAAGGAAGTACAGTTTATCATGCCGGAAGATCTAACAACATTAGCGAAAATCCCGAAAAATGAGAACCAGTTCAGAAATGAATTGTACCGGTATGATTTCGAAGGATTCTGCAAGGAAAGAGAACTCGACTCTACTAAGATCTTCAATCTGCTAAAAACCAACAAACTACCATATCGTATCGCGCTGTTAGACACAATGGGGTATCTGGAATTTCTAAAAAGCCAGTTTGCAAATCAGAAAAGCAACCACCTATATAAAATATTGGAAAAGATCCTTTCGGCGAATGAGCGAAAAATAAAGGGTAATATTCTGGTTATCAACCAAAAGTCTAAGGAAAATAGGACTACTTATACCGCTCATCTCCACTTGGACAAGGTAAAAGAAGATTTAAAGGGACTATAAATAGGGACTATCGAACACCATCAACCCTAAAACACCCTCCTAACGTTGCAGAGGATCTAAAAAAATCACTCTGTATGAAAAATCAAAAATTCAAGCTCAGAAATAGCGGGACTCAGCGCTCGCTTGTGTATCGTTTTCTTGCCCATCATGTTGCGACCGCAACAATGATCTCAGTCGCGACTGGCATTCCGCAAAAGAACATTTGCCGTTATAAACGTGAACTGGAAAGGGCTGGACTCATCTACCAGGTTGCGCTTGATAGGTGTGAAATAACAGGGCGCCCCGCTTGGTATCTCTGCTCATTAAGCGCCGGGCTAAACAAGGAGTTTTTGCGCTCCTAGCTATGATTCAAGTATTATTAGGCGAAACGGTCGATTACAAAATGTCCATCACCGGCAAATGCAAATACTCTCGCCAGTAACGAGAGAGTATTTGCTAAGGGCATGGCTAGACACTGCCGACTCGGTACGCGATAAGTTTTTCAGGAATGCATTTATGTCTTAAACATCTATACCTTGGCACAGGCCCTGCTTTCAGCCCTAGTCAAAGGTCTATGAAAATCGCCTGTTCGGTTCATTGATGTGACCCGTCGAAAAACTGTTGATTACACCAGCTACCAAATTCGCAATCCCCAGATCGCTTGCTACGCAGTAAATATAGTGCCCGTCTATTTTTTCTTTGCGACGAGCAAATGTTTCAGTGCCGGATCCTGTTTGATATTCGCAATCTCGGTTTCAATGATCTCGCGCACATCATCTTTAATCTGCTCGAACACCTTTTTGATGATCTGGCCGCTGATCTGCCTTACAACAGGGATCGGTTTATAGCCCGCTGATTCTGCCGCCAAGGCCTGATGATTGTTTAAGATGCGGTTGTGAAACGCTTTCAAATCGATGGGCTGATCAGGATTGTCGGCGACCAGTCCCACAAATTCGCCTGAGCTCATTGACGAAATTTTGGAGGCCGGAATGGCAAGCTCCAACTGGATCGACTTGCTGATTGAGGTATCCGACCGGTTCAGCGACAGTGCTGTCCGATCCTGCTGAATTTTACCAAACCGCTCCGAGAGGTGCTTTGCGGTATCGCCAGAAACCTGACCACTGATGACATTGCCCGTGATGTTTACGATAACCTCAGCGAGCTCCTTCCCGTAATCTTTCCGGAGTTGGGATGCATCCTGAACACCCAGGGTAGTGGCGACCTTATTAGACCGCGCTGTGGCGATCAGCCCGTCGATGTTATTGAGAAAGATGGTCGGAAACTCATCGAAAATCAGACTGCTTTTCAGCTTACCCTTCATGTTCACCTGCTTGATGAGCCTTGTTGCATAGAGTGAAATCACGGCACCATATACCTGAATTTTCTGAGGATTATTGCCGATGCACAGAATCTTGGGGGCGTCTGGGTTATTGATGTCCAGTGTCAAATCATTGCCTGATAGCACATAATAGAGTTGCGGTGATGAAAGCCTGGCCAATGCGATCTTGGCAGATGCGATCTGGCCTTCCAGCTGCTCCATGGCGTTATTCAGGTATGCACTAATGAAGGGGTTAACCAATACCTCGATTTCTTTTTCAGTTCGCAGGACCGTAAAGAGCTCATCGTAGTTCATTTGCATCAGCTCAATCACATGAGGTAAAGTACAGAACTCCCCATCCTGGTAACGGCGAAGAAACCAGATGACTGCGGTAAGAAAGTTGATCGAAGATTCTACAAAAAAATCACCTTGCTTTTTGATCCACTCGCGGTTCAAACCAAGCAGGATTGTACGCGCAGATTCGGCGGCGTCAGTGATATCGAGCATGGTCGAAGGCTCGAGCGGGTTGCACCTGGCACTACGGTCCAGGTCATCAAAATTGATGGTATAGAACCGCGGCAAAACTTTGTAGGCACGTTGATTAGCCAGGAAACTGTTGTAGGCAATCAGCGATAGATCGTCAAATTTGAAATCATAGATAAACATGGAGAAGCCTTTCCGGATGTGCTGGGTGATGATGTGCCGGATCACGAAGTAGCTTTTTCCCGATCCCGGAGAACCCAGCACCAAAACCCCGCGAAATGGGTTAATGAAGTTGATCCAGCTTTTCCGCCACTTGCCTTTAAGGATATATTCGGCGGGCAGATTGATCGAAAACTCGTTTTCCAAAAGGCGCTCTTCTTGCGGAAAGGTCTCGTTTTCCCGGTTAAAAATATCCCCGCCAAGTTTCACTTTGATCACCCGGGAAAGTAATGTCCCGCCGGAGAGAATGAGCGAAAATCCAATCAGCGTCAGGCCAATGTAAAGACCGGCGAGCAGCTTTATAGGACCAGATACTCCCAGAATCAACACTGGTAGCCAGTAGACCAAGAGACCGATTAGGGCTAAATAAATACCTGACCTGCTTTTTAGTTTCTGATGTTTTTTGCCTTTGGTGCCTACTAGGGAAACCAGAAGCAGGCATAGAGCAATCGCCTTGGATTTATATGCCGCACTCAACAGACCGGTCCTTGCAATATTGTCCAGGATCCGGTCGGCGAACCCGTTTACAAAGCCTGCGATCTGGAACAACCCGTAGCAATAATAGTAGAAATGGATCAGCAAAATTGCCAATGACAGAAGGCGCGTCATATCCGAGATGCGCGCCAGAGCTTGCTGGTTTTCTGCAGTTTGGATGCTCATAAGCTTATGATTTTGATTTGATAAATTACCTTCCTCGCCTTCGACGTGGCTTTCTAAGCTGCCATGGCACGCCCTGCTCGCCGGTTTCAGGATTGAATAGGGAAGCGAGTAAGTCGTCTGTCTCATGCTTCCTCTCCGGTGCAGTACCGCTGAAAGTTGGGAGGCTAAATTGACCACCAATTGTTGGTGTTCCCAGTGCAGCAGACTGGTGCTGCATCCTTTGCCGACTATCCATGATTTGGGATGCAAGCGCCTGTTGAACCGCTTTGGCACTATAAGCTTTTCCCAGATCACTTCCGTTAAAGACTACCTTAGTCCGGTGGTCGACGTAGGTAAGCCCATAGGTCAAACCGGTCTTGCTCGTGCGCAGAACAAGCGCTACTCCTTCTGATTTTAGCGTCTCTTGAAGGGCAGGCAGATCACCGAAATTAGCGGAAGAAACAGCCTTGTCAATCGTATTCTTCAAGCGTGCTGCATGCTTTTCCCGGGCAATTTTGCCTGCAAGAAAACGGCTTTGCAATGATTTTAATGTTGGTTTAAAATGAAAATCACTGGCTTTGATGGGCACACCAACGCTTTGTCCGTTGCCGTCCAAAACACGGAACAACAAGCCTGCGCCCTGTCTGACCCTGGATCCTTCTGCTCCTGGATCGGCATAGATATTGTACTGCGCGAGAACAGCATTGAGCTCGACGAGCGAACTATAATGATAACCCTTTATCACAGTTTGCAATACGTTGCCTATGGCTTGCTTTGTCTCTGCCCGGCCGTATTGCAAGGGTGAAAGCACGGCAGGTTTAAGCTGAAAAACCTGCCGTTTGTGGTCTTCGGCCCGCACCAAAGAGAACTCGCTCTCGATCTCTTTGCGTGCAGCTTCCGAGCGGATTTTGCCTATATTATGCAGGTTGATAGCTTTTCCATCGGCACGGATATTCGTAGTCAGAATATGCACGTGCTGATGAGCCGCATCCCGGTGCTCGTAGAGCAAATAGGGCTGCGATGCGAAGCCGATCTTATCCAGGTACACGCCGGCAATCTGCCTGAGAGACGCCTTGTCGAGTTTATCTTCTGCTGCAAAATTCAGGGAGATATGCAGCGTGTTGACTTTTGTCCGGCTATTGAGGTCCATCAATTTTTTTAGCCGTGAGAACTTGTCCCGGTAGCTCAAATCTCCCGCGTCCTTCACATAATAACCGGCGTCGATACACTCGGCAACACCGCGTTTGACCTTATTTTCGTTGTAGTTGAGCGCCTCTCTGAGAGAGGAGCCACTGTGAATCACTGCGACCATTGCTCAGCCAAATCAGCAATTACAAGCCCGGCTTGTTCTACCTGAGACAGCAGTTTTCTGCGGTCTAATTCATAGGCAACCAGCCAGTGCTCAAAGTCTTTGATCCGCGAGACGGCATGCAGTTTTTTGACCGCCTGATTGTAGTTTGTGCCTAGGCGCGAGAGCTCGGTACGGAGCCCTGCGAGCTGTTCGATGAGCCCGTCCTGGGATGCGTTTCGGGTAGCGACCAGAACTGGTTTGCCGAGTAATTTCTTCCTTGCAAAATCGCTCAGATACCTTTCTGCACTTGCCTTGAAAAGCTTGTTAAGCTCAGCCGACTCCTGACTTGATAGCCTTACATGAAGCCATTTTTCTCGAATTTCTTTCCCCTCTTCCATGTCCAGACGTTTATCTGTTTCAAAAATCTCACTCTGCAAAAGACCACGAGTTCCGAGTGGCCCGCCCTGCGCGAGCAGCCAGATCCAAATGAAGCACCGCGGCTGGCCGCGTGATACATTTGTACATCTGGCCAACCACGGAAAGACAGGTGGTTGAGCCGCCCAAAAAGGGGGCGTCCCACCCTATCATCTAAATTCGGTTGACCTGCTTCTAGCGAAGCCGCATACGGGATTAGCCCCAGATGTGATACGAAAATAGGACAAGCTGGCTGGACAAAAATGACCCTTTCGATTTTCGAATGGGTGAAACTGGTTCAGACGCGTTTCATTTGCTCTCGATGTTCAACAAAAACCAGAGACGTGATGGAAAATAAGGTCGAGATCAACCTGCTCTTTGAAACATTGCTTTCAAGCCCGGGAATGAATGAAGAAATCAAGCTTGATATGAAGCTGACACGGAAAGCTACGCTGGCCTTGGCCGCCGGATTGCAGGCAGGGCTCACAGGGGCGAAGGAAGCCCCATCATCACTTCTCTTTTTTGCGGGTGAGGCCGTAGCAACAGACCTGGGAGAATTTATCGAAAAGTTACTTTTTAAGGCCGGGCTTACCGAGGTGAACCAAAAGTTGCAGCAGCTGTCAAAAACCTGAACAGCGTTGCTGGCCAATCAGATCCACGTACGATAAAAGCTGCCGGAGCGACTCCGGCAGCTTTTTATTTTTTTTGCGTCAAAGGTCGCCGCCCTCTAAAAAAGAATAGAAAGATCCGCTTGTGATGATTAGATGATCCAGCACATCGATTTGAAAAAGGGTTGCCGCCTCACATATCCTGCGGGTTGCGCTGCGGTCTGCATCGGACGGATACAGCTGTCCTGATGGGTGGTTATGTGCAAGGATTAGTCCTGACGCGTTTGCTTTCAACGCAGCGGCAAAAATAAGTCGTACGTCTACTGATGTGGCGCTTACGCCCCCTTGTGAAACCTGGTATTCTCCCAAAACAAAATTGCCCTGGTTGAGCAGCAGGATTTTGAATTCTTCAACAAAGCCTAGTCTTCCCTGATTCCAGTTCTTAAGCAGTAGCTCATAAGCGTCAGTAGCCTGAGTTATTTTCGGACGCTCGGTTACGTTGAAGCCTGTTTTGTAGATCAGGTCAATTTCTGCTACCTGAAAAGTCTGTGTAAATCTTGCTAGCGTTTCCATAATCATCTGGTTTAAGTGAATTATGGTGCAGCACTTGCCGGAGGGCGATAAGCGGCGTGAAGCAACGGAATAAATGCCGGCATGCAAGGCCGGTGTTTTATGCCGGAATTTCATACCGCTTCCAGAGCCAGCCCGGCTAACTTGGCTCCTTAATGAGCGGCCAATCTTTAATCCACGCCCTATGAATCCCTGAAGAAAGAAATCCCCCTAAATCAAAAATGCCCGTCGCGGCGGCTGTTTATTCTCAAAAACCTTATCCGATCCGCCGCGACACCGCTGACCGCCGCCCCGCAGGGCGGCCGCGATTTTTTCGGCTAGCCGTTAGTCACCCGGAGGCAATAGGCCTCCGGGTGACCGTCTTCTAATTAGATCCGAATATTTCCGGGCCATGCGTGGCAAACCTGTCACAAAGCTTAAAAGCTGCTTTACCGCGCTGGCTTGCACTTCCTCCGAAAAGGATCGATTTGGCTTTGTGTTCTGCGGTGTTGTAATACCTGACATTTTGAAAGTATCCGGTTACCGCGTTGTACGCTCCGAAAACGGTACCCGCCGTCGTTTCAAGGTTTTGCTCGGGGCTTGCCATCGCATAGCTGTAAACCCGGTCAACCAGATTATTGAATTGAGTAGAGAGCAACTCAAACCGGCTATCCTGAATTTTGCCAAGGGTTTCTTTTCCTGGCGCCATCGCCATTTGAATCAGTCGACGCAGCTGGCCGTCTGTGATGCGGACTTTGGCCCACTTATTAAAAACCGCTTCGGTCTGTACTGAAATCTTTGCGGCCATCCCCATCAATTTATGGGCAGATGCGAGCCGCTCCTTAGCACTTGCCGTGTGGCGGATGCGTACAGCGGAGGACAAACTTCCGACGACTGCATTCAGTGTATTTTGGCATACCACCCGGATTGGGGTAAAAGCCACGGTAATACTTCCAGAACCGTCGTGCGAATTGGTCAGAAAAAGGTACTGCTCGATTTCATCGTTTTTACCGACTATGATTTTGTCGTCGATCTTGGCGGTGATAAATATACGTTCCCCGCTTCCGAGGCCTCCCGCTGTTTCGTAGCGTATGCCTTTACCGTCTGCGATGCTGTCAAAAAATGTGAACGCGTCGCGGTTCTGTACTACCCGGTAATCCGAGCCGACCACGCCGAGTACCTGACCGGTATCTATGCGCTGGGTCGCGTAATATCCCGGAACAGTAGCCTGTCCGGGCTCGTGGATAGTTACGCCGTCCCCGTTACCGGTCGTAATCCCGGTAGTAAAAAGCGGAGATTTTACGACGTCGTAGTCAAGGCCTGCGTAGGCGATTGCCTCACTGCTTAACCCGCAGTTGTCCACGATCAGGCCAAGGCCGTGCCATGCTTTCTCTTTGACGGAGAAAAAGGAATGTTTGCCTGTGTTTTCGTTGAAATGAATGTTGTGCGCCATGAGCTTAAACGGTTTAAATTATAAGATTGAACCCGTTCTTTTCGCCCTGCTTTCCGATGATCTGCCTGCCGAAAACGACAATGTTTTGACCCAAAGAAAAAACAAGAAAAAAAGAAAGCTCTGCACAACCGGTGGCGCACCGGCCAAAAGGAAGCGGAATAAGAAAGCGCAGTAGCGCGGTTATGCCGAACACTTTTGGCTGTTTAACAGCGGGCTCAGGAATCGCCGCCGGTAGCTTGGCTGCACTTTTTGGCTTGTTTCGGGTCAAAACATCTAAATCCTCCCTCAAACACATCCTTTCGTACCCTCCATGACGTGATTCGTCCCTGAAATTTCTATTTGGTCTTTTCAGCACTGATTTTACCAGGGTGTAACCTGTTAGAACCAAGCGCTATGAACAAACTCGAACCACATGACTTTGTCGTCCTGAGAAGACCGCTATTGCCCTACTCGATTCTAAGAAAGCTTAATGGCCAGCTGAAAAAAAAGCCGGATTCGCTCAAAGCGTTGCTCTGCCAGGCATACAAACGGCCCATCCTCAGAGAAGCGCTCTACTTGGCCTCGCCCGCGCTCTACGACTCCTTAGTCAAAATGGAGAACATGGGCGAGGCCGAGCCAGCGGACCCGAATGTGATGCTGAGCCTGTACAAATACTTCGCACGGGCGGCAAGCCGTTGTACTCCCTTTGGTCTTTTTGCAGGGTATTTCGTTGCAGAACTTTCCGAGCACACCCAAATCGAGTTTAGCGGAAAGATTAAAAAGCACACGACCCTGAATGCTCACGTCTTGCAGCAAATAGCCAGGCGGTTAAGCTCGAAAAGGACCGACGAAATATTGACAGTTAACAGCAGTCTATACCGTAACGGCGACTACCTGCGCTTCACTGAGCGAGCACCCACAGGCGAGGGCACCTTCGAATTTGCCTTGAAAGAAGTCCAAAACGATCTGTACCTTGTCACTGCACTGCAGGCAGCCCGATCGGGCGCGAAAGTATCAACGATTGTTCAGGCGCTATGCCGACAAGGTCTCCCGCACAGGCATGCCTCCGAGTATGTTGCTCAATTGTGTGCGGAGCAAATTTTGACCGGTAATACCGAACCATTGGTAAGCCTGAGCACTTTTGAGAATGTGCTAAGAAAGATTTCTCAGACCGAGCCGCAACTGGTCAAGGTATTCGAGCAGACTGCCGCATTGGCGAGGGGAAGACGGGATGACCCTGCACGGTTTGCCGCGCTCGAAGCCAGTTTGAGTGCGGCAGGTATCGCCGAGCGAAACCCGGTGCAGATCGATATGGAATTTGAAACGACAATGTCGACGGTTAGCCGGGAAAGTGTGAAAGGGATTGTGGCTGATCTTGGCAAACTACTACGCACAACTCAAAATCGTAAACCCGAAGCGCTCAAATCCTTCGCAACCAGATTCTACCAGCGCTACGGGGACAAACAAGTCCCGTTGTTGCAAGCACTCGACCCGGCGCTTGGTATCGGCTACGGCCATATGAATTCATCTTACTTTGGCCACGTTCCGATGGCCTCCCAAACCAAACAATCCCGGACGACAACACCATCTGCGGTTGAACGGGTCAAGCTGATCGATAGGGCTTACCATGACGCGAGGCATTTCAAAAGAAAATTCTATCTCTTAACCGACGAAGACCTCAAGCTGATACAGCCAGAGCATCCGCCCAGGATCGCAGAAGGCGTTTCGGTGCTGGGCAACCTGTTCTGCTCCGGGGAGCGAGATTTTGATGGGGGCGATTACTTTTTTGACCTTCGCGGCATTTCTGGCCCTGGATCACTGCATTTCTTATCTCGTTTTGCAGACGCGGATACACCCCTTGCAGATCGCTTAAGAGCTGTTAAGGCCAAAGAGATAGGACAATATGCAGGCGCAATCGTAGCTGAGGTCAATTTCGTGCCAGCCGGAAAGGACGCAAATGTAGTACGTCGTCCATCCCTGGGTGACTACCATATCAACCTGTTGTGTGGGCCAGGCCAGTCAGGCACTTCTATTGCGGCCAGTGATTTAATGGTAAGCGTGCGAGCGGGACAAGTGATCGTCAGTTCTGCTTCATTGCGAAAACGCATTATCCCCAGGCTCACCACGGCCTATAACCCAAGGCTTGGACCATCCGCCTACCAATTTCTGGCGGATGTTGCAGTAAGTGAAAACGCACTTACACCCCTATGGGACTGGGGACACCTCAGTGATAGCCTATTTCTTCCCCGTATCCAGTATCGCGGCATTGTTTTGCGCAAGGCATGTTGGAACCTTGGCCCTTCGTTGATCCCCAAAAAGGCGCTCAGTGACCAGGAACTTGTAAGGTGGTGGCAAGGCCTTGAAAAAGAGCTCAACATGCCCCGCTTTGTTCTGATCGGGACCAACGACCAGCTCCTGTCAATCGATGGACATTCAGCCCCGGCAGTTAGGATTTGTTTGAATAAACTGCGTAAGGAAAAGAGCTTGTGTATCCAGGAATCTTTGCACTCAGTAAAATACGGGTTTCTTCACGCAGGCAGGAAGATGCATCTCAATGAGATGGTTATACCGATCTTTAACGATGTTGAGCCAAAGCTCGTTGAGCCGCTACTTGTGACACATCAGCAGGCAAGCAAGAGATGGGTATCTGCCCAGGATGGCTGGACATACCTGAAAATATACGCCAGCGAAGAAACTTGTGAAAGGCTACTGGTCGGAAAACTATTTGATTTCTGTCTCACACTGCAACAGACCAACCGCATCAAAGGCTGGTTTTTCCTTCGATTCAAGGATCCGGATCCACATATTCGGCTTAGGCTCTTTACCGGCCCTGGCAAACAGCAAAGTGCACGATTTGCGATATCGTTGACAGAAAAACTGAAAGATGAAATTGAAAGCGGCCTGGTATTTCGGCTACAATCTGAGCTCTATGAAAGGGAACTGGAAAGATACAGCAGCGTTGGATACGAGGATATCGAGTCTATCTTTTGCAGCGATAGCTACGCGATCGCCAGCTCCATCGCGCTGCTACAATTGAATGGTCAGCAAACACAGCGTTGGCTGGTCGCAATGATAGCCTGCGATGGCCTGCTTACTGCATTCGGAAAATATAACCCGGCAATGAAGCTCCAAACGCTTCAGGCAGCTGGTAACCTTCTTGAAAAAAACGACCTGATAGCCTTGGATCAGCAGTTCCGCCAACACAGGGAGCACATCGCTACCGCCATGGCCTCGGACAGCACCGTTTTAGCCGAAATCCATCAGCAACTAAATGAACGGGATGCCAAGATCATGCACACGCTGACCCGCAATCCGATGGGCGATCACCAAATACAGCAAACGCTGATAATCGATCTAATGCACTTGTGCTGTAACAGGCTGTTCATCAGCGATCAACGTCGACAGGAACACGCAATCTATCATTTTCTTAAGAAGTTTTACGACTATCAGCTGAAGGGTAAAAAATCATCAACAAAAATTTGATAAGTAACCGCTTGTGTCTTAAATTAACCTTATCTGACACCATCAGCCCGGTTGCGCGGGCAGGCCAATGAACTGTTATGAACACACAACCGATCTCTCCAACCCGGTGCGTCATTATCGATGATGAGCCCTCGTCCCGCCGCATTCTGAAAACACATATTTCGGAAATGTCAAGTTTGACATTAATCAAAACCTGCGAGGATGCCTTGCAAGGGTTGCAATGCATTAGCAAGCTCCGGCCGGACCTGGTTTTCCTTGACATTAACCTGCCGGAACTGTCTGGATTGGAGCTTTTACAGATGGTTCCGTGGTTGGGAAGTTCGGTAATCGTCACCAGCGCCCACCAGAAATACGCGATTGATGGATATGATTACGATGTGTTGGGATTTCTTTCAAAGCCTGTCAGCTACAAAAATTTTGTGAAGGCAGTCAGCAAAGCACTCGAGAAGAAGCAGAAGAAATCCCCGGTGCAGCAGTCTCGACCCGAAAAACTTGCAGAACAAAACATTTCGGCAACGGATTATCCGCTACAAACACCTCATTTTGATGCCACCTCGCTCTGGGTCAAATTTGACCGCCGATTATATGCAATACCCTATCAGACCATTTGCTTTATCGAAGGCCAGCACAACTATGTTGCCATTTTTTGCACAGGCGGCAATATCATAAGAACCCGGGCCACTGTCAGTGAAATTTATCAAGGCTTGCCTGAACACTTTGTTAAAACGCACCGGTCCTATATCGTTAACCGGTACCAGGTAAACAGCATCGAAGGTAGCACTATCAAGATGCTTAACAACTATAAAGTAAGCATTGCCAAAGATGAGCGAAACGAAATTATCCTCCGGCTCACGACCGGGTTTAAGCGGATGGGATGAGCTGACCAAAGAACCTTTCTGGGGCCTTTTCAACCTAAGCGGCAGATTGCGCCCGGGATACCATATTGGTTTCTGGGCATTTTTTGTCGCTTATCACCTACTGTATTTCCTGCCCGCATTTTCGGGCCAGGCCCTTGACGCCAAACTCGGAATCTCCTACACCGTATACTACCTTCGGTTTATTCCTATCTTTTATCTGTCGGTACACCTCTTCTACCGGTTCGAGCGAAAGTTTTCAGGCCTATCGCTGCTGCTGCTGATGCTTGTGGTTTTGTTTGGCAGTATGCACCTTGTAACATTGGCAATGTATTTCGGCCTTGACCGCCTCTACAACCTTTCCCAGTTAAGCCCAGCCTTTCAGGCAATTGGCGGTTTATATCTGAAACCACTGAGCCACCGTAACGGCTGGGAGCGGCTATTTTTCGTCTACGATTTTCAGGAACTACAGCTTTTGGTTCTTCCGGTTGGGATTAAAATGGTACAATTTGGTCTCAGACAACAAATGCTGCAGGCGCGACTTGAAAAAGAAGCATTGCGAAGTGAGCTTAATATCCTGAAATCGGAGCTTGAACCTCATTTCGTTTACAACGTAATCAGTTCTGCCTATGCCAAAATTCTACCTATTTCCAGGGATGCAGCGGGTTATCTTGAAAAGTTATCCCAACTTCTCAAATACACACTTTACGAAACCAATGATGATTGGGTACCACTTTCAGCTGAGATCAGAGGTCTTAAACGTTACCTTCAACTCGAACGTCTCCGCCACGGACGGAGGCTACGGATTATCTGGAACCACCAGGGAGGTAGTAACGCGATACATAAAATCCCCACCCTTTTAATGGTCACTCTGGCTGAAAATGCGATAAAACATGGCGTTCGCTCCCACTCGGGAAAGTCCACTGTCAGGATCAACATTCACGTAGACATGGGGCAACTGCGATTTTCAATTGAGAATGATAAACCCTTCGCTGCTAACAAGCCGCGCAAAAGCAGCGCGCACGGACTCGGCCTAAAGAATATTCAACGGCGGCTGGATCTGTTATATCCAGGCCGTCATGAAGTGCAAATCACGGAAACCCACCGCAACTACGCTGTAACGCTTTCGATACCGCTTCAACAAAAACCCTGAAACAGCACTTTTAGCCCCTGCGCATTCCGGTTCAGCCCCAAAAATTGCCCCTAGCCGATCCAAATCATTGCTTTGCTGGTGTTAGAACCAAACAGCAAACGCAATGAAAAGAACGCGCAAACCGAAACTAGTAGTCCATTCGCTACCCAAAGTAAAAACGATCCATCTCGGGCCTACACCAGACGACGATGATCCTATCACGACGAGCGGCACAATATGTACGCTGGTCGCCCAGAACTAAACAGGCACCCATCCGGTCGGGGGGATGAAAAGGCCCTCCGACCAACTCAACGGAGATTGCAATGCTGGAAAAAAACTATACGCTCGAATGGCTTGATTTTATCATTAATGTGACCCTTAATGAGGGTAAGACCGATGTCAGCACCTTGACAGCAAAGCAGCTGGAAACAATTGTCGCCAAAGCACAAGAGGAAAAAGACCGACATATTTCGTTTCTCAAACACCAGAGCTTTCATCTGGACTCTCGCCGTAAAATCCAACTATTGATCAGACAATATCATGCAAGCCTTGTCATGCTGCTTGACCAGGCTTATGAAAATACATCAAGGGCGGAAAGCAATCTGAGCATTCTGCACGATGCGCTGGTGAGCATTTCATCGAGTCTGGATGAGTTATTGGGCTTTGTAGAAAACCGGTTTCACGAATATCTGAGCCTGGATGAACGGGTACCGGCAGCCTACCTGGCACAGGTCAAAAGGGAAATGCTCGACCGGCTCGAGCTGCTTCGTCAGGAGCTCTTCGTCCGTGTCGATAACCGCGCTTTGACTGATATGGTATCACAGAGCCTGCACTATTTCATTTATGATTCTGAAAAAAGGCCGATCTCTTTCCGTGAGGTTTTTTACAAGAAAGACCTGCTGGCTGGACTTGAAAAGATCAGCCAGCAAGAGGATCAGCAGACGCTACACCGCGCTGTGGTCGAGCTACTGGTATACCTAAACTTCAATAGTCGCAGCTTTATGAACTATTACACACAAAAGCTTGCGCAAAAAATTAACGCATATGGGGCAGTTCACGAAAAGATGACAGAGCTGCTTTTAGCATACAAGGAATTTAACCAGATGCACCGAAAGCCCGCCGTGAAGCTCAACCCGCACCACGCCGATTTAAAGAAAGTGCTGGGCAACTGGTTTGCCCAGGAAATCACTTACCTAGAAAAGAAGCATCAGTGGGACGTACTACCTCTTCAGAACCAGCAGCAACAAGCTCCCAAGATCAAGACGGACCCGTTCAAGATCATGTGTTTCTTATCCGTTGATCAGGTCGCGTTGGCGCTCCGCGCGATGGATGCTACACGGGTCGTGAAAGCCAAATCGCTGAATACGGTTATCCAGACGATAGCCCCGTACCTCTCTACACCACGGAAGGAGGACATTTCACAGGAAAGCATGCGCAACAAATCGTATGCCTTTGAAGAAGGCGACAAGGCAGTTGTCATCAGGATGCTGGAAGGAATGGTAAACTGGATAAAAGAATACTGAAATGAAAGGTGCAGCAACCGGAAAACTATTAGACTTACTGGCCAAACTCTCGCCGATTTCAGATGAGTTTATCGCCGAATTATCCGAAAAGGTTATTGTTGAACGGTTTGAAAAAAATACGGAATTAGCCCCTAAAGTCATCAGCAAAAGTGCCGTCTACTTTGTCGTTTCCGGTTTGGTAAAAGGCAATTACTTTAATCAACAAGGCAGGGAGATAGTTACTGGGTTCTGGTGGGAGAAGATGTTTGTGATAACAAAGCAAAACAGCATTCATGAAGCCGAACACCTGCTTTTTGTGGAAGATACCATACTGATTTCCATTTCCAATTTCGACCTGGAAAGACTGGTGAAGCAGTTCTGTGAAGCCCGCCGCTTAGCCCAGGCCGTTTATCTAATCGAAAGACGCCGTTTAAGGGAACGAGGCGATATCCTCATTTTACCAGCCAACGAAGCTTACTCAATTTTCCAGGAGCAATTTCCCGCTGCCCGGATAAAGCTACGGGATATTGCTAATTTCTTGGGCATTATGCCCTATACCCTAAGTCGTATAAGAAACGCACGTTAGTGAGGAAATCAGTCGTCTTTTCCATATCTGAGAAATATCTACTGGTCTCCAAAATATTTACGTGATCATGGTGGCCATCAACCTAGACGATACTTACGCAGCGTCCTTCAAGAGAGATTGTTAGTGTTTTAGATTCTTCTGATTGCCATAAAAGCCCATCCTGGACTGATCTTCGAAAAAAATGGTCATTCAAACGAATCGTGCACAGTTTCCTTATTACGATTCTCTTGGTCTTGAATCTCCCATTCAATATCCTTTTGTAGTTTCTCCAAAATAACCCTACCCCAATCAGCTATATCTAGATCCGTGCGATCCAGCAATCGGGCCATCAGAAGCTTTCTTCCTTGCAAAAATTCTACAATTGGCCCGCTTCGTAAGCGTGGGAAAATGAAATCTTCAATAAAGCCGAGCACCTTACTCCTGATCCCGTTCCTAGCATGGGTATTTCGGAGAAGTTGACCACCTGATTCCGTGGCAAATTGACCACCTAATTGTCTGGCGGCCGGTAGCAGAAAAAAGCTGCAGAAGCAGTTTCAAAATTAGTTAATTAAAGCCGTATTATTGG